>Ga0302314_10000071_pt1 | contig 156495 bp, 123 predicted proteins | sample III_Palsa_N2_3_FD_200533 | JGI IMG/M metagenome (GOLD analysis project Ga0302314, IMG submission 200533) | Peat permafrost microbial communities from Stordalen Mire near Abisko, Sweden - III_Palsa_N2_3 | ecosystem: Environmental > Terrestrial > Soil > Palsa > Peat permafrost | place: Sweden... | reverse complement strand
GGCACCTGCGCCTGGCCCAGGCCATCAACCTGTTGCAGGGCGTCTATTCGCAGCGCGAAAGCCTTGACCGCTTCTGGCGCCCCTGGCGCTTTGCCGCGATCCTGCTGGCCGCCGCGTTCGTGCTGGGTATCGTGGTCAACACGGTCGAGGCGCTGCGCTTCAAGCACGCCGCGGTGGCGCAGCAGAGCGTCAATGAAGCCCGCTTCAACCAGCTGTTCCCGGGCCAGCGCGTTGCCGCGGTGTCGCTCGGCACCCAGGTCGAGCAGCAGGCGCAGATTCTCAGCCACGGCAACGGCCAGGGCGGCCCGCTGCCCTTGTTACAGCAGGCCGCCGACAGCCTCGTCGCCGTTCCGGGATTGACCCTGAATAACGCCGAGTACCGCGAGGGCGCCCTGTTCCTCGATCTGAGCGGCACCGATCTGCAATTGCTGGAAAAGCTGCGCGGCTGGTATGCGGCGCATCGCTGCGCCACCCTGGAAGTGCAATCAGCCGATTCCGGTGAAAGCGGCGCCAAGATCCGCCTCAAGCTGACCGCGGGCAGGTGCTCATGAAATCCCTGCGCGAACGACTGGAACCGCAACTGGCGCAGCTCAACCGGCAACTGGCGCCGCTGCGTACGCGCTTCGAGGCGCTGCAGCCGCGCGAGCAATTGCTGGTCGCCGCCGGCGGCGTGGTGCTGGTGCTGGCCCTGATCTACCTGGTGCTGTGGCAGCCCTTCGCCCTGGCCCGTGATCACCGCGCGGCGGATCTGGAGTCGGCGCGCGCGCTGGCGGCGCGCATCGAGCAGATCGGCGCCCAGGTGCAGGCACAGCCGTCCAGCGGCCCGCCTGTCGTCGGCCACGATGTATCCCTGCTCTCCGCGGTGGATCAGGCCAGCAAGGATGGCGTACTAGGCAAGCCGCTGTCGCGCATCAATCCGGACGGCGACGATCAGGTGCGGGTGTGGATCGACGATGTGCCGTTCGATGCCTTGCTGCGCTGGGTCGATGATCTGCAATCGCGCTACGGCGTGCGCATCGACAATATCGCCGTGGAGAAACGCTCCGCCGCCGGCGTGGTCAGTGCGCGCCTGTCCCTGAAGCGCGCGCCATGAAGGCACGTACCCTGATCCTGATCGGCGCGCTGGTGTTCATCTGGACCCTGCTGATGAACGCGCCGGCGGGCAGTCTCTACGCCTGGTTCGCTCCCAAGGCATCGGCGGTTCAGCTCTATGGCCTGGAAGGCAGCCTCGACCAGGGCAAGCTGCAGAGCCTCGGCCTCAATGGCCGGCCGCTGCTGCAGAACCTGCGCTGGCAGTTCCAGCCTTGGTGGCTGCCGTTGCTGCGCACCAGTTTCCATGTCGAGGGCGGCAGCCAGGATCTGAATTTGAAAGGCCGCGTCGCCCTGGTTTTCGGCGGACTCAATCTGGCCAGCACCCAGGGGGGCGGCGGCATCAAGGCCCTGGCCGCCGTGGCGGGTTTTCCCTTTGTGCCGGTGGATGGCCAGGCCAGCTTCAATATCGACAGCCTGAAGCTGCGCGACGGCTTCCCCGCATCCGCCAGCGGCACTGCGGAACTGCACGGACTGGCCTTCACCCTGGGCAAGGATCCCATGCCGCTGGGTGATTTCAAGATCACCATCAGCACCCAGCCGCCCCCTGCCGGCACCAGCGGCAAGGACAGCATCAAGCTGGTGATCGAAACCCTGTCGGGACCGCTTGATGCCAGCGGCGAAGTGCATATTCAGGCCGATCGCAGCTACGACTACGACATCCAGGTCAAGGCCAAGGACAACGCCGACCCGAACCTGCGCAGCATGCTGCAGGGCGGCGGCCTGGGCCAGCCGGACACGCGCGGCTACTATCATCTGCGCAACCGGGGCAACCTGCCCGGCGCGCCGCCAGGAACATGAGCTGGAACTCGCACATCACAGTTGCTTGCGTGATCGAGCGCGAGGGGCGTTTCCTGCTGGTGGAAGAGCAGACCGATGACGGCCTGCTGCTGAACCAGCCGGCTGGCCACTGGGACGAAGGTGAAACCCTTTACGCCGCGGCCTTGCGCGAAACCTTGGAGGAAAGCGCCTGGGAGGTCGAGCTGACCGCCCTGCTCGGCCTCTATGCCTACAAGCCGGCACACCTCGATCACGGCTTCCTGCGCGTGGCCTTCGCCGCAAAAGTGCTGCGGCATCACCCGCAACAGCCACTGGACGACGGCATCGAACGCGCCCTGTGGATGAGCCGCGACGAACTGGCGGCTTGCGCCGGCCGGCATCGCAGCCCGATGGTGCTGCGCGGCGTCGACGACTACCTGGCCGGCAAGCGCTACCCGCTCGATCTGGTCAACCATCTGCAATAATTGCCGCGTGACCAGTCCCTTTGACCGCAGTCCCCTGCAGGGCGCTCTTGTCCTGCTGGTCGGTACCGCGCTTTACACCGTGCTGCTGCCGCAGGCGATCGGTGTGGGGACAGCCTTGCGCGCACCGGGCTTTCTGTCCGCCCTGATCAGCTCCGAGCATGCCCGTTTCTGGGCCTGGTATGAACTGCTTCATACCCTGATGCTGTTGCTGGTGAGCCTGCCGTTTGCCTGGGCACTGTCGCGCCTTTACGCGCGGCGACTGCTTCCCGCGGCCGTGCTGGTGGCGGCGCCTTCGGTGATCTGGATGGTGCTGGACTATCTCAGCATGCGCCAAGAGCTTCTCGATGTGCCGGCGCTGCTGAATACCTTCTACGCCATCGACACCGCCAAGGTCGCCGCCGCCGTGCCTTTGCTGAGCTTCCTGCTGCTGCCGCGCTCCTTGTTCGCAGTGACCGGGCAACGAGCATGAGCACGGATGCGGCACATGTCGTGGTCGGCCTCTCCGGCGGCGTCGATTCCGCGGTTTGCGCCTGGCTGCTGAAGGAACAGGGCTACCGCGTCTCGGCCCTGTTCATGGTCAACTGGACCGAGGATGAAGAAGGCTATTGCACTTCGGCCGAGGACTTCCAGTCGGCGCGCGCGGTGTGCGAGGAGCTGGACATTCCCCTGCATCGCGTCGATTTCTCCGCTGAATACCGCGCCCGCGTGTTCGATCACTTCCTCGCCGACTACCGCGCCGGCAAGACGCCGAATCCCGATGTGCTGTGCAACCGCGAAGTGAAGTTCCAGCCGTTCCGCGAGCACGCGCTGCGCCTGGGCGCGGATTTCGTCGCCACCGGGCACTACGCGCGCATCGAACAGGTGGCCGACGGCCCGCGCCTGCTGCGCGCCGCGGACGACAACAAGGACCAGACCTATTTTCTGGCTGCGGTGGCGCGCGAGCATTTCCAGCGCGTGCTGTTCCCCATCGGCGGCCTGACCAAGCCGATGGTGCGCGAAATCGCCCGCCGCGCCGGCCTGCCCAACCATCGGCGCAAGGATTCCACCGGCATCTGCTTCATCGGAGAGCGTGAATTCCGCGACTTCCTGTCGCAGTACCTGCGGCCCGATCCCGGGCCGATCGAGGACGACGCCGGCCGCGTCATCGGCGAGCATCGGGGGCTCATGTATTACACCCTCGGCCAGCGGCGCGGCCTGGCCATCGGCGGTCAGCGCGGCGCGCGCGAGGCGCCGTGGTACGTCATCGCCAAGGATGCCGCGCGCAATACCCTGCTGGTGTCGCAGCAGGCCGATCATCCGCGCCTGATGTCCCGGCAGGTGGTGGCGACGCCGTTCCACTGGATTCGGCGGCCGCCGCACTTCGATCATGCTTTGCAGGCGCGCATCCGGCACCGCCAGTCGCTGCAGCAATGCAGCGTGCACCTGCTGGCCGACGGCGCCGTGGCCGCGAACTTCGGCGAGCCGCAGCGCGCGGCCGCGGCCGGGCAATATCTGGTGCTCTACGACGGCGAGGAATGCCTGGGCGGCGGCGAGATCACTGCCGCCCGGAGCGTCGAGCCCTAGCTGGAGCTGCCAGTGAGCTGCTGGATGATCAGCGGCCGCGCCGCGTTCCACATATCGAGCCCGGTCTGCGTGTCCTGATCGATCAGGAGCACCGCGCCATAGTTGAGCCCGTTGTCGAACCAGGGCGTGGCGCCGTACAGGCCAGGGTCGCTGAACTCCGGTCCCGGGCTGGCAGGCTGGTACAGGGCCGGCGCGGAAATGAATACGCCCAGGCCGTAACCCGGATAGCTCGGCGCCGCGCTGGCGGAAAACGGCGTATAGGCCACCGCCAGACCCGCGATCTGGTTGGTGGTCAGGGTGCCGATAGCCGACGCCGACAACACCTGCGTGCCGCCGGACTGGCCGCCGCCCTGCACCATGCTCAAAAAAGTGGCGTAGTCCGTGACATCGCTCATCGCGCCGCCGGCGATGCGCGGGTTGGTCACCACTGAAGGATCGCCATAGCTGTAGCTGGAAATCCCTCCGAGCGGCGCGGCAATCGCGCTGTTGAAGAAGGTCTGCCAGTTCGCCGCTCCCGAAATCAGCGTGGCGACATAGCCCGCGACCTGGTAGTCAGCGCCACCGTAGTTGAATTCCTGGCCGGGCGGGTACATCAGCGTGGCGTTGGCGATGTCCTGCGCGCACTTCTGCAAGGTGCTGGCCGTCGGCTGGTTCAGGCAATTCGGCTGATTGTCGGCCAACCCTGGCAACCCCGAGGTGTGCGCCAGCAGCATGCGCATGGTGATGGCCACCTTGTCGGCGGGCCAGGTGATGGGATTGCCGGCATTGCCCAGGTAGGTGGCGATGGGCGTGTCGAGATCGAGCTTGCCCTGATCCACCAGGGTCAGGATCGCCGCCGCCGAAGGCAGTTTGCTGGCCGAGGCCAGCATTTCGACCGTGGACAGGCTGTGGTCGCCGGCGGCGCGGGTGTACACCGTGCCGCCGCGGTCGAACACCAGGAAGCTGTAACCCGACACCGTGCCGGACGGCGGGTTATTGGCACTGGAAACAAAAGCATCAAGGGCGCTGGCCAGCGCGCTCCAGTCATAGACCCGCACCGTGGTGCTGGCCTGGACATTGGAGACGCTGCTGCTGGCTTCCAGCGTGTAGGTGGTGGTGACGGTGGGCGTCACCGGATAGCTGCTGCGATTGCTTACATCGATATTGCCCGGCTGCAGCACCACTGTTGAGGCATTGCTGACCGACCAGTTCAGCGTTACCGCCGTGCCGCTGTTGACCGGCGTGGCACTGGCGCTGAAGCCAGTGATGGCCGGCGAATTGGCGTTTCCGTTGCCGCAAGCGGCCAAAAACAGTGCCAATAGCAGCGTTCCAAACTTTTTCACGCAGCCCTCCTTGCTATAATTCGTGATGTCGATGCACGCCCTGCGCGTGCGTGTACAGATCTTTATCAGGAGAAGAACCATGTCGGACAGCTTCAAAGCCAAGTCCAGTCTCAAAGTCGGCGACAAATCCTATACTTATTGCAGTCTCAAAGCTCTGGAACCGCAGTTCAAGCTGTCCCGGCTGCCCTACTCTTACAAAATTCTCCTGGAAAACCTCGTTCGTCACGAAGACGGGGTCAATATCACCAAAGCCGACGTCGAAGCGCTGGCCGGCGCCGACCTGAGGAAGCTGCCGCAGAAGGAAATCGCCTTCATGCCGGCACGCGTCGTGCTGCAGGACTTCACCGGTGTGCCCTGCGTGGTCGATTTTGCCGCCATGCGCGACGCCATGAAGAGCCTGGGCGGCGACGCCAAGAAAATCAATCCCCTGTGCCCGGCCGAACTGGTCATCGATCACTCGGTCATGGTCGACCATTACGGCACCAGCGACGCGTTCGACCTGAACGCCAAGCTTGAGTTCCAGCGCAACAAGGAACGCTACAGCTTCCTGCGCTGGGGCCAGGAAGCATTCGACAACTTCAAGGTCGTGCCGCCCGATACCGGCATCGTGCACCAGGTCAACATCGAGTTCCTGGCCCGCGTGGTGTTCGACAAGAACGGCCTGCTCTACCCGGACAGCTGCTTCGGCACCGATTCGCACACCACCATGGTCAACGGCATCGGCGTGCTCGGCTGGGGCGTCGGCGGCATCGAGGCGGAAGCCGCCATGCTCGGCCAGCCCTCCACCATGCTGATGCCCGACGTGATCGGCGTGCGCCTCAGCGGCAAGCTGCCCGAAGGCGCCACCGCCACCGACCTGGTGCTGACCATCACCGAAATGCTGCGCAAGCGCGGTGTGGTGGAGAAGTTCGTCGAATTTTTCGGCCCCGGCCTCGGCAACCTGGCCACCGCCGACCGCTGCACCATCGCCAACATGGCTCCGGAATACGGCGCCACCTGCGGCATCTTCCCGATCGACGGCGAAACTCTCAACTATCTGCGCCTGACCGGCCGCAGCGAAGAACAGATCGCCGTGGTCGAGGCCTACGCCAAGGCACAGGACCTGTGGTGGACGCCGCAGACGGCGGAAGCCGAATACACCGATGTGCTGCACCTGGACCTGGCCAGCATCCTGCCCTCGATGGCCGGCCCCAAGCGCCCGCAGGACCGCGTGCTGCTGACGGACGTGCAGCCGAACTACAAGAAGGCATTTGAAGGCGAGCAGAAGCTGCGCCCCTCCGCCGGCGCGGCCAAGGTCAGCGATGCCGGCCAGCAGTACGACCTCAAGGACGGCGCGGTGGTCATCGCCGCCATCACCTCCTGCACCAACACCTCCAACCCGGCGGTGCTGATCGCCGCCGGCCTAGTGGCGAAGAAGGCGCTGGCCCTGGGCCTGAAGACCAAGCCCTGGGTCAAGACCTCGCTGGCCCCCGGCTCCAAGGTGGTCACCGAGTACCTGAAGAAGGCCAACCTCCTGATCGAACTGGAAGGCGCCGGCTTCAATCTGGTGGGCTATGGCTGCACCACCTGCATCGGCAATTCCGGCCCGCTCAACGAGCCGATCGGCAAGGCCATCGGCGACAACAAGCTGTCGGTCTCCGCCGTGCTGTCCGGCAACCGCAACTTCGAGGGCCGCGTCCACCAGGACGTGCGCATGAACTACCTCGCCAGCCCGCCGCTGGTCGTCGCCTACGCCTTTGCCGGCACCGTCGACATGGACCTGACCAAGGACGCCATCGGCACCGGCAAGGACGGCAAGGCGGTATATCTGAAAGACATCTGGCCGACGCAGAAGGAAATCCAGGAAACCATCGCCAAGTCGCTTTCCGCCGAGCTGTTCAAGGCGAGCTACGGCGAAGTGTTCCTCGGCGATACCCGCTGGCAGTCGATCCAGGTGGCCAAGTCGGAGACCTATCCCTGGGATTCGAAGAGCACCTACGTGCAGAATCCGCCCTACTTCGACGGCATCACCAAGACCAAGCCGGGCATTCCCACCATCAGCGGCGCGCGCTGCCTGGCGCTGCTGGCCGACTCCATCACCACCGATCACATCTCGCCCGCCGGCGACATCAAGAAGGACGGCCCGGCCGGCAAGTACCTGATCGAGCACGGTGTGCAGAGAGCCGATTTCAACAGCTTCGGCTCGCGCCGCGGCAATCATGAAATCATGATGCGCGGCACCTTCGCCAACACCCGCATCAAGAACCAGATGGTTCCGGGCGTCGAAGGCGGCGTCACCAAGCACCTGCCCGATGGCGAGCAGATGTCGATCTACGACGCGGCCATGAAGTACCAGGCGGAGAAAATCCCGCTGGTGGTGCTGGCCGGCAAGGAATACGGCACCGGCTCCTCACGCGACTGGGCGGCCAAGGGCACCATCCTGCTGGGCGTCAAGGCGGTGATCTCGGAGAGCTTCGAGCGCATCCATCGCGCCAACCTGGTCGGCATGGGCGTGGCGCCGCTGAACTTCACCAACGGCGAGAACGCGCAAAGCCTGGGCCTGGACGGCACCGAGGTGTTCAGCATCGAAGGCCTCAAGCACGGCGCCAAGGAAGTCACCGTCAACGCCGTGAAGGGCGACGGCAAGACCGTCAGCTTCAAGGCGCGCGTCCGCATCGACACGCCGAAAGAGTGGGAGTACTACGAGAACGGCGGCGTGCTGCACTACATGCTGCGTCAGCTGGCGGCTTGATGGACGTCCTTGTCCAGGCTACCGGTCATCCGTGACCGGGCGGACTGCTGAAACAAGCGGGCTGGATGAGAAAAAGGGGCGCTTCGGCGCCCCTTTTTTTTGTGGTGTCCGTTTGCTGAACGGACGTCAATAACCTGCGTCATTCCGGCGAAAGCCGGAATCCAGAGCCAACAGCGCGGTTGGTGGGATTCCTGGATACCGGCTTTCGCCGGTATGACGTAAATTTTCTGTTTGCTTACCCCAAAAACTCGCAGAGATAAGCCGCCGACCCGCCGACCGCCTGCACGTCGAAACCGCTATTGGCCACCACCTCGAAATAAGTGCCGGCGGGAAAGCTGCTCCAGGCGCCGCCGAGGTTGGCGCGCAGCAGGCCGCTGACCACCGTCATGCGCTCCGCCGCCGCGGTATTGAAGTGATGCTGCTCGCCGCTGGCGATGACGCCGACCGTGGCGCGCAGGCCGTGACGCTCGAAGCCGATGGATTGCACCGAGCCATTGAAATAGCTGTTGTGTTTCAGCATGAAATTCCCGTCCGAATCATGGAAAACCCCGGAATGCCCCGGGGCAGGCATCGTAGCCTTTGGCGGGCTTTTGCAAAAGTTTTGGGGTGAATGCCAGTTCCGGCACGAAACTGGCGATAATGACCGCAAGGCATTCCGCAAGAATCCAATCTTTTTCGCCTGGCTCGGAGTAGTACCGGATGATTCGTCGTGTGGTTTTCAATCAGAAAGGTGGCGTGGGCAAGACCACCATCGTCTGCAATCTCGCCGCCATCGCGGCTTCGCGCGGCCTGCGCACCCTGGTGATCGATCTCGACACCCAGGCCAATGCCACCCAGTATCTGCTCGGCGGCAAGCCCGGCAAGGCCGACCGCACCATCGGCGACTTCTTCGAATCGACCCTGGGCTTTTCGCTGCAGACCCCGCCGTTCGTCACCTATGCCACCAATACCCCGTTCGAGAATCTCGATGTAGTGGCCTCCGACACGCGGCTGGAGGATCTTCAGGTCAAGCTGGAAGCCAAGCAGAAGGTGCAGAAGCTGCGCCAGGCATTGGACAAGCTGAAGGGCTATGACGCCGTTTTCATCGACACCCCGCCGGCGCTGAATTTCTACAGCCGCTCCGCGCTGATTGCCGCCAACCGTTGCCTGATTCCATTCGATTGCGACGAATTCGCCCGCCAGGCCCTGTATACCCTGCTGGAGAATCTGAAGGAGATCCGCGCCGATCACAACGATGATCTGGAGATCGAGGGCATCGTGGTCAACCAGTTCCAAGGCCGGGCCAAGCTGCCGGCGCGGGTAGTGGCGGAACTCCGTGAAGAAGGCCAGCCGGTGCTGGAGCAGACCCTGTCGAGCTCGGTGCGGGTCAAGGAATCCCACGAGCGGCATCTGCCGATGATCCAGCTCGACCCCAGCCACCGGGTGACGCAGGAATACGTCGCGCTCTACGACGCTTTGGATTAATTATTTAAACTCGTGCTCGGGGGCGCAGAAGCCGATGTTCAACGCGCCCTCGCCGACGTTGATGCAGGCGGTGATGCTGGCGACGCTGGCGTAGACCGCCACGTCATGCTCCTTTGCCACCGCCTTGAGCTCCTGGTAGCCGGGCAGTTTTTCCAGCTTTTCCAGATCGCCGGCATAGCTGACGCATAGCGTGGGGGCCAGCAGCCCGGCGCGGATCCGTTCACAGGCAAACTGGCACAAGCGCCGCGATCCCTCGTCAAAATGATGGATGCTGGCGATCGAAGCGGTCTCGTTGCGATGGGCGCGGATCAGCGGCTTGAAGTCGAGGGCGATGCCCACCGCATACTTGAACCAGCCCACGCTCTTGTCGCCTTTTTTGTGGGCGCGGGAACGCAGGTGATAGAGATCGCTGGGCAGGCCGTACATGTACAGCGCCGGGATCAGGCTGTCGAGGCGTTCACGGATACGGTTGGGAGTGTGCCCTTCCTGGATCATGCGCGCCGCCTCCGCCGCCAGAACACCCTGCGCTGCAAACAGGTTCTGGCTGTCGATCACGCGCAACGCAAACGGGCCCGGCATGCCGGCGCGGGCGCGCACCGGCTTGTATTCGGAAAGAATGCTCAGCGAGGCCTGGGTGGCATTCTCGAAAATCGGGCTGCGCGAACTGGCGACGGTGAGACAGAACACGAAGTCATACTCGAGAACCAGGCGCTCCAGGAACAGATCCTTGATCTGCTCCACGCTGAGCGGCGCGGTTTCGGCATGCGCCACATTGGTCAGGTGGCGGCGGTAAAACTCCAGCGTCGCCTCCGGATCGCGCCGGTCGATGAACTCTTCCTTGCCGACGTGAATGGTGACCGGCAGGATGACGATCTTGTGCTCGCGACAGAAATCCTGCGGCAGATCGCAGGCCGAATCCACAACCAGACCAATTCTCATACAGATCCTCCCCGCTCTGCAAAACGCCCCCCGGTCATGAACGAAAAATTCATGTGGAGACGCTGCAATTAATCGCTTTTATTTCTTAATAATATCGCTTAATTGCTTGAAGCTTAAACCGTTTTTTTATACCGCTCCAGTTTCTTGGCCTCTTGCCACAGGGTTTCCATGCGCTCCAGCCGCAGTGGATCGCCCAGCGTGGGCAGTTCCGACAAGCGCTCCTGGATGTAGGCATAGCGACGGCTGAATTTGGCGTTGGCCGCCGTCAAAGCCGCAGCCGCGTCGATGCCCAGATGGCGCGACAGGTTCACCACCATGAACAGCAGGTCGCCCAGCTCTTCTGCCCGGTTGGCGGCATCGGGAGCCTGCTGCAACTCCAGGATCTCCTCGGCCAGCTTGTCCCATAAACCCGCAGGATCGGTCCAGTCGAAGCCTTCGGCCGCGGCGGCCAGTTGCAGGCGCAGGGCCTGGTCGAGAGGCCCGGTCACAGGTCTTGCCGGTCGAGCAGTTTTTGCCGCAGATTCCACAGGATGCCGGCGGTGGCGCCCCAGATGCGATGCCCCGCATGATTCAGCTCGAAGAACGGCACATTGAAGCCTTCCCGGCTCAGGATCTTGCGCTCAAAGGATTTCTCCGCCAGAAGCACGTCCAGGGGCAATTCGAAAGTCTCGGCGACTTCGCCCGGATCGATCACCGGGGTGAAGGCTTCGCGCACCACGCCGACCACCGGGGTGATGCGGTAACCGCTCAGCACCGGGTAATCGTCCAGGTAGCCGATCAGCCGGACCAGGGCCGGATCGAGGCCGACCTCTTCATGCGCCTCGCGCAGCGCGGTGGCGGCCAGGTTGGCATCGCCTTCGTCGCGGCCGCCGCCGGGGAAACTGATCTGGCCCTTGTGATTGCGCAGAGTCTCGGCGCGGCGCGTCAGCAGGATGGTGGCGCCGGCGGCATGATCGAGCACCGGCACCAGCACTGCCGCCGCGCGCATGCGGGCCAGCGATGCCGGCGTGATGAAGTGATCCAGCTTGAGTGGCAACTCCATGTGCGCGACCGGGCGCGTCACTTCATTGCTGCCGAGCAACACCTGCTGAAGGCGCTCCAGTGCGGGAGCAGTGGCTCGCGTTTCGGCCAAACTAAGCTCCCAGGCCGCGAGCCAGGTCGGCGATGATGTCGTCGATGTCCTCCAGGCCCACCGCGACCCGCACCAGGCTCTCGCCGATGCCGGCGGCCTGGCGCGCCTCGGCGCTGATGCGGCCATGGGTGGTGCTGGCCGGATGGGTGATGGTGCTGCGGGTATCGCCCAGATTGGCGGTGATGGAGATCATCTTCACCGCGTCGATCACTTTCCAGGCCGCCTCGCGACCGCCCTTGACCTCGAAGGCGACGATGCCGCCGAAGCCCTTCTGCTGGCGTTTGGCCAGCTCATGCTGGGGGTGGTCCGGCAGGCCGGGATAGTAGACGCGCTCGATCGCCGGCTGCTGTTGCAGCCACTCGGCCAGCTTTTGCGCAGCCTCGCAGTGCGCGCGCATGCGCAGGCCCAGCGTCTCCAGACCCTTGAGGAAGACCCAGGCATTGAACGGGCTCATGCAGGGCCCGGCGGTGCGCATGAAACCGAAGACGTCCTTGCCGACCCGTTCGGCGTCGCCAAGCACGGCGCCGCCGACGCAGCGCCCCTGCCCGTCCAGATACTTGGTGGCGGAGTGAATCACCAGATCCGCGCCAAGCTGCAGCGGCTTCTGCAAAACCGGGGTGAGGAAACAGTTGTCCACCGCCAGCAAGGCGCCGGCCGCGTGCGCCACATCGGCAATGGCGCGGATATCGGCAATGTCGGTGAGCGGGTTGTTGGGGGTTTCGACGAACAACAATTTGGTGTTCGGGCGGATTGCTGCCGACCAGGCGCCAATATCGGCCGGATCGACATAGGTGGCGCTCACGCCAAAGCGGCTGAACACATTGTTGAGCAGGTTGATGGTCGAGCCGAACAGGGTCCGCGCCACCACCAGATGGTCACCCGATTTGAGCAGGGCCAGCAACATCGACATGATCGCCGCCATGCCGCTGGCGGTGGCGACACAGCTATCGGCGCCTTCCATCGCCGCCAGCCGTTTCTCGAAAGCGTTCACCGTCGGATTGGTGAAGCGCGAATAGATATTGCCGGGCTCCTGCCCGGTGAATACCGCCGCCGCCTGCGCCGCGCTGTCGAACACAAAGGAGGAAGTCAGATGCAGCGCGGCGGAGTGCTCGCGTTCCTCGGTGCGCGGTTCAGCGGCGCGCACGCCGAGGGTGGCACTGCCCCATCGCGGGTCGATCTCGTCGTTCATGATTCAGCAATTCCGTAATGCAACAAAAAAGCCCGCAAGCGAGCGCTAAACGGGCTTTTTTACGCCCTTTTTAGCAGAATTTATTACGCGCCCCGCAAGCTGGCTACAAATCGGCGCGATGTAACTTTACGGCTTCCGACACCCCCGGCACAAGCCTTCGGCCAGCTAGCGGGCGTTGTGCAGCTCGATCACCACGTTACCGGCCCTGACCCGCCGTGCTTCCTTGGCGGCATCGGAACGGAACAGTTCGAGCTGGTTGAGGTAGTCCTCGTTGATGTCCTGCGTCACGTATTCCCCGGTGAAGACCGAGGTGTCGAAACGCTGGATCTTCGAGTTCTTGTGGCGCACCGCCTCGATCAAATCTTCCAGATCCTGGTAGATCAGGCGATCGGCGCCGAGCAGCTGTTCCAGCTCGGCGTGGCTGCGGCCATGGGCCACCAGTTCGCTGGAAGTCGGCATGTCGATGCCGTAGACATTGGGATAGCGTACCGGCGGCGCGGCGGAGGCGAAATAGACCTTCTTCGCGCCGGCGTCGCGGGCCATCTGGATGATCTCTTTCGAGGTGGTGCCGCGGACAATGGAGTCGTCCACCAGCAGCACGTTCTTGCCGCTGAATTCGAGGTCGATCGGATTGAGTTTCTGCCGCACCGACTTCTTGCGCTGGGCCTGGCCCGGCATGATGAAGGTGCGGCCGATATAGCGGTTCTTGACGAAGCCTTCGCGGTATTTCACGCCGAGGCGGATGGCCAGTTCGACGCCGGCGACGCGGCTGGTATCCGGAATCGGGATGACCACGTCGATGTCATGGTCCGGCCACTCGCGCTGGATCTTGTCGGCCAGCTTCTCGCCCATGCGCAGGCGCGCCTTGTAGACGTAAATGCCGTCCATCACCGAGTCCGGGCGCGCCAGATAGACATGCTCGAAGATGCAGGGCGAATAGACCGGATTCTGCGCACACTGGCGTTTGTGCAGTTTGCCGTCGAGGGTGACGTAGACCGCCTCGCCCGGGGCGATGTCGGCGATCAGTTCGAAGCCGGCGGCGTCCAGCGCCACCGACTCGGAGGCGATCATGTAGTCGGTGCCGTAAGGCCCTTCGCGGCGGCCATAGACCACCGGGCGGATGCCATAGGGGTCGCGGAAGCCGACAATGCCGTAGCCGCTGATCAGGGCGACGCAGGCATAGGCGCCACGGGCGCGGACGTGGACCCGCGATACCGCTTCGAACACCTCGTTCGGCGTCACCCGCAGGGTGCCGCACATCATCAATTCGTGGGCAAAGACGTTAAGCAGGACTTCCGAATCCGAATCGGTATTCAGATGGCGGCGATCCTCGACGAACAGCTCATGCTTGAGCTGATCGGCATTGGTCAGATTGCCGTTGTGCGACAGGCAGATACCGAACGGAGTGTTGGTATAGAGAGGCTGCGCCTCGGCCGAGGTGCTGCAGCCGGCGGTGGGATAGCGGACGTGGCCGACACCCATGTTGCCGCGCAGGCGGATCATGGTGTCGTCGGAGCGGAACACGTCGCGGACCAGGCCGTTGTCCTTGTGCAGGAACAGGCGGTCGCCCTCGTTGGTAATGATGCCCGCGGCATCCTGTCCGCGGTGTTGCAACATGGTCAGGGCATCATAGAGTTCCTGATTGACCGGTTGCTTGGCGACGACGCCGGCTATGCCGCACATGGAATCATTTCTCTCGCTGGGGAACGGTGACCTGGGAGGGTGTCTGCTGCGCCTGCAAATATGTGAACCATTTGGCCGGAATCAAGGCCTGTACGTCTTTTGCAACTGGTTGAATCTGCGGCACTAATACGGATTCATGCCACCAGGACTCACGCCCCGCGGCACTCATTCCCGCCACAATCACCAGCGCCACCACGATAAGGCCGCCGCGCAACAGGCCGAAACCGGAGCCGAGCATCCGGTCCACCGGCGCCAGCCCGACACCGCGCACCGCCCAGGTGATGGCCCAGATCAGCAAGGCCCCGGCCAGCAGCACCCCGAAAAATGGAACGGCATAGCCGGCGGCAATGCGGATCGGAACGGAGCTGATGGTCGACTTGAAGCGTTCGGCGAATTCGGGGCCGTAGCGCAGCGCCGCGGCAAAGGCACAAACCCAGGTGGCAAGGCTCAGGGCCTCGCGGACAAAGCCCCGCAGAGCACCCATCAGCACGGAAATGAGGACGATCCCGACAAAAACATAGTCCACCCAGGTCATGCGCGATCGAATCCGCTGAAGCGGTAACGCAATTTTAACATTTCGCCGCGTACCGGGTAGGCCTCGGATGCAATTTTATAAAAGGGTCTGTTTACATATATTTCACGCCTGCGACGGAGGTCATTTTTGCGCAGTGCAAGCCGGACGGGGCGCGGCATGGTGATTCCATGCAAGCACCGGCTGGCGCAGCAATGCGCAAAAATGGCCCCGTCCCTTCGGGTTGCGCCCAAAATCGCGCCAGGCTGCGTTGTCAGCCTCAGCCATGGAATCACCATGGCTGAGGCCTCCGCCTTGCCTGACGCGATTTTGGACTGCAACGCAGGCGCGATTTATCGTGTTATAGGCTCTCGGTGCATAGGCCAGTGCGTATTGCGCCGCGGCGTCCATGCGTTTGCTGCTGCTGCCGGGGCGCAGCCTACCTGCTGCTCTTGTTCCTGAAGAAGGACCAGGCTTCCTCGGCGCTTTCGAAGTCGCTGTTCTGCGCGCCGACCAGCTGGTGGTAGAGCCAGCCGTAGTGGTAGATCAGGCTGGGTTCGATGTGGCCGCCGTTCTGGATGGTGATCATCTCCACCTGCGGTCCGCTGTTGGGGCCCCAGGTGAGCCGGTTGGCACGGGTGGAATCCCCCGAGGTCAAGTGCGGGAAGTTGTAACCGATCGCGGGGGCGTTGGTGAGGCCGTCGGCACGCAGCCAGAAATCGCGGGTGGCTTCGGCGCCGATGACGACGCCGGTCTTGTAGCCGCGTAGGCCGACCTTGCCGCCGCCGTAGGGCACGATGGGATCGTCGGTGCCGTTGATCAGCAGCACCGACACCGGCCGCGGTGTTTCGCCGCAGGCGGTCTGGCTGGCCATGGTGGAGGAGACGGCGGCGATGGCGGCCGGCACCGGGTGCATCTCCAGGGCCAGGCGGTAGGCCATCATGCCGCCGTTGGACATGCCCATGACATAGATACGATGAGGGTCGACGCGGCCGGCCTGCACCAGGCCGCCGACCACGCGCTCGACGAAGCCGACATCGTCGGCGGTGGGATCTTCGGTGGCGTCGAGGCGGCAGTCATGCCAGCCGGTGTGGTTGTCGCTGCCCTTGAGGCCTTGCAGTGCGGCCACCAAAACCTGTTCACGATCGGCGATATTGAGCCAGGCCGAGAGCGGCGAGGGCGTCTTGCCCTGGCCAAGCGCATTGGCGGCGGTGCCGATATGGCCGTGCAGCAGCACGACCAAGGGACGTGGGCCGGCAGCGGGGCTGACCGGCGTGGCGAGGATGTATTCGCGCGGGCCGACGTCGGTGCTGATGCTCAGTTGCTGTTGAAACGCCGCATGGGCGGAGTTGGTGGCAATGGCCAGCAGGGTCGCGCTGGCGAGGCAGAACGAACGGATCGCGGTGCTGCGGTTCATGGCGTGCTTCCCTGATCGTGCGACGACGGGGCGGTTGTATGCCCTTTTCCCATTTCACCCCAATGTGCCTGACCGCGGGCTGAATGGCTGGCCCATTCTACGTCTCTATCGCACTTGGCCGCATGGGGCGGATTGCACGGCTGCTGCACTGCAGTTTGCCGGAAGTGCACAGGGTGGCCGGAGAATGAGGGGCATCCGCTGCGATGAGGAACTGCAGTGAATCCGAGGAAGTTGGTGCTGTATGTGCTGGCGTCGGTGGCCCTGCTGAGCACCGGTGTGATGACCGACCCGCCGGCCAATGACACAGTCGGGGGTGCGGCGACGGGCTGCTCCATGATCGAAAATCCGCTTGTTGTGTGCGGACGTCCCAGGGTGCTGCACTGAGCTTGGCCGCCCGCTAGGATTCCCCGATTGGATCTTTGCGGGAGCGAGCGATGCTGCATGCTGGAACACTGGCTGCACTGGCTGATTTTCCGGAACGGCTGGAGGATTTTTTCGCGGCGGTGCCGGCCCGGTTCGCCCACTGGACACCGCGGTCGTGGGAAGGCATACCGAGCGAGTCGCTGACCGCGCTGGAGCAGCTGTGCCATGTGCGGGATATCGAGATCGACGGTTATCAGTTGCGTTTCCGGCGGCTGCTGGGCGAGGAGAATCCGCTGCTGGCCTCGATCGACGGCTATGCCCTGGTGCGGGAGCGTGCCTATGCGCAGGCCGATGCGGCCGAGGTGCTGGTGGCGTTCCGCGCCGCCCGTACAGCGACCATCGAATTGCTGCGCGGGCTGAACGAGCGGCAACTGCTGCGGCAGGGGACTTTCGAGGAGTATGGGCCGGTGACGGTCAAGGGGCTGGTGCACTACCTATGCAGCCACGATCAGCAGCATCTGGCGGGCTTGCAGTGGCTGCTGGGTAAGATGGAAGTTACCTAGAGCGCTTTGCGGTCCGGGCCACAACCGGCCGCATTTTCCTCCCCCAGACTTCAGCCTGTTTGTTCGAGGCCGAAGGATGAGCTTCCTGCGGTAAATGGCGAGCAACAACGTCCCCCGCCTCCTTGAGAAGCGGGAGACGCCCTGCTTCGATCAATCCGTCAGGAACTGCGCGACGCCGCCGTGACGCGAGCAGGACCCGGAGTGGGTCTTGGAGTGCGAGTAGGTGCCATCCTTGCATTTGGCGGTGGCGCCCGCGGCATCGGTGTTCGCCGCGTTGCTGCTGGCGCCCGCTGCCGGTGCCGGTGCGGATGCTTTCGCCGTGGTGGCAGCTGCGGGCGCGGCGGCTGGTGCGGCGGCGGCCGCAGGTGCTGGTGCGGCGGCGGGTGCGGCAGCGGCGGCCGGAGCGGCAGCTGCGGCTGGAGCGGGTGCGCTGGCTGTAGCCGCACCGCCGCTCTTGTCTACGCCGCCGTGACCGCGGCAGGCGCCCTTGCCGCCCTTGGAGGAAGCGCCGTCCTTGCAGGTGACCGTGGCGGCAGGGGCATCAGTCGCTGCCGCGGGTGCGGCAGCGGCGGCCGGAGTTGCTGCAGCTGTGCTGGCGCCGGCTGCGCCGGCGCTCTTGTTGACGCCGCCGTGGCCGCGGCAGGCACCCTTGCCGCCCTTGGAAGAAGCGCCATCCTTGCAGGTGACCGTAGTGACGGCTGCGTCCGTTGTTGCCGCAGGCGCAGCGGCCGCTGCCGGAGCCGCGGCTGCTGGTGCTGCCGATGCTGTGCCGGTGCTGGCCGCGCCGGCGCTCTTGTCGACGCCGCCGTGGCCGCGGCAGGCACCTTTGCCGCCCTTGGAAGAAGCGCCGTCCTTGCAGGTAACGGTGGTGGCCGCGGTGGTCGTGGCGGCGACGGTGTCCGCATAGACCGGCGCCGTAAGCACGGCGGCGGCAAGCACGGCGGTTGCAAAAACGAGATGCAGTGTTTTCATGGATGGCTCCCCTCGGTTGGCTCTGGACTGTTTCGAGTCACTTTCATCCCTGTGGCTCTCCCGGTAATCATGCTCCGCCCATGATGTCGATTCAATGTCGGCCCGGGTAGAACGTGCGGCCGGGCTGTACCGGGCCGGGAAGGGCGGGCCGGAGATTGCACGGAATCTGCACGGATCGGCCACGGATTCGGCAAGGCGGAGAACTAAAGTGCCGGGAATCGGCGTGCCTTCCGCAACCGCGATCGGAGTCTGGCGGTAGCGGCCAGTCGGCCGCCCGATCCACATCCCAAATGACATCTGGAGGTCACACCGTCATGCAACAGCTCCATCTCACCCGTCGCAGCTTTCTGGCCGGTGCCGCCTCATTGCTTCCGGTGCTGCGCGCCATCGCCGATGATCGGGCTGCGGCAAGCCCGGATCGGACCGCGGAGGAGCGTATCGCGGCGATCGAGGCGCGTCTCGGCGGTCGTCTCGGTGTTGCCGCGCTCGACACGGCCAGCGGTCGTCGTATCGAGCATCGTGGCGCCGAACGCTTCCCGATGTGCAGCACCTTCAAGTTTCTCGCCGCGGCCGCCGTGCTGAAGCGGGTGGACGAGAAGCAGGACACGCTCGATCGCCGTATCGCCTATGGCCAGAGCGACCTGCTCGATTACGCGCCGGTTACCCGGCAGCATCTGCAGGAGGGCGGCATGAGCCTGTCCGCGCTGTGCGCCGCGGCAATCGAGTACAGCGACAATACCGCGGCAAACCTGCTGCTGGGAGTGATCGGAGGGCCAGGCGCCATTACCCGCTATGCCGCATCGCTGGGTGACGGGGTGACGCGACTGGACCGGATGGAACCGATCCTGGGCGAGGCCCTGCCGGGGGATGAGCGCGATACCACCAGTCCCGCCGCGATGCTCGGCAACCTGCAGGCCATCCTGCTCGGCAAGGCCTTGTCGGCCGCCTCGCGTCAGACGCTCGAAGACTGGCTTGTCGCCAATACCACCGGGACGAGGAAGCTGCGCGCCGGGCTGCCAGCAGGCTGGAGGGTTGGCGACAAGACCGGCAGCGGCGACTACGGAACCACCAACGATATCGCGATCCTGTGGCCGCCCGGCCGGCCGCCGATCCTGGTGACCGCCTATTTCACCGGGTCCACCGCGCCCGCAGCGGAGCGCGAGGCGGCGCTGGCCGACGTCGGGCGGATCGTGGCGGGGTCATTCTGAAGCGGGCCAGGCCCGCTCAGGTGCAGGCCGCTTACTGCGGCGGCAGATAGACCACTGGACCGGCTTCGACGGTGCGCGTAGGGGGGATGTCGCCCGCAGGCAGGGCGACCTTCGGCGCCGCAGTCGGCGCTGTTGTCACAACAGGCATTTCGACCCTCGGTGCCGCTACTCGCGGTGGCGATGTCGTCGCCATCGCGACCGCTGTTGGCGTCGGTGTGCCGGCGACATCGACGCCGCCGCGGACCGGCAGGGTGACCGTGGGTCCGCCCAGCGGCGTCGCTACCACAACGCGTTTGGCGTCCTGCGGCAACTGCACCACCGGAGCGGCTGGCTTGATCGCGCCGTGACTGTGCCTGGGCAGTTTGTCGGCGTGGACGACGGCGGTGCAGGCGGTCATGCCGAGGGCGACAGCCCAAATCGTGCGTTTCCTGAGCTTCATTGCGGTGCTCCGCTTATTGATTACAAGCTTTTGACTAGCCCGGCCACCGGGAAGTTCTGGGAACAGGCAGGCGGCGAGTGGCTTGGTTATGCTTGAATGGTAGCTGAAAGAGGGATAGGGACGTGAAATTGCACATGTTGGCGGTGTTTCTGGCGGCGGTGGCATTTCCCGCGATGGCCGCGGACGACGGGGCGCGTTTCACCTCGTTTCTGGGGCTGCGCCTGAATATCGGCACCCTCAACGAGGTGCAGGCGCGGCTCGGCAAGACCCCGCTGATCGAGGCCAGCGACACCGAGGATTACGAAGCGCGGATGTGTTACCTGGGTTCGAACGGGGTGGTGAGTTTTGTATCCTCATCGCCGCGGCTGGAGCTTTCCGGCTTCGAAGTGCGGGAAGCGGTGACGGGCACGGCTGAAGGGTGCCGTGAGCTGCACGGCCGCTATGCCGATCAGACAAAACAATTTGGCGGTTTGCGGCTGGGGATGAGCAAGGCGGAGTTCGTGGCTTTGCTGGGCGAGCCGGTCCGCTGGGATGGGGATGCGGGTGAGCGGCTGTACGAGAGCGAACAGAAGATGACGGCGGACGAACGCGGCCTGTTCAAGGATTCGCCGGAGTTGCTGATCCGGGGCACTTTCAACGTCCTGGTGACGGTGACGGGGACGTTCGTGCAGGATCGTCTGGTCGGGTTCCGGGTATGGAAGGTGGTGTCGGCCTGAGGGTCGGCCTGTCCCGCTGACGTAACCGGCCGTACCTGAAAGCATACGGCCCGGAGCTCGAACTATCGGCTGGCCGCGACCGCTGGCTACCCGAGGTGCTACCGCTCTTCAGCCCCGATTCAGCATTAGTTTGTTATACCCACTCCCAAGTGTATGGTGTCGCAGCTAATCTGATCTGTAATGGCGCACAGGAGAGAGCCATGAACGCGGGATTCAGTGAGATGGAGTTGTCGGCTTTGCACAATATTGCCGCGGGGCGCGATCCCTTCAGCGAGTGCCATGTGCGCGGCGACTATGGCAAATGCATGCTGACCCTGGCTGCGCTGCGGCGCGCCGGCTTGATCGACCATCACGACCATCTGACCGACGCCGGCCGTGGCGTGGTGACCAGCCACGCGGCATGAAGCGGAAGCCCGCCACGAACGGGCGCTAGGGCTGCGCCAGCTCCCGCCGTAGCCAGAAAATACCCTGTACCAGGCCTAGGATCTCGAAGGCCGAGTAGACCCACACCACCTTGCCGGGCACGCCGTCGACGAACAGGCTCAGCAGCCGCCCGAATTCGAGTCCGCCCAGCACCAGCGTCACCAGCCATAGCGCGGGCAGGCTCAAGCTGCGGTAGCGGGCGCTGGCCATCATGAACAGGCCGGCTACCAGCACCACGCCGCCGGCGGAGCCGCGCTCCTGGCTGAAGCTGTTGACGGTCTCGATATGCAGCCCCAGCGGCACCCCCAGGGCGGCATTGGGATCGATCAGGGCGTACAGGCCGACCAGCGCGAAAATCAGGCCGGTGACAAACAGGTATCCGATCACAGGCGACTCCTCCCCTCGTAATTATTAGTCAGTCCTTTATATAGAGGATTCATTCCGGCGGAAAGGCACAAGGGCGCCGTCGTTCCGGTTCAGCCGCCGGTGGATGCCTTCAGCGCCGCGGCGGTAAGCTCGGCAAGCCGCAGCCTCTGCCGGCCCTGCGCATCGAAATTGTCCGGCGCCAGCCAGCGGGTGAAAGCCTCCTTCAGCAGCGGCCATTCGCGGTCGATCACCGAATACCAGGCCGTATCGCGGTTGCGTCCCTTCACCACCGTGGCTTGGCGAAACACCCCCTCGAAGCTGAAGCCCAGGCGTACTGCCGCCGCGCGCGAAGCGGCATTGAGGGCATTGCACTTCCACTCGTATCGACGGTAGCCCAGCGCGAAAGCGCGCTGCATCATCAGGAACATCGCCTCGGTGGCGGCGGGCCGCTGCTGCAGCAGCGGCGAGAAGTTGAGGCCGCCTACTTCGATCGAGCCCTGGCGTGGGTCGAAACGCATCAGGCTGGCCACGCCGGCGGCGCGGCCCGAGGCCAGGTCGACGATGGCGAAGAACAGCGGGTCCGGCGCCCGGCTCGCCGACTCGACCCAGGCGCGATAGCTGTCGAAATCGTCGTAGGGGCCGTAGGGCAGGTAGGTCCAGTTGCGGCCATCCGCGTCCAGGGCATTGGCTTCGTGCAGCTGCCGGGCGTGACGCTCGGCGTCCAAAGGTTCAAGCCGGCAGCAACGGCCCGGCATGATTTCACGCGACGGCAGCGCCGGCGTTTTCCAGTCCGGCACCAGGTAATCCAGAGGCTGGCCGAGTGCATTGGTTTGCTGCGTCATCGCCGGATGCCTGCTGGTTGCGAAGGCGCTATTAGGACGGATTGTCCGGCTTGCTTCAAGCCGTGTCCGTCGATGTAGGGGCCGGCCGGGTCTGTATCATGTGCGGGACAAGCAAGGGCAGTGTCCGCCCGGTGCCGGGCGCATCAACCACCTCGGGAAATAGCGGCAATGAATGTCAGTGAAGCTGTGCTGGGCCGTCGTTCGGTGCGGGCGTTCCTGGATACGCCGGTGCCGAGGTCCCTGATCGAGGAGGCGCTCACCAAAGCGGCGCGCGCCCCTTCGGGCGGCAATGTTCAGCCCTGGCAGATTTACGTGGTGTCGGGGGAGCCGCTGGCGGAGTTCAAGGCATTGGTGGCGAAGCGGATCAAGCAGACTCCGATGGGAGAGCCGCCGCTGGAGTACGACGTCTACCCCAAGTCGCTCAAACCGCCTTATCGCGACTACCGATTCAAGAACGGCGAGGATCTTTACGGCACGCTCGGCATCCCGCGCGAGAACAAGTTCGCGCGGCTCAACTGGTTCAGCAACAACTTCAAATTCTTCGGCGCGCCGATGGCGCTGTTCTGCCTGGTCGACCGGCAGATGGGGCCGCCGCAATGGTCGGATCTGGGCATGTATCTGCAGAGCCTGATGCTGCTGCTGCGCGAAGCCGGTGTGGATTCCTGCCCGCAGGAATGCTGGTCCATTTTTCACCAGACTGTGCGGACTTTTCTCGGCGCGCCCGAGGAACTGATGCTGTTCTGCGGCATGGCCATCGGTTACGAGGACCAGGCGGCAGTGGTCAACCGCATGCGGACAGAACGGGCGCCGCTGGAGCAGTTTTGCCGCTTTATCGGCTGATTCCAGCGGCTGACGGCTTGGCTCCAGCGCAGCGCAAGCCGTCGGCCGTTTCCCGTCAGAATTGGTAGCCGACTCTCAGCGTCACCTCGCTGGCGTAGTCGAAAGTCGACAGCGCGTTATTGGTCGGCGTGCCGAGGTGACCGTTGATGTAGTTGTAGAACGCTTCCACGGAGAAGGCGCCGTTTGGTTTCCAGCGCACCGCGGGCTGCAACAGCAGGCCGCCCTTGGGATCGTAGAGCGCGGCGAAATCGGCGCGCCAGATCAGGCTCGGAAACGGCTGCTGCAAGGCAAAGGCCAAGGCGTTGTAACCGCCGCCGTAGCCGGGGGCGGGCTTGCTCTCATCGCCGCCCATGCCGCCGAGGTAACGGCCGAACAGGTCGCTTTCGGTCTTGTGCAGCCATTGGAACACCATGTAAGTGGCGGGCAGGCTGGCGGAGAAGCGCTGGTATTTTTCCATCACCAGGGCGGTGGTCCACTCGTGCTTGCGCAGGAAGCCGGCGCCGAGCGAGGGATCGGTGAAGCTGCGATCCGGTACGTACAGGGCTTCGACGTTGATGATGAGCTGGTCCAGCAATGAGCCCGGCGTGGCGGAGATGACGTAGCTGGCGCCGCCACCCAGGTCGGTCTCGGCGCGGTACTCGCGAGCGATATGCCCGCGCAGGCCGCTGCCGGAGGCCTGGAAGAAGGTGTCCAGTTCCTGCCGGGCCAGGGCATAAGTCGGTACCTGCGCCGCGCCGAGCGCGGCCGCGGCGGGGAAGTCGCGCACCGCCGCGTTGAGCCCGTCCAGCCCATTGAGCCGCGCCATGCCGGCATAGGTGAACCACTCGGCCGAACTCCATACGCCGGTGGGGTCCACTTCGAACGGTGTCTGCGCCAGCACTGTGCCGGATCCAGGCGCACCCGGCAGGTCGCGGTTCACACCCGACGCGGTCCAGCGATATACCCCGTCCGGGTTGTAGCGACGCACGGCAATGCCCTGCACGCCGATATCGCCGTAATCGCCTTTCAGGCGCAGGCCGTAGTCCAGCTTGCTGTCGTATTGCCCATACAGGTCATGCACGGTGAACTGCGAGGGGATGGCGTTGTACTGGGTATTCGGATTGCCATAGACCGTAGGCTGGAATTTCTGCACGTAGGCCTCGCTCAGCCAGTGACTGCTGATCTGGTACAGCGCCCGCAGCGCCGGCGCCGGTACGCGCTTGTCGGAGAACTCCTCGGAGGCATAATCCAGCGCCGAGTGGCGCCGCAGATCCAGGCCGTCCGGTACGTCGAGCACGCGGAAGAAGATGGCCTGGCCCCAGGCGATCTGCTGGTTGCCGAGACGCACATCCAGCGGGCCGCTGCTGTATTCGAGGAACAGGGCCGGGAAGTAGAGCTGGTAGTTGCGGCCGGCCCACTCCAGCGGTTGCGGATGCGCGCTGCCCTCCACGTCGTATTTGAAATAATCGGGCCGGCCGTAAAGGCTGCCCACCGCCTGGCTGTTGACGGCGCCTGGATCGAACTCGTCATACAGCGCGGGATCGAAGACGCCGCGCAGCTTCGCCGTCAGGCTCAGTTCCGATGAAAAGCGCAGCGAGGCATCGAGCTCGGTGCGCAGCATTTCAAGGTTGAAGCGGTTGTTTGCCGGCTGGCCGTCGCGTGTGCTCACTTCATCGGCGGTGAAGCCGTGACGCGCCGTCGGCATACCGTTGTAGAGATTACCGCGCTGGTTGAAGGGGTCTTCGCGGTCCGAGATCTTCAACGCCGCTTCGGGCCTGATGAAGCCGCTGAGCGAGACCCAGTCCGGCAGGGTCCAGCTTGGTGGAGGCGCTGCGGCCGCGTCGTCCGCGCGTGCGGCCCCGCCCAGGATCAGACCGGCGCACAAGCCGATCCGCCAACATGATGCGTTTGCCAGTTTCATGGTTCACCCTTATGTCGATTGCCAGGCTTCGCGTGGTGCGGTCCCTGAGCCAGCAATGCTTTTTTGTAGCGGGCGATCTATATCGAAACCGTGCAGTCGACGATGGCTGCGCCCACCTGCATTGGGTGGGCACCTCTCGGCGCCGGTTCCTTTTCTCCTCGCCGGGGCAGAGTACGGCCCACGCGGAATCCCCGGCCCGACCCGAATGGGTAGGGCCAGGACCGGTCAGGGGATCAATTGCTACCGTTCAACCGGAGCGGGGCGGGATGCCGTGATGATGCGCACGCGGCGAGCGTGTGGCGCGCATGGAGTTTTGAAGGTCCGGCGGGTTGCGCTCCGGTGGAGCCAACTCGCCGGTCCGGATTCAGCCGAAGACGCCGTATTCAACCTGCAGGATTTCACCGGTGTCGGTGCTCACCAGCAGGGCGTCGCTGTCGTCGCGTACCCACTCATATCCCGTCGGCGGCACTTCCAGGGCAAACAGCCAGTAGTCCGCCAGGATGAATTGCGAAGCCCAGTAACTGCGCGGCAGGATCTGGCCATAGGCCCAATGGCGCGCAGTCCAGCCGGCAGGCCGATGGTAGGGTCCGATCCTGTAGCTGCGCGCCGCCTGGAAGTTGTGCTGATACGCGGCATGATCGGCGGCAGCCGGGCGGGCGTCCCAGCCTTTCGGCTCGGTGACGCGCTGGTAGCCGCTGGGGCCAGGATGCGCTTCTCCGTGCGGCGGTGCAGGCCGCGCGTGGCCACCGTGATGTTCCGGCTCGGCCGCCACGGCCGCGCTAGCCAGGATGAGAGCGACTGCGAGGCTGAGGCCGGTATTCAGACGATGCGCCATGACTTCCTTCCTTGTGAATTGGTTTGCGGACGATGAACCTCAGGACCTGCTGCCACCACGCCGGGCGCCATGAGGGCTGAAACGATCCTATGCGATCAGCCAAACGGAAGGAATGCGAAGCGAATGTAAAGAAAGGTAAGCGGGCAGAAACGAATCCGGGCTGGCTCTCCGCCACCCCGGATCCGAAACGACGGGCCGCGATCAGCTGGTGCGCGCGGCTATGCCAGCGAGCGCGCAATGACTTCCTTCATGATCTCGTTGGTGCCGCCATAGATGCGCTGCACGCGCGAGTCGGCGAACATGCGGGTGACCAGATATTCGTTCATGTAGCCGTAGCCGCCGTGGAGTTGCACGCATTCATCGAGCACCTGCTGCTGGGTGTCGGTGATCCAGTACTTGGCCATCGAGGCGGTGGCGGTGTCGAGCTTGCCTTCGAGATGATCCTGGATGCAGCGGTCGACGAAGACCCGGGCGACGCGGGTGTGGGTGGCGATTTCGGCCAGCTTGAACTTGGTGTTCTGGAATTCGGCAATGGTCTTGCCAAAGGCCTTGCGCTCGCGCACGTACTGCTTGGTCGCTTCCAGGCCGCCTTCCATCGCGGCGACGCCGCCGAGCGCCACGATCAGGCGCTCGTAGGGCAGGTCCGACATGAGCTGGTAGAAGCCCTGGCCTTCGTGCCCGCCGAGCAGATTGGCAGCCGGCACGCGCACGTCCTCGAAGAACAGTTCGGAAGTGTCCTGCGCCTTCATGCCCATCTTGTCGAGGATGCGGCCGACGCGGTAGCCCTTCAGCCCCGGCGTCTCCACCAGGAAGATCGAGGTGCCGCGCGCGCCCTGGCTCGGATCGGTCTTGGTCACCACGATCATGATCTCGGCCAGGTAGCCGTTGGTGATGAAGATCTTGGAGCCGTTGATGACGTAGTCGTCGCCGTCCTTCACCGCCTTGGTGCGCACGCCCTGCAGGTCGGAGCCGGCGCCGGGCTCGGTCATGGCGATGGCGCCGACCAGCTCGCCGCGCGCCATGCGCGGCAGGAAGCGCTGCTTCTGTTCCTCGGTGCCGTGATTGAGGATGTAGTGGGCGCAGATGCTGTGCACGCCCTGGCCGAAACCGCTGAGGCCGCGGCGCTGGGTTTCCTCGTAGACCACCGCTTCATGGCGGAAATCGCCGCCGGCGCCGCCGTATTCGGCTGGGATGTCGGTGCAGAGCAGGCCCTGGGCCCCGGCCTTGCGCCAGATCTCGTGGCCGACGTGCTTTTGATGCCGCCATTGCTCGTCGTGCGGAACCATCTCGGCTTCGGCGAAGCGCGATACGGCGTCGCGGAACATGGCGAGATCCTCGTCCATCCAGGGAGAGACGTAGGGGCGGGTCGGGGCGGGTGCGGAGCTCATGGATATAAGAGGAGTCTGTGGTGTCGGTGAGAGGAGTGAACCTTCGCCGATTTTATCCCGCCACGCCTCGTCTTCGCAGATGAGCGGTAATCCGGCTTGTCGCCCCGCTGCGCCCGGACCAGCCCGCTTGCGGCTTCAGGCCGCAGGGTCGACTTCCAGAATCCGCTCGAGCGATTCCTCCGCGCTGAATTCCTCTTCCGCCTTGATCGGCTTGAGGTTCACCGCCAGTTCGTTTCCGGCTTTGCTGAAGCGGAGCCGGTAGCGTTCCCCCAACTGCGGCTCCGGGCCCTCCGGCCATAGGGTCCTGAAGGTGGTGCTGTCGGTGAATACCGAAGGCAGAATCTCGATCCGCTCGATGCGCTGTCCCGGCCGCGGCCGCTTGTGCGCTGCATCGGCCAGCGCCTGCGGCAGCGCGAACTGCACCCGCGTGCCGGGATGGATCAGGATGCGGTGACGCACGCGCAGGCCGTCGGTGCGCGCCGGGCCGCCCGGTTCGGAGCGCAGACCCGGGATGAATTCAAGGCCGCTCAGCGCGCTCAGCTCACCGGCCTTGCTGACCGAGGCGATGCGGCAGCCCAGTACGGTGAGCTGGCCGGTGACACGCCGGATTTTCGCGGCGGTATTGAGATTAAGCAGGGCTTTCGCCGGCCGCGGCGCGGACTCGGCGAATTCATACAGGGCGGCGGCGACCGCGGCGGCATCCAGTCCCTCGCTGTACTGGGTGGAGGCTTCCAGCATGGAGGCGACGACGGAAGCTTCGCTGCGCAAGGCGGTCCGCTCGCAACGGTCGAGCGAATAGGGGCGGGTGCCGCGAATCACCAGATGGGCGTTGGCCCAGGGGTAAGCCAGCCACGAGGGATACAGCGAGTAGTTGCACTCGCGGAAAGCGAAGTTGCGATCCACGACTTGCAGTCGCAGCTCGGGCAAGGCCAGGTGAACGCCGCCGGCAGCGTGAGTCTTTGCATGCACTGCATCTTTCCCTGAACGAACAACCGCGCCCTGTGTGGACGCCCCCTCTTTAAGTGGGCCATTTAATAGCGCAAGCCGGGCCGCGTAAAAAAGGCTGTGCGCGTCTATGCATATAACGCCTTGGCAGGTGCGAGAGTCCAGGCGCGTCGGGGCGGGCAGGGTGCGCGGCTCCACAAGCGCATGCAGATGCCGGAATCGCCAGTATTTTCGCGGTTTTGGCGGCATCAGGTGCTTCCGCAACAAGCGTGTGTGCGGCCCATTCGTTCTATCGCCCGCGGCCGTTCATGCGGGCGCGGGCGGTGCGCCGCTGCGCAATCTATCTATGAATAGCGCGATTCGATCTCGAAAACCGGTGTCTGCCGCGCAGCGGCCAAACCTATGATTGCCTCCCGCGCGCACGTCGCCGGGCAGTGGCTCAGGAACGGGAACATGAAAAACAACAAGATGAATCTGGCGGCGCGCTGCGTGGCCGCCGCATGGGTATTGCTGCTCGCAGGCTGCGGCCATGGTGCCGCGCAGGGCGGTCTGCCGCTGCGCATCGAGATCAGTCATGTAGTGGGCGATGGGCCGCTGCAGCTTGGCGACAGCTACAAGACCGCCGCCGGCGATGCCTGGAGCGCCGAGCGCCTGCGCTACTACCTGAGCAATTTCCGTCTGCGTCGCGCCGACGGCAGCTGGTTCGTCAATCCGCAAAGCGCGGACAGTAGCCGCGGCTATTTTCTGGTGGATGAAGCCGATGCGGCCTCGAAGCAGTTCCAGATCGGGCCCCTGCCGGCAGGGACTTACAGCGGCATCGAGTTCCTGGTCGGCGTGGACGCCGCTCGCAATGGCGCCGGTGCGCAGACCGGTACGCTCGATCCGGCGCGCGGCATGTTCTGGACCTGGAATACCGGCTACATCTTCTTTCAGTTCGAGGGACATTCGCCGCAATCCACCGATGCCGAGCACGCGCTGACCTGGCATGTCGGCGGCGGCACCGCGGCGCCGGCGCGCAGCGTGTTCCTGCAATTCCAGTCACCGATCGAGATCACGGCGAAGAACAGCGCCGAGCTGCACCTGCACGCTGACCTGGCGCGGCTGTTCGACGGTGCGCATGCATTGCGCCCGGCGACGCTACCCACTGCGATGGACCCGGCCGCCTCGGCCGAAGTGGCGGACAACAGCGCCGGCCTGTTTCGCATCGACCATGTGCACAAGCTGCCGAAGGCGGGCCTCGCGGCGGACCAGTGAAGCGATCGACACTATTGCTGATCGCGCTGCCCTTATTTGTCGGGCTGGCGGCGGTGCCGTGGGCGCGGGCGAAGATCGTGGCGCACGCCACACCGCGCCTGCAGGTGCCGCAGGGCTGGCCGGCGCCGCACTACGACTTCGCCAATAACCCGGTGAGCGCGGCCGGCTTCGCGCTGGGCCGACGGTTGTTCTATGACCCCATCCTGTCGCGCGACGGCAGCGTCGCCTGCGGCAGTTGCCATCAGCAATTCGCTGCTTTCGCCCATCTGGATCATCGCGTCAGTCATGGCATTGGTGGCGTCAACGGCAAGCGCAACACTCCGGGCCTGTTCAATCTCGCCTGGCAGCCGGACCTGATGTGGGACGGCTCGGTGCATCAGCTTGAGATGCAGCCGGTGGCGCCGATGAGCAACCCGGTCGAGATGGGTGGCAGCCTGGCGCTGGCGGTGGACAAGTTGCGAGGCGATGCGCGGTACCCGCAATTGTTCGCCCAGGCTTTCGGCTCCCCTGGCGTGGACTCGCAACGCCTGCTGCGTGCGCTGGCGCAGTTCACCGGCACCCTGGTATCGGCGGATTCGCGTTACGACCGTTACGTGCAGGGCCGGGAGACGTTCACGCCGCAGGAGCGCGCCGGCCTCGACCTGTTCCGCCAGCATTGCGCGTCCTGCCACCGCGAGCCCCTGTTCAGCGATTTCAGCTACCGCAACAACGGTCTCGATGCCGCGCCGCGCGATGCCGGGCGCGCCGTCATCAGCGGCCGCGTCGAGGATCAGGGCCGCTTCCGTGTGCCTTCGCTGCGCAATGTCGCCCTCACCGCGCCCTACATGCATGATGGCCGCTACGAGACCTTGCCGCAGGTGCTCGATCACTACGCCGGCGGCATCCAGGTTTCGCCCACGCTTGATCCCCTGCTGGCCAATGGTGTGCCTCTCTCTGCCGGGCAACGCGATGCCTTGCTCGCCTTCCTCGATACCCTCACGGATGAAAATTTCATCCACGACCGGCGTTTCGCCGAGACCCACGATTGACCGTCATGACCAAGTCCGGTGTTCCCTTGTCGTATCTGCTGGCTGTCATGCTGTTCTGCGTCTCCGGCGCGGCGCTGGCGCATGAAGGTCATCACGAGGCCGAGCCCGAGGCAGCGGTTGCGGCCGCCGTACCGGCGCCGCGCGCAGCGCTGGATACGCCGCAAATCGAACTGGTGGTCCAGCGTGAAGGCAGCGACATCGTGCTGTACCTCGATGACTACACCACCAATGCACCGCTGGACGCTCTGCAGGTCAGTCTGCGCAGCGGCAGTTTGACCTTGCAGGCCGCGGCGAGCGGCGAGGGTGCCTACCGCATCGCTGGCGACCTGATCGATGCCCGCAGCGAACAGCCGCTGGACATCCTGGTGCATGGTGCCGGCCTCGATGCGCGGTTGCAGGCTGTACTGCCGCCCGCAGCCGAAGCGCAACCTGCCGGGGAGGCGGCACCTGCGTGGCATGACGAGTGGTGGATCGCGGCCGCTGTGCTGGCGGCTCTGACTCTGCTCGGCGCCGTCTGGCTGCTGCGGCGCAGGCGTGCGGGGCGCTCCGCGCAAGGACTTGGCACCGCCTGATGTTCGCCCGCATCGTTGAAGCCAGCCTGCGCGGCCGCGTGCTGGTGCTTGCCGCTGCCATCGTGCTGCTGGCGCTGGGCGTGCGCGCGGCGCGCGAGCTGTCGGTGGATGTATTGCCGGACCTGACGCGGCCGATGGTGACGGTGCAGGCCGAGAGCGCCGGCCTGGCGCCGGAAGACGTCGAGAGTCTGGTCACCTTTCCCATCGAGACCGCCTTGAGCGGCTTGCAGGATGTGGCGCGGATACGCTCCGTCACCAGCCCGGGGCTGTCGGTGGTGTACGCCGAGTTCGACTGGAACAGCGATCCCTGGCGCGACCGGCAGCTGGTGGCCGAACGCATCGACGCCATCCGCTCGCAGCTCGCGCCGATCGCCGAGCCGCGCATCGGCCCGCTCACCTCGTTGATGGGCGAGATCCTGCTGGTATCGCTGCAGTCCCATAGCGGTGATACCAGTCCGCAGCAGCTGCGCGAGCTGGCGGACTGGACGCTGCGGCCCAAGCTGCTGGCGCTGCCTGGCGTGGCGCAGGTGCTGGCCATCGGCGGTGAGGTCAAGCAGTACGAGGTTCATCCCGACGCGCAGCGTATGCGCCTCGACGGCGTCAGCCTGGCGCAGATCAACGAGGCGGTGCGCGGCTTCGGCAATAACACCGGCGCCGGCGTGGCCTTTGCCGGCGGCAGCGAATACGCCATCCGCGGCGTCGGCCGGCCGTTCCGGGTGGAGGATCTGGCGCAGGCGGCGGTGGCCTGGCGCGGCACCGGATCGATCCGTCTCGGCCAGGTGGCCGATGTGGCGGTCGGCGCGCGGCTCAAGCGCGGCGATGCGGGGTTCAACGGCAAGCCAGCGGTGATCCTGTCGATCCAGAAACAGCCGGGCGTGGATACGCTGCAACTGACCAAAGCGGTGGAAGCGGTATTCGCCCAGCGCGAGGGCCGCCTGCTGCCGGACGATGTGCGGGCCGTCAACGTCTTCCGCCAGGCCGATTTCATCGAGGAGTCCATCGCCAACGTGAACCAGGCGCTGCTGCATGGCGCGCTGATCGTGGCCCTGACCCTGCTGCTGTTCCTGGCCGGCGGACGCGCCACCCTGGTATCACTGGCTGCGATCCCGCTCAGTGTCGCCGCCGCCATTCTGACGCTGGGCCTGTTCGGCCTGTCGGTCAACACCATGACCCTGGGCGGCCTGGCCATCGCCATCGGCGAACTGGTCGATGATGCGGTGGTGGGGGTGGAGAACGTCATCCGCCGTCTGCGCGAGAATGCCCTCAAGCCCATACCGGAGCCGCCGCTGCCGGTCATCGCCCGCGCCACGGTGGAAGTGCGCTCCGGTATTCTCTACGCCACCCTGCTGATCGTGCTGGCCTTCGTACCGCTGTTTGCCCTGGAGGGTGTAGAGGGACGCTTGTTCGCGCCGCTGGGTGTGGCCTATATCGCCGCCATTCTCGCCAGCCTGGTGGTGGCGATGACGCTGACCCCGGCGCTGAGCTATTTCGCTTTTGCGCGGCGTGCCGCGCCGCCGCAGGAGCGCGCCTGGCTGCATGGACTGAAGTCGCGCTATGCCAAGGCCCTGCAAGCCGTATTGAAGGCGCCGCGCATCCCTCTGCTGCTCACCGCTTTGCTGCTGCTCGGTGCGCTGCTGGCAGGTTGGCAATTGCCGCGCGCCTTCCTGCCGGCGTTCAACGAGCGCACCCTGACCCTGAATCTGCTGCTGCGGCCGGGTGTTTCGCTTGATGCTTCCAACCAGATCGGCCTCGCCGCCGAGCGCCTGGCGCTGGGCGTGCCGGAAGTAGCCAGCGTGGGGCGCCGCACCGGCCGCGCCGAGCAGGACGAGCATGCCGAAGGGCTGCACTACTCCGAGCTGGATATCGCCCTGCGGCCGGGTGGACGGCCGCGTGCCCAGGTCGTGGCCGATCTGCGCTCGCGCCTGTCGGCGCTGCCGGCGACGCTGATCTTCGGGCAGCCGATTTCGCACCGGCTGGATCACCTGCTGTCCGGGGTGCGGGCGCCGCTGGCAGTAAAGCTCTACGGCGACGACTTGAGTGAATTGCACCGCTTGGCGGACCAGGTGGTGCAGCGCCTGCATGACATTGCCGGCTTCGCCGATGTGCAGGCTGAGCCGCAGGCAGAAACGCCGCAGTTGCGGGTGAGGGTGGATGCGCGCCGAGCCGCGCAATACGGCGTGTCGCCGCCGCGAGTGCAGGATGCGCTGAGCGAACTCACCGTGGGTGGCACGCTGTCGCGCATCGTCGAGGGCGAGCGCCGCTTCGACCTGGTGGTGCGCCTGCCGCAAGCCTCGCTCGATCCCGCCACCGTCGGCGACATCCTCATCGACGCGCCGGCCGGCGCGGTGCCGCTGCGCTGGCTGGGTGATATCGAAAGCGCCAGCGGACCCAATCAGATCCTGCGCGAGAACCTGCGCCGCCGCATCGCCGTTTCCGCCTACCCCGGCACCGGGCGTTTCGACCAGGCGGTGCAGACGGCGCGTGAACGCCTGGCCGATCTGCCGCTGCCGGCCGGCTACGAAATGCATCTGGAAGGCGAATTCCAGGCTCAGGCCGCCGCTTCCCGGCGCATCGGCGGGCTGGCGCTGCTGTCGCTGCTGCTGATGCTGGCGTTGCTGTACGCGCGCTACCGTTCCCTGCGCTTCAGCCTGATCATTCTCGGCAACGTGCCGCTGGCCATGATCGGCGGTATCGCGGCGCTGGCGCTGACGCATACGCCGCTATCCGTTGCCAGCCTGGTCGGCTTCGTCGCCCTGGCCGGCATCGCCGCGCGCAATGGCATCCTCAAGCTCAGCCGTTACCTGCAGCTGGCGCGGGAAGGCGAGCCTTTCGGCGATGCGCTGATCCTGCGCGGCTCCGGCGAGCGTCTGACTCCGGTGTTGATGACCGCGCTGATCGCCGCCGCTGCGTTGCTGCCCTTGCTCGGCTCGGCCGATGCACCGGGCAAGGAGATCCTGCATCCGGTGGCGCTGGTGATTTTCGGCGGCCTGATCAGCGGCACCCTGCTGGACAGCTTCCTCACGCCGCTGCTGTTCCGGCGTTTCGGCGCGGCGCCGTTGCGACGCCTGCTCGACGATGCGGCAACAGTCGCGGCGGATTGAATGCGGGCAGCCGCGCAACAGCGCATCTCATAACCATGCGGTATGTGCTCAGCACCAAATCGCAGGTGCTTCCATGCTTTTTGATCGCGTTCCGGTGCTGTCAATTTTGTAATTTTGAGGTCATTGTCCTGACAGCGATGGACTAGTCCCGCAAGGTATTAGTCACTGCGGAAAAAGTCTAAAAACGGGGCCTCATCATCTATTGAGCCTGTGTATTGTCCACTCTCCGCGGAATTCGAATGGATCCGACGGAAAGGGGAGAGGGCTTCGGCGCCTGGGATGTAGCCGCTGCGCTCTCTTACACAAGGGACAATATGCTCAGGAGCAGGTTTATGAATTCGCCCTATCGCGTGAGAACGCGATCGCTTGGACGTTGGCTGGCCATGTGCGCCGCCATGGTTTTGTTTGGAGCCGCGGGTGCGGCATCGGCGCAATCCGCCAGCACCATTGCTGGTGATCTGACTGGTTCGAATGGACTGCTCGGCGATGTCGGCGGTGCGGTAGGCGGCCTGGTCGGCGACGCCACCAATATTCTGACGGGCAACAAGGCCGCGGCTGCTGCCGTCGCCGGCGCTCCGGCGGCCATCAGCAAAATCACCGGTCAGGTTATCCCCAATGGCGCGGTGCTGCTGGTGTGGACCGGCGATGGCTGCTCCACCCCGCTGTGCGATCCGGCCACCAGCCAGGACTTCCTGGCGGTGATCGACGCCGAGCCGAATTCGACCACCTACGGCAACGTCATCTGGACCGCGGAACTGCCCAACGTGCTGGTGTCGGATGTCGCCGGCAACGTGCTGGGCGCGCTCGGCTCGGATTCGCACAACGATCCGCATCACATGCTGAGCTATACCTCCTACATCTCCGGTGGCGGCGACGGCCTGATCCAGGGCCACAAGTACACTTTCGCCGGCGGTGTGATCAGCAAGAACGTGTTCCGCTTCGACACCACCAGCGTGCGCAGCATCGGCAAGGCGGACATCGCGGTCTGCGGCACGCAGCCGCGCCGCTCCTCGCTGACCGACGACTTCATCGTCATGCCCGCTCCTGGCGCCAATCACAAGATCATGTACACCTACATGAGCAACTATGTGTACGGCCCCGGCGGTACGGTCACGGAAATCGATCCGGGCCGCAATGCGCCGACCGTGCTCGGCCTGTGCGTCGCTTCGATCCCGGCCGTGGTGCCGCTGCTTGAGAGTGCCGCCCAGGGCGGCATCCTGCCCAGCCTGCTGGCTGGCGTGGACGTGGCAGACGACAACGCGCTGCTCGGACACAAGGGCATCACCGAGTATTCGTCCGTCGTGAAGGCGAACCAGCCGCGTAATCCCACCGAGTACACCAGCTATCCGGATACCCGCGTGTCGCGTTCCTTCAACGAGGGCGTGTTCTACTTCGGCAACAAGGATGTCGGCATCGAAGGCCTGCCGCACGGCATGGCGCTGACCTATGACGGCAAGTACCTGGTGCAGTCGGACTACGCCGTCGCAGCCAGCATCGGCGCGGCCGCCATCAACGGCGCGCTGCGCGGCCTGTGCAACCAGGAGCCGGTGGTCACCGGCGGGCAGAGCATCAGCGCCGGACCGCTCGGCGTCTGCGGCTCCACCTTCGGCAGTTCGGTGCGCGTCTACCCGACCAGCAATAGTTACACCAACGGCAAGACCAAGGACTCGCTGGCCCAGGCCGGCGTCTATGCCAGCAACCCCTACATCCGTTCGGTCAGCGCCGTGCCGGATGGTCCGCGCCACGAGGAAGTGATCTTCCACGAGGAGAACGAGGGCCTGATGGCGTTCGGCCTGCCGCATCAGTCCCACCACGTCGTCAACCAGAAGGGCTGGGTCAATCTCGGCGATCCGAGTTTCGACAAGGCGGTCTCCAGTTCCGGTGTGGCGGCGAACGCGGCCTCGACGTTGTCGGTCACCAGCCACTCCCCGGGCGACCCCGACTATATCCCGCATGATGGCGCCTTCTCCGCAGCGATGTGCGGCGGCGTGCTGTTCTACAGCCCGGACATCACCCTGGACGGTAACACCACCAATGTTTATGGCGGTAAGGGTCCGTACTGGCGTGCGATTTACGACGTCGGTCCCTGCACCGGTGTGTCCTACTTCAACCTGACCGACGACGACCGCTTCCTGATCCTTCCGATCTCCGGTATCGAAAGCCCGGCCTCGATCGACGCGGATGGCGCGGTGGAATTCGATCGCGATTATCCGCGCGAGCATAGCCGCCGCGTGCTGACCGTGGACATCCGTCCGCTGCTGGCCAAGGGGCATGCCGATACCGCGGCGACCAAGATCCAGTGCGACTTCGAGGCGCCCGACGCGAGCCGTACCGCCAACACCACCCTGGGTCTTCCGGCCACCCGTGTCGACCTGTCGAACGGTGTCAGCGGCAAGTTCAACATCCTGCGCCACAACAACGAGGCGGACGATTGCCCGCGTATCCGCGGTGCCATCGGCCAGTTCGAAACCGGCCCCAATGGCGTCGGGCTGGCCACCACAGAGTCGTCCAACACCAGCGAACCGGGCGTCGGCTACTACCGCCTGGGTCAGACCATCCAGGAACTGGAATCCGGTACTCCCGGCAACATCTTCCTCGATGCGGCCAAGGTGGGTGGCGAGCCTTCCGGCACCACCGGCGGCGGCCCGGGCAGCGGCAACCTCAACTCGATCCAGAACCTGTACACCCACGGCGGTCCGCACTTCACCGTGATCGATCGCATCGGCTATCAGGCGACGCCGACCGGGCAGGGTGGTTATCTGGATCTGACCCCGCTGCCCGACGGCACCGGTCTCAAGGGCGTGCCGCGCGATACGGTGGTGGGCCAGAAGGCTGCCACCAACACCGAGCGCTTCGCCTTCATCCAGTACTTCGTCGAACTGAATCATGTGCCGCTGCCCGGCACCGGTTCCGACGGCGACCGTACGGTCTGCCTGGGCAAGGTCGATCGCGCAACAGGTGCGACGGTGCTGGATACGTCCTTTACTGACGAAATCCTCGGCACACCCTGCCTCGACTTCGACAGCGCGGCGCGCGATGCCTGGCTGTGGCCGGGTGCCCGTGGCGCCAAGGGTGCGGCCAAGCCGCATTCCGCCATCTTCGAGCGCGACGGTGCCGCGTTGTTCGGACCCGGCTACTACCCGGCGGCTCCGCTCAATCCGGATGGCAATCAGTGATCCATGCCCTGTACCACAACAGGTCATCCATGACCTGATTGTTGAAAAAAGTCAGAGCCAAGGAGGGCGCCGCCCGCGCAAGCGGGCGGCGCTTTTCCCGTCCCGGTCACCCGGAAAATTTTTGCAGCATGATCCACACGAATTGGAGTGCCCCGATGTCCGCATTCAAACTGACGCTTGCGCTAGCCGCCCTGATCGCGGCCCAGGCCGCCTACGGCGACGATACTGTCGTCAAATCGAATTCCGGCCTGGCCGCCGACGTCATCGTCAACGGCCAGCCGATCAGCCAGAACCATGTCACCCTGATGAGTGCCAACTTCACTCCGGACAAGGCCCTGCCGAGTCCGGAAGCCCGGTCTGCCGCGCGTTCCGAGCTGATCACCGAGGAACTGCTGGCACAGCAGGCGCGCAAGGACGGCCTGGATAAAAAACTCGACGTAGCCGACCAGATCGCCTTCCAGGAGCGCGCCATCCTGTCGCGCGCCTATCTGGAGGAGTACTTCGCCAAGAATCCCATCACCGAGGAGAGCCTCAAGTCCGCCTATGAATGGAATCGGGCCAACGGCAAGATCGTCGAATACAAGGTGCGGCAGATCCTGTTGCCCACCGCCGAGCAGGCAAACCAGGTGATCGACAAGCTCAACAAGGGCGAGGACTTCGTAGCGCTGGCCAAGGTCTATACCCAGGACCCGGGCGGCCAGACCACCGGCGGCGACCTGGGCTGGTTCCGTCCGGACATTTTCGTCGACCACAATTTTAGCGATGCCGTGGTGGCGCTGAAGAAGGGCGAGTACAACAAGACCCCGTTGCGCACCCGCTTCGGCTGGCATGTGATCAAGATCGAGGACGGCCCGCGCCCGGTGCAGGACCCGCAGCCTTATGACGCCCTGGACGAGAACATCAAGCAGGCACTGCGCCAGAAGACTGCGCAGATCAAGCTGGAAAATCTCACCGCCAGGCTCTCCGCCAGCGCCAAGGTCACCGGCCCCGGCGCCCTGGCTTCCAACGCCAAAAGCGCGCGCTGATGCGCCGCCGGCCTCAATCGATAGTGAGCTCAATCATGAAGCACATCCTTAATTCCGCCGCGCTGGCTTCCCTGGTCTTGCTCTCCGCTTGCGCCGGGCAGGGAGCAAAACCCGCCGCCGCGCCATCCGCTGTCGCGCCGTCCGATGGCCTGTCGCAGGAAGACCGCGTTACCCTGTTCGTCCATCACGCGCGCGTCGGCGAGATCGAAGCCGTGAAGCAGGGCCTCGAAGCCGGCGTGCCGGTGAATGCCTTCGATTCGCTGGATCAGGACGCCCTGATCGCCGCCATCAGCTACAACTCGCTGGATGAGGTCAAGCTGCTGCTGGCGCATGGCGCCGATCCCAACCTGCCCGACAATGCCGGCTGGACGCCGCTGCACTTTGCCGCCTGGTTTGGCAGCACCTCGGTGGTGCTGAAGGAATTGATCGACCACGGCGCCAACATCGATGCGCGCAACGACCGCGGCATCACGCCGCTGTATTTCGCCAGCGTTGCCGGGCACGACGCGCAGGTCAAGCTGCTGCTGGAGCATGGAGCCGATCGCAGCATCGCTTCCAAAAATGGCTATACGCCGCTGCGCGCGGCCAAGGTTAAAGGGTATTACAACGTGGTCGCGCTGCTCGATCCCGATGCCGCCAAGGCGGCCAAGGCTGCACCGGCAGCGCCTTCGGCGCCGGCCGGCACTGGCGGCGGTACGCACTAGAGCCATCCATGGGCAGGGCAGGCGTCGTCGTTGCGCTACTGGGCACGCTGAGCTGTGCGTTTGCGCAAGCTCACGAATCAGGTGCGGCGACTGATCAGGATGTATGGCTGGACAAGCCGGCCCAGCACCGTGACGGCATCCGCACCCAGCCGCTGGCGCCGCTATCGTCATGGCTGCGCTTGCCCGCCCAGGTCGTGGCCGATCCGCGGCGCGAGCTGCGCATCGCCGCTGTGCAGGGCGGCGTGATCGAGGCGGCCGGGAAGCAGCTACCCGTCGCCGGGCAGGCAGTCAAGGCCGGTCAGGTGCTGGCTTGGCTGCGCCCGGTACTATCCCAGCCCGACCGACGCGACATGGGCACTGAACTGGCCGTGGCCCAACGCGATATCAAGCAGGATCGCATCCAGATCGAGCGCTATGGCATCGATGAGAACCAGAAGCTTGAGGTAAAGCTGTCGACGCCCAATATCCAGATCGTCACCAATTACCGCAGCGCCAAGGTGCTGAGCGGGGAGTTGACCGATGCGATGGATAACGCGCTGCCACTGGTTGCGCCGCGGGCCGGTACCATCCTGCGCAGCCCGGCTGTTGCCGGAACGGTGGCGGCGGCGGGCCAGACCTTGTTCCAGATCGATGCGCCCGGTGCTCTCGCTGTGGAACTGGAGTACGTCGATGACGATATCGATGCGGGCGCGGTGCGGCAGGCGCTGACTGCCGACGGGCGCGCAGTGCCGCTGCGTCTGCTCGGCGCCAGCTATGACAGCACATTGCGTTCGCATCGCGTGCTCTATGCGGTGGCGACGGAGGATGCCGGACTCAGTGTCAACCAGCCGCTGCTGCTCGAGGCGCCGCGCCAGCATAGTGGGCCGCCGCAGTTCGTCGTGCCAGCAAGCGCCGTGTTCTCGCATGATGGCCATTCCTGGGTGTGGCTGCACCAGGATGCCGAGCATTTCGTGGCGCAACAAGTGGCGCTGGCGGATGCCGCCGATGGCAGCGGTGCGCTGATCGGGGCCGGGCTGCAACAGGGTCAACGGGTGGTGGTGGATGGCGTGGACGCCCTCAATGCTGCGGCCCGCGTGCGGCAGGGCTCGCCATGAGCCAGCGTCTTTGGCTGTTGGGCCTGGGGATGCTGGTGGCCGCGGCTTGCTCAGCCCACGAAGGCGAAGTGCATCGGGACGAGCAGGCCGCGGTGCCGTTATCGGCTGCCGCCCTGGCCGAGCGGCCGCGGCGCCTGCCCGACGGCGAACTGTTTCTGCCGAAGCCGGCGCAACGGCTGCTCGGCATCCGTACCATCGCCTGGTCCGATGCAGCAGCAACGGAATCCCTGTCGCTGCTGGCGGAAGTGCAGGCGCAACCCGCTGCCGCGGTGACGCTGACCGCGCCCGAACCCGGTCAGCTCGAAGCGGCGCAATCGGCGTGGCCGCTGCCGGGCCAGAGCCTGCACGCGGGTCAGCTGCTGGCCTGGCTGCGTCCCTTGATCAGCCAGCGCGACGCCGCACGGCGCCGCGCCCTGGTTGCGGACCTGGATCAGAAACTGATCATCGCCAACCTCAATGTCGAACGCCTCAACATGCAGAGCGCGGTAAACGACGACAATCAGAATAAAGTCGCCACCGGCAATATCTACCTGGAAGAAGCGGTGGCGGAGCGCGACGCCCTGCAGCGTCAGCGCGAGCTGATTGCCGAGAGCTTGCAGGACCGCGTGGCCCTGCGCGCTCCATTGTCGGGCCGAGTGCTCGCAGCGCCGGCGCGCGTCGGCGATGTGGTGGCGGCGGGACAAACCCTGTTTCAGCTTAACGATCCCTCGCGCCTGCGCCTGGCGGCGCTCAGCTTCGATCCCGGCCTGGGTGAACGCCTGCGCGTCGTGCATGCGCATCTCGGAGTCGGCGGCGAGGTGCAACTCGCTTATCGCGGACAGGAGCCGCTGTCCGGCGCGCCGGGCTGGCGCCTGCTGTTTGATCCTGTCTCGGCAGACGGCGCGAGCGGCAACGATGACACCGCATTGTCGCCCGGCCAATTGGTCGCACTGCATGCACAGACCGTTCCGGCAAGCATTGCGGCACTGCCATCCGATGCCTGCGCCGTTGATGCCGATGGTACCGCTGTGGTTTGGGTACACCGGGCGCCCGAACGCTTTGCGCCGCTGCGGCTGAAATCCTGTGCTTCGGGTATTGCGCTGGAGCCGGGCAGCGTGCAACTGGCTCAGGGTGATCGGCTGGTGACTCAAGGCGCGGGGCTGCTATCGCAGTACCGTTAGTGCCGCCGCATGATTATGCCGGATTGACGGGCCGGAGCCTGCTTCGCAGGCGCCACCATGCTGCCGCGCCGTGGCTGGCGCTTGCGGCGGCGCTTTGCGGGTGCTCCCTCTCGACCATGGCGGCTGCCGCCGAGCCGCCGCAACAGGCCATGAACTACTTCGCAAGCAGGCAGGTGGGCGCTGCGGCCGCCGTCACGTGCCGCTTCATCTTCGAATACGATTGGGTCGATTCCGCCGCCGACGCAGCCGACGCCCGCAAGCTGGAGCGCGCGATGGTCTATTCGGGATCGCTATATGACACGGCACCGCGCCTCTCCGCTGACGGCGCCTCGATTTCCGGCCTGGGACTGGTCTTCGACTACGAGCTGATGAACGACACCGGGCATGGCCGCATGTATCGTGACCAGGGCAGCGCCGATACAGGGCGAAGCGTCACAATCAGGGACATCGCCCCGGCCAGCCTTGCCGTGGCCGACGTGACGCCGCCGGACGGCTCCCTGTCGCTGGACTGGCTGCGCGATGCGCTGCCGCCGCAGTCGTTCTCGTCCCTGGACCGCATTGACGGGGATTACAACAGGCAGGGATGGAGTCAGGGCCGAAGCTCCGGCGCCTGTGACCTGGGCAAGCTCAGACTCCTGGAAATCCGCTGGAAGACGGTAAGCGGGGAGGCGGGAAAAAGCGTCGTGCTGTGGCCGGAAGACGCGGCCGGATTTGAGAAGGCATTCAAAGCCGTCCAGGGGTAGCCGCAACAACCCTGAGCCGGGCTCAGGTGAGGTTGAGGGTGTTTCGTTCCGTCATCCGGCTGGATTGTTCATGAAGCGTTCAGTTCGCAGCAGTCAGGATAAGATCCCAACGCAACCAGCCGGTTGTGTGGCTTTCCAGGGGGAGACTATCGTGAAACAGAGCATCAGGATTTTGTTGTCGGGCTGTCTGTTGCTGGTGTCCTTGCCGTTCGCGGCCAGTGCCGACGAGCCGGGCAGGCATCCATCCTATCTGCATGCCTTGAGCGATCTGCGCACGGCGCGCTGGCTGATCGCGCGCCGTACCGGCGACCCGCAGACGAACTTCAAGGAAGATCGGGCCATCAGCGAGATCGATGCTGCGATCGGTGACATCAAGCAGGCTGCGATTGCGGATGGCAAGGATCTGCGCTACCAGGAACCGACGGATGCGCCGGGCGATCGCCCGGGCCGCCTGCACCAGGCGCTGGATCTGCTGCGCGCGGTGCATTCCGACGTGGCGCAGCAGGAGGATGACCCTCGGGTGCGGGGACTGCGCGATGACGCCGTAGGCCACATCGACTATGCGTTCCACGAAGTGGAGCATGCCGTCCACGAAATGGAGTCTCGCCAGTACTGAGTGTCGGCGCACAAACGCACTGATGAAACAGCGGGAAGCGCCGCGGCCGCGAGGTCGCGGCGCTTCCCGCTTGTGAGGCGTGAAACCTCAGCGGAAGTCGCAGGTAAATGTAACTCCATACACCCGCGTCATCCCAGCATAGGCGAACACCGAATCGCCGAGCTTGATCACCGAAGTGCGGTAGAACTCGTTACCGAGATTGCGGCCATAGGCGGTGAGCGACCACTTGCGGTCCGGTGGCGTCAGGCCCAGGTGCACGTCGTAGACGCGATGCGCGTTCATGGCGAACAGAGGGTCATGTTCCAGCGTGGCGTTGGTGCCGCCGCTATAGCTGAAACTGGCGCCGGGGGAGAGGTTGAGGTCGCGATTGAAGGCAAAGGTGTAGTTGGCGAGCAGGCTCGCCTGCAAACGCGGGGTGTAGTTGAACGACTGGCCAGCGAAGTCGAAATCATCGCCCTGGTTGTCCTTGCCCTGGTATTCGATCACCTTGGTGCGGATGTAGGAACCGGAAGCGGTGAGGAACAGCTGGTCCAGCGGCACCCAGGTGGTGGACAACTGCACGCCCTCGTCCAGCGATTTCGGCACGTTCTGCAAATACTGCAGGGCGCCGAAGATCGGATCCTTGAAATAGGTCAGCAGCTGCTTGTTGGTGTAGTTGTAGTAGTAGGCGGAAAGATTCGCCTGCAGGGTCTTGTCCGCCGAGGCGAACTTGGCGCCGACTTCATAGGCGTCCAGCTTTTCCTGCACCACCGGTGACAGGCTCTGCTGGTCCACCGAGAACACGGTGGGGAAGCCGCCGGCCTTGTAGCCGCGCGAATAGGAGGTGTAGAGCAGGGCGTCTCGCACAGGCGTCCAGCTCAGCACCGAGCGCCAGGAAAGACTGTGTTCGCCGAGCTGATCGACAAACAGGCCGGCGTTGGCATTGGCGTCGAGGCTGCCGCACTGGCCCTGCGGCACCACTGAATGGCCGCCCTTGAGGAAGCTGGCCGCGGTAAAGAAGGGGAAAGGGATGATGGAGTCGTTGTCGGCCAGCACGTAGGTGCAGCCGGAGTAGTCCTGCTTCTCGCGGCTGTAGCGCAGGCCCAGGGTCAATTTCAGCGTGTCCAGCAGTTGCAGGTCGCCGTCGGCGAAGGCGCTGTCCGCCTGCACCTGTGTGGCGCTTTTGGCGGCGCCTTTCTGGAAGAACAGCGGCTTGTCCAGCGGCGCAGTGTCGCCGAAGATCAGCACGTTCAGACTGTTCTCCGAGCCCAGGCCTTCGTCGACCTCGTGATGCTTGTCGTAGTTGCCGTTGACGCCGATCAACCAGTCGCCGCGCTGGCCGATCTTGCCGGACAGGCGCAGCTCGCCCTGATAGGTGCGGATGTAGGCGCGCAGCACCTGGTCGATGTCCTCCACGTCCATGCCGCCCTGCGGCAGCGAGGAGCCGTCGGCACGCATCTGCTGGTAGCTGAACAGCCCGGTCAGGTTGACTGTGTCGCTGAGGTCCCAGCTCGGCCGCAACGAGGCCATCCAGAAATTGTCGTGCAGGCCGTATTCGTTTTCCGGATTGGGGTTCCAGTCGGCGATGCGCGGGTTCTTGTTGTTGGGGACGAGCGGGTAGTTCTGTACCGTGGGATCGAGGAAGGCGTTGTTGATGTTGATGCCGGTCAGGGTCTGCAGCAGGTTGGTGAACTGGCTGCCCAGCGGCAACTTGAACTGCGCCTGCCGCGCCACCGCGAACGGCGCCTGCGGCTGGCTCTTGTCGGTCCAGCCGGACAGGGTCAGGCGTACCTGCACGTCGTCGCGTGCCTGCCAGTCGAGGATGCCGCGCGCCGCCTGCTTGTTAAGCTTGCCCAGGCTGTCGTTCGGGCGGGTATTGCTGATCTGCCAGCCTTCCTCCGAGGTGGTGCTGCTGGCGGCCAGGCGTGCCTTGAAGGAATCGCCGAGCGGTCCGCTGACATAGCCTTCCGCATCGACCCGGCCGAAGCTGCCGTAGGACACATCGGCCCCATCGGTGAAGGATGCGCCGGGCTTGTTGGCGATGTAGTTGACGGTGCCTCCGGTGGAGTTGCGGCCATACAGGGTGCCCTGCGGTCCCTGCAACACCTCCACCCGCCGCAGGTCCAGATTCGGGCCCTTGCTCATGATCGGGTAGGCCAGGCTGACCTCGTCGTTGTAGATGCCGACGGTGGAGGTGGTGGCGAAGCTGGAATCGGCGAAGCCCACGCCGCGCATGGTGTAGGTCGGCGTATCGAAGCCGGAGTCCGCGGCGCTGAAGCCCGGCACCAGCTTGCCCAGGTCGCGGGTGTCGTACACACCCATCACCTGCAGCTCCTCGCCGCGGAAGGAGCTGATGGCCATGGGGATCGAGTTGATCGCTTCGTTGCGCTTCTGTGCGGTAACCACCACGGTTTGCAGCCGGGTTGAATTGGGCGCCGCATCGGTCGGCGCCGCGGCAGGAGGCGTGATCGGAGTGGTCGCGGTTGGTGCCGAGGCTGCCGGCACCGGACCATCTTGCGCCGCCGACACGTCTTCGGCGGCCGCCGGCAGCTGCAATCCCAAGCCCAGCGACGTTGCCGCAGCCGCAAGCGTCCACCACCGATGTGCCCTGACCTTCACTTTATCCCCTGGCCCGATGTGGTCCGGGCTTCGCGTAGCCGCAGCCGGACCTTATATAAAAGGAACGCACACTATGGCCATGCAGGAACGCGCTGGAAAATACTGATTTATTTGTTTGATATAGCCTTTTGCACAGCGCTTCACGAAAATGCCGCGCCGGCGCCGGCGCCGGCCGTGACCGGCTCCTTCCGCGGCGTCTTCCGGTGCCCGCAGCGCCTCGGCATACTGGGTCATGACCGAATCCCCCTCCAGCGACGGCCAGCACGACGAAACACCGCCGGCCGCCCCTACGCCCACACCCATGCTGCCGCCTTTGCCGGCGCCGCCGCTTCGAACCGTTTCGGCCTGGCGCAACTACCTGCGTACCGTCGGCGCCGGTTGCCGTATCGCCTTGCTGGGACGGCCTGCACTGTCGCACTTGCACCTGGGGCCGGGCCTGTTCTGGGCTCTGCTCGCAACCAGCCTGCTGCTGGCCAGCGGCTGGGCCTGGCTGGCGGTGGAGTCGCCGCGGCATTTCGATCTGTGGGGGCTGGAGGCGGAAGCCTTCTTTTTCCTGCCCTTGCTGCTGGTCAGCACAGTGCTGGCGCGGCTGTCGTCGCGGCCGGACCTGCTGTGGCGCTTCGCCGCCCTGATGGTCGCCGCCGGGCTGCTAAGCGACGCGCTGGCCGGTCTGGTCTACCAGCACCTTTTGCCGCATGTGGAGCGCCACAAGGATTTCTGGTACTGGGTGTACTACGGCGTCGTGCAGTGCTGGAGCCTGGCAATCGCCTGGCGTCTGCTGTCGCTGCTCGAAGCACTGAGCTCAGCAGCCCGGCGCGGGCTGGCGGCCCTTGCGGTCACGGCCCTGTTCGCCGCGCTGTCCTATTGCATGCCCTATACCGGCATCTGGGAACACGATTACAGCGCTGAATATGCGCAGGAGCGCGTGCCGAGCCTGGTGGCCGAGGAAGTATTTTCGCGCCAGGACGAGTTGCTCGATCGCGCGCTTGCCAATATTGCACCCACGCGCCCGGGCCGGCCCAGCCTGTATTTCGTGGCTTACGCGCCGGACAGCGAGCAGGACGTGTTTCGCAAGGAGGCGCTGTACAGCACCCGCCTGTTCGCCGCGCGCTTCGGCGCGGCGCGGCGCAGCCTGACCCTGGTCAACAGCGGCAGCACAGTGAACGAGCTGCCGCTGGCCAGCACGGTCAATCTGGATCGCGGCCTGCGCGCCATCGGCAGAAAGATGAATCCGCAGCAGGACATCCTGTTCCTGTATCTGACCAGTCACGGCTCGCGTGACGCCGAACTGGCGACCAAGCTGCCGGGCCTCAGTTTCACCGACTTCAATGCGCCGCGCCTGGCGCAGATCCTGCAGGACTCCGGCATCCGCTGGAAAGTGATCGTGGTCTCCGCCTGCTACAGCGGCAGCTTCCTCGACAGCCTCAAGGACGATCACACCCTGGTGATGACCGCAGCGCGCGCCGACCGCACGTCCTTCGGCTGCTCCGACGATGCCGAGTTCACCTACTTCGGCCGCGCCTATCTGGAGCAGGCGCTGAACCAGACCACCTCGTTCATCGAAGCCTTCGCCAAGGCGCGGGCCCTGGTGAACCAATGGGAGACGCGCGATCAGGAAGTGCACTCCGAGCCGCAGATCGCCAAGGGCGCCTTGATCGAAGCCAAGCTGGAGCAGTGGCGGGCGACGCTGTCCGATCCGGCGCCGGGTGTCGCAGCAACTAGCAGGCCCGCTCCCAGACAGGGCGTGCCGACACTTGTAAACCAACGGTAAAGCCGCGGTTCTGCGTCAAGGCTGCCGCGTAGCATGACCGATTGGTTTTCCACTGGCGCATCGACATGACGAAAAATCCGGCGACCCGCTTCAACAGTGACGGCGCCTGGCGTCGCCGCGAGGTGCTGCTGGGTGGTTTGGCCGCGGCTTTCGCGCTGGGGCGTCCGGCGCATGCGGAGGAGGGTGCCGACGCGGCGCCAACCTGCATTCTCACCCCGGAGCTGACCGAGGGGCCTTACTACCTCGAACGGCCACAACTGCGCCGCGATATCACCGAGGGCAAACCCGGGGTGCCGCTGATCCTGCGCATCACCTTGCTCGATGCAAACAATTGCCGGCCGTTGCGCGGCGCAGCAGTGGATATATGGCATTGCGACGCCGGGGGCGTCTACTCCGGCTATGGCAAGCAGAGTGTGACCTTGTTTCACGGCCCCCCGCCGGGGCTGGGCTTGCCGCCGCCCGGCGGCGCCGGTCCCGGCGTGCCTCCGCCCGGAATGGGGACAGAGCATCCGCCGCCCAAGCCGGGGGCCACGGACCACCGGCACTTCCTGCGCGGCGTGCAGCTCACCGGCGCGGATGGTGTGGCCGAATTCCGCACCATCGTGCCTGGCTGGTATGCGGGCCGCGCTGTGCATATCCATCTCAAGGCACACGTCGGTGGCAAGCCGCACGGCGACCGCTATGCCGGCGGCCATATCTGTCATACCGGACAGTTCGGCTTCGCCGAGGATTTCTACGGCGGCATCAGTCCGTTGCAGCCCTATGCACAGCATCGGGTGCCGCGCACGCCCCTGCAGCAGGATGGCATCCTCGGTGCCGCCGGCCCGGTACTGACGCCGGCGCCGCTGGGATCGGAACCGGCACAAGGCTATCTCGGTACCATGATCTGCGCGGTTGATCCGCAGGCTGCGCCCAGGGGCTGGTAGGGGCTTGGCCGGCGTGGGCGAACGGCGGCGGTGAGGCGAAATTTTACGTTCGTTCAATTACTAGGAAGTCTCACTCACCAATTCGGACGAGGTTCCCCCGGCGCTCGCTCGATAAGGTATCGGGTACAACTAGCAGGAGGGGGAAGCAATGCCCACAGTGCGCGGGGAGCGGTGTTCGTTTGTGCTGAAAAAAGGGTCGCGGCTGGCCGCGCTGTTTCTGGGCGGAGCGCTGTGCCAGGGTACGGTACATGCCGGCGAGATCGACCTGTGGGGCGATGCCACGCTCGACTACAAGTTGACGGTGTCCTACGCCGCCGCGATGCGCACCAAGAATCCCAACAACGCGTTGATCAACGGGCCGGTGGACCAGTTCCAGTCCTACCTGCTGCCGACGCCGGTGCCGGGCCAGCCGACGCAGATCTTCTCCTTCACCCATACCGGCTTGCCCACCACCATCAATTACGACGACGCCGACCGCAACTTCAAGGCCGGCAGCCTGATCAACAACCGCGCCACCGGCATCGGCGAAATCCAGTTCCACTGGAAGAACTTCGGCATCGAAGCCAGCGGCGACGGCTTCTTCGATCAGGTCTATCACCATCCCAACGACAACGATTCACCGGCCACGGTCAACACCGACCTGCCCAACAGCCACTGGACCGACGGCGCACGCTACTACGACGGCCAGCGCGTGCGCCTGCTCGATGCCTATGCCTACGGTGACTTCAATTTCTTCGACATGAACCTCAACGTGCGCGCCGGCCAGCAGCTGGTCGCGTACGGCCAGAGCCTGTTCCTATCCGGCATCGCGCTTGCGCAGAGCCGTGCCGACGCCACCAAGTCGGTGATTCCCGGCGCCGAGGTGAAAAGCATCCTGCTACCCACCAACCAGGTCTCGTTCCGCCTGGGTGTGACCAACGAGCTGTCGATGGTCGGCTATTACAAGCTGGCCTTCCGCAACACCGAAATCTTCCCCGAGGGCGACTTCTTTTCGCCGGCGGACGCGGTGGGCCCCGGCGCCACCTTTGTTTACGGCTCGGCCAATCCGCTCTACGGCGGCTCCGGCTCCTGCCAGGGCCTGATCACCAACCTGCACGTCGCCAACCTGGGGACGATCACCGGCCTGCTCGGTCAGGCCGGGGCGCTGGCCCTGGAAAATACGGTGTGCGCGCTGCTGCAGCCGGTCGGCCAACTGGCCAACTCGCCCAAGTACATCCTGGCGACGCGCGGACCTGATCTGCGGCCGAGCGATGGCGGCCAGTACGGCGGCGGCCTCGAGTACCAGGTCACTTCGCGCACCAACCTGGCGTTCTACTACCTGCGTTACGACGACTCCAATCCGGCGGTGAATCTCAACGTCGGCTATGCGCCGTTCGGCTTCCTGCCCGGCGGCACGCCGGTGACCACACAGATCATCAACCAGCCGGTACCGACCACTTACAACGTCAAGTACTACGACGGCATCCATCTCTACGGCGGCACCTTCTCCACCGTGCTGGGGCCGTTCAACGTCGCCGGCGAGCTGAACTTCCGCGACGGCACCGATCTGCCGATCGACGCCACCATTTCCGGCGTGGTCAGCCCGGTGTATACCCGCGGCCAGACCTCGCAGGCGCTGCTGTCGGCGATCTACGTCAACAATCCGAAGTTCTTCTACGACGACCTGGCGATCACCGCCGAAGCCGGCTACCTGCACGTCAACGATGTCGATGCGGTCGCGTCCACGCCCGGCATCATCACCCACGGCAACGGCGATCAGCTGTTCTACAATCGCAATTCCTGGGGCTTCCAGACCCTGACCATTCCCACCAAGCACAACATCATCGACGGCTGGGACCTGTCCACGCCGGTTTCCTTCGGCATGCTGGTGAAGGGCACCCCCGAGCAGGCCGGCGCCTTCGGCGCGCTGTATGGCGCGGGCGACATGCGTCTGGGCGTCAGCGTCAACATGCAATACCTGGGCAATCTCGAAGTCGGCCTGGGTTACAACTGGTTCTTCGGCGATCCCAACAAGACCATCGGCGACAGCCTGCTCAAGGAGAATCCCTACATGGACCGCGACTACGCCACCTTCCACATTACCTACAATCTCTGAGAACGGGTTTTCACGCCAGAATTAAAGAAGCCTGTAGCGCTTCGACTTGAGCGGCACCTTGCGGCCCGGGAAGAAATTCCCGGGCTTTTTATTTGGAGCGTACCGTCCGCGATTGCCGATGAAACTGTCCGCCTAGTGCCTCAGCCCTTTCACGCGCACCTTGAAATCCATCGCCGGTCCCGGCGTCGGTGCGGTCTTGGTCTTCAGAACGTAATGCGGCGGGTCGAGCTCAAGATCGTACTTGTAGAACAGCCGGGCCATCGACAGCGCCAGCTGCACCTCGGCCAGGCTCTTGCCGAGGCAGGTGTGCGGCCCGCGGCCGTAGGGCGAGTAGGCGCCCGGCTGCATGTGCTCGGCGCGGGGCTTCTGGTAGCGGTCGATGTCGAATTTTTCCGCATCCGGAAAGTACTCGTCCATGAAATGCGGCACCACGGCGCTGACGTAGAGCATGTCGCCGCTGCGGATCGGATAGCCCTGGAACTCGAAATCCTGTACCACGGTGCGGATCTGCGCTAACGCGATCGGGTACAACCGCATGCTTTCCATGATGGCGCCGTTGAGCGCCGGCAGCCGGTTCAGCAGACCGTCCTCGTCGATAGTGCCGCCATCGAACAGCGCGTCCACTTCTCTCTCGATGCGCGCCCGAACCTCCGGGTGCTTGAGCACCATGTAGATGGTCACGGCGGTAGTATTGGCGACCGTGTCCAGCCCGGCCACATAGGGGCCGGTGACGGCGACGATCAGGTCGTTGGTCGGCAGCACCTTCGGATCGCGCACATGGGCGGCCATGATGTCGTCGATCAGGTTCTTCTCTTCGTCCCTGAGCGTGCCGACGCGCTGTTGCGCCGCGGCGATCATCTTATGGCCCAGCTCGACCACCCGCGCGCGGGCGCGCCGGTACTCCGGCGCCCACAGGAAGAACCTCGGCCGCTGGCGTGTCACCAGCACGTTGAGGATGTAGAGGATGGCAATGCGGATGTCGCGGATATACTCCACCGGTGTGGCTCCGGTCAGGAACGGACCCAGCGTGCCCACCGCCATGTACTGCATCGCCTGCACCACCGGCACGGACGTGCCGGGCTTCCAGTCGCGGGTATAAACCTCGTCGAGAATCCGCACGAACTCGTCGTAGCGTCCCCTGATCGATTCCCTGGAATAGCCGCGGCGCATGATGTCGCGCAATTCCTTGTGCGATTCGCCGTCCTCGCTGACCAGGGCGCGGCTGGCGCCGTACTCGGTGAGCAGGCCCTCCCAGAATTGGCGCGAGCGCAGACAGTCCTTGCCGACGCGCGAGCCGAGCAGGTTGGCGGCTTCGACGCCGCCGAGCAGCAGGTAGCGCTGGTTGAGTATCCTGATTTCGCATACCGGCCCATACTTGCGGTAGCACTCGACAAAGAACCGCACCGGGTTTCCGGTCAGGGACAGCAGGCTGCCGAGCAAGGGCAGGCCGGGGACCGCGGGTATGGGGCGCAGGGTGGCGCTTGCCGGGACGTTGGTCATGGCATGTTCTCTCCTGGGCCTATTATGCTGATTTGAGCCAGCGTACCTGCCGCTCCTGCGCCGCCAGGTACAGCCCCATGGCGAAGCCGAAACTGGTGAACAGGCTCATGACGAAATAGATCCAGGTCTGTTTCATGCCGCGCCGCGGGCCGTCGATGATGGTCCAAAGCGGAAACAGGAAGACGTTGGCGGTGAGCAGGTCCTGCGCGCCCGATCCGGCGGCCGGATTGGTGAACAGCATCTTGGTGTAGTGAACCCAGCTTGCTTCCACCGGGTAGGCGAACACATATTTCACGTTGAAATACCAGCCGATGCAGACCGAGCCGATGGCGAGAACGTAGTACAGGGCCTCCGTCAAGGAGACTCCAAATCCCTTCCAGCCAGGCTTGTACAGATAGGCGTTGAAGCGGAAAAACAAGATGACGGTGACAAGCCCCAGCGATGCGTGAATCAGTAGCGATGTCATGGCTGACTCCTCCTCTTCTGTGGTTCTACTTTTTTTTGCGACTCCCCGGCGGCGCATTGCCGCGCCGGGTGGCGATGCTGGCGACCAGGGCATCGAGCGATTCGCGCCATTGCCCGGAATCGATGTGCAGATAAGCGGGGAGCGCACTGCGGATCAGCGGCAGCTCGTTGCGCGAGCGCCGGGCCAGGGCCTTGCGGATCGACTCCTCATGCGACAGGCCGCCGGAGTAGCCGGACTTCATCGCAATCGCGCTCACCGCCGCGCCGATGGCCAGCATCGCCACCGCGTGGTGGATGCGGATGCTCTCGGCGGGTGCGAAGCCATGTCCGGCCATCGCGGCGAGGAACTGCTCGACGAAGTCCATTTCGCCGTCCGGCCCCAGGGTGCCGTTCATCACTTCGCAGATCAGCTGCGGCTCGGCCACGAACAGCTCGACCATGCCGTGGGCGCAGCCCCGCACCAGGTCCGACCAGTGTCCGTTGCTGCCGCCGGCCTGGGTACGGTTGAGCGCGAGCTCGATCGCCGCCAGCTTGACGATTTCGTCGCGGTTCTTGACGTGCCGGTATAGCGCCGGTGCCGTCACCCCCAGACGCTCGGCCACTTCCCTGAGCGTCACGCGCGACAGGCCGATGTCGATGGCGGCTTCGACGATGCTCTTGGCGTCGACGCGCGGCGGGCGGCCGACCCGGGAGGTTTGCGCGCGCTGGCGTAGTGCGAGGCCGGTCATGGCTGTTGGAGTTGGTGATTGTATTAGTAAAGTTAGTTAACAAATTAACATAACTAATATTTCGGCGGCAAATGCGATTCAACGAAACGGGGGTGCAGCGGGATCAATGCGAGTGACGCGCAGGCGCGAACGCCCGAACCCCTATTGGGGATGGGCGAGGTATCTTCCGATCTGCCCGGAATCTAGCCGCGCAACTGGATACTCCCAGCGAGCAGGCGCGAACGGTCGGCGCAGGGCCCGACCAGAATTTCGACTTCACCGGGCTCGAACACTGGCGTCAGATCGACCCCGAGGAAGCGCAGATCGGATGCGCGCAGCGACATTGCGACAGTCCCGGTTTCGCCCGGGTTCAAGCGGATCTTGGCAAAGTCCTTCAGTTCCAGCAGCGGCCGCGCGACGCTTGCCAGCTTGTCCCGGGTGAACAGGAAGACAGTTTCTTCGGCTGCTCTGGTGCCCTCGTTGCTGACATCGACCCGAACCTCGATGCGGTCGCTTTCGGCCGCGCTGTCCGGCGTGATGCGCAGCTTTGCAAAGCTGAAGCGTCCATAGCCGAGGCCATGGCCGAATGGATACAAGGGTTCGTTCGGCACGTCCAGATATTTGCTGGTGAAGTAGTCCTTGGGGTCCGCCGGCCGGCCGCTTGGGCGCTGCGCGAAGAACACCGGCACCTGTCCCAGCGCGCGCGGCCAGCTGATCGGCGTGCGTCCGCTCGGCGAAATACGCCCCATCACGACATCGGTGATGGCGTTGCCGGCTTCGCTGCCGAGGAACCAGGCCGCGAGCAGGGCATCGGCCTGCTCCGCCAGCCATGGCACGATCAGCGGTCTGCCGGAAAAGAGAATCGCGATGACCGGGCGGCCGAGCTTGCGGGCGCGCTCGAACACCGCCTCCGCCAGCGCGCGCTGCTGCCCCGGAAGTTCGGGATAGGCGCGGCTCGCGGCCTCGCCGCTCATGGTGGCCCCTTCACCCAGGCACAGCAGAATGGCATCCGCGCCATCGCAAAGATCGACCGCCGCGGCGATACCGCCGCGGGCTTCGTCGTTGATGGCGACACCGGCTGCGTACAGGATCTCCGTCCCCGGCAAAGCCTGGCGCAGGCCGGCAACGACGCTGATGTTGTCCTCCGCCCCGCCAGCTGCCCACCAGGGTCCGCGCATCTCGGCGGCGGCGTCGGCCAGCGGACCGATGACGCAAAGGCGGCGCAGAGTGCCGGCGAGGGGCAGCGTTTCCTTGTCGTTTTTCAGCATCACGATGGCGCGTGCCGCGATGTTGCGTGCCAGAGTGCGACGTTGGGCGACGACCGTGTCCGCTTCGGGCGTCGCTCCCCGGCGATAGGGATCGTCGAACAGGCCGAGCTGCTCCTTCAGCCTCAGCACGCGGCGCACCGCCACGTCGATTTCCTCCATCGTCACCAGGCCGCGCTCCAGCGCGATCGGCAGGCCCCGGCGGTAAGCGTCGGACATCATGTCGATGTCCACGCCGGCCTTGAGGGCCAGTGTCGCCGCTTCCGGCAGATCGGCGGCGACGCCATGGCGGATCAGCTCGCCGATGGCGTTGTAGTCGCTCACCAGGACGCCGTCAAAACCCAACTCCCCGCGCAGATAGTCGCGCAGCAGGGCGGTGTTGGCGGTCATCGGGATGCCGGCCAGGTCGGTGAAAGCGGGCATGATGGTCGCCACGCCGGCCTCCACCGCCGCGGCAAAGGCGGGCAGATGGACTTCGCGCAGGGTCCGCTCCGAGATGTCGACGGAGGCGTACTCGCGTCCCGCCGTCACCGGGCCATAGGCGCAAAAATGCTTGGCGCAGGCTGCGAGCGAATCCGCAGCGGCAAGGTCGACTCCCTGGAAGCCCCTCACCTTTGCCTTTGCCATGCGCACTCCGAGCAGAGGATCTTCGCCCGGGCCTTCTGCGGTGCGTCCCCAGCGTGGATCGCGGGAAATATCCAGCATCGGCGCGAAGCTCATGGCCAGTCCGTCGGCGGCGGCTTCCCGCGCCGCCTCGCGTGCCGTCAGCGCCCAGGCCTCCGGATCGAACAAGCCCGCCTCGGCCAGGGGGATCGGAAACAGGGTGCGGTGTCCATGGATGATGTCGAGCCCGATCAGCAGCGGAATGCGAAGACGGGATTCTTCCACCGCCAGGCGCTGCATCTCGCGCACCGGTCCCGGCCCGATCAGATTCAGCAGATTGCCGATCGCGCCGCTCTTGATCGCCTCGGTCGAGTCGCCGGCGATGATCGGCCCCGTGACTGCATAACCGGCGGCGGTCATGGTGAGCTGGCCGAGCTTTTCCGCCAGCGTCATGTCGCCCATCAGCTTCTCGATCCGGTTCATCCAGTCCAGTCCTCAGGGACAAAGCGAAACGTATGATAGGTCGGCTGCGGCAAAACACCAGCATGGCAAGGCAACGCCAGGAGGGCCTGACGTCGTCACCGAACCTGTAAAAAATGCCGAAGTCAAACCGCGCAGCGGATTGGCCGGCGCCCGTGCCAAGCCCGCGAAAAAAGGTCAGAATCGGCGAACCAGGAGAGGCCCATGCCAAGAGGCGACAAAGTCCAGAAACCGAAACCCGGATCCGGGCGCGCCAGCGCTGCGCGGTCGGGAGGCAGCCCCGCGTCGCTGGCCGCGTTGCCCGACGAGGAATTGCTGGAGGCGGTGCAGCGACAAACGTTCCGTTTCTTCTGGGAAGGCTCGCATCCGCTCAGCGGTCTCGCGCCCGATCGGCGCAAGACCGGCGAGGAGACGGTGGACGATCTGGTCGCCATCGGCGGATCGGGCTTCGGCGTAATGGCGCTGATTGTCGCGGTCGAGCGCGGCTGGATCACGCGCGAAGCCGGCCTGGAGCGCCTCGGCAGGATGCTCGACCTGCTGCTTCGTGCAACCTGCTATCACGGGGCATTTCCGCATTTCATGAACGGGCGCAGCGGCGCGACTATTCCGTTCGGGCGCAAGGACGACGGCGGCGATCTGGTGGAGACCTCGTTTCTGTGCATGGGGCTGCTCTGCGCGCGGCAATATTTTCAGGGCCGGACGCCGGCCGAGGAATCCGTGCGCAACCGCATCACCGCGCTATGGGAAGATGTGGAGTGGAGTTGGTACACGCAGGACGGCCGCAAGCTGCTGTACTGGCACTGGAGTGCCTGCAACGGCTGGGCGATGGATCACGAGATTCACGGCTGGAACGAGTGCCTGATCACCTATGTACTGGCGGCGTCTTCGCCGCGCTATGCCATCGACCCGATGGTCTATCATCGCGGCTACGCTGCCGGGCGCGACTTTCTCAACGGCAAGTCCTACTATGGCATCGAGTTGCCGCTGGGCCAGCCCTATGGCGGCCCGCTGTTCTTCGCCCACTATTCCTTCTGCGGCCTTGACCCGCGCGGCCTGAAGGATCGCTACGCCGATTACTGGGACCTGAATCAGCGGCATGTGCGCATCAACCACGCACACTGCGTCGCCAATCCGCACAAGCACAAGGGCTATGGTGCGTCCTGCTGGGGACTCACCGCCAGCGACGACCCGGCCGGGTATGCGGCACATGCGCCAGACAACGACAACGGCACCATATCGCCGACCGCGGCCCTGTCGAGCCTGCCTTATGCGCCGCGCGAAGTGATGCAGGCCCTGCGTCATTTCCTGGAACATCATGGCGACAGGATCTGGGGCAAGTATGGCTTCGTCGATGCGTTCTGCGAGCAGCAGAACTGGTACGCCGAAACCTACCTCGCCATCGACCAGGGGCCGATCGTGGTGATGATGGAGAACCACCGCAGCGGCCTGCTGTGGAAGCTGTTCATGAGCGTGCCTGAAGTACAGAACGGCTTGCGCAGGCTTGGCTTCTCCAGTCCCGGCCTGGGCGAGGGGAAAGGCCGTTGAAAGAGCCGTTCGATCAGTGGCTCGATCGACAGTATCGTTATGCCGCAGCGACGATGCCCGCAAGCATTTCGCCGGTGGAACTCATCAAGACCAGGCCCGGTTTTGCCCAGACGGTGCGCCCTCTCAAGGGGGCCATCGTTGCCTCTCCCGTGCTGGCGGCCTACGATCCGGACCCTGATTACTTCTTTCATTGGTACCGGGATTCAGCGGTGGTCATCGATGCGCTGCGCCTCCTGTTCATGGATGGCAGCATAGGGCCGGAGGGGCTTGTCCACTTCGGCGATTTCGTGCGCTTCAGCCGCTCCCTGCAAGACCTCGACGGCCGCGCTCCGGTGGGGCTGCCCTCGCGTCGCGCCGGCGTCGCCGCCGATTTTGTCCGCTTCCTGCGTGACGATGCCGACCTCGCAGCGGTTCATGGCGAGGCGGTGGCCGCCGAAACGCGGGTCAATCCGGATGGCACCCTCGATATCTCGAAGTGGGCACGTCCACAGCATGATGGGCCGCCGTTGCGGGCACTGGCCTTGTTGCGGTGGGCGCAGGGCGTATCGCTGGCTCCCGACCTGGAGGGCGTCGCTTCAGCCTTGATACGCTCCGATCTGGACTTCACCTTCAGACACTGGCGCGAGCCTTCCTTCGATATCTGGGAGGAAGAGCAGGGTCTGCATTACTACACACTCCGGGTTTCCGCCGCTGCCTTGGAGCAAGGTGCTTCCTGGTTGCAGACCAGGGGTGATGAACGGCAAGCGCAGGACTATCGCGCCGAGGCGCAGCGTATTCTGCGCCAGCTCGACGGATTCTGGCTTGCGGACCAGGGGTATTACCGATCGCGTGTTCTGGCCGGCGGACGTTCCAGCAAGGAACTCGACATCGCCGTGATCCTGGCGGCGATTCATGCCGGGGAGGCAGACGATGCGCACTCCGCGCATGACCTGCGCATGCAGGCTACCCTGACGCGGCTCGAAGCCCTGTTCGATGCGGCTTATCCGATCAACTGGAGCCGGTCCGCGCGGACCGGGCCAGCCATGGGCCGCTATGCCGATGACGTCTATTACTCCGGCGGCGCCTACTATTTCTCGACCCTGGGCGCCGCCGAGTTCTGCTTCCGCGCCGCGGCCGGCGCAAGGGACGCTTCAGCCTGGATCGAGCGCGGCGATGGCTTTCTCGAAACCGTGCGCACCTTCACGCCACCGAGCGGCGAACTGTCGGAGCAATTCGACCAGCACAGCGGCGCGCAGAGTTCCGCCAGGCATCTGGCATGGAGCTATGCCGCCTTCATTTCCTGCGTCGCGGCGCGCCGCTGCGTCGCCGGGCTTTCGGCATCATGAATGCCGCATGGCTGGTTTCTTCGCCGCCGCGGCACGCACCTGGGCGGCTTGAGAATCGCCTGGACCTGCGCGGATGACCGACCAGCCACCAGACATCAGCGGCGTCTCGGCCGAGGCCGAAGACGCGGCGCACGCCAGCCTGGGTTGGCAGCTTGGCCTGATGCTGCAGGCCCTGCGTACGTCGGCGGTGGGCAAGCTGCTGGTCCGGCTCGGCATTGCCATCGTTCTGGTGGTGGCGGCCACGGCCTATGCACAGATCCGTCTCAATCAGTGGAACAAGCCTTTCTTCGACGCCCTGTCGCGGCGCGACTTCCGCGGGTTCCTGGTCCAGTTGGGCGTGTTCCTGCTGATCGCCGGCGCGCTGCTGGTTCTCAATGTGGCGCAGAGATGGCTGGTCGAAACCCTGAAATTCCGCTTGCGCGAAGGCCTGGTGCAGGATCTGGTCGGGCACTGGATGAAGCCGCGCCGGGCTTTCTGGCTGGCCCATGCCGGACCGATGGGCGTCAATCCGGATCAGCGCATGCACGAAGACGCGCGCAAGCTGTGCGAGCTGTCTGGCGATCTGGGCGTCGGCCTGCTCCAGGCCTCGATCCTGTTCGCTAGCTTCGCCGGCATCCTTTGGGTTCTCTCCAGCGACTTCAGTTTCCGTATCGCCGGGGATGACTACGCAATCCCCGGCTTCATGCTGTGGGCGGCGATTCTTTATGCTGGAGTCGGCTCACTGCTGAGCTACTGGGTGGGGGGAAGCCTGATCAACCGCAACGCCGAGCGCTATGCGCGCGAGGCAGACCTGCGTTTTTCATTGGTGCGCATCAACGAGCATCTGGACGGCATTTCGCTGGCGTCGGGCGAAGCGGACGAGAAGCGGCGCGTCGAACTGGATCTGGCCGCCGTGCTTGCCGCCACGGCCCGCCTCGTCGCCGGTCTCACTAATCTGACCTGGATTACCGCAAGCTTCGGCTGGATCACCACGGTGGCGCCGATCCTGGTCGCGGCGCCCCTGTACTTCGCCGGAAAGATTTCCTTCGGCGGACTGATGATGGCCGCCGCCGCGTTCACCCAGGCGCAGTCGTCGTTGCGCTGGTTCGTCGACAATTTCAGCGTCATCGCCGACTGGCGCGCGACCTTGCTGCGCGTGGCGAGCTTCCGCCAGGCCTTGACCGCGACCGAGGTGCAGGGCGCGGAAAGCCGCATCAGCTTCGTTGAAGGCGAGTCCGGCATCGTCACCGTCGAAAACCTCGAAATCGATTCCCCCGGTGGCCGCGACATGCTGCAGGAGAAGCAGGTGGTGGTGAGGGCGGGGGAGCGTATTCTCGTGGTGGATGCACCCGGAACCAGCAAAACACAGTTGTTTCGTGCGCTGGCGGGTCTATGGCTGTGGGGCTCCGGACGCATCACCGGCCCCGGCAGCGAACAAATCCTCTACGTGCCGCGCGGCACGCCGTATCTGCCGCGCGGTACCCTGCGCGAGGTTCTTGCCTACCCCTTGAAGGTCGACGGCTTCAGCGAGGCCGCGTTCACCCGTGCGCTTGAGCGTCTGGGTCTGGAACGCCTGGTGCCGCTGCTCGATGCGATTCAGCGCTGGGAACGGGAGTTGAGCCAGGACGAGCAGCTGAGCCTTGCCTTCGCCCGCATCGTTTTGCAGGCGCCGCCCTGGGTGCTGATCGACGATGCTTTCGGTTCGCTCGACAACGAAGCGCTTGAGCGTGTCCTCGATGTCTGCGCCAACGAGCTCAAGCACAGCAGCATCATCCATTTCGGCCGGGCGGTGCAGGGCCGCGAGGCCATGTTTCCGCGCGTCCTGCATCTGGTCAAGGCGCCCGCCAGATCCGCGCGCGACGGCGGACCGGCAACTGAAGTGCAACAGCGCAACGATACGGCGCTCAATCCATGACCAGGATGCTTTCCGCAAGATCGCTGTGCTTCCTCCTGTGGGTGCTTGCGCTCGCATCGTTCCGGGTTCATGCGCAGGATTTCGAGTTTCGTGCACCCGCGACGGTGGACGACGCCGGCACGCCGGCCCTGATGCGCGACCTGGCCGGGCGGGTTCTGCCGGTATATGAGGACAAGGACCCCGAGCGTTACCTGGAAAATCTTTCGGTGCTGCAGCTGGTTGCCGGCGATTACCGGTCGGCGAACGACTCGCGGCAATCCTTGCGCGATCGGCTGCGCGGTGCGAATCCCGGCCGGCCGATCGATCGTGCGGTGGAGTTCGATCTCTATGCGCACGCCAAGGCAGCCGAGGCGGCTGGCGGAACCACCTTCGCCAAGGCTTTCTCCCAGGCGTTTCACGATACCGTGTCGCCGCTCAGCGACCGGGACGCCTATGCGGTGACGCAGTGGCTCGACACCCCCTTGCCTTCGCTGCGGATTGCGGTGCAGGCGTCGTTCGACCGATTGCGCGCCAAGCCCAGCATCAACGAGATGGAAGCGATCGAGCTGATCCGTACCTATCTTGCCTACGATGCCCATCGAGGCTTCGGGCCCCTGATCGGTACACTGGCGGGCGACGACGATCGCCGGCGCTACCTCGCCGAAGACGACGTACTGATCAAGACCCACGGCGGCGTGGAAATTCACGCCCGCCTGGTTCGACCCAAGAGCATTTCCAAGCCGCTTCCTGCATTGCTCGAGTTCACCATCTCCTTGTCCGGGGACGATGCCAGGGCCTGCGCCGCCCACGGCTATGTCGGAGTGGTGGCCTACACCCGCGGCAAGAACAAGGGCCGGGCCCGGGTGGTTCCTTTCCAGCACGACGCCGAAGACGCGCGGGCGGTGATCGGCTGGATCGTCAAGCAGCCCTGGAGCGATGGCCGCGTCGGAATGTACGGCTCCGGCTACAGCGGTTTTGCCGCCTGGGCCGCGACAAAGCGCTTGCCGCCAGCGCTGAAAGCCATCGCCACCGCCGATGCCATGGCGCCCGGCATCGATTTTCCCATGCAAGGCCGCGTCTTCCACAGCGATGCCTATCGCTGGGCCACCGACAATACCGAGCCAGGGGTGACCAGGGCCGACGGCGACGACGCCCAGTGGCGCGCGCTCGACCAGGCCTGGTACCAGAGCGGAAGGCGTTTCCGCGATCTCGACCGTATGGGCAAGAAGCCGGGGCCGAACCGGATCTTCCGTCGCTGGCTCAATCACCCGAGCTACGACCGCTACTGGCAGAAGATGATCCCCTTCGGCAAGCAATTCGCCAGGATCGATATCCCGGTGCTGGAGTCCACCGGCTACTACACGGGCGGCGAAGCCGGCGCCCTGTATTATTTCATGCAGCACCTGCACTACAAGCCGGACGCCGATCACACCCTGCTGATCGGCCCCTACGATGACGGCGCCATGCAAAGCGGTCCGTCGCTGTCCGTGCGCGGTTACCCGATTGATGCAGCCGCACTCATCGACCTTCGCGAACTGCGTTTCCAGTGGTTCGATCACGTATTCAAGGGCGCCGCCAAGCCGGCCCTGCTGAGTGACCGCGTGAATTACGAGGTGATGGGCGTCAATCAATGGCGACATGCCGCATCGATCGAGGCCATGGCCAACGGCGCACAGAGGTTTTATCTGGATGCCGCGGCTTCCGGTGACCGCCACCGGCTGGCGCAGACCAGGCCTGCGGCTGCCAAGAACCTGTCGCTGACCATCGACCTGGCGAATCGCGGCGACATCAAGCTGCCTGTTCCGCCGAGCCTCGTCAGCAGGAATGCCGCAGTCGATCATGCCCTCAGCTTTGTCAGCGAACCGATACAGCAGCCGACCGAACTCAGTGGCCTGCCGTCGGGCCGTCTCGATTTCACCGTCAACAAGATGGACATGGACCTGAATCTCACCTTGTATGAACTGTTGCCGGGTGGCGACTATGTGCAGTTGTCCGATCCTTACGAATTCCGCGCCAGCTATGGCGCGGACCGTATCAATCGCCGCCTGCTCAAAGCGGGCGAGCGCCAGCAGCTGAGCTTCCGCAGCGAGCGGATGATCGGCCGCAAGCTGCAGGCAGGCAGCCGCCTGGTGCTGGTATTGGGCATCAACAAGCGGCCCGATCGGGAGATCAACTATGGGGCCGGCAATGATGTGAGTGAGGAGTCCGTCAAGGACGCCGGGAGTCCCATGGATATTCAGTGGTACGGCAGCAGCTACATCGACATCCCGGTTCGCAAATAGTACGGCGCAGCGAAACGGAATCCGCGCGAAGCCGCCAATGCCTTCGGAGCCAGCGGGCATTGAGGTGCCGTTTTCCGGTTGATCCATGGCAGCGGCGCGATATTTCAGTGCGGCACTGCACCAAGCCGGTTCTCGCATGCGCTAGACATGACGGCTTCGAGCGACGCCGGCTCCGCGTCCGCATGCAGGCGATTCGGCCAAAGCCATGATCCAGCAAGAGTAAAAGCCGCAAGCCGGCGGTTGGCACATTGCATGCATTAGTACATTCCATCTTGTATACAAGGCGGTATGCACCAATGCGGGGATGGACGGTCAGCGAGTGGGGTGAGGCGTATCGCAGCGGACGGCTGATGCCGGCCGCCGCGATGGAGCAACTCGGCGCACTGTGCGAGGCCGGCGATGCGGCCTGGATACTGCTCCGCGAGACCCCGTCGCTGATCGCCGACGCGCGGGCGTTGCAACAGCGCCTGGCGGACCTGGGCGGCGATTACAGCAGCCTGCCGCTGTATGGCGTGCCGTTCGCGGTGAAGGACAATCTCGATGTCGCCGGCCTGGCCACCACCGCGGCCTGTCCGCAGTACAGCCATGTCGCCGCCGCCACGGCGCCGGCGATTCAGCGCCTGCTCGATGCCGGCGCCATCCTGGTGGGCAAGACCAATCTGGACCAGTTCGCCACCGGCCTGGTCGGTGTGCGCTCGCCTTATGGCGCGGTACCGAACAGTTTCAACGCGGCCTATATCGCCGGCGGCTCCAGTTCCGGCTCGGCCTCGGTAGTGGCGCGTGGCCTGGTGCCGTTCGCACTGGGCACCGACACGGCGGGATCGGGCCGGGTGCCGGCCGGCTTCAACAATCTGGTCGGGCTCAAGCCCACGCGCGGCGCCGTCAGCGCACGCGGCATGGTGCCCGCCTGCCGCACCCTGGACTGCGTTTCGGTGTTCGCGCTGACCGTGCAGGATGCGTTCCACGTCTTTGGCCTGATGGCCGCCTACGACGAAGCCGATGCCTACTCGCGTATTGCACCGGCAGCAGCGAGCCAGCGCTTCGGCAAGACGCCCCGGCTGGGCGTGGCGCAGACGCCGCAATGGTTTGGCGACGAACTGTCGCAGCGCGCCTATGCCAAGGCACTGGCGCATGCCGGGTCCATGGGAGCCGAGCTGGTGCCGCTGGACCTGACGGTGCTGCACGATACCGCGGCCCTGCTCTACAACGGCCCCTGGATCGCAGAGCGCTATGCGGCGCTTGAGGATTTCATGCATGAACACGCCGATGCGGTGCATCCGGTGGTGCGCCAGATCGTCGGACGCGCGACGGAGTTGAGCGCGGTGGATGCCTTCAAGGCGGAATACCAGCGCGCCGGGTTCAAGCGCGCGTCCGACCAACTGATCGGCGCGGTCGATGCCCTGCTGCTGCCCACCGCGCCGACCATCTATACCATCGAAGAGGTGGAGGCCGAGCCGATCCTGCGCAACAGCCGCCTCGGCACCTATACCGATTTCGTCAATCTGCTGGACTGGTGCGCACTGGCGGTGCCGGCGGGCTTCCGCGACGACGGTCTGCCTTTCGGCATCACCCTGGTCGCGCCGGCCTGGCAGGACGCCGCGCTGGCCGAACTCGGCCAGCGCTGGCAGGCATCCGCACCCACCACGCTCGGCGCCACCGGACGCACGGCACCCGCGCCTGCGCCCGCTGCGCCAGCTCCAGTCGCCGCGGACTGGGTGCGTCTGGCCGTGGTCGGCGCGCATCTGAGCGGCATGCCGCTCAACCGCGAACTGAGCGAGCGTGCCGCCGTCTTCGTCGAAGCCACCACCACCTCGGCGCAATACCGGCTCTACGCGCTGCCGGGCACGGTGCCGCCCAAGCCCGGTTTGATGAAGAGCGACGGCGGCGCACCGATTCAGGTCGAGCTGTGGGATGTGCCGCTTGCCGCCTTCGGCTCCTTCGTCGCCGGCGTTCCTTCGCCGCTGGGCATCGGCACGCTGGAGCTGGCCGATGGCCGCCTGGTGAAAGGCTTCATCTGCGAAGCCTGGGCGGTGCAGGGGGCAGTCGACATCACCGGTTTCGGCGGCTGGCGTGCGTATATCGCATCCCTGCGCGCCGCCGCAGCGGAGAGCAAGTCGTGAGCAGCCTGCATACCGTACTCATCGCCAATCGCGGCGAAATCGCGGTGCGCATCGCCCGCACCCTCAAGCGCCTGGGCATCCGTAGCGTCGCGGTGTACTCGGATGCCGATCGCAACAGCGCCCATGTCGCCGCCTGCGATGTGGCGGTGCCGATCGGCGGAGCCGCTCCGGCGGACAGCTATCTGCGCGGCGAGCGCATCATCGAAGCAGCGCTGCAAAACGGCGCCCAGGCCATCATCCCCGGCTATGGCTTCCTCTCCGAGAACACCGGCTTTGCCGAAGCCTGTGCTGCGGCCGGATTGACCTTCGTCGGCCCCACACCGGACCAGATCCGTCGCTTCGGCCTCAAGCACGAGTCGCGTGAAATTGCCAAGGCCGCCGGAGTGCCGCTGACGCCGGGTACCGGCCTATTGTCCGGCGTAGATGAAGCTGTCCGCCTGGCCGGCGAGCTGGGCTACCCGGTGATGCTGAAGAGCACCGCCGGCGGCGGCGGCATCGGCCTGACCCGCTGCAACAGCGAGGCCGAACTGGCCGCCGCTTTTGAAACGGTGCAGCGCCAGGGCAAGAGCTTCTTCAACGATGCCGGCGTGTTCCTCGAACGCTATGTCGACAATGCGCGCCATGTCGAGGTGCAGATCTTCGGCGACGGCCGCGGCCGCGTCGTTGCGCTGGGCGAGCGCGACTGCTCGATCCAGCGCCGCAACCAGAAGGTGATTGAGGAGACGCCGGCGCCGAACCTGCCGGCGGCAACGCGGACTGCGCTGCTGGAAGCCGCGGTGCGACTGGGCGAGGCGGTGGGCTACGCCAACGCTGGCACCGTCGAGTTCATCTACGACGCCGCGCGCGATGACTTCTACTTTCTCGAAGTGAATACCCGCCTGCAGGTCGAGCATCCGATCACCGAGGCGGTGACCGGGGTCGATCTGGTGGAGTGGATGATCCGCACCGCCGCCGGCGATCCGCCGGATCTGGCCAGCTTCAAGGCCGAGCCGCGCGGTGCCGCCATGGAAGTGCGCATCTACGCCGAAGACCCGGTGAAGAATTTCCAACCCTCGCCAGGGGTGCTGACCGAGGTGGTGTTTCCGCCGGAGGCGCGCATCGACGGCTGGGTCGCCACCGGCACCGAGGTTTCGCCGCATTACGACCCGATGCTGGCCAAGCTGATCGTGCACGGCAGCGACCGCGCCGATGCGCTGGCGCGGCTCGAAGCGGCGCTGGCACAGACCCGCTTGTTCGGCATTTCCACCAACCTGGATTACTTGCGGCAGATCATCGCCGCGGAAAAATTCCGCGCGGGCCAGGTCTCCACCCGTTTCCTCGACAGCTTCGTCTATACCGCGCCGGTGGTGGAGGTGGTCGAGCCGGGCACCTACACCACGGTGCAGGACTATCCCGGCCGTGTCGGTTACTGGAATGTCGGTGTGCCGCCCTCCGGGCCGATGGACGACTACGCCTTCCGCATGGCCAACCGCATCGTCGGCAATCCGGCCGATGCCGCCGGTCTGGAGTGCACCATACTCGGCCCGGCGCTGCGCTTCCATCGGGATGCCGTGGTGGCGCTCACCGGCGCGCCGACGGCGGCGACGCTGGACGAACAGCTTGTAGCATTCTGGACCCCTCTCGAAGTGAAAGCCGGCCAGGTACTGCGCATTGGCAAGGCCAGCAGCGGCTGCCGCACCTATCTGGCGCTGCGCCGCGGCATCGATGTGCCGGCCTATCTCGGCTCCAGGTCTACCTTCGCCCTGGGTCAGTTCGGCGGCCATGCCGGGCGGCCGCTGCGCGGCGGCGACATGCTGCGCATTGCCGACGTTCTTGCGTCGGAGCAGCCGGCATCCGCCCCGGCCACGCTGGTGCCGTCCTACGGCGCGGACTGGGACATCGGCGTGCTCTACGGCCCGCACGGCGCACCGGACTTCTTTACCGCCGAATCGATCGAGACCTTCTTCGCCAGCGCCTGGGAAGTGCATTACAACTCCAACCGTCTCGGCGTGCGCCTGGTTGGTCCCAAGCCCACCTGGGCGCGCAGCGATGGCGGCGAAGCCGGCCTGCATCCCTCCAATATCCACGACTGCGAGTACGCCATCGGCTCGATCAATTTCACCGGCGACATGCCGGTGATCCTGACCCGCGACGGCCCCAGCCTCGGCGGTTTCGTCTGCCCGGTGACCATCGCCAAGGCGGAGTTGTGGAAAGTGGGACAGGTCAAGCCGGGCGACCGTATCCGCTTCCGCCGCATCGGCTTCGATCAGGCGCTGCAACTGGAGCAGGCGCAGGATGCTTCAATCGAGCGCTTGGCGCTGGTGCAGGCACCGAGCTTGCCCGTTGCAGTGGCGACCACGCGCAGCACCGTGTCCGACACGGTCATCGCCGAACTGCCGCAGCGCGATGGTCAGCCCGCCGTAGCCTACCGCCAGGCCGGCGACCGCTACATCCTGGTCGAATACGGCCCGATGGTGCTGGACTTGGCGCTGCGCATGCGCATCCACGCCCTGATGCAGGAGCTGCGCGCCAGGCCTATTCCCGGCATTCTCGAACTGTCGCCCGGCGTGCGCTCTCTGCAGGTGAATTACGACAGCCGCATCATTCCGCAGCGGCGCCTGCTCGATGCGCTGCTTGCCGCCGAGCAGCGGTTGAGTCCGGTGGATCAGATGAAGGTGCCGACGCGCATCGTGCGCCTGCCGATGGTCTGGCAGGATTCCGCCACGCTCGACGCGGTGGCGCGCTATCGCCAATCGGTGCGCAACACCGCCCCCTGGTTGCCGAGCAATGTCGAGTTCATGCGCCGCATCAACGGCCTCGACTCGGTCGAGCAGGTGCGCGACATCGTCTTCAGCACCAGTTATCTGGTGCTGGGCCTGGGCGATGTCTACCTCGGCGCACCCTGTGCCGTGCCGCTCGATCCGCGCCATCGTCTGCTCACCTCCAAGTACAACCCGGCGCGCACCTACACCGCCGAGGGCACGGTCGGCATCGGCGGTGTCTACATGTGCATCTACGGCATGGATTCCCCCGGCGGCTATCAGCTGGTCGGCCGCACCCTGCCGATCTGGAACAAGTTTCTCAAGAACTCCGGCTTCAAGCCGGGCGAGCCCTGGCTGCTCAAGTTCTTCGACCAGGTGCAGTTCTACCCGGTGGAGGAAGCCGAGCTGAGCGAAATGCGTGAGGCCTTCCGTGAAGGCCGCATGCAGGTTGACGCGCGCGAAGAGACGTTCGACTTCGCCGCTCACAACCGCTTCCTGCAGCAGATCGAGCCGGACGTGGCGCAGTTCCGCGCGCGGCAGAAGGCGGCTTTCGACGCCGAGGTGGCGTTGTGGCATGCCGACAGCGCCGCCGGCGGCGGCGCCGTTGAGGAAATCGCGATGCCGCCGGCGGAGGAAGTGGATGGCCACGTCGTCTCTGCCGAAATCAGCGGCAACGTCTGGAAGCTGCTGGCTGAGCCCGGCACGGAAGTAAAGCGCGGCGACGCCCTGCTGGTGATCGAGGCGATGAAGATGGAATTCGCCGTGCATGCGCCGGTGGCGGGCGTGGTGAGGGCAGTACATTGCCGGCAGGGCCGGCCGGTGTCGTCGGGCGAGACGCTGATGGTGATCGCGGAGGCACAGGCGGCATGAGCAAAGTCCAACAATTATTTCCGGAACGGGAGGAGCACATGGAGCCATCGCGGAGTCGCGGCGCCTCGGCGTCGCGCGAGAACTTGGCCCAGCGTATCTACGAGCAGATCAAGCTCGATATTTTCGATTTCCGCCTGCTGCCGGGCGACCGTTTCAGCGAGAACGAGATGGCCGAGCGCATGCAGGCCAGCCGTACGCCGGTGCGCGAGGCGCTGTTGCACCTGCAACGCGACGGCTATGTCGACGTGCTGTACCGCAGCGGCTGGCAGGTGCGGCCGTTCGACTTCAAGGTGTTCGAGAATCTCTATGACGTGCGCATCATCCTCGAGACCTCGGCGGTGAAGCGCCTGTGCGAGATGGAAACGCCGCCGCCGGCGCTGGCCGACCTCAAGCGCATCTGGCTAGTCGCGGTGGCGGAGCGCCTTGATGATGGCAGCACCGTCTCGGCGCTGGACGAGCGCTTCCACGAAATGCTGGTGGAGGCCACCGGCAATACCGAGATGGCGCAGATCCACCATGGCATCACCGAGCGCATCCGCATCATCCGGCGCCTCGATTTCACCAAGGTGCCGCGCATCGAAGCCACTTATACCGAACATGGAAAGATCCTGCGCGCCGTGCTGCAACGGCGTGCCGACCAGGCGCAAATGCTGTTGAAGACGCACATCGAAGAGAGCAAGGCGGAGGTGAGGAAAATCACCCTGCACATGCTCCATACCGCACGTCGGCCCTTGGATGACAAGGCAGCCGACTAAGGAAATCCGGCCCAATACCGACGGGATCTACGGAGTTTTCTGATGAAACGAGCAAAAAGGGGTAGGGAAGTGTCTGGCCAGGGAAGATGGCCGCAATGGGCCGTGGCGGCTCTGCTGTTGGCTGTGCCGGCCGGGGAAGCGTTGGCGGATATCACCATCCCAACGCCAAATATCACCTTACCGCCGATCAGCATCGGCGCCGGCATACGCACCAGCTTCACACATACCGATGCCACGGCGGGCAGTAACAGCGACAATCAGTTCGCGCTGGACAGCGTGCGTTTGTATGTCAACGGCAGCGTGCTGCCGCAGATCAAATTCACCTTCGACACCGAGTACACCGGCAGCCCGCCGGCGGGCAGCAATTCCGTGGACGTGCTGGACGCCATCGCCCGCTTCGAGTTCAACGACAAATTCAACATCTGGGCCGGGCGGTTCCTGCCGCCGAGCGACCGCTCCAATCTGTACGGGCCGTACTACGCCAACAACTGGAAGGTCTATACCGACGGTGTGCAGGACGGTTACCCCGCTGCCTTCGGCGGCCGTGACAATGGAGCGGCCTACTGGGGTCAGTTCGGCATTCTGAAGGTCTCCGCCGGTGTGTTCGATCTCGGATCCACCACGGGTTCGTCGGCCAGCTCATCCGAGGTCATCAGCGCGGCGCGACTGCAACTCGACTTCTGGGACCCGGAGCCGGGCTACTACCTCAACGGCACTTACTACGGCGAAAAGGACATCCTGGCGATTGGTGTGGCCGGCCAGACCGCGGCGAACAGACATGCCTTTACCGTCGATGGGCTGCTGGAGAAGAAGTTGCCCAATGCCGGCGTATTCAGCTTCGAGACCGAGTATTCGCGCTACGACAGGCTTGGCGGCTACGGCGGATTCGATGGCAGCTATATCGACAGCAACGGCTACTACGCGCTGCTGGCCTACCTGTTCCCGCAGCAGGTCGGCATCGGCAAGTTCCAGGTGCTGGGCAAGTACGGCCGCGCCAAGTTCGACGACAGCGCCACCGCCACCGATGTCGGCGAATACGCGCAGCGCACCGCCGAGTTCGACCTGAACTACGTCATCAAGAGCTTCAACGCCCGCGTCAGCCTGTTCTACAAGGGCGCCTATCTCGAATCCGGCTTGCCCGACAGCAGACAGGTCGGCCTTGGCCTGCAATTGCAGATATGAGTTCTCCCATTTTCCATTGGCAGCGGTCCGGTACCCGCTTCGGTTCACCACTCAATTTCCAAGAGGCATCGCAATGAACACCAAGCATCTGAAGAAAACCCTGTTGGCGGGCGTAGCGGCCCTGGGCCTGCTCGCCGGCGCCGCGCAGGCCGATGACGACACCATCAAGGTCGGCATCCTGCATTCGCTGTCCGGCACCATGGCGATCAGCGAGACCACGCTGAAAGACACCATCCTGATGATGATCGACGAGCAGAACAAGAAGGGCGGCCTGCTCGGCAAGAAGCTGGTGCCGGTGGTGGTCGATCCGGCCTCCAACTGGCCGCTGTTCGCCGAGAAGGCGTCCGAACTGCTGGAGAAGGACCACGTCGCCGTGATCTTCGGCTGCTGGACCTCGGTCTCGCGCAAATCGGTGCTGCCGGTGATCGAGAAGGACGACGGCCTGCTGTTTTATCCGGTGCAATACGAGGGCGAGGAATCCTCGCGCAACGTCATCTACACCGGCGCCGCGCCGAACCAGCAGGCGATTCCGGCGGTGGACTACCTGATGAAGGAAGTGAAGGTGAAGCGCTGGGTGCTGGAAGGCACCGACTACGTCTACCCACGCACCACCAACAAGATTCTCGAGGCCTATCTCAAGCTCAAGGGTGTGGCGCCGGAGGACATCCTGATCAACTACACCCCGTTCGGCTTCTCCGACTGGCAGAGCGAAGTGTCCAAGATCAAGGAATTCGGCTCGGCCGGCAAGAAGACCGCGGTGGTTTCCACCATCAACGGCGACGCCAACGTGCCGTTCTACAAGGAGCTGGGCAACCAGAAGATTTCCGCCGAGGACATCCCGGTGGTGGCCTTCTCGGTGGGCGAGGAAGAACTTTCCGGCGTCGACACCAAGCCCCTGGTCGGCCATCTCGCCGCCTGGAACTACTTCGAGAGCATCAAGACTCCGGAAAACGCCGCCTTCATCAAGCAGTGGCACGACTACATCAAGAATCCCAAGCGCACCACCAACGACCCGATGGAAGCGCACTACATCGGCTTCAACCTGTGGGTGAAGGCGGTGCAGAAGGCCGGTACCACCAAGGTCGACAAGGTCATCGACACCTTGCCGGGTCTGGAAACGCCGAACCTGACCGGCGGCATCGCCAAGGTTCTACCCAATCATCACATCACCAAGCCGGTCTACATCGGCGAGATCCGCGACGACGGTCAGTTTGACGTGGTATGGCAGACCAAGGGCACCGTCCCCGGCGATGCCTGGTCCGACTACCTGCCTGGCAGCAAGGATCTCGAGGCCGATTGGGTGACGCTCAAGTGCGGCAACTACAACACCATGACCAAGAAGTGCGCCGGGCAGAACTATTGAGTTGACGACCTGAATCATGACGCTTTTGAGCCGGCTGCGTTTTCATCCCGTCGGTCGCAGCCGGCTCCTTTCTGGATCGTTCGAGGAATACCCAACCATGAAACCGCTTGCAGATGGAACCGCGACAATCGGGCGCATGGCCGGGATTGTTGTTCTGCTGTTGCTGTTGTCCTGCTTTTGCACGGCACGCGCCGACGCTGAAACCGATGCGCCGCTGCCAACCGATTACCCCGCACTTGTGGCCGCCTTGCCGCAAGCTGATTTCTCCACCAAGCAGCGCATCGTCGCTCGCATGGTCGAGCTGAAGCCGCCGCACGCCCGCGAACTGCTCGCCGCCTGGCTCGATAACCGCGTGGAGTCGCGCCAGAGCGACGGCAAGCTGTTCCTGGTGGAGGCGCACGATGACGAATTGAGCCTCACCGATCCGCTGAGTCTGCAGGTTGCCGGCAGCGGCAAGGCGGAGGATTTCGACCCGGTGCGCAACAACAACGCCTTGCGCAAGACGCTCAAGGTGGCGATTGCCGAATACGATCTGGCCGACCCGCAGCCGGCCGTGCGCATTGCGGCAGTGAAGCAGATGCGCCGCGATCTGGATGAGGAAACCGAGGCGGTGCTGCGCCAGCAACTGGCTGTGGAGAAGGATCGCGGCGTGCAGCGCCAGATCAACGTGGCCCTGGCCCTGAGCGCGCTGGCGGACCCGGACGCGGCCAAACGCCTTGCCGCGGTGCAGGCGCTCGATGGCGAGAACGCCCCCGACGTCTACAACGCCCTGCTGCCGCTGGCCCGCGATGCCGGCGCCGATCCCGATGCAGCGGTGCGCGCCGCCGCCCTCGCCGCGGTCAAGCACATCGAGGCCTGGCGCAGCTTCTATGAAGCGCTGGAAACCCTGTTCTTCGGCCTCAGCCTGGGTTCGGTGCTGGTACTGGCCTCGATTGGCCTGGCCATCACTTTCGGCGTAATGGGCGTGATCAACATGGCGCACGGCGAGCTGATGATGCTCGGCGCCTACACCGCCTATGTCATGCAGCAGCTGATGCCGCATAGCATCGGCGCCGCGTTGCTATTGTCGATACCGGCGGCGTTCATCGTCTCCGGCCTGGCGGGCATCGCCATCGAGCGCAGCGTGGTGCGCTTCCTCTACGGCCGTCCGCTGGAAACCCTGCTCGCCACTTTTGGCGTGTCCCTGGTGCTGCAGCAGCTGGTGCGAAGTGTGTTCTCGCCGCTGAACCGCTCGGTGGCCTCGCCGCAATGGATGAGCGGGCTGTGGCAGGTCAACGACCTGTTTTCGCTGACCCGCAACCGCGTCATTATCCTGGGATTCAGCCTGGTCGTGTTCGCCTTGCTGCGGCTGGTGCTGAACCGCACCTCGCTGGGCCTGAAGGTGCGCGCGGTGGCGCAGAATCGCTCCATGGCCAAGGCCATGGGGGTGCGCACCGAGCGCATCGACGCGCTGACTTTCGGCCTCGGCTCGGGCATCGCCGGCGTGGCGGGCGTGGCGCTGTCGCAGCTGACCAATGTCGGCCCCAACCTGGGCCAGTCCTATATCGTCGACGCCTTCATGGTGGTGGTGTTCGGCGGCGTCGGCAACCTCTGGGGCACCCTGATCAGCGGTATGGGACTGGGCGTGGTCAACAAGCTGCTGGAGCCCTACGCCGGCGCGGTCATCGCCAAGATCCTGGTGCTGCTGTTTCTGATCTTGTTCATCCAGCGCAAGCCTCGCGGGCTGTTTCCGCAGAAAGGCCGCGCGGCGGAGGGCATGTGATGAGCCTGGCGCAAGCCCGGGTCGCCGCACTGCGCGGCCCAATGTTCCGCGGCGATGTCGGCAATCGCCTGTTCTACGGACTGTTGCTGGCGGCGGCGGTGCTGGTGCCGCTGCTCAATCTGGCGGTGCCGCAGGGCTCGGCGCTGCACCTGTCCATCTACACGGTTACGCTGCTCGGCAAGTATCTGACCTATGCCCTGCTGGCTATTGCGGTGGACCTGGTGTGGAGTTATTGCGGCATTCTCACCCTGGGCCACACCGCCTTCTTCGCCCTCGGCGGCTACGCCATGGGCATGTACCTGATGCGGCAGATCGGCACGCGCGGCGTCTACGGCGATCCGCTGCTGCCGGATTTCATGGTGTTCCTCAACTGGAAGGAGCTGCCCTGGTACTGGCATGGCTTCAACCACTTCGCCTTCGCCATGCCGCTGGTGGTGCTGGCGCCCGGCCTGCTGGCCCTGGCTTTCGGCTGGTTCGCCTTTCGCTCACGCGTCACCGGGGTGTATCTGTCGATCATTACCCAGGCGCTGACCTATGCGCTGCTGCTAGCCTTCTTTCGCAACGAGATGGGTTTCGGCGGCAACAACGGGCTTACCGATTTCAAGGAACTGCTCGGCTTCGACCTGCATCATGATGCGACCAGGGTCGGCCTGTTCCTGGCCAGTGTCGCCGCACTGGCTTTGGCTTATACCGCCTGCCGTTACATCACCGCCTCGCGCTTCGGCCGGGTGGTGCTGGCGATCCGCGATGCCGAGAGCCGCACCCGTTTCATCGGCTATCGTGTCGAGTCCTACAAGCTGTGGCTGTTCGTGTTCTCGGCGGTGCTGGCCGGCATCGCCGGCGCACTCTATGTGCCGCAGGTGGGGATCATCAATCCCAGCGAGTTCGCGCCGATCAACTCGATCGAGGTGGTGATCTGGGTGGCGGTGGGCGGCCGCAATACCCTCTACGGCGCGGTGCTCGGCGCAATACTGGTGAATTTCGCCAAGACCTGGCTCACTGCGGCGCTGCCCGAGGTCTGGCTGTACGCCCTGGGCATGCTGTTCATCGTCGTCACCGTATTTTTGCCGCAGGGCATCGTCGGCTTCCTGCGGCAGCGTTTCGGGGTTGCCTCATGACTTCGACCAATACGCCGAAGGCCAGCCTGTACAGCGGTGGCCAGCCAAAACTGGGCTTGCTGCGCCACCGCGGCTCGGTGTTGCGCGCGGACCAGTTGGATGCCAGCCATGGCACCATCCTCTACCTGGAAGACATCACCGTCAGCTTCGATGGCTTCCGCGCCCTCGACGCGCTGACGCTGTACGTCGACGTCGGCGAGCTGCGCTGCATCATCGGCGCCAATGGCGCCGGCAAGACCACCATGATGGACGTCATCACCGGCAAGACCCGGCCCGATTCCGGCTCGGCCTGGTTCGGCCAGAGCATCGACCTGCTGGCGCTGGACGAGCCGCGCATCGCCCGGGCCGGCATCGGCCGCAAATTCCAGCGGCCCACCGTATTCGAAAACCACAGCGTGTTCGAGAACCTGGAGCTGTCGATGGCCGGCGACAAGTCGCCGTGGAAGCTGCTGGTGGCGAAACTGAGCGGTGAACAGCGCGACAACATCGGCCAGACGCTGGAGCTGATCGGCTTGCAGGAGCGCAGCGGCGCACGTGCCGGCAGCCTGTCGCACGGACAGAAGCAATGGCTGGAAATCGGCATGCTGCTGATGCAGCAGCCGCGCCTGCTGCTGGTGGACGAGCCGGTGGCCGGCATGACGCCGCAGGAGACAGAGCGCACCGCCGAGCTGCTGCTGAGTCTGGCCGGCAAGCATTCGGTGGTGGTGGTGGAGCATGACATGGATTTCGTCCGCTCCATCGCCCGCACCGTTACCGTGCTGCACGAGGGGCGGGTGCTGGCGGAAGGCAGCATCGACCAGGTGCAGGCCGACCCCAAGGTGATCGAGGTCTATCTCGGTGAATGAGCCAATGAGCGCGAGCCCTGTGCTTACGGCACCCGTAGCGGCGGGCGCGCTGGAACTGCGCGGCATCAACCAGTTCTACCGCAGCAGCCATACCCTGTGGGACATCAGTCTGTCGGTCCCGGCCGGCTCGCGCACCTGCCTGATGGGGCGCAACGGCATGGGCAAGACCACCTTGCTCAAGTGCGTGATGGGCCTGCTGCCGCTGAGTTCCGGCGAGATCCTGTTCGATGGCGCCGACCTGGTGAAACAGGCTGCCGACCGCCGTGCCGGCCTCGGCGTCGGCTATGTGCCGCAGGGGCGCGAGATTTTTCCGCAATTGACGGTTGAGGAAAACCTGCGGCTGGGCCTGTTCGCGCGCAAGGCGCCGCCGGCCGATGCACTGGAACGGATTTATGAGCTGTTCCCGGTGCTCAAGCGCATGGCGCGGCGACGCGGCGGCGATCTCTCCGGCGGCCAGCAGCAGCAATTGGCCATCGGCAGGGCTCTGGTCCTCAATCCGCGCCTGCTGATTCTGGACGAGCCCTGTGAAGGCATCCAGCCCAACATCGTGCACGAGATCGGCGATCTGATCCTGCGCCTCAATGCCGAGCAGGGCCTGACGGTACTATTGGTGGAGCAGAAGCTGCCGTTCGCGCGCCGTGTCGCCAGCCACTTCCGCATTCTCGACAAGGGGCGCCTGGTGGCGGATGGCGCCATCGCCGAGCTGAGCGACGAGATGGTGCGGCATCATCTGACGGTCTAGCAACTGGCGCGGGCGGTCTACAGTTAAGACGGCCGTATTGCTCGCGATATACCGGTTCAGTAGCGCAGCAGCTTGCTCATGCGTGGCGCGATGGCGTAGTTCAACTGAATCAGCACAATGAAGCCGATGCTCAGATAAGTGCTGAACAGGCAAAGCGCCATGGCGAAGGCATATAGCGATTGCGCGATCACGATGCGCCCCAGCACCATGCGATTCATGTCGGGCGGTGCATCCTTTTTCACCAGTTCGAAGCGGCTGGCATAAAGCCAGCTGCCGGCGAGCATCACGCCCAGCAGCAGGACGTTGAGCCAGTACAGCACCAGAGCTGTGCGGAGTTCGATGAATTCCGCCAGCAGCGAGGTGGTGAAGGGCAGCAGGGTCACCGCAAACAGGAAGCCGAGATGAATCCAGGCCAGATTGCGGTCGGCGCGCTCGAAGTGATTGAGTTGGGTTTGCTGGCCCACCCAGAAAATACCCAGGGTGAGGAAGCTCATCAGGTATGCCAAAAGGCGCGGCAGCAGCGGCAGCAGTTTCTGCCGCAGGTCGCCCTCGGAGTGGATTGCCTCCGCCGCCGGCGCGTGCAGGTCCAGCACCAGCAGGGTCATCGCCACCGCGAACACGCCGTCGCTCAGTGCGGCGATGCGCTCGAGGCTTTGGCCGGCGAGACGATTGTAGGCGGTGGTGGTCATGTCGAGAGCTTAGCCGTCCGCCGGCCCGGCGCTCAAGCGGCGGCGATATGGCGAAAAAAATGGCGCCCCGGGCATCAGGCGAGGACGGCGGTCCACTGTGGCTCCATAAGGATGCATGAAAGAACCGGCTGTTCCGGCTGTTCAGGTGCATTTCATCGCAAATCTTTCCTCGAACGGACGCAAACCGGCATCGATAGCTGTTCACCAGGCTGTAACGCGGGCCTCCCGGTCTGAACTTTCGGCCGGCATCCCTGACTAATAAAGCGAAGGTGGCACGGGACAAGGAGAGCGCGATTCCATCCGCTCGCGTCCAACAGCCGTTAAAGCAAAGGAGATGCGCTTATGCGTCAGTTCATCCGGATCGCGCTCGTCAGTTCCAGTCTGCTGATGATGACGCTCATGTCGGGCTGCATTGTGGTCCCCGTCGGGGGGCATCGTTGCGGTCATTACCACTGCTGGTAATTCAGGCATTTGAATCATGCGTCCTGGCTGGCTGGCTTCCATTCCCGAAGCCGGCAGCGCAGCGGCGCCAATCGGCAAGGAGAACAAGGTGAAACAATCAACTCGTCAATGGCTTGCGTGCGCCGCCGTGGTCACCGCATCGTTCGGCTTCAGCGGCTGCGCTCACTGGAGCGCCGAGGAGGATCTGCCTGTGGCGGAGATCAGCAGGTTGCAGTCATCGGGCGCGGTGATGCCGTTCAATCAGCTCAATGCCCTGGTCATCGCCCGGCATCCAGGCAGCGAGGTGGAGCATGCCGCGCTGGACAAGACGCTTGAGCGCTTCGTCTACCAGGCATCCGTGGTCGATACCAACAAGATGCAGTGGTTCGTCGAACTCGACGCCAAGACCGGCGCGACCGTGACCGATCAGCAGGACGCCCACTAGGCTTCAGCAAGGCGAGTGCTGGTAACGGGCCACCCTTGCTTCTGGAGCAAGGGTGGCCCGCTGTCCTCACGCCAGCAGGATTTTCGGCTTCGCTGCCAGCCCTTCCAGCATCAGCTTGTTGATCTGCTTGACGAAGGCCGCAGGGTCTTCAAGCTGGCCGCCTTCGGCCAGTATCGCCTGATCGTGCAGCAGGTGGGCGAGGTCGGAGAAGGCGCCGTCATCGGCGGCATCCTTCAGCCGCTGCACCAGGGGATGCCCTGCATTCAGCTCCAGGATCGGCAGTGCGCCGAAGGGGTTGGCCTGGCCGGCCTGCTTGAGGATGCGCGCCATGCGCAGCGAGATGTCGTGCTCGCCGGCGACCAGGCAGGCGGGCGACTCGGTAAGGCGGGCGGATAGCTTGGCCGAGACGATCTTGCCGGCCAACACTTTCTGCAATCGCTCCAGCGTGTCCTTGTAGGCCGATTCTTCAGCGGCCTTTTCCGGCGTATCGATGATCGACTCCACGTCAGCGCTGGCACTGGCCACATTCGCCAGCTTCTTGCCCTCGAATTCCGGCAGATGGCTGGTGACCCATTCGTCGACCCGGTCGGTCAGCAGCAGCACCTCGTAGCCCTTGGCGCGGAAGCCTTCCAGATGCGGGCTGTTGCGCGCGGCGGAGAGGGTATCGGCGGTGAGGAAATAGATGGCCTTCTGCTCCGGCTTCATCCTGGCGATGTAATCGGCCAGCGAGGTGGTGGCTTCGCCGGCGGTGGATTGGAAGCGCAGCAGCTTGGCGATGCGCTCCTTCTGCCCCTCGTCGTCGATCACGCCTTCCTTCAGCACCGTGCCGAAGGTTTTCCAGAACTCGGCGTATTCCTCGGGCTTGTTGGCGGCAAGGTCTTCCAGCAGGTCGAGTGAACGCTTCACCAGCGCCGCGCGGATCTTTTCCACCGTGCGGTTGTTCTGCAGCAGTTCGCGCGACACATTGAGCGGCAGGTCGGCGCTGTCCACCAGGCCGCGCATGAAGCGCAGCCACGGCGGCAGCAGCTCGGCCGCCTTGTCCATGATGAAGACGCGCTTCACATACAGCTGCACGCCGTGCGAGGGCTCGCGCTCGAACAGGTCCATCGGCGCGCGCTTGGGCAGGTACAGCAGCGAGGTGTATTCGAGATTGCCTTCCACCTTGTGGTGGGCCCAGGCCCGGGCATCTTCCCAGTCGTGGCTGAGGTGCTTGTAGAAAGCCTGATAATCCTCGTCCTTCAGCTCGGATTTGGGGCGGGTCCAGAAGGCGCGGGCCTGGTTCAGCGCCTCCTCCTTGCCATCATGGATCAGCACGATGGGCAGGCCGAGATGGTCGGAATACTTCTGCACCAGATGGCGCAGGCGCTCCGGCTGCAGGAACTCCTTGTCGTCCGCGCGCAGATGCAGGATCACCTCGGTGCCGCGGTCGGCCTTGTGGTGCGGCTGGATCTCGTAGGCGCCTTCGCCGTCCGAATCCCAGCGCACGCCCTCGGAGTCGCTGCGCTTGGTCAGCACGCTGACTTTCTCGGCGACGATGAAGGCGGAATAGAAGCCGACGCCGAACTGGCCGATCAGTTGCGTGTCCTTGGCCTCGTTGCCGCTCAGGGCTTCGAGGAATTTCTTGGTGCCGGAGCGGGCGATGGTGCCGAGGTTCTCGATCACCTCGTCGCGGCTCATGCCGATGCCGTTGTCCTTGATGGTCAGGGTGCCGCCGGCGGCGTCCGGGATCAGCTCGATGCGCAGGGTATCGCCGCCCAGCAGTTCCGGCTTGGCCAGGGCCTCGAAGCGCAGCTTCTCGCAGGCGTCGGAGGCGTTGGAGATCAGCTCGCGCAGGAAGATTTCCTTGTGCGAGTACAGCGAATGGATTACCAGGCGCAGCACCTGGCGGGTTTCTGCCTGGAATTCCCGTGTTTCAGTTGTCATTGGCTTGTTTGATGGATTGGTTGTTGTAGCGTGACCCAGTACTCAGTTGGGGGTATGAAAGCCTGATTCAAGGTATTTTGACCAGTTGCCTACCCCTGCCGCCGAAAGCTAGGCTGTGACAGGCCCGCACCGGCGGACCGCAGAATATACAAAAAGGGGATCGATGTTCGCTGTCCGGCTGTGCCGCCTGCCCGGGTGGTGCTGTGCCCGGGCGGACAGGGAGGTCAGCACCGTGGGCGCCTGGCTCCGCGCCGCAGCCTGGCTGTGGCTGCTGCTGGCGGCGGATGTCGGCGCGGCGCCCCTCGGCATTCCCCCGATCACCCGTTTTGCACCGAATATCGAGGTCTATCCGCAGACTTTCGATCTGGCCCAAGACAGCGCCGGGGTGATCTACGCCGCCGCCACCGACGGCGTGATGACGTTCGACGGCGCGCGCTGGCAGCTGATCCGCTTGCCCAACGGCGACATGGCCCGCTCGCTCGCCTATGACGGCCATGGCCGCGTCTATGTCGGCGGTTATGGCCTGTTCGGATACCTTGAGCGTGATGCCCTGGGGGTGGCGCAGTTCCACGATCTCACCGGCCTGTATCGCGAGCAGTTGCACGGCGAAACCTTCGCCGATATCTGGAACATCCTGGTGACGCCGCAGGGCGTGTTTTTCATGGCCTTGTCGCAGCTGTTCCAGTACCTGCCGGAAACGCAGGCGGTGCGCTTATGGCGCTATCCGCCGCACTACGGCACCATCGTCGAATACCACGGCGAGGTGGTGGTGCAGTTTCGCGAGCAGGGCTTGAAGCGGCTCAAGGATGGCGAGTGGCAAGCCATTGCGGGCAGCGAATCGCTGACCGATCTGGTGTACCAGTTCCTGCACCTGCCCGACGGCGGCCTTCTGACCCTGGCGCGCGACGGGCGCTGGCGCGAATTCCGCGATGGCCTGGTCAGCGACTACGCCATGCCGGCCGGCTTTCCGCCTTCCTCGTTCCTGATGATGGGGCGCGAACTGGGCGACGGCAGCATCGCCCTGGCGGGCGAGGACGGCCGGCTCTATCTGTTCGATCCAGCCAGCCATCGCGGACACAGTTTTCGCGTCGACGACAGCGCACTCAACGGCATCATCCAGGCAGCCGACGGCGGCCTGCTCACGCTCAGCAACCTCGCCGTGTTCCACATTGCCTGGCCGACGTCGTGGAGCCTGATCCGCCCGGATACCGGGCTGAGCGGTGGCGTCCACCACATCGCGCAATGGGGCAGCCGCTGGTTCGCGCTGACCGATTCCGGCGTCTATGAAGCGCTGGACTCCGGCAACAACACCTCCTTCCAGCGCCTTGACTGGACCGATTTTGAAGCCTGGGACCTGCTGCCGCTGGACCAGCATAGCGCCCTGCTGGCCGAGTCCTACAACCTCAAGCTGGTGCAGGGAAATCGCGCCAGCAAGCTGTTCGACCTGCGGGTGGCGCCGTTCCTGCTGCGCCGTTCCCGGCTTGATCCGGAAGTCATCTACGTCGGCACCGAAACCGGCCTGGCGCTGCTGCGCCGCGAAGGCGGGCAGTGGCGTCTCAAGTTCAGTGCGGCGGATCTGGAGACTGCGCGGGTCAGTAGCCTGGTCGAACTGGGTCCGCACGAACTGCTGGTAGGGTCGGATCGCGGCGGCGTGCATCGCCTGCGGCTGGCCGACGATGATGCGCGCATTGTCGATCTGCAGGCCTTCGGCCCGTCCGAGGGCATCAGCTACGGTCGCCTTGCCGCCGCCACAGTCACCACGCTGGCCGACGGCGTGCCGCTCGCCGCCACCGCCACCGGCATCTATCGCTGGACCGGCAGCCGCTTCGAGCACACCGATCTGGACGGGCTCGAAGCCCTGCGCCGGAAAGACGAGGAGCTGACCCTGGCGCTGGCGCCGAACGGCAATCAGTGGGCCTACAGCTACAATCATATCTACCATCGCGGCGGCAGCGCAGCCTGGAAACAGGAACCGGTCGGCAGCATCCTGCGCGGCGCCCTGGAAGCGCACAGCTTCGAGGGGCAGGACACCGCACTGTTCGCCGCCAATGGCGAAGTGCTGCGTCACGACGTCGCGCCCTCTGCCGCCGGCATCAGTCCGGCGCTGAGCCTGCGCGCAGTGGAGCATCTCGACGACAACGACCAGCCGCAGGCGCTGCCGCTGGCCTTGTCCCCACGTTATACCCAGGCGCAAATGGCGCTGCGCTTCCACATCGCCCTGCCGGACTACGGCGGCACTGGCGAGGTGCGCTATCAGGTGCATCTGGCCGGCTTCGACCAGCGCTTCAGCGAGTGGTCGGAATCCCGCACCTACACCTACCGCCGCTTGCCGCCGGGGGATTACCGCTTCGAGGCGCGTGCCAGGGACAGTCTCGGTCGCGTCAGCGAAATTGCGCCGTTCTGCTTCGTTGTGGTCGAGCCCTGGCTCGGCACACTCTGGGGCCGCCTGCTGGGGCTGCTGCTGATCGGCCTGACTGCCGTGTTTGCCGGACTGCTGGTGGCGCGTCTGCGCACACGCCGGCTGGCGCTGGAGAAATTCCGGCTGGAGGAGGAGGTGCAGACGCGTACGCTCGCGCTGGAAGCGGCCAACCGCCGGCTCGACAAGATGGCCCATCTCGACGGCCTCACCGAAATCCCCAACCGCCGCCGCCTCAACGACTACCTCAGCGAAGTCTGGGCCCGCTGCGCCGAGCAGGGCCGGCCGGTATCGGTGCTGGTGATCGACGCCGACCGCTTCAAGGAATACAACGACCAGCACGGCCATCTCGCCGGCGACGAGGTGCTGAAAAAGCTGACCCAGGTGCTGAGCGCCTGTCTGCGCCGCGCCGAAGACCTGGTGGCGCGCTTCGGCGGCGACGAGTTCGTCGCCGTGCTGCCCGGCGCCGAAATGCACATCGCCCGGGAAGTGGCCGGAATCATGCGCCGCAAGGTCGAGGACAGCGCTGTCGGCGTCACCATCTCCGTCGGTTATTCCTCACGCGTACCGCAAGCCAACGAAACGGTGTGGGCGCTGGTGCATGAGGTGGACGGCGCGCTGTATGACGCCAAGCGCGGCGGCCGCAACCGGGTGGCTGGGTTCGGCGAATCGGAGAAATCCTGATCGGAGCGTCGTTCGCCAGGTGTCGCAAGGCCGGGCAGGGCGTACGCTGCGCAACGCTGCTTGGGCGTATGATTGGTGCAAACGGAGACGAAGATGTTGTCCGGCAACGCTCATGTCGCAGGCGTTTTCACGCTGCAAAGCCGTTTCTCGATCACGGACACAGTTGAACGCCTGAAAGCGGCGTTCGCCGCGCGTGGCCTCAAATTGTTTGTCCATATCGACCAGAAAGCCGAGGCGCTTGCGGTTGGTCTGGATCAGCCGCAGGTACATCTGCTGATCGTCGGCAATCCACGGCTTGGAACACTGATCATGCAGGCAATGCCGCTTGCCGGCCTCGACCTGCCGTTGAAAGTCCTGGTCTGGGAATCCGGTGAAGGGCAGGTGCAGGTCTCCTATAACGACGCCGATTACCTGGCCGCCCGGTTTGGCCTGCGCAGCGAGCTGGTGGAAGGTCTGCGGGCTTTTGAAACCCTGGTTGCCGCGACGGTCAATGCCGCTTAGCCCCGGTCGACGCTCCGACGCATCTACCCCGAACGGCTGAATGGCGCCGCGTCGCTGTCGGATACCATCCCTCGTGTACTGACCCACGGGAGAAGCAGCAATGGCCGTTACACCGGCGCAGGTACGCGCAGTCATACAGCAATACGTCGAGGCCTGGGCCACGGGCGACAAGCAGCTGCTGCTGTCGGTCTTCGCCGAAGATGCGGTCTGGTGTGATCCCGTGGGGACGCCGGCATTCGTGGGCCACAAGGGTGTTGCCGCCTTCTGGGACTTCGCCCATCAGGACAACGCGCGTCAGCTCACTCCGAAGGTCAATCGCATTGTGGCCTGTGCCAATGAAGGCATTCTCGATTTCACCATGCAAGTGCGGGTGCCGCATCTGAACCAGGGACTGGATCTGCGGGTGGTGGACCGCTTTGTCCTCAATGACGCAGGCAAGATCCAGACGGCCAACGCCTACTGGGACGAAGCCAGCGCCTCCGCGCCGGAGGGCATGGACTTCTTCGCTCCGAATATCGAAGACGCCTACAAGAAATAGATCGCGCCAATCAGCGCCGGCTCTCGTCAGCTCAGCTCACTTTACCCACCAGCGCCCCGATCCCGGCGGTCACGGCCATGGCCAGGGCGCTCCAGAAGCTGACGCGGCTGACACCTTTGATAAGGCTGGCGCCGCCGACGTGGGCGGCGAGCCCGCCGAGGAAGGCGAGGAACAGCAGGGAAGCGCCGGACACCAGCGGTATCAGCTGAGCCGCCGAGGCCAGCGTCACCACCAGCAAGGGCAGGGCCGCTCCGGTGGAGAAGCTGCAGGCCGAGGCCAGGGCCGCCTGCAAGGGGCGGGCGCTGAGCTCTTCGGTAAGGCCCAGTTCATCGCGTGCGTAGGCGCCCAGCGGATCATGGGCAATCAATTGTTCGGCCACTTGTTTCGCCAGGGCTGGATCGAGGCCGCGGCCGATGTAGACCGCGGTCAGCTCGCGCTGTTCGCTGGCGGGGTCTTTTTTAAGTTCGCCGCGTTCGTGTTCCAGCGCCGCGGCTTCGGTGTCGGCCTGGGAATGGACCGAGACGTATTCGCCGGTGGCCATTGACATGGCGCCCGACACCAGGCCGGCGACTCCGGCCACCAGGATATTGTGGTGGCTGGTGTTGGACGCGGCAACGCCCAGGATCAGGCAGGAGGTCGAAACGATGCCGTCGTTCGCGCCGAGCACGGCGGCGCGCAGCCAGCCGACGCTTTCGATGCGCTGCACTTCCTTGCTGACGTCGGCCATTCCCCGATACTCCCCCGAGCAGGTGCTGCCCGGGCATTGTAACCAAGCCCTGTGCGGGCCGGTCGAGCCTGCTTTTGTACCCGCCAAACAAGGTGTTGCAACAGCCTTGTGTTTCATCATGTGGGGCAGCGGGGACGGCATGGCGCACTTTTTGCGCGTTCCTCTTCAGGACATCGTGTGGAACGGAGTTCCGACCTAACCGGGGGGCACAACGATGAGCTTCGAGAAATTCGTGCACAGGAATCATCTGGTGGCGGAATGCGTGCAGCGCATCGCCGCCAATGGCAATGCGGGACGCCTGTTCGAGCATTCCACAGAATTCAATCCCAAGGTGCGTGAATTGCTGATGGCGCAGGAGCGGCTGCTCAATGCGGCCGAACGACTGATGGATCACTGCGATTCATTGCCTGCATCGGCCGACTGAACGGCAGCGGCTTTTTTGCTTTGCCGAAGGTGGCCGGAGGATGGAGAGGGTCTTGTGCCAGCGCCTCTTGATGTAGGCTGTTGGTCATGATCCGGACCTTTTCGGCGGCTTCCTTCGCATGAGCCTACGCAGCCAGGTGCGCCTGCGTCTGCTGCTGGACGATGACATCGCTTTTGGCCCCGGCAAGGCCGACCTGCTGCAGGCGATTCAGCAGGCCGGCTCCATCTCCGCCGCCGCCAAGTCACTGGACATGTCCTACCGACGTGCCTGGATGCTGGTGGATACCATGAACAGCTGTTTCGAGTCGCCCCTGGTGAAGTCGGCCAAGGGCGGCAGCGGCGGCGGCGGGGCTGAAGTCACGCCTGCCGGCGTAGCGGTGCTTGAGGCATTCCGCCGTCTGCAAACGGAGGTGGCGCAGGTGGTCGATGCGCATTTGCCGAACTTCGCGCAGCAGGTGCGCAAGCCGCGTCGCCGGCAGAAGTCCTGATCCTGCAAGTCCGGGCAGCGGACTGCGGTGGTTTGCGGTATGCGGTATATTTTCTGAAATATATCGACAGGGTGGTTGCGGGAAACCTCATGAAAAAACTGCTGCTGGTGTTGGCCGGTCTGCTGTGCGTGGGCGCGGTGCAGGCCGCCGATACCCTGACCATCGCCGCTGCCGCCGATCTGACGCTGTGCCTGGACGACCTCAATGCGGCATTCAAGAAGAGCCATCCCGAGGCCGATCTCAAGTCCACCACCGGCTCCTCCGGTAATTTCCTGGCGCAGATCAAGAACGGGGCGCCGTTCGATGTGTTCCTTTCCGCCGACATGTCCTATCCGCGGGAACTGGTCAAGTCGGGCCAGGCGGACGAGGCTTCGCTGACGCTCTATGCCACCGGCCATATCGTGCTGTGGAGCACCAACCCGGCGGTGGACGTGAGCAAGGGCCTGACAGTGCTGAATAGCGAGGCGGTGAAGAAATTTGCCATCGCCAACCCGGATGTGGCGCCCTATGGCCGCGCGGCGAAAGCGGCGCTGCAGAGCGCCGGCCTGTGGCAGCAGGTCCAGCCCAAACTGGTCAGCGGCGAGAACATCGCGCAGACCGCGCAGTTCGTACAGAGCGGCAATGTCGATGCCGGCATCGTCGCACTGTCCTTCGTGCTGTCGCCCAAGGTGGTGGGAACGGGCAAGTATTACCGCATCGCCGAGGATCAATATCCGGTGCTGGAGCAGGGTGCCGTCATCACTTCGAAGGGGGCCGCCAACCCCCTGGCCCGAGCCTATATCGATTTCCTGCGCTCGCCGGAAGCCCGTGCGGTGTTCGACCGATATGGGTTCCTGCTGCCGGTGAAATCCTAGTCCCTTGCCTACGCAAGCCCCGCATTGGTGCGCACCAATGCGGGGCAGGAGCAATGCTGCACGGAACGTTCACCAGTGGCGAGTGTCCCTGAGATAGAATCGAATTCCTCTAACCGAGCAAGGGCGTTGCCATGAAACTGATCGTCGCCGTTATCAAACCGTTCAAGCTCGATGATGTGCGCGAAGCACTGTCCGAGCTTGGTGTATCCGGCATCACCGTCACCGAGGTCAAGGGCTTCGGCCGCCAGAAGGGCCACACCGAGCTGTATCGTGGCGCCGAGTACGTGGTCGATTTCCTGCCCAAGATCAAGCTGGAGATCGCCATCGAGGAAGAGCGGGTCGATGCAGCGGTCGAGGCCATCAGCAAGGCCGCCCATACCGGCAAGATCGGCGACGGCAAGATCTTCGTCTATACGCTGGACCAGGCGATCCGCATCCGTACCGGCCAGATCGGCAAGGACGCGCTGTAGCTCATTGCAGGTCGCCTATGGGCAGCCGGGTCGCATTCAACCGGCGCCCAGCCCGACCGCGTTGAAGCAGAGCCGTTCCAGCCGCTGCGCCAGCCGGCTGCGGTTGATCCGCTTCTCCCTGTTATAAGCCTCATTCACAACGCCGTGGATACCATTGAACAGGAACACTGCGGCAAGGCGAGGGTCGTCGATCGACCAGGCGCCCGCTTCGACGCCTGCCTGAAGCAGTTCGAAAAGATGATCGACGACGATGTTGCTGCTGAAGTCCTCCCGCGCGGAGGGGCGGGAACCGTAAAAGGCAATGTCGTGCAGCCGGATTGAATCGAGATAGCCGTTGGCGTCGGCTCTGGCCCAGCTGGCCAGCTTGCCTTTCCAGTCGGTCGCCGCATGTTCGGCAATGGCCGCCTCGATACCCGCCAGCAACTGCCGCGAGTAGCGTTCGCCCAGCGCCGCAAGAAAATCTTCCTTGGACGAAAAATACAGGTAGAACGTGCCCTTGGCGACATCGGTGCCCGCAGTGATTTGCTCGATGGTTGTATGACCTGTCCATTGCAAGGGAGAGGGCGAAGCGACGGCGCGTCAAGCCTGGAATCAAGATACCTGCTCATTGACATGCAATTAATAATCATTATCATTTGATTCATCCGCTGCGCCTCTTCGGGCCCGGCGCTTCGCCATTCAAATACGCCTAGCCAGCCACCCTCACGGCAGCCAGCAAGGGCGATCGAAACCATACGATCGTCCCGGCCTGTGCCGGAAAGGGAGAGTCATGCTGTTGCGTGTCGAGAGTGGGGAAGTAGTGGGCTGCTGATATTCGATGAGACGCCTGCGGCTTGAATGCGCGGCGGTGGCCATGGTGACGACGCTTGCGACTGCCGCACAGGCGCAAACGGTGGACGTTGCACCTGCGTCACCATCCGCACTTGCCGCCGAAGGCGGCACGGCCACGCTCGATACCGTCAACGTGGTGAGCAAACGCCAGGATGATTCCGGCTACGTCGCCAAGGACGGCACCACCGCCACCAAAACCGATGCGCCGCTGCTTGAGACACCCCAGTCGGTTTCGGTAGTGACCCGTGAGCAGCTGGACGACCAGGGTGCCGAGGGGCTAAGCAGCGCCATTCGCTACATTGCCGGCGTGGCCGCCGAGACACAGGGCTTCCAGCCTTCACGCGACTGGAGCATCTCCATCCGCGGCTTCGATGCCACGACTTATGGCCTTTACCACAATGGTCTGTTCTGGGATTCCTACGCCCAGACCGATGCCTACCAGCTGGATCACATCGAGATCCTGAAAGGCCCCAGCTCCGTGCTGTACGGCCTCAATGCGCCTGGCGGCCTGATCAACATGGTGACCAAGCATCCCAACATCGAACCGCTGCACGAGCTTGAAGCCGACTACGGCAGCTATTCCCGCAAGCAGTTGAAGGCTGACCTTGGCGGCCCGGTCGACGGCAGCGGGCATTGGTACTACCGCCTGACCACCCTGTATCGCGACAGCAACACGCAAATCGATCACCTGCCGGACGATCGCATCCTGCTCGCTCCTTCCTTGCTGTGGAAACCCGACGACCGCAGCTCGCTGACCCTGCTTGCCGATTATCAGAAGGACAACGGCAGCTGGATCCAGTTCATGCCGGCGTCCGGCACCCTGCTGGCCAATCCGAACGGCCGCATCTCCACCAGCCTGGATGAGGGCCAGCCCGGCTCCGACCACATGCACCGGCGCCAGTTCTCGCTTGGCTACGAACTCCAGCACAGCTTCAGCGAAGTCTGGACCCTGCGGCAGAACTTCCGCGCCGCACACAACAACACGGACCTGCGCTTTACCTACTACAGCGACGGCGATCAGTCCGATGCCGCCGGATTCGTTATAGGCAGCGGTGAGCGGGAAATTCAGCGCAGCCTGTTCGGTTACTTGCCGCGCGATACCAGCCTGACGCTCGATACGCAGCTGCGTGGCCACTGGAACAGCGGCTGGCTGGAACAGACAGTGCTGGTCGGCGTAGATGCCTTGCGCTACTACACCGACATCTACAGCAGCTGCTGCGCCTCGAGTTCGCCGCTCGATGTATTCAACCCGGTTTACGGAGCGGACGGCGTGCCGGGCCCCTTCAATCACAACGCCAGCACGCAGGAGCAGGTGGGCTTTTACGCGCAGGATCAGCTCAAGCTGGATCGCCACTGGATTGCCCTGCTCGGCGGCAGGCAGGATTTCGTGCGCAATGTCTCCGACAGCTACAGCGGCACGCCGGAGGATCGCGAGTACGATCATAAATTCTCCGGCCGCGCGGGCCTGCTTTATCTGTCGGACAACGGCCTGGCGCCTTACCTCAGCTACTCCCAGTCGTTTGTGCCCACCGCCGGGATCAACCAGTTCACCGGCGAGCGTCTCAAGCCGACCACCGGCACCCAATACGAGGCGGGAGTGAAATACGAGCCGGTGGGTGGGCGCCTTTCGGCGACCCTGTCGGCGTTCAACATCACCCAGAGCAATATCGCATCGAGCGATCCGAACAATCCGCTCAACACCTTGCAGATCGGCGAGGAGCGTTCGCGCGGAGTCGAACTCGAAGTGCGCGGCCGCGTCACCAATAGCCTGCAGCTGATCGGTTCGTATTCCTACAATCCGGTCAAGATCACCGGCACCACCATTCCCGGGCAGCTCGGCACGCATCCGCCCCAGGTGCCGACGCGGCTGGCTTCCCTGTGGGCGGACTACACCATCCACAACCTCGGTCCCGGTGATCTGGGCGCGGGATTCGGCGTGCGCCGCACCGGCGGCAGCTTCGGCGACCAGCTCGACACGCCGGCCATGGCGGTTCCCGGCTACACCCTGCTGGATGGGCTGCTTCATTACGACATTGCCCACTGGAGGCTGGCGCTCAATGGCAGCAACCTGACCGACAAGACTTACGTCGCCGCCTGCAACGGCTACGACAACTGCTACTACGGTTATCGGCGCTCGATCATCGGCAGCGTGCGCTATGCCTGGTGAAGCGCTGCGTTCCCATCGGCTTTCCCGCTCACCCGATCAACAGGCCCAACTCGTTCCGATCATGAAACACGTAGCCTTTGCGCGATGCAGTCTTGCCTTGCTTATTGTCGCCTGCGCGGCCCGCGCCCAGGACGTCGCGCCCGCAGCCGTGCAGACGCAGACCGCCGATGCCACCACGACCCTGCAAGCCGTCACCGTGAAAAGCAGCCGGGCGGCCGAATCGGACTACGGCACCGACAGCGCCAGCAGCGCCACCAAAACCGATACGCCGCTGCTGCAAACACCGCAATCGATCCAGGTGGTCACGCGCGAGCTGATCGAGGATCAGGCCTCGCTGAAACTGGAAGACGTGCTGCGCAATGTAGCCGGCGTGATGCCGGGAGGCTATTACGGCACTTATGACTTCTTCCGCATCCGCGGCTTCGACGCCGCCGGTTACACCTACCTCGACGGCCTGTCGGTGTCGAAGAATTCGATCATGATCAACCGCGAGCTGTACGGCCTGGAACAGGTCGAAGTGGTGAAGGGCCCGGCCTCGACTTTATACGGCGCCGGTTCGGCCGGCGGCCTGGTGAATATGGTCAGCAAGCGCCCGCAGCGCGACAATTTCGTGCAGCCGGAATTCACTGCCGGCTCCTGGCATTACTACCAGCCCGCGCTCGATGCCAACGCTGTGCTCAATGCCGATCGCACGCTTTATGGCCGCCTCAATCTGCTGTACCGCAGCCAGGACAACTACGTCGACTTCGCCAACCAGGACCGGCTCTATCTGGCGCCGTCGCTGAGCTGGGACATCGGTCCGGACACGCGGCTGACCCTGCTCACCAGCTATCAGAAGGACGACAACAAGATGGGTTTCCCGCTGCCTGCGGTGGGCACGGTGCTGCCCAATCCCAATGGCCAGCTTCCCATCAGCCGCTACATCGGCGAGCCAGCGCAGCCGGCGCGGGTGCAGGAGTGGGCCGCCAACGCCGGCTACGAGCTGACGCATCGCATCAACCAGACCTGGTCGCTGCGCCAGAACTTGCGCTACACTTGGGACCGTTTCAATTGGGACGACGTGCTCTATCCCGCCGGCCTAAGCAGCGATCTGCGCTCGCTCAACCGCCTGCCGTATTTCCGCTCCGGCCGCATGGGCACCTTCGGCGCCGACAACTCGGCATTGGCCGACTTCTCGCTCGGTGGCGTGCGCAATCGTGTGGTGCTGGGGCTGGACTACTACTACGAGATCTCGGCCGCAGCCGGCGCCTATGCCATCTCCAGCGCCAATCCCAATCTGCCGCTGGATTTGTTCAATCCGCAATACGGCTCGGTGGTGCCGCCGCGCCCGGACAATCTCGGTCCGCTCGATGTACAGAACACGCGCCAGCTGGGGTTTTATGTGCAGGACCAGGTTGAGCTGAGCAAGCGCCTGACCCTCACGCTCGGCGCGCGTGAGGACCGGGCCGGCACCGAATCGACCGGGGTAGGGCAGGGTTCGCACAAGCTGACACCGCGCGCCGGTCTCACCTATGAGGTGATCGACGGGCTTGCCGCCTATCTCAACTACAGCAACTCCTTCCTGCCGCAGGCGGCAAGCCTGAGCAATGGCGCACCGGCTCAGCCCGAAACCGGGCGTAACCTGGAAGCCGGCGTGAAAGGCGATCTTTACGGCGGACGACTGCGCTTCACCGCCGCCGCCTATCAACTCAGGCGCCAGAACGTGGTCTCGTCCAATCCCGCCACGCCCGACATCGTCACCCAGAGCGGCGAGCAGCGCAGCCGCGGCCTGGAGCTGGACAGCGCGCTGCGCCTGCTGCCCGGCTGGGACCTGACGCTGGCCTACTCCTATATCGATGCCAAGGTGATGCACGATCTCAACAGCGAGGCCATCGGCAGACCGCTGCGCGGCGTGCCGCGCAACAGCGCCAGCCTGTGGTCGCGTTACAGCATTCAGCAGGGCACGCTGCGCGGTCTCGGCTTCGGCCTCGGCGGCAACTGGTACACCCATCAGGCCGGTTGTGATCCGACCACGCTGGTCAATCCCGCCAGCGGCAACGCATCCTGCGAATTGCCCGTCGCCTACGGCGAGAGCTTCGACCTGCCGTCCTACTTCCTGCTCAATGCGGCGCTGTACTACCAGCGCGGTCCGCTGCGCGTCCAGCTCAACGCCGACAACCTGCTCGATCGCCGTTACTACTCCGGCTCCTACGACGGCCTCTATGTTTCGCCCGGCACGCCGCGCAACCTGCTCGGCACCGTCAGCTACCACTGGTAACCCGGCGAGGAACACCGCATGCTCAGCGCCCGCACCATCCGCAGCTGGTACCTGGTCCACAAATGGACCAGCCTGATCTGCACCGTATTCCTGTTGCTGCTGTGCCTCACCGGTCTGCCCCTGATCTTCGGCGACGAGATCGACGCGCTGGATCAGGGCACCGCCGCGGCGGTGCTGCCGCAAGGCACGCCGGATGCGCCGCTCGACGCAGTGGTCGCTGCCGCGCAGCAACGTTATCCGCAGGAAGCGGTGCAGTTCCTGTTCTGGGACGAGCACCGGGCGCATACCGTGCAGGTGGCGCTGACGCCGAACCTCAAGGACGAGGACCGCAGCCACCGCGTCGCGGTCGATGCACGCACCGCGCGGGTACTGGACGAGCCCGGTCCGGAGCGCGGCTTCATGCACGTCATGCTGGAGCTGCACGTCGAGCTGCTCGCCGGCCTGCCGGGCGAGCTGTTTCTCGGCGTGATGGGGCTGCTGTTTGTCGCCTCGCTGGTCTCCGGCGCCGTGGTCTACGGGCCGTTCATGCGCAAGCTGGATTTCGGCACCGTGCGCCTGGACAAATCGCGCCGCCTGAAGTGGCTCGACCTGCACAACCTGCTGGGCGTCGTCACCCTGACCTGGGCAGCGGTGGTCGGTATCACCGGCGCCCTCAATACGCTGGCACCGCCGTTGTTCGGCCTGTACCAGTCTCAGGCCCTGCCGGAACTGCTGGCACCCTACAAGGGCAAGCCGTTGCCGACGCATTTCAGCCCGGTGCAGGCGGCAGTGGATGACGCCCAGCGCGCGCTGCCGCAGGCCAGGCTCTCCAGCGTCACCTGGCCGGGCAATCCTTTCGGCAGCCCGCGCCACTACCTGGTGTGGACCCATGGCGACAGCGTCCTCACTTCGCAACTGTTCACCCCGGTGCTGGTGGATGTGGAAAGCGGCCAGGTAGTGCAGCCGCGCGCATTGCCCTGGTACCTGCGCGCCATTGAAGTAGCGCGGCCTCTGCACTTCGGCAACTACGGCGGCCTGCCGCTGAAAATCATCTGGACCCTGCTCGACCTCATTACCATCATGGTGCTGGGCAGCGGCCTTTACCTGTGGCTGATTCGGCGCCGCTCGCCAATGGAGGCGCGCATCGCCGCCTACGAGCGCGGCGCGGCGGCGTTGCCGGAGGCGGGTGCATGAACCACGGCGGATTCCGCACCTCATCCACCGCCTGGCGCGTGTTTCGCGCACCGCTGCTGCTGGTGCTGTTGACTACGGCCGGTCTGGCGACGGCCCTGGTCGGAGAGGGCGGCTGGCGCTGGTTCTCCTGGTGCGCGATGGCCGCGCCGGTGCTGCTGTGCCTGTGGTATCCGGCAAGATCGGCCTGGTGCAAGGCCGGATAAGCGGGCGGACAGAGCTTCTTCGCAAAGCTGCCCACCGTGCTTCTCGCAGCAATAAAAAAGCCCCGGACGGAAAACCGTCCGGGGCTCAAGACCTCAGGTTTGTTGCTTACTTGGTTTTGGCGGAAGCCTCATTGGAGTAGGCGCTATAGCCCTTGCTGTCGTAGGCCTTGACCTTGAAGTAGTACGTCGTATTGGTCGACAGCCCGGTCACTTCGGCACTGGTGCCAGTGACGTAGCCGAGCGCGGTGGAGCTTTCGCCACCGGCAGTCGTACCCATATAGACGTAGTACCTGGTAGCGCCCGTCGAGGCACCCCAGCTCAGGTTCACGGCGCCCTCCCGCTCGTACGTCGTGCCACTTGCGGTGAGGCCGGCGGGTGCCGCCGGAGCGCCGCTGCCGCCGCTACTGGAGCTGCTGCCGCCGCTGCTGGAGCTCGAACTGGAGCTGGAGCTGGAGCTGCTGCTGCCGCTGCTGCTGGAGCTCGAACTGGAGCTTGAGCTGCTGCCGCTGCTGGAGCTGGAACTGCTGCTCGAGCTGGAGCTGCCGCCGCTGCTCGAGCTGCTGCTGGTGCCATTCACCGAAGCGATCACTCCCGCGTACAGGTTGGCGCCGTTGTAGGAGCCCCAGCCTGTAGCGGTGTCATAGCCAACCACGGCACTGAAGTGGTTGTTGGTGCCGCTGGTGACGTCGTGGAAGTCGCTGGCGTAGGAGGTGGAGTTTTCGGCGAGCTTGTAGATCGTCGGATTGGCGAAGCCCGGGCTCTTGCCCAGCCCCTTGGCGATCAAACTCCAGAACGCAGCGTATTGCGGCGCGGCGTCGCTGGTGCCGCCGACGATGCACCAGCCGGAACAGCCGTCGGTATCGTAGATGTAGAAGCCGGTATTGGGGTCGGCGTCCAGGGCCACGTCCGGCACATTGCGCTTGGTGGTCGAGAACTGGCCCGACGGTGCGTTGGAGACCACGCCCGACTGGTAGGACGGAATCGCCCACAGCGTGCTGATGCCGCCGCCGCCGCCTTCGGTGGAGCTGGTATCCCAGGGCGTCTCGGAGGTGTAAGCCTGGGCCGAAGTGGTGACCAGGTTGGTGCCGCCCACGCCGACGACTTCCGGCTGCGAGGCCGGATCGTCCACCGCCAGGGTCTTGGTGCCGCAATCATAGGCGCCGGAATCACCCGCCGCCGCGAACAGCGTCATGCCTTCCGCCACCATCTTGGTGAACACAGTGTTTTCGGAATTGGCGGCGCTGGAGCCTTCGCTGGATTCGCACTCACCCCAGGAGGTGCTGACCGCGCTCACCAAGTCGTCGTCGGCGATCTGGGTGTAGGTGTCGAGCACGCCGCTGCTGGAGTTCGGTCCGGTGTAGACATACATCGACGACGGATTGGAGGTCGCCATCACCATTTCGATGTCGAGCATGACCTCGGTCGAACCGGTGGTGGTGGTGGTGCCGCCGTCGATGGTCTTTTGCGTGATGGTGGGATTGGTCAGGCCGAACTTGCTGGCGTAGGTCGAAGCATCCGTGTACTTGGCGCTGGACAGCTCGAAGATCGCGACCGGCGTGCCGCCGTTCTGGATGCTGTTCAGGTTGTACGCGGTCTTGATGTCGGCCGGGCCGTAGGAGCCGGAGGACTGGGTGCCCGCGTGCGGCTGCGCCGCTGCGGAGACTTCAGCCTCGGATGCCGCGCCGCGCTTGACCAGATAGGAGTGCAGCGGCCGGTTGTCCAGAGCCGCGGCGTCGGCGCCGATTCCGAAGAACGCGAACGGCACCGCCGGCTCCCGATCCGGGGCAAGGAATTGCTTGCCGTCGGCCTGCTGCAACAGCCGCATCTGCGAGCCGAAGACGTTGCGGATGGTGGCGGCCGGAGCTTCGACGTTGAGCAGGGTGCGGCTGGAATGTTCCGCCACCACCTTCAGCCCGAACTCCGTCGCCAGGCTTTTCAGCTTGTCGTAGTCCGCCTGCGTGGGCGCGAAGCGCGCATCGAACTCGGCGGAGCTCAGGAACTGGTGATACGCCGGGTCGCCGACCTTGTACATGTGCTCGAGCAGGTCGTTCAACTCGGCCTGATTGCGCAGGGGCAGGGTCAGGGCGAACCTGACCGTTTCCTGCTCGGCCGCGGCGCGGACCACATTGTCACTGGCGAGCGGCAATGCCTGCGCCGATCCGATAAAAGCAGTACCTAAAAACACCCCCGCTGCAAACAATCTGAGTCTGGCCTGAGAACTCAGCTGCAACGCTTCCTTGCGACGCTTTGAATGCTGTTTCATGTAGTGCCTCGATAGTTAAGGATTGATCGATGGCCCTTCCCGGCCGAACGCCTTAACCACTGTCCCCCTGATCAGGCGACAGAAAAAACAAAAAAATAGCTCCCCTGTGACGGGGTGCCCGTCTTTTCAGTCGTAGTCGATTTCCCCCCAATACAGCTCGGACAGCGGTGAATGTCCAGCTTCCCGTAAGACCATCTGAAAACCAGCCTAGTCTTTTTTTCTTAATTGTGTGGTAAGGAAAATGTAAGCTTCTGGAGATGCCAATTTCAGGGTAAATATATATATTTTTCAATCTTTTATAAAATATACCTCTAAGAAGTGTGCCTGTCGTCGATAAATAATTTTCCTATTGACCTGGCGCTTTGGAGTGCAAAAGGGCGCCCCTCTATCACTGCATTAAGAAAAATCTGCTAGTCATTTCGGACTAAGCCGTGGCCTTGTCCCGGGCGTAGGGTAGCTGCAATACAGCTGCACACTATTAAAAACAAAGGGGAGTGCTCATGGCTCAAGGGAGTCGTGCGGTCCTGCTGCGCGGACCGCGTCGTTGCATCCTGCTGCTCGCGGTTCTCGCTGCCGGCATCCATGGCGCGGCGCGAGCGGGTTCCTACGATTTCGACGGTATTCATGCAGACTACAAGCTGACGCTCAATTACGGCGTGGCGATGCGCATGAAGGAGCCGTCGAACGCGCTGATCAACGGCCCCATCGACGACTTCCAGCTCAACCTCGGCGGCGTCCTCAACGGTACCGGTTTCACCCATACCGGCCTGCCCACCACCATCAACGAGGACGATGCCGACCGCAATTTCAAGCAGTTCAGCCTGATCAACAACCGCATCAGCGGCCTGCTGGAAACGCAGTTCAGCTACGACAACTACGGCGTGGTGTTGAGCGGTGACGGATTCTACGACCAGGTCTATCACCACCCCAACGACAACAACTCGCCCGACACCGTCAACAAGGATCTGCCGGCCAACCGCTTCACCGATGGCGCGCGCTACTACGATGGGCAGCGTGTGCGCCTGCTCGATGCCTATGCCTACGGCACCTGGCCGGTCACCGACAACATGACCCTGGACGTCCGCGCCGGACAGCAGCTCGTCGCCTGGGGCGAGAGTCTGTTCTTCTCCGGCATGGCCATTTCGCAATCGGCCGCCGACGCCACCAAGGCGTTCACGCCCGGCGTCGAAGTGAAGGAGATCCTGCTGCCCGGCAACCAGGTTTCGGCCAGCCTCGCCATCGGCGAAAAATGGACCGTGATGTCCTACTACAAGCTGGCCTTCAAAAAGACCGAAATCTTCCCGGTCGGCGATTATTTCTCATCCACCGACAGCGTCGGTCCCGGCGCCTCGTTTTCCTACGGCGCGGTCAATCCGCTGTTCCTCTCCAGCTGCCCCGGCCTGCTCGGCAATCTCAGCTTCCTGTGCCAACTCGGCGGCGGCCTCGGCGGAACCCTGATCGGCGCCGTGCCAAACATCCTCATTCCCAAAGGCGACGACCGCAAACCCAGCGATTTCGGCCAGTACGGCTTCGGCGTCAAAACCCAGATCACGCCCGGTACCACCATCGGCATTCACTATCTGCGCTATACCGATCCCAATCCCTCGGTCGATTTCACCACCGGCTATCCGGTGATCGCCACCCGGCCGGTGATCACCACGCAGTTGCTCAACGAACCTACCGCCACGTCTTATTTCGAGAACTGGTACACCGGCATTCATCTGATCAGCGGCACCTTTTCCACCGTGCTGGGTCCAGTCAATGTCGCCGGCGAGCTCAACTACCGTTCGGGGCTGGCGATTCCGGTGCAATCGCTGCAACTCGGTACTGTCGATCCCGAATTTACCCGCGGCGATCTGGGCCAGGCTCTGGCGTCTGCCATCTACGCCACCAATCCGCACCTGTGGTTCGACAATATCTCGATGGTCGGTGAAGTCGGCTATGTCCGCGCCTATCACGTCGATCCGGTGCAAACCCGTCCCGGCATCATCGCCGTCGGCAACGGCGACTCGCTGTTCTACGACCGCAACTCCTGGGCCTTCCAGACCCTGATGATTCCGGGAAGGAGCAACGTCATCAACGGCTGGGATCTGAGCGTGCCGCTGAGCCTGGGCATGCTGGTCAAGGGCAATCCCTCCATGCCGGGCGCCTTCGGAGCATTCGGCGGCGCCGGCGATCTGCGCCTCAGCACGGGCGTCTCCATGCAGTACCTGCAAAACCTGCAGTTCAGTCTCAGCTACAGCTTCTTCTTCGGCAACGTGAACCAGAACGTGGGCCAGAGTTTCATCAAGCAGAATCCCTATGCCGATCGCGACTATCTGGCGTTCAGCGTCAAATACGCGCTATGACGAACAGGTCCAGGCTTCCAGTAGAGCTGATCCGCTTCTCAAAGCTTGCTTGCTGACGCAGGGGCGAACGCCGCGAGGCCGGCGCCAGACGCACCAATCAGGACGTCGTAGGCGCCGGCGCAAGCTCCAGATCGGACCAATGTTCCTTGATGCGAAGGATCTCGGGCAAGTGCGCAAGGAACACATCCACCAGTAGCGGATCGAACTGCTTGCCGCTCTGCGCCTTGAAGTAGTCGACGACCTCCTCTATCGGCCACGGTTCCTTGTAGCAGCGCCGGGTGGTCAGGGCGTCGAACACATCGGCCACCGCGGCAATGCGTCCGAACAAATGGATTTCATGTCCCTCGAGACCGCGCGGATAGCCTGCGCCATCCCAACGCTCATGGTGCTGCCCGACCACGATCTCCGCGTTCTTGAGCAGGGCTCCGTGCTGCCCCGCCAGGATCTTCTCGCCGCGCCCTACATGCGTTTCCATGATGGCGCGTTCTTCGGGCGTGTACAGTCCGGGCTTATTGAGGATCGCATCGGGAACCGAGACCTTGCCGAGATCGTGCATCGCGGCGGCGATTGCCAGGGTGTCGAGGTCTTGAGCGTTGAGACCGATTTCGCGGCCGATCAGCACCGAGTATTCGGATACCCTTTGCACATGGTTGCGCAGGTCCTTCGAGCGCTCTTCGATGGCCGTACTCAGCAGCACGATCATGCGCCTCTGCGAGTCCGTCACTTCCTCGTGCATGGCCAGGTTTTCGAAGGCGATGCCGGCATTGCGGCAGAACAACTCGATCAACAGCACGTCGGCCGGCTTGAAGCGGGTTTCACTGTTCAGGTACACGACGTGGCCGTGTCCGGAGCGCGACGAGAAATGCACTACAAAGTAGTGGTCGCCGATTTCCGGGAGATTTCTGGCCACCACCCGCCGAACCCGGCCGAGCACCTCCGGAGCAAGCGCCTCGCTGGCCATCTGCCCCTCGAATTTGGAGTAGCAGCCAGTGCCGGCCACCACGCGCAGCCCGCCATGTTCGTCCGTGCTGACGGCAAAACCAGGCGTCGAGACGATGACCGCATCGCGTTTGGCGTGGAGCAGGGCCGCCAGCTGCTCGAGCAGACCGCGCTGGAAACGCTTCAGCGACTGTTCCTCGAAAATCGAGGCGGAGGCCTCAATCACATGCTCAAGGCCGCGGCGATTGCGCTCCATGGCGACCAGCTCGCGGTACAGGCTGAGGCCGGTGTGCATCAGGGTATACAGTTTCTTGGCGGTGAGTTCGGTCTTTTCCTTGTAGTCATTGATGTCGTAGCGCCGGACCACCTCGCGCTCCGGCGCCTGCCCGGGTTGGCCGGTGCGCAACACGATGCGCACCAGCTTGTTGCCCAGCTCGTTGCGGATCACCTGTACCGCATCGAGCCCGGCGCTATCGGTTTCCATCACCACGTCCATCAGGATCAGCGCGATATCCGTTTCCCGCTGCATCACTTCCACCGCTTCCCGGCCGGTGTAGGCGTCGAGGAATCGTATGGGACGGTCGTGCAGGGTGAAGTCGGCCAGGGCCAGTCGTGTGACGGCGTGCACCTCTTCCTCGTCGTCCGCGATGAGGACCTTCCACGGATCGGCCGTGCTGACTTCTATTTCGGCTTCGCCGGTGGCGAATTCGACCAGGTCGTCGTTTATTGATTTTGTATTCATCTCATCCCCTCCACAACTGCCACAATCAAAATCTGATGACGAACGACGTCCCCCGTCCGGGTTCGCTTGCCACTTCGATGGTGCCGCCAAGCGTCTGATTGACGATGTTGAAGACGATGTGCAGGCCCAGTCCGGTCCCGCCCTGGCTGCGCTTGGTGGTGAAAAACGGATCGAACACGCGCCCGAGGTTCTCCGGCGGGATGCCGCAGCCGTCGTCGCTGAAGACCAGGCGGATTCGGCCCTGGTCGCGGTCTACCACAATGCGGATTGTTCCCGGCACACCGGCGTTGAAGGCGTGGACCAGGGTATTCATTACCAGATTGGTCAGAATCTGCGACAGCGCTCCCGGCACCGTCTCCACCTCCAGATCGTCCGGACAACTCAACTCGATCTGAATGGCCGACTGCTTCAGCCTGGGCTTGAGGCTGATCAACACTTCACTGATGTATTGCTTGAGATTCACCCACCGGCGCTCGTCGCTCGACTGGTCCGCGGCGACCCGCTTGAAGCTTTGGATCAGCGCCGCACCGCGCTCCAGGTTGGTCAGAATGATCTCGCTGGATTGTTGCAGGGTATCCAGCGAGCGCTGGAACAAGGCCTTGGTCATGCGGCCTTCGGCCGAGGCCCTGGCCAGGCTGCGTACCTCGTCGGCGAGATGCGAGGCGGCGGTGACGCCGATGCCGATCGGGGTATTGATTTCATGCGCGACACCCGCGACGAGACCACCGAGCGAGGCCATCTTTTCAGCCTGCACCAGCTGGTTCTGCGTCTCCTGCAATCGCGCCAGGGTGGCCCGGGTCTCGGACACCTGCGCTTCCAGGGACTTGTTCAGCGCCTGCATCCCCGTTTCGGCGCGCTTGCGCTCGGTGATGTCGATGATCGAGGCCAGCACGAAGGTGCCTTCCTCGGTTTCGATCGGATTGAGGCCGATCTCGATCGGCACTTCCTTGCCCAGCTTGGTCAGGCCGTACAGGTCGCGGCCTACGCCCATCGAGCGGGTAGAGGGATTATGGAAATAACCGCCGCGCAGGCCTGGGTGCCGTCCGCGCGCACGTTCCGGCACCAACCTATCGATCTTCTGGCCCAGCAACTCTTCTCGGCCGTAGCCGAACAGCTTCTCGGTCTGCGCGTTGACCAGGGTGACTTCACCCGCCTGGTTGACCATGATCATCGCGTTCGGCGCCGCTTCCACCGCCAGACGAAAGCGCGTCTCCAGCCGTTTGCGCTCGGTGATGTCGATGATCGAGGCCAGCACGAAGGTGCCTTCCTCGGTTTCGATTGGATTGAGGCCGATCTCGATCGGCACTTCCTTGCCCAGCTTGGTCAGGCCGTACAGGTCGCGGCCTACGCCCATCGAGCGGGTGGAGGGATTATGGAAATAACCGCCGCGCAGGCCTGGGTGCCGTTCGCGCGCACGTTCCGGCACCAGCATGTCGATCTTCTGGCCCAGCAACTCTTCGCGGCCGTAGCCGAACAGCTTCTCGGTCTGCGCATTAACCAAGGTAACTTCACCCGCCTGGTTGACCATGATCATCGCGTTCGGCGCCGCTTCCACCGCCAGACGAAAGCGCGTCTCCAGCCGTTTGCGTTCGGTGATGTCGATGATCGAGGCCAGCACGAAGGTGCCTTCCTCGGTTTCGATTGGATTGAGGCCGATCTCGATCGGCACTTCCTTGCCCAGCTTGGTTAGGCCGTACAGGTCGCGGCCTACGCCCATCGAGCGGGTGGAGGGATTATGGAAATAACCGCCGCGCAGGCCTGGGTGCCGTTCGCGCGCACGTTCCGGCACCAACCTATCGATCTTCTGGCCCAGCAACTCTTCGCGGCCGTAGCCGAACAGCTTCTCGGTCTGCGCGTTGACCAGGGTGATTTCACCCGCCTGGTTGACCATGATCATCGCGTTCGGCGCCGCTTCCACCGCCAGCTGGAAACGCTCGTCTCCGGCTCTCGATTCGACGGAAGCGGTAGGCCGAAGCACATCTTTCCCTGATGCCGGGGGGGCATCGCCGTCACCGACAAATTTGACCCCCTGAGAACGGCTGCCGGGCTTCTCCAATTTCATGTGCTCACCTTGATCGACGGCACGTTACCACGTCTGCCTTGCCGGACACCTGATTAGCGAGGTTCGGCGGCAACCGTTCGGCCATTCGGCATATCCGCTGGTCTGGATGATGCGCACGCTCAAGGCATCGCGTGGATGATGAAAAACTCCGTCAGGGGCAGGCGAGCGATTGATGCAGGGGGGCAGCGCAACGATACGGGAACCAATGACCTCGAGCGAATCGTGGCCGGATGGAACTGGCTGCGCCGACTCGGCGTCCGAACCGAGTCCGGCTGCAGCGCCGGAGGATGCGTCGTCCTGCTGGACCGTATTGATCGTGGATGACGACCAGGGCGTACACGACGTCACCAGCCTGGTGCTTTCCGGCGAACCCATGCTCGGCAAGCCCCTGCGATTCCTGCATGCCTACTCCGCTGTTCAAGCGCGGGCCCTGTTGCTCGAGTACCCGGATGTGGCGCTGCTGCTGCTCGATGTGGTGATGGAGAGCGAGCATGCCGGACTGGATCTGGTCGAGTTCATCCGCAACGAACTGCACAACAAAAATATCCGCATCGTCCTGCGCACCGGGCAGCCTGGTCTGGCGCAACAGAAGCAGGTTGTCATGCAGTACGACATCAACGGCTACCTGGAAAAGGCGAAGCTGACCAGTCCGCAACTGTTCTGTGCGGCGCACACCGCTATCTCCACCTACCGCGACCTGGTCGCTCTCGATGCCACTCAGCGTGAATTGCGCGGCGCGCTGAACCAGGTCAGTCGCAGCGAAAGCCGCTTCCGGCTGCTGCTCAACAATTCCCCGATCGGGCTGGCCGAAGTCGAACTTGACGGGCGTTTCGCGGGAGTCAATCCGGCCCTGTGCGCGATGCTGGGTTTCTCGGAACAGGAACTGCTGGCCAAAACATTTCAGGACATCACCCATCCCGACGATCTGGCGCTCGACCTGGCCAATATCCAGCAGTTACTCGATAACAAGCATGTCTCGTACCGCATGGACAAGCGTTACATCGACAAATCCGGCCACACCGTCCATATCCAGCTCGATGTCACGCTGCTGCGCGACGAGGCCGGCAAGCCGGCTCATTTCATCTCCCAGATACAGAACATCAACGAGCGTGTCGCCGCCCAGGAGCACCTGAACACCCTGGCGCAGCGCCTGTCTCTTGCCGTACAGACGGCGAACATCGGTGTCTGGTCCTGGGACCTCAAGTCCGGCCAGTTGACCTGGGATGAACGCATGCATGCGATGTACGGCGTCCCGCAGGGCGCAAGCGTATCGTACAAGGACTGGAAGACGGCGCTGTTGCCGGAGGACGTCGAGCAGGCCGAGGCAGTGCTGGCGCGTGCGGTGCAGAATCGCAGTGCCTCGGAAAACAGGTTCCGCATCGTTCATCCCGAGCTTGGCGTGCGCTATATCGAGGCATCCGAAGAAGTAGTGCTGGGCCCCGACAACCAGGTAGTCGCCGTGGTCGGCGTCAACCGGGATGTCACCAAGAACCGGCAAATGGAAGACGCCTTGCTGCAGCGTCAGGCGGAAATCGTCAAGCTATCCCTGACCGACGCACTGACCGGACTCGCCAATCGCCGCAGGCTGGACGAGCAGTTCGAAACCGAGGTGAATCGCGTCCAGCGCTACGGTGGAACCCTATCGGTGGTAATCGCCGACCTGGATCATTTCAAGCGCATCAACGACGAGTTCGGACACGAGATCGGCGACAAGGTATTGAAGGCTTTTTCACGTACAGTGGAATCCCATGTGCGCGACACGGACCTGATCGCCCGCCTGGGCGGAGAGGAATTTGTCATCCTGATGCCGCAAAGCGGCTGCAATGCAGCCGAAACCGTGGCCGAACGCATTCGGCTAAGTCTGGCGCAAACCCTGATTGCACCGATGCGCCGTGCCATTACGGTGAGCTTCGGCATCGCCGAGATACACGGCGGGGAATCGGCGGCGTGCCTGTTGCGCCGGGCGGACCAGGCGCTCTACAAGGCCAAGGCGACCGGGCGCAACCGTACCGTGATCGCCGGCGACTCTGTCCTGCCCAGGCCGCCAGGCAAGCTTAGTCTGGCCAAAAAGTAAGCTTGGGTGTCGATAGCAGGCAATTTCGGATGCTAGCGTCGATCTTTGCCTTGTTTCGGATTTCCATGCCGACAAGCTGACAGGAGCCGCAGCGGACTTTGCGCTACGGTGCTGCCGTCGCGCCGCTGAATACCCGCTCGCCGCCGATCCAGGTTTCATGCACCTGGATATCGTCGTCCGCGACCACCAGATCGGCGCGGTAGCCGGCGGCGATGCGCCCATGCGTCGCTTCAAGACCGAGGAATGCGGCGGGGTAGGTGGAGGCCATGCGCGCTGCTTCGGCCAGCGTCAGGCCCAGCATCTGCACCGTGTTGCGCACTGCTCCCGCCATGTCGAGGCAGGAGCCGGCCAGCACGCCGGCCGGCGTCAGGCAGATGCCGTCGCTGCAGCTCACCAGTTCGCCGCCCAGGTGAAAAGCGGGATCGTCGGCGCCGACGGGCGGCATCGCATCCGTCACCAGCATCATCTTGCCGCCGGCCTTGGCGCGGATCGCGATACGCAGGGTGGCGGGGTGGACGTGGTGGCCGTCGACGATCAGTCCGCACCAGCTGTCGGCATCGTCCAGTGCCGCGCCCACCGTGCCGGGTTCGCGGCTCTGCAGCGGCGTCATGGCGTTGAACAGATGGGTGAAGCCGCGCACGCCGGCGGCGAGGGCGGTGCATATCTGTTCATGGGTGGCCGTGGTGTGTCCGGCGGCGACGATCACGCCGCGCGCGTTCAGCTCGCGAATCACCTGCGGCGTGGTGCGTTCGGGCGCCAGGGTCAGCAGGGTCTTTCCGCGCTTGAGCGAGCTGGCGACGTCCACCCCCTGCGCATCGATGGCGCGGATCTTCGCCGGGTCGTGCACGCCGCGGCGCTCCAGCGACAGGAACGGTCCCTCCAGGTGGATGCCGAGGATGCCCGGCATACGTGCGGCAATCGCCGCATCCACGGCCGCCATCGCCCGCCGCATGGTGTCGAGATCGTCGCTGATCAGGGTCGGCAGCAGTCCGGTCGTGCCGTAGCGGGCATGCGCCGCGGCGATGCGGCGCAGGCTGTCCGGCTCCGGCGCGTCGTTGAACAGCACGCCGCCGCCGCCGTTGACCTGCGTGTCGATGAATCCCGGCAGCAGCAGACGCCCGCCCAGATCATGACGCTGCGCCGGCGCCAGGCGCGCATCGCCAGCGCCGACCACATCGAGGATGCGCCCGTCTTCGACCAGGACCGCAAGGCCCGTTTCGATGCCGTGGTCGCCCAGCACGCGGCCGTTGACGAAGGCGCGCAGCATCAGACGGTACTGGTGACTTTGTTGAGATGCGGCGGCGCGTCCGGATTGCGGCCGCGGCGCACGGCCAGTGCGTTCACCGCCTTGTAGAAGCTGAGTATCTCCACCAGCGGCGTGCAGGCCGGGTGCCGCACTGCGCCCACCGGCAGGGCGCCGGGCAGCGACAGATCCGCGCCCGCCACCCAGACTCGCGCGCCTCGCGCGCGGAACTCGCGCGCGGCTTCCAGCGTGCCCTGCAAGGTATCGTCCTGCTGCGTCAGGAACAGCAGCGGGAAATCCGGGCCGACCAGGGTCATCGGCCCATGCTTGACCTCGGCGGCGCTGAAGCCCTCGGCATGCAGGCCGCAGGTCTCCTTGAATTTGAGCGCCGCCTCCTGCGCCGCGGCGAGGCCGAAGCCGCGACCCACCACGAACATGTTGCGGGTCTCGACCAACCCGTCCACCAGCGGCGACCAGTCCAGATCCCAGGCCGCGCGCATCTGTTCCGGCACTGCCGCCAGCGCCTCGGTCAAGGCCGTATCGTCCTTCCAGCGCGAAGCCAGATGCAGGATCGCCGACAGCGAGCAGATATAACTCTTGGTCGCCGCCACGCTGTGCTCGCCGCCGGCCAGCAGGGGGATGACCACGTGCGCGACCTCGGCCAGCGGCGATTCCTTGACGTTGACCAGGGCTACCACGCGGGCACCGGCGCGCCGCGCCGCCCTGGCGTGATTGACGATGTCGGGGCTCTTGCCGGACTGCGAGATGGCGAGGTACAGCACGCCGTCGAGCTTCTGCCGCGAGCCGTAGATCGAGCTCACCGAAGGCGAGGCCGAGGCGGTGACCAGGCCGAGCTGGGTTTCGAACACGTACTTGGCGAAAGTCGCCGCATGATCCGAACTGCCGCGCGCACAGGTGACGACGAAGCGCGGCGGATGCTTGTTCAGCGTCGCCGCGAGCTTGCCGATGACCTCGTCGTTGCGCGCCAGCTGATGCGCCACCGCATCGATCGCCTCATGCGTCTCGCGGTGCATCATGGTCTCGGCCGCTGCGAGGAGGGGCGGGGTCTGCGCTGCTGCTGGATTCATGGAGAGCTCTTAATCGTTGTTCAGTTCGGCGACGAAATCGTAGATATCGCCGCGATAGTGGGAGCAGGTGAATTCCACCACGCGTCCGTCTTCGAGAAAGCCGCGACGCTCGATGAACAGGCCGGGACTGCCGGGCGGCAAGCCCAGCAGGCGCGACTGCTCTGCATCGAAGGCCACCGCGCGCAGTCTTTGCAGGGCCCGCCGCGGACGGCAATCGAGACGGTCGAAAGCCTCGTAGAGCGAATCCGTGACCAGTTCTGGGTCGGGCAGGATGGCGCGCGGGATGACGCTGCGCTCGATCGCCAGCGGTTCATCGCCGGCAAAGCGCAGGCGATGCAGGCGCACCACTGCCGCGCCGGGCGACAGGTTCAGGGCCATCGCTTCCTCCGGCGTCACCGTGCCGACGCCGCGGTCGAGAAACAGCGAGCGCGGTTTCAGCCCGCGGGCGCGCAGGTCATCGCTGAAGCTGGTGAGCTTGGAGAACGATTTGACGATGCGCTCGGCGACGAAGGTGCCGGCGCCCTGGCGCTGCACCAGCAGTCCATCCTTGACCAGGCCGGTGATGGCCTTGCGCACGGTGACGCGCGACAGGTCCAGCAGCTTTGCCAGCTCGCGCTCGCTGGGCAGGGCCTGGCCGGATTCCACCGAGCCGCTCTCGATGGTGTGGCGAATGACCCGGCGCAGGCTCATGTAAGCCAGCGCGCGCTCCGGCTGCTGGTCCAGACCCAGGGTGCGATAGGCGTCGAGCAGCAAAGCTTCCATGTACAAGATAATACCACTGAGATACCAATTATCCCAGCATCTCCGTTTTTAGCCAATTAAACAGCTAGATACGACATATAGGAGTATCTATGGTATTTCATTGGTATGGTCATGGTCGGCTGCAGGTTTTGCCCGCTGCCACCCGTAGCGCTGCATCCCGCTCGCGCGGGCTTTGCCTTCTCAGGCCCGCCGCGGACGCCGCGTAGCACGGCTGGCGGGCGCCTGTACCGCCTCGACCGGCGCGCGCGGAGCGGCCGCCGGCTCGGTATTGGCCTGGCGTTGACGCAGCGGCGCGGTGGAGCCGCGCACCACCAGTTGCGGGCTGAAGCCCTCGTTGGGCAGTTGCGGCCCTGCCGGCTCGCCTTCCTTCATGCCCAGCCATTCGATCAGGCGCAGGGCGGCCGAGCGCGCGATGTCCTCGGTGGCCTGCTTGGCCGTGGTCAGCGCCGGCCAGGAATGCTTGGAAAACGGGCTGTCCTCGAAACCGGCGACCGACAGGTCGAACGGCACATCCAGCCCGCTGGATTTGGCGGCGGCAATGACGCCGGCGGCGATCTCGTCATTGGAGCCGAACACCGCGGTGGGGCGGTCGGGCGTGGCGAGCAGCTTGCGGCCGCCGCGGAAGCCGTCGTCGAAGGAATAGTCGCCTTCCACGATCAGGCGCTTGTCCAGCGCGATGCCGTAGTCCTTCAGCGCGCTTTCATAGCCCTTGTAGCGCTCCCAGCTGGAGCGGTGCGACTTGCCGCCCCAGAGGAAGCCGATGCGCACGTGACCGAGCTGGATCAGGTGCTCGGTGATGTCGTAGGCGGCGTCGCGGTCGTCGACGAAGACGCAGGGGAAATCATCCTTGGGGTCCTCGGCGGCGGAAATGATGCGCACGAACTTGATGCCGCTGTCGGCCAGGAATTTAATGATCTCGGTGCGCTCGGACATCGGCGGCGCCAGCACCAGGCCGGCCAGGCGCGAGCGCTGCGCCAGCTCCACCAGCTCCTCGCCGAGCCTGGGCGAGGCCGAGTTGCAGGGGTGGATCTGCAGGCCGAACCAGCGCTCGCGGCAGGCCGAGAGCACGCCATTCTGCACGCTGATGACGTAGTAGGGATTGGGGTTGTCGTAGACCAGGCCGATGGCATAGGAACGCGCGCTGCGCAGGCTGCGCGCCGACAGATCGGGCTGGTAATTGAGATCGGTGATCGCCTGCAGCACGCGATTGCGGGTTTCCTCGCGTACCGAAGTCTCGTGGTTGATCACCCGCGAAACCGATTTGAGGGAAACCTTGGCGCGCTTGGCTACGTCGCGAATGGTGCTTTTTGCCATCTTTGAATGAGTTCGCGTTCCCGTGAGCGTCATGCCGCGCCCGCCGGAACCGCTGCCAGGCGAAATCCGGCGCTTGCTGCGCATCGCTTGGACTGGCACGGGTCCGGGACCGTCGACAACCGGGATCAGTATATTCGCTTTTGACCTTGCCCCGCCGCTCAGCGCCCGTCCTGACCCACGCGATGACCGCGCAGCGAGTAATACAGGATGTACAGGTAGCAGGGCGCCATGATCAGCAGGAACACGGTCTGAAACGGGAACTGGTCCTTCAGCGTGGCGAACAGCCGCGGAATGATGGCGCCGCCGGCGATGCCCATGACCAGCAATGCCGAGCCCTTCTCGGTGAAGCGGCCCAGGCCGCCGATGGCCAGCGGCCAGATCACCGGCCACATCAGCGCATTGGCCAGGCCCAGCGCCGCGACGAAGCCGACCGAGACATAGCCGCTGCTGAGCCAGGCCGCCACGGTGAACAGCACGCCCAGGACTGCCGAGATGGTCAGGCCCCGGGCCTGGGTGATGAAGCGCGGCACCGCCACCATGCCGGCGAGATAGCCCAGCAGCATCGCGATCATGGTCAGCGTGGTGAAGTACTTGGTCTGGCCCACCGGCAAGCCGAAGCTGCGGCCGTAGGTGCCGATGGCGTCGCCCGCCATCACTTCCACGCCCACATAGAGAAACAGGCACAGCACGCCCAGCCACAGGTGCGGAAACTGGAAAATGCTGGTGCGCTCGCGCGGCGAATCCTGGGTGCGCACCTGCATGTTCGCCTTGGAGGCGCTGATCTCCGGCAGCGGCGAGCGCAGGATCCACAGCGCCAGCAGGGCCAGGATGCCGGCCATCACCATGTAGGGCGCATGCACCTTGGCCGCGAATTCGTTCAATAGCGCATCGCGCGTCTGGGGGTCGGCGGCGCTGCGCACCTGCCGTTCGATCACGTCGACGCCGCTGAGCACGGTGCTGCCGATGACCAGCGGGCTGATGATGCCGGCGGTCTTGTTGCAGATGCCCATCAGGCTGATGCGCTGCGCCGCGCTCTCGATCGGTCCCAGGATGCTGATGTAGGGATTGGACGCGCATTGCAGCAGCGACAGCCCGGAGCCGATGACGAACAGTCCCGCCAGCGCGCCCGGGTAGTTGCGCATGGTGGCAAACGTGCCGAAGGCGAATGCGCCGACAGCCATCACCGACAGTCCCAGCGCCATGCCTTTCTTCATGCCGGTGCGTTCGAGGATCCAGGCCGAGGGCAGGGCCAGGAAGAAATAGGACAGATAGAACGAGGTCGTCACCAGGAAGGCCTTCGCATCGGTATCCAGATCGAAGGCCAGCTTGACGAAGGTGATCAGCGGCCCGTTGAGCCAGGTGACAAAACCGAAGATGAAGAACAGCGTGCCGATGATGATGATCGGCGCCAGCGGTGCGCGCTCTTCGCGCGTCGCCACCTGAATTGCGGTCATGGGTCCACCCCCTTTTCGTGATGATACGGGTCCGTCGCTGCGGCCTCGACCGATTATCAGTTGCGGGCGAAATAAGAGCAACGTTGTCATCGGTGTCTTTTGATTCGCCGCAGCGCGTTCCGGTTTCCGCGCCGCTTCCACGCGGCCGTATCCGTCTGCAACCAATTCTGTAATACCTCCAGCATATTCAAGTGATTTTCGATAAAGTAGAAATAAGATGCTGATTGTAAAAGGCCATTTTCGGTGCCAGGCGTGACCGTCACAAGGCGGGATGAAAACCGCTTCCGGGGGCTGTTTTGATGTCTTGCGGTCTCGTTCTTGACAACGTTGTCATTTGGAGGGAGACTCGATCCAACAAGAGCACGCGGCCGCTCATCGGCCGCAGTACTCGACAGACGCGCTGTTCCTAAGAGGGGAGTGCAGGTTTGATTCAAGCCGCCAGCCAGATCGATACAGTCCCGGCCCAGCAGGGCAGCGTGCGCTTCATCGCCGCCGATGTCGGCGGCACCCATGCCCGCGTCGCCATCGTTGGCGCGCGCCGCGGCGATGCCGGCTCGGTGCGGGTCGAGCAGTTCCGCAAATACGTCTGCGCCGACTACCCCAGCCTCACCGCCATCCTGCGCGATTTCCTCGATGCGGCCGGCGGCGGTATCGAAGAGGGGGCGGTGGCCTGTGCCGGTTACGCGGTGGCGGGCAAGGTCATCAATACCAATCTGCCCTGGCCGGTTTCGATCGACGAGATGCGCGACACGCTCGGCCTGCGTCGCCTGGCTCTGGTCAATGACTTCGAGGCGGTCGCGCACGGCGTGCCCTGCATCGACAATGCCGGCACCATCCTGCTCTGCGGTCCGGCCGAATCCACCGCCAGTGGTCCGATCCTGGTGGTCGGACCGGGCACCGGGCTTGGCGCGGCGGCGCGCATTCCCGCCGGCCTCGGCACCACCGTGGTGCTGGCCACCGAGGCCGGCCAGACCAGCTTTTCTCCCGGCACCGATCTCGAAATCGAAATCCTGCGCCTGCTGCGCCGCGGCGCGACGCATGTGCCGGTGGAGCAACTGCTGTCCGGTCCCGGCCTGGTCAACCTGTATGGAGCGATCTGCGCGTTGCGCGGCGCCGCGCCGGTGCTGCGTGCGCCGGCGGCGATCAGCGATGCCGCCGTGCAGGGACGCGACGCCCTGGCCCATGAAGCCCTCGAGGTGTTCTGCGGATTGATGGGCGGCGTGGTCGGCGATCTGGTGATGCTGTACCGCGCGCAGGCCGGCGTGTATCTCGCCGGCGGCATCCTGCCGCAGATCCAGTCCTTTTTATTGCACAGCACCTTCAAGGCGCGCTTCCTCGACAAGGGGCAGATGCGCCCGGTGCTGGAGCGGGTGCCGGTGCGCCTGATCGAACACGGCCAGATCGGCGTGATCGGCGCGGCCAGCTGGTACCTCAGCGGAGCAGGCGAAAACGCAGGCGCAGCCGAACGCGCTGGCGGGCGTTGAGTCAGGGTTTGAGTTGGGTGTTTTAGGGAATGTGAGAGAGCCATAGCAGATGCCTTAGCAGATGTGCGTCCGGTCGTGAAGCGGTCGCGTTCGCCGCTTTCGCACGGGGTGCAGCCATAGCCACGAAGGGGAGTAGAAGACATGCCTTACCGTAAGAAAGCACTGATAGCCGGCATTGCCGCGTGTTTCGCGGTTTCGACAGGGGCCTATGCGCAAGACACCGCGCCGGCGCCCGCGACACCGCCGGCTCCCAGCGACAGCACTTCATCCGCTGATCAAGCCAAGCAGTTGCAGGGAGTGACCGTCACCGGCATTCGCGCCAGCCTGAAGAAATCGCTGGACCGCAAGCGCGACAGCGACGACGTCACCGAGGTGATCACCGCCGAGGACATCGGCAAGCTGCCGGCAACCAACACCGCCGAGGCCCTGGCCCAGATGCCGGGCGTGACCCTCGACCGGCAGTTCAGTGCCACGCAGCGCGTCTCCATTGATGGCGCCGACCCCAGCCTCAACCTTAGCTACCTCGACGGCCATCCGGTGGCGCAGGCCATCTGGCTTTACGAAGATTCCCCCAACCGCGGCTTCAATTTCTCGCTGCTGCCGTCGGAAATCCTCGGCTCGGTCGAGGTGTTCAAGACACCGGAAGCGCGCCTGATCGAAGGCAGCCTCGGCGGCACCATCCTGATGCACACGGTGCAGCCGCTGGACCTCCCGGCCAACACCGCGCGCGGTTCGGTCGGCTACAACTTCAACGACCTGGCCGGTAACGGCAAGCCGAATGCCGCGCTCTTCTACAGCTGGAAGGACTCCGGAAAGACCTTCGGCATCGACATTGCCGCCCAGCACTACGAGCAGGTCAACGACCGCGAAGGCAGAGAGGTCTTCGGCTACACGCCGCTGTCGGCAGTTGCACCGAGCAGCCCCTACGTCGCAAGCCAGATCGCAAGCGGCGCCTTGCGGGGTACCGATCTGATGCCGCAGGAAGTGAATTCCGCCTTTTTCCAGCAGACCGAGAAGCGCGACAGCGTCACCTCCAATATCCAGTTCAAGCCCGCCAGCAATATCGACCTGGGCACCAGCCTGATGTGGATGCAGGATCATCTCGACAGTCTTAATCAGTCGATGTATGCCTTCATGCTGCAGAACGCCAACTACGAGTCGGGCATCGACAGCCTGACCGAGAGCAGCAACGGCGTGATCACCGCCGGTCATACTACCGGCACCTGCAATCCCAATGATCCGGCGACCAAGGGCTGCACCGCCACCGCCAGCACCATTCTCGACAACCAGGCGCGCGGCGCGCTCATCACCACGCAGGGCCTCGACCTGCACGGCACCTACCATGGTGACAGCTGGAAGCTGTATAGCCAGGTGGGCCTGAGCAATTCGCACAACGTCATCACCCAGGCTTTCATCGAACCGGCCTACACTGGCGGCTATAGCTGGGATCTCAACCGCGGCTTCAACTTCGACAACGCGACGGCGGCGGAAAATGCGGCCAACTGGCAGTCGCAGGGTGGATTTTTCGGCAACTACGCCCAAGAGCCGTACAGCGCCCGCGACCTGTTCGGCCAGGTGGATTTCACCAAGGACTTCGACGGCTTCATCAACCAGTTGCTGGTCGGCGCCCGCTACGCCATCCACCACGAAGGGCAGGAGCTGGATGTCTATACCGGCGTGACCAGTACCGATGCGGCCGGCAACGCCGCGTCCCTGGCCGATGTCGGCGCGGGTCCGCTGACCAAGTTGTCCGGTCTGGACAACATGAATTACCTGCATGGTTCGGTAAATCATGTGCAGCCGGCCAGCCGCGAGTCGGTATACAACTGGGTGCTGGCCACGCCGAACCTGTTCAACAACTTCTACTATCCGTTCTTCTATCAGAACACCTTCCTGGTGTCGCAGGCCACGGAGGCGGCCTACGCCCAGTTGAACTTTGCCCACGATCAGCTGCGCGGCAACTTCGGCGTGCGTCTGGTGCGCACCGACACCAACAGTTCGAGCTACGTGATCGGCAGCGCCAACCCGAGTCTGCCGAACGCTGGTCCCTACGTCACCGCGGAAAAGATCCACCTCGATCCGCTGCCGGCGCTGAACCTGAGCTACGACCTGACGCCGCATACCGTATTGCGCGGCGCCCTGGCCGAAGTGATCGCTTACGCGCCGTACAACCAGCTGGCGCCGTACGTCTTCACCAATGACACCGTACTGACCGGCACCGGCGGCAATGATCATCTGAGCCCGTACCGGTCGATCAATCTGAATCTTGCGGCCGAATGGTATTTCGCGCCGGAGTCGCTGCTGTCCGGCGGCTTCTTCCACAAGCAGGTGATCAACTACATCGTCAACGGCACCGACACCGAGCACTTGTTCAACAGTCTGTTCCAGACCAGCCCGACGCAGTATGCGGCGTTGCAGAACACGCCGGGAACCAACTGCGACAACAACGGCTTCTGCGACTACGGCATTTCGCGGCCGCAAAACGGCGGACGCGCCACGGTCGACGGCCTGCTGCTCAGCTTCCAGGAGCCGTTCAGCGATACCGGCTTCGGTGTGCGCGGCAATTTCACCTACTCCTACGCAGTAGTGTCCAAGACCAACGGCGATCTGCCTTACAACTCGAAGGACGCAATCAGCGTCACGCCGTACTTCGAGAAGGGACCAGTGGCCGCAAGCGTGTCGTACGGCTGGCGCAGCAAGTACCTGGCCGGCGGCTATGTGGCGGGCTCACCCTCCACTTATACCGCCGCCTACACCGAGTTGGATGCCACAGCCTCGGTCTCGTTCACCAAGAATATCTCGCTGAGCATCGATGGTCTGAATCTGTTCGATTCGACCTACGCGCAATATCTGGGTGATCCGAAGCTGCCTTCCGCCAGCTACAAGAATGGTCGCGAGTTCCTTGCAACGTTGCACCTGAAGCTGTAACCACTTTTCTCCCACAGTGGTAAGGTGCTGTGCGGGTCCGGATGTCTCGGGCCCGCTTTTTTTTGTGATGGCGGCCTATGTCGCTCGCCGTATTTCCCCACTACGCTGACCAGACATGAAATTCCGGCCGCATCTCACAGCCTTCTCAGTCATCGCTTGCTGCGTGGCCTTGCTCGTTATCGCCGGGTGTCAGGCGAACCCGGCCAGTGAAGCCGCGCCAGTCCGGCGCAACGCGCCGCTGCTGCCGCTGCCAGCCCTGGTGGAAGCGCGGGAAGGAACATTCACGCTGAACGCCGACACGCCGATCCTGGTGCCGGCGGACAATGCCGAAGCGCAGCGCATCGGCGAACTGCTTTCCGGCTACGTGCAGCGGACGCGCGGGGTCAGGCTCGCCGTTGGCGCGGGACCGGTTGGCACGGCGGATCGGGCGGCGATCGTCCTCGCCATCGACCCGCAGGCCGGCGGCGCCGGCGCCGAGGCTTACGAACTGGAAATATCGCCCCAGCGCATCCGTGTCGCGGCCCGCGCGCCGGCGGGTCTGTACTACGGCGCGGTAACCCTATGGCAGTTGCTGACGCCGGATTCCGGCCATGGCCTGCCCATGGCGGTGCCGGCGCTGCACATCGTCGACAGCCCGCGCTTTGCCTGGCGCGGACTGATGCTGGACGTGTCGCGGCAATACCTGCCGCCCGAGTTCGTCGAGCAGATGATCGACTGGATGGCGCTGCACAAGCTCAATACCCTGCACTGGCATCTCACCGACGACCAGGGCTGGCGCCTGGAGATCAAAAAATACCCCCGCCTCACCGAAGTCGGCGCCTGGCGCACGCCGCCGGAAGGCGGCGCAAAAACCGGCGGCTACTACACCCAGGCGCAGGTGCGCGACATCGTGCGCTACGCCGCCGAACGCTACGTCAGCATCGTGCCGGAGATCGACATGCCTGGCCATGCGCAGGCTGCCATTGCCGCCTATCCCTGGCTCGGCTCGTGCGGCGATCATCCGGCGGTATCGCCCGACTGGGGCGTGCATTCCTACCTGCTCAATGTCGACGAGCGTACCTTCGGCTTTGTCGATGATGTGCTGGCCGAGGTGATGGAACTGTTTCCAGGCCGCTACATCCATGTCGGCGGCGACGAGGCGATCAAGAATCAATGGAAGGCCTCGCCGCGGGTGCAGGCGCGCATGCGCCAACTCGGCATCGGCAGCGAGGATGCCTTGCAGGGTTATTTCATGAAGCGTCTGGAAACCCTGCTCGCCGCGCATGGACGCAAGCTGGTCGGCTGGGACGAGATCGTCGACGCCGGCCTGCCGGCCGATGCCACCGTCATGTCCTGGCGCGGCAGCAGTGGTGCCATCGCCGCCGCGCGTGCCGGCCATGACGTGATCATGTCGCCGTCGGACGCGCTGTATTTCGATTATCTGCAAGGCGCGGGCCACGATGAGCCGCCGGGACGGCCGCACCTGATCACCCTGGGCGACGTCTACGATTTCCAGCCGGTGCCGGCGGAACTGGACGCGGCGCAGGCGCAGCATGTCATCGGTGTGCAGGCCAATGTCTGGACCGAGCACATGCGCACGCCGCAGCTCGTCGAGCACGCGGTGTTCCCACGCATCGCCGCGCTCGCCGAAACCGCCTGGTCTCAGCCGACGAGTCACGACTGGCAGAATTTCCTGCAGCGCCTGGTGCCGCAACTGGCGCGTTACCAGGCGCTCGGCATCGCCTACGCCGACAGTGCTTTCGCGGTGCAGATCGAAGCGCATCCCGGCGCCGCCGCTGACAGAGCCACGCTGACGCTGTCGAGCCAGACCGGCTTCGGCGAAATCCGTTACAGGCTCGATGGCAGCGACCCGACCGCCGCGTCGCCGCTTTACCAGGCGCCGCTGTCCGTGATATTGCCGCTGCAAGTGCGCGCCGCGTCATTCCTTGGCGACACCGCCATTGCGGCGGTGTCGCAGCGCCGCATCGGTGAGGCCAGCCTGTTGCTGCGCAACAGCGATGAGCTGCAGACCTGCTCGTCCAGACTGCCGCTGCGCCTGGGCGGTCCGCTGCACGCCGACGGCACCCAGGAGGTGTACCTGGTGGACATCATGGACCCCTGCTGGATCTACAGCGCCGTCCCCCTGGAAGGTGTGTCGCGCATCGAGGTGCGTCTTGGCCGGTTGCCCAACAACTTCCAGCTCGGCGGCGATGCGCGTCAAGTGGTGTTGCGGCAGCCGGACACGCGCTATGGCGAGCTGCAGATTCATCGCGACGACTGCAATGGTCCGCTGCTGGCACAGGTGCCTTTGAGTGCGGACACCGCCGCGCCGCAGCCGCAGACCCTGTCCGCCGCCATCGCACCGCAGACCGGCACGCATGCCTTGTGCCTGTTCGTCAGCCGCCGCGTTCCCGATCCGCTATGGGTGATCGATACAGTGCAACTCCTTCGCGGGGAATAGCCGCGCTGAAGCCCCTGGCCCCCGGCGGGTTGCCGCGGGCGCGCAGTTCATGATGGATGCAATCCGGGGTTCAAATCCGGGAGTGAGGTCAGCGGATGCCTTCGGTTCTGCCGAGGCGCTGCCTCCATTCGCCTGGCGAGTGGCTGTAATTGGTGTTGCTCGAGGCGGAAGCAATGCCGATGTCGAAGCCGTAGACGATATTGATATTGATGCTGTCCAGCCCGGACGCGTCCGGATAGCGGTCCAGCACGATTCCCGCAAGCCGGTCGCCCAGGGATTCTTCGGCGTCCAGCTTGTGCGCCAGCAACGCCGTGACGGCGATATAGCGTTGAGAAGCGCCGTCGTTGAAGTTCTTGTAGATCCCGGCGGAAACCCCCGCGTAAGCCACTTCCGGAACCTGCATCAAGCCCTCCTGCGTAGCCAGCAGCGGTTTGAAAGTGGCGCTATGCCGCAATCCCGATAGCGCCAGGGGAGCGCACAACGCGGCTGCAGCGATCAACGCCACAACCACATAGTGACCACGCCAGATTTGCGCCAATGTCCCCGGTACCAGGGTGCTGTTTGCGTTGATCACGCAGGAGCCGGTCGCCAGATCGTGCAGGGACTGGCGCGTGGCGCGGTTGAATATCAGCAGATACAGGATGGACAGACCCAGTCCGAACACCACCAGCGAAAGCAGGGTGAAAATCCAGACATTCGAGGAGTCGAGCGGGATGTGTGCGTTATTCAGGAAATAAGGCACACCCATCAGGGTGAAGCGCAGCGCGGAGCGCCCTGGCCCGAGCATCCTGCCGTCGGTTCGCACTACCCGGATTTTCAGCAGCCGCTTGCCCGGCGTCTGGCCTTGGGCAAGGCCGCTGTCCATCACTCCGAAATAAACCAGGGAGATGAGGAAGCCGACACCGCGGCCCCAAGTGCCGAGTTCGGCCAGCCGCTCGAAAGCCAGCATGCCGAGTGCGGCGCCAACGATTCCGAGTATCAGGCCGTCGACCATAAAAGCCAGTACCCGCCGCCAGAAGCCGGCAACCGGTGCTGCGGGCAAGGTGGTTTCGACGGCTGTGATCGAGTCGTTCATTCTTTTGTCCCTTCAGTGCCACTCGCACCAGCGATGATCCCATATCGGCGACCCAGGCTATGGGCGCCAGCGGGGCCGTCGACGACTGAAACCGCCACGCAGCGGACCCGTGGCGGGCGATCGATACGGTGCAATGGCAGTCCGCTGGATGAGGCCTTTGCGGCCCCTTTGGTGGGTGTAAATAAGCTTGCTTTTCATGGGCCCGGCGAATTGCCTATTTACATTTTGCGATAGATATCGCAAAAATATTGTCGAAATGATGCGGGCATGTCCCCAAAAAAGCCCAGCGAAGATCCGGAGAGAGCAATGAGCGCAGTTCCAAACGCAGTGGATACCAGCAAGGCGCCACGTCCGCCTTATGTGCGCGGCCTGCCCCTGGTGGGCAGCTTGTTCGGCTTCGCCAAGGATCCGGCGCGCTTCTTCGTCCGCTGTTACCGCGAATACGGCGCGGTGTTCCGGGTCAAGGTGCTGGCCAATACCTACACCTGCATCGCCGGGGCCGAAGCCGCCAGCTTCATGGGTACGCGTGAGGGCAAGGACTGCCTGCGCTCGCGCGAGGCCTGGATGCCCCTGGTCGAGGAGTTCGGCGCGTCCAAGATGCTCAGCGCCACCGACGGCGAGATGCACAAGGATCTGCGCGGCATCATGAAGCGCGGCTTCTCCAAGGAATCGATCAAGGGCCGCTACAACGAGATGCTGGGCATCACCAACGCCAGCCTGGAGCGCGACTGGAAGCCCGGCACCCTGGTGCCGGTGGTGGAGGCCATGCAATACGTGGTGGTCGACCAGCTCGGCATCGTCCTCACCGGCTCCACCCCGCGCGAATACGTCAAGGACATCCGCACCACCATCCTCTACATCCTCAACGTGCTGGTGACGCGGCAGCGGCCGCAGTTCCTGATGAAGATGCCCGAGTACAAGCGCGCCAAGGCGCGCATGTTCGAGCTAGGTCGCAAGATGGTCGCGGATTATCGCGCGCAGGATGCCGCGCGCGGCGGCGTGCCCAAGCCGGACGACCAGAAAACCCTGATCGACGACGTGATGGAAGCGCACAAGTCCAATCCCGAGCTGATTCCGGAGCGCGACCTGATCATGCTGATGACCGGCCCTTATGTCGCCGGGCTGGATACGGTGGCCAACACCACCTCCGCCATCGTCTACGCCGTGCTCAAGCATCCCGAAGTGCTGCGCCGCGTGCAGCAGGAAGTGGACGCGCTGTTCGCCAAGGGCCCGGTCAACGAAGACGAGTTCATGAAGAGCCTGCCGGCGTTGAACGGCGCCATCATGGAAGCGATGCGGCTCTATCCCATCGCGGTGGCGCAGATCCGCACCGCCAACAAGGACTTCGTCTTTGCCGGGCACCAGATCAAGGAAGGGGAGCTGATCTACCTCGGCACCAGCGTGCCGCACTTCATGGAAGAGTTCTATCCCGATCCGGAGCGCTTCGACATCGATCGCTACCAGAAGCCGCGCGCCGAGCACATGCAGGTCGGCAGCTATTCGCCCTACGGCCGCGGCCATCACACCTGCCTGGGCAAGAGCCTGGCCGAAGTGCTGCTCGCCGTCACCATGGCCCAGGTGTTCTACAAGCTGGACCTGGAGCTCGATCCGCCCGGCTACGAGCTGAAAACAAAGACCGCGCCCACGCCGGGACCGGCGATGAGCTTCAAGGTGCGGGTCAAGGCTTACCGCCATTGAGCTGTGCCTGGGCGGGGCGGCGGCTGGCTCCCCCATCAAGCTTTTTATTTGAAGCTTTGAAACTGTTGCATTAGGTACCGGAGGACGTTTGACCATGCCCGTACGTGCATCGAACCTGGCGCTGAAACCGGCTGCCGCCGCGGCCAAGGCGCCGCCGGCAGCGCCGCGTGTCGGCCGTCCGCCCAGCCTCAACACCCAGGCGATCATCGCCGCCGCGCTGGACATCGGCCTCGACAAGGTCAGCTTCAAGCAGCTCGCCGCGCGCCTGGGCGTCAACGTCGCCACCATCTACCGCTACGTGCGCAACCGCAACGAGCTGCTGCGCCTGGCCGCATTCCAGCTGACCCTGAGCCGGCGCCTGCCGGACCAGGAGCATGCGCACTGGTCGCAGCTGGCCATGCGCTATGCCGAGGAGATGTTCGAGTCCTTCATGCATGAGCCGGAGCTGGTGGGCGAGTTCCTCAAGGGCAGCATCGGCCCGCACGTGGAAATCGATGTGCTCGACCAGTTCCTCGGCGCCATGAGCCGCTACGGCTTCGCGCCCGAAGAGGGCTTGCTGCTGCACCGGGCCATCGGCACCTTCACCATCGGCGCCGCCACCGGCGTCATCGCCTTGAAGGCGCGGCAGGCGGCGGGCACGCCCTGGCATGTGGAGATCCGCCGCACCCTGATCGAGCGGGCGGACAGCGATCTGCCTTACGTACGCCTGGCCATGAGCGAATACCTGAAATTCGACGAATGGCATTGGCTGGTGCCGCTGCACCAGATGCTGGCGGGCATCGCCGCCGAGCGCGGCGAGCAACTTCCGACCCCGCAGGGGCGCCTGGCCAAATTCTTCGTCACCGGGCCAAAACCACGCAACGAGCCGGCAGATCAGGCAGCACAGACCGAAACATAGTGGGGTGGGGCGCCGCCGGCTGAATCCGCAAGGGAGGAGACTTCATGAGCACCAGCACTGTCAGCGAAGGCCGGGTCGAAATCGACGGCCGCATCTTCAATCCCTATTCCAAGGATTTCATTCGCTCGCCCTGGGCTACCTGGGAAAAGATGGTGCTGGAGTACCCGGTGGCCTGGCACAAGGATCTGAACATGTGGGTGGTCAGCTCCCACGACGCCTGTGCCGAGATGATGAAGAACAATCTCTTCACCCCCAGCTACAAGGCCTGGGAGCATGCGCCGCCGGAAAAGCCGGAAGCCGAGAAGAACGATTTCGAGCGCTCGCTCGATCACGGCCTGTTCGCCACCCGGACGCAGGACCATCTGCGCCTGCGCAAGCTGGCCATGCCGGCTTTCTCCAAGCCGGTGATGGGCAAGATCGACGCCAAAATCCGCGATCTCGTCACCGGCGTATTTGACGAGATCGGCGAGCCCGAGCAGTTCGATGCCTTCAGCATGATCGCGGAGAAGCTGCCGGTGCGGGCCATCGCGCGCATGGTCGGCGTGCCGACCAACCAGGAAGCCTTCTTCCACGAGTTTGCGGTCAGCGTGATCAAGTCGACCCGCATCAACCTGCCGCTGAAGGAGCGGCAGGCGGCGATCCAGGCCTCGCTGCCCGGTTTTGCCTATTTCCGGGAAGTGATCGCCCAGCGCCGCGCCGCCGCCCATCCGGGCGACGACTTCGTCGGCAGCCTGATCAGCGCCAGCGAGGGCGACGACCGGCTCGGCGACTACGACATCATGGCCATGATCCAGGCGGTGATCGTCGCCGGCTCCGATACCGCCACCGACCTTCACACCTACGCCATCCAGGGCCTGCTGAGCAATCCCGACCAGTACCAATTATTGCGCCAGCGCCCGGAGCTGATGGAGAACGCCATCATCGAGCTGCTGCGCGTCGGCGCCTTCGGCAAGACCCCGCAGTTCCGCTTCGCCACCCAGGACATCGAGTTCCGCGGCCAGCATATCCGCAAGGGCCAGTCGATCCTGCTCAACCTCACCGCCGCCTGGGTCGATCCGCAGAAATGGGAGCGGCCGCGCCAGCTCGACATCACCCGGCGCCTCGACGGCAACCTGGTGTTCGGCGCCGGCGCCCACTTCTGCATCGGCACCTATCTGGTGCGGGTGCAGGGCGGCCTGATGATCAGCGAGCTGATGAAACGCTTCCCCAAGGCCGAGCTGGTCAACGGCAATGGCGAGGTGGAATACGACTACAACCACCACAATGCAAGGCGCATCAATCGCCTACTGGTGAAGACGAATGTCAATCGTGTGCGTCCTGCACAAGAACGCGTCGTCCATGACGCGACCATCCAAACAAGCCATTGAACCGAACCGATGAAAAAATGGATCTGCATCATCTGCGGTTACATCTACGACGAAGCGGTCGGCATCCCGGACCAGGGCGTACCGGCCGGAACCTCTTTCGAGAGCCTGCCGGACGACTGGACCTGTCCGGAATGCGGCTCGCCCAAGGAATCATTTGAACCCTATGTCGGTTGAGCCGCATCTAAGGAGGTCATCAGAGGTGAACAGGACCTCGCCAGCGGTTAGTGGCGTTCCCCGTGCGATCCGCAATCCGCAGCCCTTGAGGCCGGATCGGGTGCCAAGGCAAGGGGGGCGCGCCGCGGCGGCGCCCTGCGCCCTGCCGCAGCCCATCGATCGTCCGGAGGAAGGCATGTCCGTCGTGGTTCCACGCAAGGAGCTGGAGCGTCGCCGCATTCAAGCCGGCGAACTGCTGCTGCAGGGCCTGCGCCAGAGCGAGGTGGCCGACAAGCTCCGCGTCAGCCGCGAAACGGTGCGCCGCTGGGCCGGCAAGATGGGCCAGGGTGGCCTGGCCGCGCTGAAAAATGCGCCGCGCCTGGGCCGGCCCGCCGGCCTCGATGCCGTGCAGCGCCAGCAGTTGGCGCTGTTGCTGCAGCAGGGCGGCATGGCGCATGGCTTCGTCAGCGACGGCTGGTCGCTGAGCCGGGTACGGCAGCTGATCGCACGCCATTTCAGCCGCAATTACAGCGAGGTACAGGTCTGGCGCATCCTCGGCGCGCTCGGCTGGAGCCACCAGCAGCCCAATGCGGGTGCCGCCCGCCGTAACAAGCGGCGGCTGACCCGCGAGTGGATGCAGAAGGGATAGGGCAATGCAGTTTCCGCGGCGCCGTTGCCGATCAACGTCGCCGCTTTTTTTGAAGCCTTTGTCACGCAATTAAGAAATAAAAATTAGTCACTTCGGACGAAGCACGTAAACCCCACGCGCTTAGCATCACGGTAGACGCTGCAAAGCGCGTGGCCCGGCCGCGCGCCGCGGATTAGCTGCATATAAATAAAGGGAAACAGCCGCGTCCCTACAGTGCCAACGAGGAGACAGCCACAATGAAGTTGCAACTGTTCCTGGCTTCATGCGCCGCCGCGGTTTGCGTCGCGCTCACGGTTCCCGCCGCGCAGGCCAAGGTATCCACCGACAAGGCCGCCGAACTGGGCGGTTCCCGCCTGACCTGCGTCGGCGCCGAAAAGGCCGGCACTGCGGGGGGAGTGGCCGAATATACCGGTAAATACCAGGGCAGCTGGCCCGGCATGAAAGGGCCCTACGGCTTCGAGCCGGGCCCCTATGCGGCGGAGAAGCCGCTGCTCTCGATCACTGCACAGAATGCGTCCCAGTACGCGGACAAGCTCACCGACGGCGAGAAAGCGCTGTTCGCCAAATATCCGCAGACCTATCGCATGGATGTCTATCCCAGCCACCGCGATTTCGCGCCGCCGAACTGGGTCTGCGACAACACCAAAAAGAACGCGGTCAACGCCGAAGTAATCCATGACGGCAAGGGCATCACCGGCATGGGCGGCGGCTACCTGTTTCCGATTCCGCAAAGCGGCCTGGAAGCGATCTGGAACGTGTCCAACGCCGGCAAGGTATGGACCGAAGCCTGCATCTGCGACATTGCCGACGTCTACGCCGGCGGCAGCGTCGCCTGGGGCCGCGAAAAGTTCATGGACATGGCTCTGGGCAGCGATCCCAAGAACTACTTTTCCTACCAGGATCACATCAACGCCTATTTCTATGACGGCTTCCTGCTGCCGGAACGGCAGAAGGGCTTCGTCGCGGTCGGCTATCAGCCCAACGACTACACCAATGAAGGCACCATGTCCTGGCAGTATCTGCCGGGGGTACGCCGCGTGCGTCAGGCGCCGGAAGTGGGCTTCGACTATCCGGTGCCACCGGCCGGCCTGCGCACGGTGGACGACGACTACGGCTTCAACGGCTCACCCGAGCGCTACACCTGGAAGATCGTCGGCAAGAAGGAGTACTACCTGCCCTACGACAATTTCCGCGTCAACGATCCGGCGGTGAAATACAAGGACCTGATCAAGGAGGGCACCGTCAATCCGGATTACCTGCGCTACGAGGCGCATCGCGTCTGGGTCGTCGAGGGCACGCTCAAGCAGGGCGTGCGTCATATCTATGCCAGGCGGGTGATCTACGTCGACGAGGATTCCTGGCTGGCGCTGATGGCCGACAACTACGACAACCGCGGCCAGCTATGGCGCGTGGCCCTCATCACCTACCACTATTCGCAGGAATCCGGCAGCTGGCATCGCGGCGCCTCGATCTACCACGATCTCACCGCCGGCACCTACGAGGCCGGCTATCTCACCAACGAGAGCAGCCAGTGGTGGCGGCTCAACCAGCCGATGACCGCGGCGCAGTTCTCGCCCTCCGCCGCGGCGCAGGGCGGCCATTAGTGTCAAACAAGCCATTTCGCGCAAAGCCGCAAAGACGCAAAGAAAGACGCGAATTGATTAAAGCTTTTCCTGGCGGCTTTGCGTCTTTGCGCGAGCCGCTTTCAGTTTTTCCGAAAAGGTAACACCATGAGCACAGTCGTCGACATCCGCGCCCCCCAGTCCAGCGTCCGCGCCACCTTCGACCGCGTCGCCGCCCTGGCCCCGACCCTGGCCCAGAGCAGCGCCGAGCAGCGCATCGAAAAGGTGCAGCGCCTGGTGCAGGCCATGCTGGCTCACAAGGAGGACATCTACAAGGCGGTGCGGCTGGAGCGCGGTCTGGCCCCGATCGATACCGACGGCGAGCTGCTGATGGTCAAGTTCGAAGCCGACTTCATCGCCGCCAACCTGAAGAGCTGGATGCCGGACAAGCCGGTCGATCCCTCCCTGATGACCCTGGGCAAGCGCTGCTACGTCCACTACGAGCCCAAGGGCGTGGTGCTGCACCTGGCCACATGGAATGCCCCCTACGTCATCGGCTTCCTGCCGGTGCTCGGCGCCCTGGCCGCCGGCAACGCCGTCATCCTCAAGCCCTCCGAGCTGGCGCCGCATTCCTCCACCGTGGTGGCCAAAATCGTCGCCGAAGCTTTCCCGGGCGGCGAGGTGACGGTGGTGGAGGGCGGGGCGGAGACCGCGCAGCAACTGCTGGCCTGTCCTTTCAACCACATCTTCTATGTCGGCAACACCCAGATCGGCAAACTGGTGATGAAGGCCGCAGCCGATCACTGCGCCTCCGTCACTCTCGAAATGGGCGGCAAGAACCCCAGCATCATCGGCGCCAGCGCCGATATCGCCGACACCGCCATGAAAACCGCCTGGGGCCGCATGTGCAATGGCGGCCAGGCTTGTATCGCCCCGGACTATCTGCTGGTCCATGCCTCCATCGAGCAGCCCTTCACCGAGGCCCTGGCGAAGGAATTCACCGCGCAGTACAACGCCGACGGCAAAGGTTTTGCCCAGAATCCCGACTATCCGGTCATCATCAACGAGCGCCACTTCAACCGCGTCCGCGCCCTGATCGAGGATGCCCGCGCCAAGGGCGCGAAAATCGTCTGCGGCGGCGAGTACGTGCCGGAAAAGCGCCTGGTCACCCCCACCATCATCAGCAATGTCACCGCCGAGATGAAGGTGATGCAGGAGGAAATCTTCGGGCCGGTGATCTGCGTCGTGCCCTACAAGAGCCGGGAGGAAGTGACCCGCTATGTCGCCGGCCGCGACAAGCCGCTGTCGCTCTACATCTTCAGCAAGGACCAGGCGGAGATCGACTACCACATTGCCCACACCACCTCGGGCAGCACCGTGGTCAACCACAACGTGATCCAGTCCGGCACCAACCCCTATCTGCCGTTCGGCGGCGTCAACACCAGCGGCATCGGCCGCATGGTCGGCTGGCATACCTTCAACGAATGCTCCAATGCCCGCGCCATCGTCATCGACGGGCCGGCCCTGGGCGACCCGCGCATGTTCGTGCCGCCGCTGACCGACAAGTACAAGAAGCAGGTCTCCGGCCTGCTGACGCAGAAGCCGGTGCCCTCGGGCATCGTCAAGATGATTCACGGGGTACTGAAGCTGAAGGGAAAATTCTCGAAGTAAACGCTACAGGCCGCGCAGGCGTCGACAACGCGGCGCGCGTTGAAATCCCCTAGAATGCTGGCCGATGGATAAAAAAAGCCGGCTCCGCATCGCTCTCGTCATTGTCCTGATCGCCATTATTGTCGGCGTGGTGGTGTTGCCATACCTGTTCGACTGGCGCGCCACCAAGGCCTACGCCCGAATCAAGCAGGGCGACATGGAAACCACGGTCATCCTGTATCTGGGCTATCCGGACATCAAGGGCGCCTGCGGCACGCAGCTGCAATGGGACAAGGACAGCCTCGGCGCCAATGACGGCCGCTGCGTCAGGGAAGTGCGCTACAAGGGACGTCACGGCACCTGGGTGGTGGGATACACCGCCGATGCGCACGTCATCTCCAAGTACTTCGAAGCGTCCGGCCAGGCCCCGGCTGAAATTCCGGCCGACAAGTAGGCCGCTTGCCGCTTTCTAGGCGCTTCGGGCCGCGCCGCCGGCGCGCACATGCGCCGGGGTAAGGTCGGACAGGTCGGCCCCTTTGCGCCGCAGCGCCACCTGGCACACGCTGACGCCGGGTTCGGCCTGCGAGCGCAGCACCACCAGCTGGCCGCCGATGGTTTCCAGCATCTTGCGGTCGTACTCCATCATGCGGTGACAGCCGTCGACATTGCCGCTGCCGCGATAGGGGCAGACGGCGTGGATTTCGGCCACTACCGTATCCGCCGTTTCCTCGACGATCGGCACCATCTTGCGCGAGGGCATCATGCGCTGCCATTCGCGCGCCAGGCTGCCGACATCCGGCTGCGCCTTCGCCGTCTTGAGGGACAGGGTCAGCCCGCCCAACAGCCGTTCCAGGGTGCGTCCGATATAGCGATGGCGTGCCGGCGTCCGGGTGGCCCACACACTGGCATGCAGCAGCGGTTTCCACAGCAGCTTGTTGAGACCATCCACCAGATTCATTTACATCACCATCGACGGTTGCTGGACGAACTATAAGCGCTCATTCCGATTCTCACATAGGGCCCTGGTCAGCTGGCGCCTAGCAGCCGCGCCGCCTTCGTCACGTCCTTGGGATTGACCCAGAAGATCGCGCTGAAGCGATCGGCCCCCGCACTGAGGGCATCGACGGCGGTGATATTGATGCCGGCCTTGGCCAGGGTCGCGGCCAGTTTCACCAGCGCGCCCGCGCGGTCCTTGCCGCGGGCCATGAAGCCGGTTTTTTTTGAAGACAGTTTCCAGCCGAATTTCTTCGCCAGGTCGATCAACTGCTGCGGCTTTTCCGGGATCAGGTCTACCTGAGAGCCGCCGCCGGTAGGGAAGGCGGTCAGGGCCAGCAGATTGACCTTGTGCTTCTTCAGGGTCTTCAGAAGATGCGCGCCCTCTCCGGGCTGGTCGTTGGTGTGCAGGACGTAGTAATCCACCTTGCGTATGCCCTTGGCCATGGAACTGCTCCTTGCGGGAATTGCCGCTCACGGACTGGGCCTTTGAGCATACTCCTGCCGCCCGGACGCCGGGGCATGGATTCGGAACTCGCAAGCATGGCGACAGGCGCTGGCTGCGCCCATCATGCTCGGGCAACGTATCCATCCATGCGTGGGTGCAAGGGCGGGTTTCGCTCGCATCCCGCCGACCCGGCCTTGTGCCGGAGGGCCAATGAACAAACCGATCCTGTGGCGCCCGCGCAGCCGAACCGGCGCGTTTGCCTTCGCCGTCCTTGCCTTGGTACTGGCGCCCGCCGGCCTGTCCCTGGCCGACCCAGGTGCTGCGCCGCGTCCCTTGCTGCTCGAACTCTTCACCTCGCAGGGCTGTTCTTCCTGCCCGCCGGCCGATGCGGTGCTGCGTGAATTGTCGACACACGACGATCTGCTGCCCCTGGCGTTTCACGTCGACTACTGGAACAACCTCGGCTGGGTCGATCCGTTTTCCTCCGCCGCGTTCACCACCCGGCAGCAGACCTATGCGGCCATTCGCGGCTTCGAGGTCTATACGCCGCAACTGGTGGTGGACGGCAAAAGCGACGTCATCGGATCGAGCCGCTCCGATGTGTCCGCCACCATCGCATCGGCGTGGCGCGAGGCGAAAAGCGCCGCGTCGAGCATCCAGCGCAGCGGCAAGGATGTAAACATCAGCATCGGCGCCGCTGGCGGCGCTGGTGCCGCTATCGCCGATGTCTATCTGCTCAGCTTCGACAGCAGCGACAGCACCCGCATCGGCGGCGGCGAGAATTCCGGCCGCATGCTGGTATACGCCAATGTGGTGCGCTCGATGCGCAAGGTGGGAGAGTGGCGCAAGCAGCCGCTGAATCTGGCCGAGCATCTGCAGGCAGGGGAGAGCGGCGACCGGCTGGCCCTGGTGGTGCAGGATCGCGGCGGCACCGTCTGGGCAGTGGCGAGCACTCCCGCAAGTGGCCAACCTTGATCAGCGCGGCTGCCGGTAAGCCCCGCTAATCGCCGCCTTCCGGCCGCCATCAAGGCAATCGAACCTACCTTCAGCGCGATCCGGAGCCGGCTTGCGGCGGCGCGGCCGGCGGCGGACTTGCCGGGCTTTGGGAAACCGGCTGCGTCGTATTTCTTGAGGCGTCGCGCGAGTTTTCATTGGCGTAGAACGCCAGCAGATACAGGGCGCCGCCGATGACCAGCACGACAATCGCTGCGTAGACCAACATTTCGAGAGCACGACCCATGAGCTTCTCCTGAGGCGATGCAACGGAAAAAGCTGAAGCGCAGTCCTTTATTGTTTTGGCGCCCTTCTCTGCTATTACGGATCATGCGACGCGCCATGGTGGTGCGCAAGCGGGTGCTGGCGCGCGTAAGGAAAGCCCAGGACAGTGCCGCGGTTGTCGCAGGCCGTGGTCAAAACCCTCCAATCCCCCGATAAGCGATACCCGGCCCGGAAAAGCCGTCTACAATCAAAGCGTAATATCCGCGGGGAAAATTGTGCGCTTGCTTCGATCTATTGGCTTGCTGGCTGGCTTGATGCTGGGCCTGGCTGCGCATTCGCAGGCAGCCGTGGCGCCGGCGGCTCCGGCCCAGCCGGCACTGGCGCCGACACCAACGCCGACGGCGGTGCCGACGCGGACACAAACCCTCAGCCTGCGCGATCTGGGCCAGTACGGCGCCCTGCAACTCCACGGTGTGGACGGTTTCACCGACCTGCCGTTCGGCGTGCGCCTGGACGAAGTGGTGGTGCAGGCGCGGCTGCGTCTGCATATCAACTACTCGCCGGCCCTGCTGGAGCAGCTGTCCCATCTCAAGGTCACGCTCAACGACCAGGTGGTTGCTGCGGTGCCGCTGAGCAAGGCCCAGGCCGGCACCGATGTGAGCAAGGACGTCGATCTCGATCCGCGCCTGTTCACCGACTTCAACCACCTGCAATTGCAGCTGATCGGTCATTACACTCTCGAGTGCGAGGACCCCTCGCATTCCAGTCTGTGGCTGTCGATAGGCGACCAGACCGAACTTGAACTGACCCTGCGGCCGCTGGTCCTGCAAGACGATCTGGCGCTGCTGCCGGCGCCGTTCTTCGACCGCCGCAGCGGCGCGCGGCTGGATCTGCCGGTGGTGCTGGCGGCCAAGCCCTCGCTCGGCACCCTGCATGCGGCCGGCGTGGTCGCCTCCTGGTTCGGAACCCAGGCGGACTATCGCAGCGCGCGTTTCCCGGCGCTGCTCAACACCCTGCCGCAGAAGCACGCCCTGGTCTTCGCCACCAACAGCGAGCGCCCCGATGTGCTGGCGCTGCCGCAGGTGGACGGACCGACCATCTCCATCATCGACCATCCGCAGAACCCGGCGATCAAGCTGCTGGTGATTCAGGGTCGCGACGACGCCGATCTGGAAAAGGCGGCGGACGCCCTGGTGCTGGGCCAGATCGTGCTGGGCGGATCCTCGGCGGTGGTGACGCAGCTCGATACCGGGGTGCGACGGCTGGCCTATGACGCGCCGAAGTGGCTGCGCAGCGACCGCCCGGTGAAACTCGGCGAGCTGGTCGACGATGCCTCGCAACTGCAGGCGCATGGTCATGCACCGCTGCCCTTGCGCATCAATGTCCGCATCGCGCCGGACCTGCTGGCCTGGAACCACGCCGGCGTGCCGATCGACCTGAAATACCGCTATACCGCGCCGGCCGAGCACGACAATTCCCTGCTCAGCGTCAGCATCAACGACCAGTTCGTGCGTTCCTACCGCCTGCAGCCGGAGGATCAGCGCGTCACCTCGCATCTGCTGGTGCCCTTGCTCGGCGGCGGCCTGACCCAGGAGCAGGACCAGTTCCTGATCCCGGCATTCCAGATCGGCTCGGACAACCAGTTGCAGTTCCAGTTCGTCATCGACTACCAGCGCCAGGGTTTGTGCAAGGACCCGCTGGTGGAAAACCTGCGCGCCGCGCTCGATCCCGATTCGACCATCGACCTGAGCGGCTTCCCGCATTTCACCGCGATGCCGAATCTGGCGCTGTTCTCCAACGCCGGTTTCCCCTTCACCAAGTACGCCGATCTGGCGGAGACCTCGGTGGTGCTGCCGGAGCAGCCGGCGGCGCAGGACGTCGACACCTATCTCTATCTGCTCGGCCGCATGGGCCGCGCCACCGGCATGCCGGCGCTGCGCTTCCGGCTGATCTCGATGCACGACGTAGCCCAGGCGGCGGATACCGACCTGCTGATCATCGGCGCCGGCCGCGAGGGCGATGTGCTGAGCGGCTGGGACAAGTCGCTGGCCCTGCTGCTCGACGGCAGCAAGCGCTCGCTCAAGGCCATCACCCGCGCCCACGGGCTGGCCGACGATCCCTTGCAGGTGCGTCCGCTGGCCTTCGACCGCTGGCAGGTGTCGGTGCGCACCGGCGGCGCGCTGGCCGCCGTGCTGGGCTTCGAGTCGCCGCTCAAATCCGGACGCAGCGTGGTGGCGGTGGCTTCCACCACGCCGGCGCAGGAGAGCGGGGTGATCGATGCCTTCGACGATGGCGCCTCGGTCAGCCGCATGCGTGGCGACACCATCGTCATCCGCAGCGGTGAAGTCGACAGCTTCCAGGGCGAGCCGGTTTATTACGTCGGCACGCTGTCGTTGTGGAAGCGCCTGTGGCTGTATCTGTCGCACCTGCCGTTCCTGGTGCTGCTGCTCGGCGTGGTGGCTGGCGTGATTCTGGCGTTCTGGCTGTATGCCTATCTGCAGCGCGCGGCTGCGCGCCGCATCAGCCAGTAAGCGCATGGGGAAAAGCATGAGCCCGGACGTCCAGGCAGGCTCGTGCCGTCGCCTGGCGCTGCTGGCGGCGGCGCTGCTGAGCGCCGCCGCGGCCCTGACGGCGCCGCTGGCGCAGGCCGCGCCGGCCTGTCCGGCGCCATGGCCAGCCTGGCAGGATTTCCGCGAGCACTGGATGAGCGACGGCGGCCGCATCGTCGATCACGGCGATGCGCGCCTTCACACCGTGTCCGAGGCGCAGGCCTATTCCATGCTGTTCGCGCTGGCGGCCAACGACCGCGCCAGCTTCGACCGCCTGCTCGACTGGACCCAGGACAACCTGGCCCAGGGCGATCTCACCGCCCACCTGCCGGCCTGGCTGTGGGGCAAGCGCGACGATGAGCAATGGGGCGTGCTCGATCCGAACTCGGCCAGCGATGCCGATCTGTGGATGTCCTGGTCCCTGCTCGAAGCCGGGCGCCTGTGGTCCTCGCCGCGCTATACCGCGCTGGGTCGCCTGCTGGCCTCGCGCATCCAGCGCGAGGAAACCGCCGACCTGCCCGGCCTGGGGCCGACCCTGCTGCCGGCCCCGCACGGCTACACCCCCACAGCGGACAGCTGGCGCCTCAATCCCAGCTATGCGCCGCTGCAGCTGATGCGGCGTCTCGCCGCCGAACCCAACGGCGGCACCTGGCAGGCGCTGGCGGACTCCAACGTCAAGCTGGTACTCGGTTCGGCGCCGCACGGTTACGCGCCGGACTGGGTGCTGTATCAGCGCAATGGCGGTTTCAGCGCCGATCCGGACACGCAGGGCGTCGGCAGCTACGATGCGATCCGGGTCTATCTGTGGGCGGCGCTGCTCGCCGCCGACGAGCCGCAGCGCGACAAGCTGGTCAACGCGCTGCGGCCGATGGCGGCGGCCGTGGCGCATGACGGCGTGCCTCCGGCCAGGGTCGACACCGCTGCCGGCACCTATGCAGGCAGCGGGCCCGCCGCCTTCTCCGCCGCCCTGATTCCGTTCCTCCAGGTCAGCGGCTTCGCCGATGCCTCGCGCGACCAGGCGCTGCGCCTGCAGGCCATCGACCCGCAGCGCGGGCAGGGCTACTACGATCGGGTGCTGGGCCTGTTCGCCAGCGGCTGGCAGGATGGCTGGTTGCGCTTCGATCGCGACGGCCATCTGCAAACCCGCTGGAATCCCGCATGCGTCGCAGCCTCCAGACGCTGATCGCGGCCCTGCTTTGCGGCGGCGCCATGGCTGCCGCACTGCCGACGGCACAGCAGGCCCTGGTCGACAGCGCACGCCTGTGGGAAGCGCAGGGGCGCGCCGACCTGGCGCACGACGCCCTGGAAAAACTGCTGCGTGCGCGCCCCGGTGACCCGCAGGTCTATGTATGGATCGGCCTGCTGGAGTTGCGCTCCGGCCGCATCAAGGATGCGGCGGGGCGGCTGAGCCAGTTGAAGAAAGACTACCCGCAGTCCGCCGATACGCAGGAACTGGCCGACGCCTATCGCCTGGCCACTACCGACCGCCTGCGCATGGCCTCGGTGCGCCGTCAGGTCGAGATCGGCCAGGAAGACGATGCGGTGGCCGGGCTGAAGCAACTGTTCCCGAACGGGCCGCCGCAGGGCGAACTGGGCATGGAGTACTACCGCATTCTCGGCAGCCGCCGCCAAGACTGGCCGCAGGCCCGTGCCGGCATGGAGCGGCTGGTGCGCGAGCATCCCGACGATCCGCAGTACCAGTTCGAACTGGCCGGCCTGCTGTCGCAGCATGACGAAACACGCGCCCAGTCCCTGGCTCTGTACGCCGCCCTGTCCAAACGCCAGGACCTGAAGCCGCTGGAATTCATGGACGCCTGGCACAGCGCCATCCGGCGCAGTTCCTCCGGCCAGGCTTCGGCCTCCACCTTGCGCGAATACCTGGCGCGGGCGCCGGACGATGCCGAGGCTGCGGCGCGCCTGGCCCGGCAGGAGCGCGCGCGGCAGCAGCTCGCCGCGCTCGGCCTGGATACCCGCAATACCGATGTGCTGCTGCGCCGTGCCGACAGCGCATCGACCGCACAGCACTGGGCCTCGGCGGAAAACCTTTACCGAAAAATCCTGATACTTGAGCCCGACAACAGCTCCGCCGAGGACGGTCTGGCGCGCACCATGGTCGAGCAGGGCCGGGTGCAGGAAGCACTCGATCTGCTGGCACGGCAGGCCAGCGCCCATCCCAAACGCGCCCACGGCTCCAGCTTCACGCGCGCGCGCCTGCTGCGCGCGCGCGGCGATGCCGAGGCTGCCGCCGGCCAGATCGATGCGGCCCGCGTCGACTTGGCGGCCGCCATCGCCCTGACGCCGGACGATCCCTGGCTGCGCTACGACCTGGCCAAGGTGGAACTGGCGCAGAACAACAGCAGCCGTGGCCGCGAGCTGTTCGAGCAGGGCATGGCCGCCGCGCCGCAGGACCCGCAGATGCGCTATGCCTTTGCGCTCTACGTCTCCGGCCTGGATGCGCCGCAGGAAGCCCTGCAGCTGGTCGACGGCATCGCGCCGGCCCAGCGCAGCGACGGCATGCGCGAACTCGACGCGCGCCTGCGCCAGCAGTTGCAGCGCGCCGAAGTCGAATCCCTGGCCGATGCCGGGCGCTGGGTCGACGCGCACCAGCGCTATAGCGACCTCGCCGCGGCCTATCCGGAAGATCTCGGCCTGCAACTGGCTTATGCGCGCTTCCTCGACCACGGCAACGATGCCGCCAGCACCGACGTGGTGCTGGACCAGGTCGATGCCCTGGCGCCGCCGGACGATCTCGATCACCGCCTCGAATCGCTGCGCCTGCGCCGCAGCACCGCCAACTGGCCGCGCGCCGAGCGCGCCAGCGCCGCCCTGCTGGCGCAGGCCCCGAACGATCCGCGCGTGCTGCGCGCCGCCGGCCAGGTGGCGCAGGCCCAGGGGCAGAACATCGCGGCCCTGGCCTTGTACCGCCGCGCCGCCGATACCGCGCCGGCCAACGATCCGGATCGCGCCGAGATCGAGCGCCTGCTGGCTTCGGCGCAGCGCGACCGCATCGAGGACGCGCGCGGCCGCCTGTCCTATGTCGCCACCTCGGTAGACCTGCAGGAGAAGCCTGGCGATCCCGGCGTTTCCCACTTCCGCGACCTGGAAGTGCCGGTGGAACTGCGCTGGGCGATCGCTCCCAAGAGCTATGTCTGGGCGCATCTGGATACCGCGCACATCGAGTCCGGCACGCTGCCGGCGGATTATGACGCCGCGGCGCTCTACGGCAAGATCCAGGCTTACGGACCCGCTTCCCTGGCGCAGTTCCCCAATGGCGCCGTGCAGAGCCAGACCGGCGAGTCGCTGGCGATCGGCTATCACTCCGACCGCTATCGCCTCGATCTGGGCACCACCCCGTTGGGCTTCCTGGTGCAGAACGTGGTCGGCAGCGCCGAGGTCGACGGCAGCGCCGGGCCCATCGACTGGTTCACCAGCCTGTCGCGGCGTCCGGTCAACAGCAGTTATTTATCCTACGGCGGCGCCCGCGATCCGGTCACCGGCGAGATCTGGGGCGGGGTGCTCAAGTCCAGCCTGTCCGCCGGCATCGGCCACTACGAATCGCGCTGGGGCGCCAATGCCTCGGCCGGCTATTCACTGCTCGACGGCCGCAACGTCGAATCCAACAAGGAATTGTCGGCGCGCGCCTACGCCTACCGCATTCTCTACAGCAACGACAACACCGAGCTGTCCCTGGGCCTGTCGGCGACTTATTGGTCCTACGATAAGAACCTGCGCTTCTACACCTTCGGCCAGGGCGGTTACTACAGCCCCCAGTCCTACATCTCGCTTGGCATCCCGGTGAACCTGGAAGGGCGCTGGGGCCGGCTGGCCTACCAGCTGCGCGGCTCGGTCTCGCATTCCACCAGCAGCGAGGACGACTCGCTGTTTTATCCCCACAACCCCGAACTGCAACAGCTTGCCCTCAGTTCACCGCTGCCCAGCGGCTACACCCAGCCGGTCTATGGCGGCAGCAGCGGCGCCGGCATCGGCTACGACGTCCGCAGCATCCTCGAATACAAGCTGACCCGCCGCTGGTTCCTCGGCAGCCGCTTCGAGATCGACCGCTCCGCCTACTACTCGCCGAACTACTACACCCTCTACCTGCGCTACGAATTCCGCCCGCACGACTGGGACATCGACTTCCCGCCGCGGCCGATCATTCCTTATTCGCAGTATTGATGTGCTGATATTCGAAGCTGGCTCAAATTCAATCGTGTGACCCCATAGATTTTGCGCTTGAGAGTTTTTTTATGGCTAAGGCAGCAACTACACTGATTGTCGCCCTTCTTTGCTCCCCGGCATTTGCACAGACTTCGACTTCTGTGCCTGAATCGTGTCCAGCACCATCGCCTAATATGCGTCTTACTGATGTGTTAATTGAGACGGATTCGGCAAGCTCGCTTCTCGTTCAACTTTCGAATGGCAACGCAGAAGACGCGATGAGGGATCTGCGAGCAACTTTGTTAGGTGACATTATGGAGTTGAATCTGAATTTGATCGCGCGTGCGTGTAAGCCTGACCCGGCTTCGATTGCGCGAATCTATCAAACACTTAGATTGATTGCCGCCGTAAATCACAATAATCCAATCCCAGAAGTTACTGATAACAAAGAAGCGCGCAAGGTTTTGGAACAGGCAATTGCGGATAATCCGAAGCAATACGAGCAGCTTCTTGAACGTTCAAAAAAATGGGATCATGGAATAAAGTAACGTAGGCTGGGATGGAGCGAAGCGAATCCCAGCGATTCGACTCGGCAACGTCCACGACTGCTCGAGGAAAGATCCGCACTCCGGCAGAAAACCGCGCCGTGTTTTGCAGATAGGCCGTTCCTGGTCTCTCGCGGCTGCTGCATGGCCTGTTGAATGGCGGGTAGCGGATGCCCACCCATGCCCCAATCCGTCCGCCCGGACCTTATCGACCCTCTGCGGACTTCTTCGGTCCTCCTGCGCCAGTTAAACCCCACACCTACCGTTCGTCGACCTCCTCATGCACGCCATCACCAAACCTTGGCACGCATGATGAAAACGGCCGAAATTCTGTGGATAACTCGCCCGTGCCGAGAGGCGAAATCAGCAATCGCCACGCCCCGGAATCGACTGCCGCCAGCGGCGGCAATACCGCCTACTGCGCCGGATACTCGCTCCAGCTCCCGTCCGGCGAGCGCATCATGTAGTGCGAGCCCTGGCGCAGCATGATGGTGCCCTCGTTCTCGGCCTCGTAGCGGGTTTGCGGCAGATCCTTGAGATAGTCGCCCAGGTTGAACTGCGGATGCGCATAGGGCGAGTCCGCCATCATGTTGGCCAGGATCTGGTTCATCGCCAGGAAGCTGCTCGGCGCGGTGATCATCTGCGGCCCATCCTTGGCCGGCGCGGCCAGGCCGATCAGCTTGATCCCCACCGGAATCAGGGTGATCGCCGGGGTGGGAATCTCGCGCAAGCCGGAAATCTGCATGCGGTCGCCGCGCAGGTTGGCGCCGTGTTCCGGCACCATCACGATGATGGCCTTGCGCCCGGAGGCCTGGATCGCATCGAACAGTTTCTGGAAGCCGGCGAACAGGTTTTCTATTCGCAGATGGTAATTGTCCTTGGCCGAGCCGCCGTGCGCGCCGACCACGCGGTTGCCGTCATGCATGGAAATGCTGTTGTAGTACAGGGCCACCCGCGGCGCGGCTTCGGTGAGGCGATGCTGCCACCACTGCGTCAGCACCGCGCCGTCGTCGTAGATCGGCGAGTCGTCGAAGGCATGCATGCCGATCGGCGCCTGCCGGTTGTCGAACATCGGCGCGGGCCAGCCGCCGTGATCCTGCACATCCTTGATGAAATCGCCGAAGTGGCCGTCGTGATTCATCGCCGCTTCCGGCTCGAAGCCGGCCTGCTGCAACTGGCCGTAGAGATAGCATTCCGGCGCCGCCGCGGAGTACAGGTCGGCGTGTTTGGGCTGGCCGCAATTGCTGCGCAACACGCGGATTGCCGCCGGGCCGCTGTAGCTCGCCGCCGAGTTGAAATTCGACAGGGTCACATCGAGGCGGCTGAGGAAGGGATTGGAACGCTCGTCCGAGGCGGCCAGATCGTCCCAGGCCAGCGAGCAGATGTGCAGGAAGATCACATCGTAGGCGCCGCCGTGATCGTCGGCGTGCGGGAAGGCGACGCGGCGCGGCGCTTCCTGCTGATAGAAATTGCTGATCTCGCTGTTGAGCGCTTCCGGCGCCAGCGACACTTCCTGCTGTGCCGGCGCGCTGGCCGTCGCCGTGGCAACCTGGCCCGTTGCTGCCGGAGCGGCGTCGGCTTCCGGTTGTTCGGTGGTCAGATGCATGATGACGGGGGCCAGCGCGATGCCGAGGATGGCGAAGGTGGCCATGCGCAGCTTGCGCGACAGCAGGTGATATAGCAGCAGCATGACCAGCAGCGCCGCCACCGCGGCGGGGTTGATGAAGCGGCCGAGCAGTTCCACCAGGTAGCCGAAGCTGAACTGCTGCAGCGCCGAGCCCTGCGCCAGAATGCGGTCCGGCGGCGGCAGCCAGCTGTCGTGATAGAGCAGGGCGATGCCCAGCGGCACCGCCAGCACCTGCCGCGACACGCGCAGCCAGCGCGCCCGCAGCGGCACGATCAGGAAGGCGGCGAACGCCAGATTCCACCACACATGCAGATCGATGAACTGTCCGAAGTAGAGGAACAGCTTGGCGAAAAAGTAGTAGCTCCAGAATCCCATGGTGGTTCGCTTGAATTCCGTCTCAGTGGGCGACAGCGTCGCCGCGTCGGCGCAGCCAGCGCGCCGTGATCGCATCCGCAATGCCGCGCGCCAGCTGTACATAGCCGCGCGCGCCGAACAGCAGCACTTCGCCGATGCTGGTGATCGGCCGGTCCTGCGGCGTGCCGGCGCTCCAGTCCAGCCAGGCGTCGGCACGGCCGAAGGTGCAGCCGATCAACTGCTTTTCCTGCTCGTCGCTGAGCGTTTCCAGGCGCAGGCCGATGCGGGTGTGAATGGCCGCCACCACGCGGCAGGGGAAAACGAATTCGCTTTCGCCGCGACTGATCGCCACGTGCAGCAGCGGACCCTGCGGCAGGGTCAGCGGAGCCGGCAGGCGCACGCCGATGCCGCCGGTGGAATAGTCCTCGGTCTCGCAGCGGATCACCCGGCCGTCCGGCAGATACAGCGAGGCCGGCAGGCGCAGCGGCACGCGGTGGCTGTTGCGGATCTGGCGCGATTCCGCCGCGACGCCGACCGCGGTGCCGAGCATCACCAGGTTGAACAGGGTCCAGGCCAGATTCAGCGCCACGGTGCCGCTTTCGTAGGTGTTCCAGTAGAGCAGGCGCGGTATCGCCAGCAGCGCGCCGATCAGGTTGACGCCGATCAGCACCACGTAAGGCGTGGAGATGGTCCAGTCGAAATAGCTGCGCTGCGTCAGCCCGCCCTTGGCGGTGACGTTGAAGCTGCCGGCGCGCGGGTTGATCATCGCCAGGGTGGTGGGCAGCGCGATGTACCAGGACAGCACGGTTTCGTAGGCTTCCGCCCAGAACGAATGGCGGAAGCGCCCCTGCATGCGCGAATTGGCCAGGTTCGCCTGCACCAGATGCGGCAGCACATAGGCGGCCAGCACCGGCGCCGCTGCGTTGATGATATGCAGTTCGAAAAACAGATAGGCCAGTGGCGCGCTGAGAAACACCAGGCGCGGCAGGCCGTAGAAGAAATGCAGCATGGCGTTGCCATAGCAAAGCCGCTGGAACAGCGACAGGCCCTTGCCCAAGAAGGGATTGTCGAGACGGAAGATCTGCGCCATGCCGCGCGCCCAGCGGATGCGCTGGCCGACATGGCCGGACAGACTCTCGGTGGCCAGCCCGGCCGCCTGGGTCAGGCCCAGATAGGAAGTGGTGTAGCCGCGCCGGTGCAGCTTGAGCGCGGTGTGCGCATCCTCGGTGACGGTTTCCACCGCGATGCCGCCGATCTGTTGCAGCGGCGCGCGGCGCAGGATGGCGCAGGAGCCGCAGAAAAAGGCGGAGTTCCACAGGTCGTTGCCGTCCTGCACCAGGCCGTAGAACAGGCTGCCCTCGTTCGGCACGCGGCGGAATGTGCCGAGGTTTTTCTCGAAGGGATCGGGCGAGAAGAAATGATGCGGCGTCTGCACCATGGCGCACAGCGGGTCCTTCAGGAACCAGCCCATGGTGGTCTGCAGGAAGGAGCGCACCGGCACATGGTCACAGTCGAAGATGGCGATGAACTCGCCCTTGCTGACCCCCAGCGCATGGTTCAGGTTGCCGGCCTTGGCGTGGGCATTGCCCGAGCGCACCACATAGTGCGCACCGCACTCCTCGGCATAACGGCGGAAGCTGTCGCGGCGGCCGTCATCGAGCAGGTAGACATTGAGCTTGTCATGCGGCCAGTCGATGCTCAGCGCCGCCAGCAGGGTCGGCTTCACCACGGCCAGCGGCTCGTTGTAGGTGGGAACATACACGTCCACCGTCGGCCACAGCCGCACGTCGGCAGGCAGCGGTTGCGGCCGTCGTTGCAGCGGCCAAGCATTCTGCACATAGCCGAGCAGCATGATCAGCCAGGTGTAGGTCTCCGCGGCCACCAGGCCCATGCCCAGGATGTTGCTGGCAAGACCCTGCAGCTCCAGCGTCTGCGTCAGGCGCCACCAGATATAGCGCGCCGAAGCCAGCAGCGAAAACATCACCAGCATCAGGGTCGGCGCATTGCCGGGCAGGCGCCGCACATAGATCGACACCACCCACATGCTGAGAAAAATCGTCATCTGCTGCCCCAGAGCGAACGGCGTCGTCGCCGCCAGCAGCAGCATCCCCGCGCCGGCCGCGATCAGCGCATAGCCGGTATACGGATGATCGAGCAGCTGGTGCGAGGCGCCCTCGGCCTGGATCAGATGGGGTACCGCGTCGAAGCCGGCAATGCGCCGGCGCCATTCCAGCGTCCTCGCGCGCAGCGGCGCCGGCAGCCAGCGCCATACGTGCAGCGCCAGCAAGCTGATCGGCGAGGGGCCGGGGCGGTCCGACTGCGGCCGCAACAACAGCGCACGCAGCCAGTCGCGCGGCCGCTGCGGATCGCGCACCTCCAGTCCGCGCACCAGCAGGCCCAGGCCGAATGCCGCCAGCCATCGCAGCGGCGCCGGCAAGGCGCGGGCCTGCCCCGGCGGCAGTACAAACAGCCGCCACAGCCAGGTGAAAAAAGGCGCCTGCGGCTCGACCCCGAGTCCGTCGGCGCAGACCTGGCGCAAGTTGCGCGTGGCGCTCATGACGCCGCCACCACGTTGGCGTGATGCACGCCGAGCAGCCAGGTGGCGATGGCCTGCAGGTCGAACATCGCCTGGCAATGCGGCGCGTGCTCGGCCAGGGGCTGGTCGGCCGCCTGCGCCTCCGCCACTGATTCATCCCGATGCACCACGAACAGCGGCGCATCGCCGGGCAGGGTAGCGCGCAGCAGGGTGCGCAGATCCTGTTCCAGGCGGCGGCGCGGGTCGGCGCGATTCAGCACCCAGGCGAATGGCCGGCTGTCGCGTGGCCATGACAGCTCACGCGCGGCGACAAAGGAGGGCAGGTCGGAGCCCAGCACCGCCAGCACACAATCGGCGGCGGCAAGCGCCTGTTCGGCATAAGCCGAAGGAATCCGCGCGGCGTCGATCAGGCACACCGCCGCATCACCCAGGTCGATCTGCGCCAGTCTATCGCGCAGCCACTGCGGTTGCTGCGCCAGTTCCTGTTCGAAGCGCTGCCGCTCGACGGCGTTGAGCCGGCCGTGCGGCAGCAGCCGCACCTGCTGCTCGTTGATCAAGGCGCTTTCGCTCCAGCTTGCGCCGCGTACCGCGCAGGACGCCAGGCCGTGCTCGGGCGGGGGCGCGGCGCCGAGATAGACGCCGAGCAGGTTCTGCGGATCGAAGTCCACCGCCAGCGTGGCATGGCCCTGCCGTTGCAGCAGGTCGGCGAGAGCCGCCGTCAACGTGGTGCGCCCGACGCCGCCGCCGGCCGAGAGCAGGGCTATGGTGAAGATGGCGTTTCTCCCGTCGCGGTTGCGTCCGGCGCGAACTGCGGCGGCAGCGGATAGGGTTCGATCAGCAGCAGCCGCAGTTCGCGCTGGCGCAAGCGGCGGCGCAGGCGGCGGTAGTGCAGGCTGCGCCGCAGCGGCCGCATCATGCCGAGGCCCAGCAGGCCCAGCAGCAGGCCGCCGCCGATCATCGCCAGCAGGCTCAGCAGCGTCGCCAGGCCGCTCATGGGCGCGCCGCCGGGCCGTTGGCGCGCATCGGCAGCGGCGCCGCTTTCATGCCGCGCCGCTGCGGCAAATCCTGGTCCAGCATTGCCACAATGGGCCTTTCAGCGGGTGGCGCCTGCACCCCCGGACCAGTGTCTCCGGCCGCGTCCGCCGTGGCGGAGGCATGCCGGCCCAGACTCGCTACCGCCTGGGTGATGGCCGCAGCGTTTTCATAGCGTACTTCGCTGCTGAACAGTTCCCCCAGCGCTTGCGGAAATACGCGCGCCAGCACCGGCGCGACATCACGCGCGGAGCAGGCATAGAGAAACAGGTGGATGCTGCTTTCATCCATCGTAATGAGATCGCCGGCGCGCGATAGCTGGCAGCTATGCACCAGTTCGGCCGGGGATCCGCCGGGTGTCGCGACCAGCCGCAGCAGGGTGCTTTCCAGCCCGATATTGCGGGCGCGGGCCAGGCCGTCGAGCACCCCCTGGGCGAATTCCGCCGGCGGCAGATAGCCCATCTGCGGCGGCGGCAGCGCGTCGGCCATGGCGCGCGCGAAGTCCTCCGGTATCTCGCGCTGGTACCACTGGCCTTGCAGCGCCTGGGTGATGTTTTCGATGCGCTGGATATCGGTGGCGCCGAACACCACCATATTGGCCCCGATCGACAGCAGCAGCCGCTCCTGCACCGAGCGCAGGCGCGCGCCGCGCTCGCTCACCACGATGCGCAGCATCCTGCCGCAACGCCGGCGCAGGCTGTGCACCGTCTGCGCCAGCTGGCGGAAGTCCTGCATGTCGCCGGCGTGAAGCACGCAGGTCGCCGCCTGCGGCGCCGGCTCCAGCGCCAGCATCGAATCGAGATCGTCGATGATGTGCCAATGCGAAGGAAAATTGCGCTCGCCGGCGATGGTCCGGGCGGTGCAGTAAACCTGGCCGCGATCGGCGGCGCCGGCCATGCTGCGTTGTGATTCGCCAGAGCGCCGGCGGTCTTCCTCGAGATGGAGACAGCCGCGCGGGTCGATGCTCAACTCCTGCGGTGGGCTGACCACTGTGGCTTCGCCGAAGCGCCAGAACATGGTTTCCCATAGCGCATTGCGGCCCTTGCGCCGCAGCTGTGCGAAGCCGCTGAAGCCGAGGCCCGGCACGCCGGATTCGCCCAGTTTCGCCAGTGTGCCCACCGGCTCGCGCAGCAGGTACAGCATGGCGACACGCGAACCGCGCAGCCAGCCGCGATAGGTCTCGATCTGCGTCATCAGCCAGGCGCTGTCGCCGTGTGCCACCAGGGTATCGGCGGGATCGACGATCAGCAGCGCTCCCGCCGGAATCTTGAAATGTTCCAGCTCGTCGACGAACTGGATATCGATGTCCGGCAGGCGCATGCCGTATTCCATCTCGCGCCAGCGCAGCAGGCGCAGGCGGCCGGCGCGCACCTGCGCGTGCGCGTCGATCTCATGTCCCTGCAATGCCCGCAGCAGCGGCTCGGCCGCGGCGTCGGTGATCAGCACCGCGGTACGCTTGTCCCGCAGCGCCAGGGCGATGCTGCCCGCCGCGCAGGACAGGGCCAGCGCGTGATCGTCCGCCGCCAGTGCATAGAGCCGGCCCGGCAGCAGCTCCGAGCTGGCCGGCGCCAGCCCGGCGATACCGACGCTGAAGCCGTGGCTATCAGCCTTGGGCATGGTCTCGCCGCCTCATCCGGCAGACACAGCGGTGGTGCCCTCGTCCGCCGCCGTGCCCGGCTGCGGCATCAGGCGACGCAGCAGCGGCCAGCGCTGCAGAGCGCTGCGGATGGCCTCGGACTCCTGGAAATCGACGTAGGCCAGTCCGCCGGAATCAGCCAGGTATCCCTGCAGCACGGCGACATCGTTCTTGGTCTTGTCCGGCATGTACCTAGTTTGAACCGTGGGGCTGCCGCAAGTGCGACGGCGTGTGACGGTACCCTATCAAATTCAAGCGCTTCGTCCCGCTCGATGGGCAGGGTTTACGACATTTCCGTGGCTGCGGCGGCGATTGCGTTGCGGCGCTCGGCCATTCGGGGGAATGCTGGCACCGAACTTGCGGCCTTAAAGCTGCCGGCGCGGTCGCTTGCGAGCCCGACTTTCGAGCACGGCAGTCCGGGCGTGGCACAGCGAATCCCGACGGTGGTTTTTTGGGCCGCTGCCATTGCGGATCCGCCTGCTCAGGAGGGCCGATGAACGCATCCACTACACGAAATCCCTGGGGTTTCCGCCGCATGACCGGCCTGGTGCTGACGGCGGGCGGTGCGCGCGGCGCCTATCAGGCCGGCGTGCTCAAGCGCATCGGCGAGATTCCGGCGCTGCGCGATCGGCCCTCGCCATTTCCCATCATCGCCGGCGCTTCCGCCGGCGCCATCAATGGCACTGCGGTGGCCGGTTACAGCGCCAACTTCCGCGAGGGCACCCAGTTGCTGGCCGAGTTGTGGGGCCAACTTGGTGCAAAGCAGGTGTACCGCACCGACCTGCTATCCCTCGGCCGCAACGGTCTGCGACTATTGCTTGACGTGGTGCTGGGTTCCACCTTCGGAGCCGGGCGGGTGCAGTCCCTGGTCGATACCTCGCCGCTGCGCGCCTTCCTTGCCGCCAGCCTGCCGATGGACGGCATCGCCGAATCGATCCGCAGCGGGCATCTCTATGCCCTGGCCATTACCGCCACCGGCTATCACTCCGGCAAGGCCTTCACCTTCATCCAGGGCAAGCCGGGCCATCCGCTGTGGAACAAGAGCCGGCGCGTGTCGCTGCCGGTCAGCCTCGGCGTGGAGCATATCTATGCTTCCGCCGCCATTCCCCTGGTGTTTCCGCCGGCGCCGATCGTGGTGGCCGGCGCCACCGCCTATTTCGGCGACGGCGCGCTGCGCCTGGTGACGCCGCTGAGTCCCGCCATCCGTCTCGGCGCCGAACGTGTCTTCGCCATCGGCGTGCGCAACCAGAACGCAGCGGACGACCTACTGCGCGCCGAGTTGTCCACTGATGCCGACTTGGTGGAAGCCAAGGCGCGGCTGCGCAGCCCGCCCCTGGCCCAGGTTTGCGGCGTGTTCATGAACGCGATTTTTCTCGATCATCTCGACGCCGACGTTGACCACCTGCGGCGCATGAACGAGCTGGTTGCGGGATTTCAGGGCGTAAGCCCGGGCAAGGCGGCGGTGCCGAGCCGCATCAGCGAGCCGATGCGGGTGGTCGAGCCCCTGATCGTGTCGCCGTCCGAAGACCTGGCCATGATCGCCAAGTCCCTGCAGCACCGCATGCCGCGCGCGGTGCGTTATCTGATGGACGCCCTCGGTACCCCGGACGCGCAGAGCGCCGATCTGACCAGCTACCTGCTGTTCGACAGCAAATTCACCCAGGCCCTGATCGATGTCGGCTATCGCGACGCCGGCAAGCGCATCGACGAGATCGAGGAATTCCTGCTAGGTCCGGATGCGCAGGCGGCAGAGGGCGGCGCGGTGGCCGGGAAGCTGAAGAAATAAGGCCAATACGACGATTTAGTTTTTCTAAGCTGATGTAGTAGAAAAAATCAATTGTTGCAACGCAGCATTAGGTGTTTAATGCATCCCATGAAGCGAGTGGGTCAGCCGGATCCCGCTTCGAACGTCTCCTCCAGATCCCGCACCTATGGGATCTTTCAAGCCACTCCTCAAACGAGTGGCTTTTTTTTGTCCGCAAGGTTTGCCGGCGGCGGGACTATACCGGAACGATCCGTTTACTGAATGCGGATTGGCGTCCGAAGCCCGAAACCCATGCTTTCCCAGTCTTAGGCTGCCGCGGCTTCATCCCAGGGATGCGGATGCCCGAGATTGGTCTGCAGCACCAGTTGCTTGAGCAGATTGCGCAGCGCGGCGGCATCCCATTCGCCCAGCTTGCCCAGCACCTCCGCTTCGAGTGCCTTGGCGGTCGCAATCAATTGCAGGGTGAGGCTGCGACCCTCCTCAGTCAGGTAGTACAGCGCGCCATCGTCCTTCCGCTGCAGCAGGCCGCGCCGGCACAGTCCGGCCATCAGCACCGGTGTGGCCATCTGCCCGGTGTAGGCAAAGTGGGCATTGATCCGCTCCAGGCTGCGGCCATCCTGCACGCACAGCACCGACAGCACGAAATACTCGATATCGTCGAGACCGTGATGGGCCGCGTTTTCGCGCACCCGCTCATAGAACTGGAAGTGCGCGCGGCCCAGCAGATAGCCGAGGAAGTTTTCGTCGAAGCCCGCTTCGGCGGCCGGCGCCCGGGATAGCGACAGGGCGGCGCTCTTGCGCGTCGCCAAGGCGTACTTGCCGGCGTGAAACACCAGCGGCGCTGCCTCGCCGCGGTCCAGGGCCAGCACCTCGCCGACGAAGATCAGGTGATCGCCGCCTTCATGGCGGAACGCCGTTCTGCATTGCATGCGCGCGGCGCAGCCCACCAGCAAAGGCGTGCCGCCTATGCCTTCCTCGATCTCCATGCCGGCGAACTTGTCCTCGCCGCTTTTGGCGAAGCGGTTGGAGAGTGCTTCCTGGCTGGCGCAGAGGATATGCACCGCCCAGTGCCCGGCCTTGCTGAATACGGGCAGGCTGCGCGCGCTCTTGGCCAGACTGAACAGTACCATCGGCGGATCCAGCGATACCGAGTTGAAGCTGTTGGCTGTGATGCCGACAGGCCTGCCGTCCTCATCCCGCGCGGTGATGACGGTCACCCCGGTGGCGAAGGCGCCGAGGGCGGCGCGGAATTCCTTCGGGTCGATGTGCCGCTTGTTATCCATATCTGCTTTCTCCTGCTGCGCTCGAATGTGTCATTGCCGCGATCGGCTAGAGCCGCGCCGAGATCAGCAGCGTGGTGCCGCCCGGTGCGCGCAGCACCGCGCGTGCCTCGTGCGGGCCGCGCTCCACCGGCCGTACCATGCTGGCGCCGGCAGCCACCATCGCTGCCAGGCTTTTCTCGATATCGTCCACCCGCAAAGCCGGCGCTGCTTCGGCAACGATGCGCTCGTCCTGTGCCGCCAGCCCCAGGGTGAAGCCGCCGGCATCGATGGCGCAGTAACGCTGGCCGTCGCGGAACTTCACCGGCAGGCCGAGCGTGTCGCGGTAGAACGCCACCGCCGCATCGAGATCGTTCACCGGGCACAGCAGCAGATTCATTTTCATCTCGACACACCTTGGTTCATGTGCGGCGATGGTGCGCCCCGCGTTCAAACAGCGGCATCGTCCACCGGGACTACGCGCTCCATCCCGCCCGGATCGTCTTGTTGGACGATGACGTGCTGCGAACAACTCGCGGAAACTCCAGCCTCGTCATCGGAAAGACAGTCTCATGATTGATCAATTGGTCGGCATCGCGCTCGAAGCCGGGGCGGCGATCATGCCGGTGTACCAGCAGATGAAGCCGGAGGACGCCACGCTCAAGGGCGATGGCTCCCCCGTGACCCAAGCGGATGCGCTGGCCGAGGCCATCATCCTGCAGCGGCTTGCCAGCCTGGCGCCGCTGATTGCAGTCGTGGCGGAGGAGTCCGTCGCCGCCGGACGCATTCCCGAAACCGCGGGCCAGCCATTCTTCCTGGTCGATCCGCTCGACGGCACCAAGGAATTCCTGTCGAAAAACGGCGATTTCACCGTCAATATCGCCCTGATCGAAAACGGCGTGCCGGTGCTGGGTGTGGTCTACGCGCCGGCGATCGGCGAGCTCTACGCAGGCGGCGTGGGGCAGGGCGCGCGCCGCGCCCTGGTCAGGGACGGCAAGCCTGGTCCCTGGAGCGAAATCCGCGTGCGCGCGGTGCCGGCCGACGGCATCAAGGTGCAGGCCAGCCGCTCACACCTGACCGAGGAAACCAAGACCTTCATCGAGCGTTTCAAGGTGGCGGAGTTCGTTTCCGCCGGCTCCTCGCTCAAGTTTTGCCGCGTCGCCGCCGGCGAAGCAGACCTGTATCCGCGCCTGGCCCGAACGATGGAGTGGGATACCGCCGCCGCCGATGCGGTGCTGCGCGCAGCCGGCGGCAGAGTACTGAACATGGAAGGCCAGCCGCTGGCCTACAACAAGCGCAATCAGGCCAGCGACAGCGATTTCGCCAACGGCTGGTTCGTCGCCACCGGCACGCTCGATCCGTTCGCAGCGCAGCCCTGAAACCGATTCAAGAAACCGGCGACTGGAGAAACAAGCAATGAGTGCTTCGACTGGCAGCGGCGCTTCGCGCACCGTGGTGCGTTACCTGTTCACCGGCGTGGCCGCGACGATTTGCACGGTCGCCGCGATGGGCTCGTGGGTGTCGCTGGCAGTTGGCAGTCTCGGTTCGGCCGCGTTGCCGGTTTCCGCCGCGCGACAGCGACGCGGGCGGATTCGGTAGCGAATCGGCTTGAGTTATTCGTAGGATGCAATGAGCGCAGCGAATTGCATCGCTGGCCCTCACTCCCGGTCCCAATCCAGAATAAATGGTTCTGCTGCCCAATCGGGCGCGCATAACCCAAGTCGTACGTAATGATGAATCGAGGAATGGGGCCAATCGATGGCCCGCTTCACATGCCCGTGTTTGACTGGATTGATGTGGATATAGCCGACGTGGTTGTTGAAGTCGGATTCATCCCTGATGACATGTTCCCAGAAGCGTCTTTGCCATATTCCTCGTTCACCGCGACTAACGCGGCTGCCACGTCGATATTCACCTGCTTCGATGCGGCGTGAGAACGCGGATTTGATCAGAAACCAGCGCTTTGAATAGTCGGAGTCGTTCTCCGGCAGGGTCCACAGGCAATGAAGGTGGTCAGGCAAGATCACCATCGCATCAATAGTGAATGGATGACGCTGACGAACGCGACGGACCACGTCCCGAAGATCATCGATCTTCTCGGTAAGTAGCGACTGTTTCCGTTGGGCCAGGCCCACTGTGAAGAAAAAGCAACCGCCGGGAGCCTGGGCGCGGCGGTAATCGGTCATGGGCGCGCTTTAGTCACGGCCAGCGATGCAATTCTCTTCGCTCATTGCATCCTACAAAAATTCAAGTCGGCTCCAACTCGATCAGCAAATCCTTGGTGTTCACCGTGATCCCCGGCCCGGCGTGAATCTGCTTGACCACGGCATCGCGCGGCGCGGCGATGACGGTTTCCATCTTCATCGCTTCCAGCGCCATCAGCGGCTCGCCTTTGGACACGCTCTGGCCTTTCTGCACCGCCACCCGCACCACCATGCCGGGCATCGGCGCGCCGATCTGGTTGCCGTTGCCGTCCTCGGCCTTGGCCCGCTCGGAGGCTGACTTGGCCGCGCCCGCATGCGGCACGCGCAAGGTGCGTGACTGTCCGTTGAGTTCGAAGAACAGCTTGGCCACGCCTTCGTCTTCGATGTCGGTGCGGCTCTGCAAGCGGATCACCAGGGTCTTGCCCGGCTCGATATCGACGCTGATCTCTTCCTGCTGTTCCGGCAGGCCATAGAAAAACACCGGAGTAGGCAGGGTGCTGACATCGCCGTAGAGCTTCTGGTGCTCGGCGAATTCCTTGAACACCTTGGGATACATCAGATAGGAGGCGAGGTCGGTGTCGGACAGCGCCATGCCCAGCGCCTTCTCCGCTTCCGCCTTGGCCGCGGCCAGGTCCACCGGCGGGATCGATTCGCCGGGGCGCCCCACGAGCGGCGGCTTGCCCTTCAGCACCTTGCTTTGCAGCGCCGGCGGGAAGCCGTCGGCGGGGAAGCCCAGTTCGCCCTTCATCAGCGAGATCACCGACTCGGGGAAGTCGATGGCCTTGTCCGGATTCTGCACGTCCTCCGGCGTCAGGCCGTTGGCTACCATGTACAGGGCCAGGTCGCCGACCACCTTGGAGGTGGGTGTCACCTTGACGATGTCGCCGAACAGTTGGTTGACCTGGGCATAGGCATTGGACACTTCCGGCCAGCGCGCTTCCAGCCCCAGCGAACGGGCCTGCTCGCGCAGGTTGGTGTACTGGCCGCCAGGCATCTCGTGGCGGTAAACATCGGAAGTGCCGGAGCGGATGTCGGCCTCGAACGGCGCATAGTAGCGGCGCACGCCTTCCCAGTAATCGGACAGGCGCTGCATCGCCTCCAGGTCCACGCCCGCGTCATGCTCGCTGCCGACCAGGCTGGCGGCGATGCTGCCCAGATTGGGCTGCGAGGTGAGGCCGCTCATCGCGTCGAGCGCGCCATCCACCGCATCGCAGCCGGCTTCGATGGCGGCCAGCACGCTGGCCGCGGCGATGCCGCTGGTATCGTGCGTATGGAAATGGATCGGCAGGCCGACTTCCTGCTTCAGCGCCCGCACCAGTTCGCGCGCCGCGCGCGGACGGCATACGCCGGCCATGTCCTTGATGCCCAGTACCTGGGCGCCGGCTTTTTCCAGCACCTTGGCCAGATCGACGTAGTATTTGAGGTTGTACTTCGGCCGGCTCGAATCGAACAGGTCGCCGGTGTAGCAGATCGCCGCTTCGGCGACGCCGCCGGCTTCGCGCACCGCATCGATCGGCAGGCGCATGTTCTCCACCGCGTTGAGGCAGTCGAAGATGCGGAAGATGTCGACGCCGGCCAGGGCCGCCTGCTGCACGAAGTAGCGCACCACGTTGTCGGCGTAGTTGGTGTAGCCCACCGCATTGGCCGAGCGCAGCAGCATCTGCAAGGGAATATTCGGCACCGCCTCGCGCAGATCCGCCAGGCGCTGGAACGGATCTTCCTTGAGGAAGCGCAGCGCCACGTCGAAGGTGGCGCCGCCCCAGCATTCCAGCGACAGCAGCCCCGGCAGCATGCGCGCGTAGTAGGGCGCGATGGCGACGATGTCCTTGCTGCGCATGCGCGTGGCGAACAGCGACTGGTGGGCGTCGCGCATGGTGGTGTCGGTCAGCAGCACGCGCTGCTGCTGCTTCATCCACTGAGCGAAGCCGTCCGCCCCTTTTTCCTTCAGCACATCGCGCAAGCCCTTGGGCACCGGCTGGCCCAGGTCGATTTTCGGTTTGATCGGCGCGGCCAGCGGCAGCGCCGGGGCCTTGCGACCTTTCATCTCCGGGTTGCCGTTGACGATGACGTTGCCGATGAAGCGCAGCACGCGGGTGGCCCGATCGCGCCGCGGCGCGAATACGAACAGCTCGGGCGTGTTGTCGATGAAACGGGTGATGCACTCGCCGGAGCGGAACTGCTGATGGCCGATGACATTGGCCAGGAACTGCAGATTGGTTGACAACCCGCGGATGCGGAACTCGCGCAGCGCCCGGTCCATGCGCAGGATCGCCTCGTCCACCGTCGGCGCCCAGGCGGTGACCTTGACCAGCAGGGAGTCATAGTAAGGCGTGATCACGGCGCCGGAGTAGGCAGTGCCGCCGTCGAGGCGGATGCCGAAGCCGGCCGGGCTGCGGTAGGCGACCAGGCGGCCGTAATCCGGGGTAAAGCCGTTCTCCGGGTCCTCGGTGGTGACGCGGCATTGCAGCGCATGCCCGTCCAGCCTGACCTGGTCCTGGCTCGGCAGCTTGGAGTCCGGGTCGCCGATGCGCGCGCCTTCCGACACCCGGATCTGCGCCTTGACGATGTCCACCCCGGTCACTTCCTCGGTGACGGTGTGCTCCACCTGAATGCGCGGATTCACTTCAATGAAATAGAAATGGCCGGTGTCCGCATCCATCAGGAACTCGACCGTCCCGGCGTGGGAGTAATTCACCTGCCGGCACAGGCGCAGCGCGGCGTTGCACAGTTCCTCGCGCTGGTCCTGCTTCAGGTAGGGCGCGGGGGCGCGCTCCACCACTTTCTGGTTGCGCCGCTGCACCGAGCAGTCGCGCTCGAACAGGTGGATCAGGTTGCCGTGGGTGTCGCCCAGCACCTGCACCTCGACATGGCGCGCGCGCCGCACCAGCTTTTCGACATAGACCTCGTCGTTGCCGAACGCGGACTTGGCTTCGCGCCGCGCCGACTCCATCTGCGGTCCCAACTCGGCCTCGGATTCGATCACCCGCATGCCGCGGCCGCCGCCGCCCCAGCTGGCCTTCATCATCACCGGGTAGCCGACCGTGGCGACGATCTTCTTGCACTGGTCCAGCTCCTGGGGCAGGGCGCGGGAGGCCGGCAGCACCGGCACCTGGGCCTGTTCCGCCGCCTTGCGCGCAGCGACCTTGTCGCCCAGGGTTTTCAACACCTGCGGCTGCGGGCCGATGAACAGGATGCCGGCGGCGGCGCAAGCCTCGGCGAAAGCCGGATTCTCCGACAGAAAGCCGTAGCCCGGATGAATCGCGTCGACCTGCGCATCCTTGGCGGTGCGGATGATGTCGGCGATATCCAGGTAGGCGGCAATCGGCTTGGAGCCGGCGCCCACCAGATAGCTTTCGTCTGCCTTGAAACGGTGCAGAGCGAAGCGGTCCTCGTGGGCGTAGATCGAAACGGTGCGGATACCCATCTCCGCCGCCGCCCGCATCACCCGGATGGAAATTTCGCCGCGATTGGCGACAAGAAGCTTGCGGATCCGGCGGCCGGATTCGTTCGCGGAAGACATGGTGGGTTCCTGAGGCGAGTTTGCACGCCCAGATTACCGAATTGTGTCGCGACTTGTACCCTACGGCAGCGTATTGCTGAGGCAGTAAGAAACATTATTGCCGGCGCCGGCTGAAACAAAGCCGTCATGCACATTGCATATTGTTGCAACACCGGCGGGCTGCTTCGCGCTGCCCCGGTCTGCCGCGCCGCAACCGGCGCAGGCTTTTTCTCCAGACACGGATGTCCAGGTGCCGATCAATCGCAGGGAATTTCTGTTGCAGGGCGGCCTTGCCACTGCCGCGCTGGCGGTCAGCCCGGCCGCGTTCGAAGCTGAGCCGCTGCCGCAGTTGCCGCTGTGCGGCGGCAGCGCGTTGCGCAAGGTGGCGTTTCGCTCACAGCCCCTGCCGTCCGGGGCGCCGCTGAATCCCCTGACCCTGGCGCGCTTTGTCGATCCGCTGCCGATCCCGTCGGTACTGACCAGCAGCGGCCTGCGCCCCAGCCCCGAAGACCCGAAACTGGAGTTGCCGTATTACCGCGTGGAAATGCGCGAATGCCTGGCGAAACTGCATCGCGATCTGAAGCCGACCCGCCAATGGGGCTATGCCGGCTGCGTGCCCGGGCCGACCATCGAGACGCGCAGCGGGCAGGGGCTGCTGGTGGAGTGGGTCAACGCGCTGCCGCGCCGGCATCTGCTGCCGGTGGACTTCAACGTCCACGGCGCCGAGGCCAGCCAGCCCGAGGTGCGCACCATCGCCCACGTTCACGGCGCCAAGGTGCCGCCGCAAAGCGATGGCTATCCCGAGCACTGGTGGACAGCTGGCAAGTCCAAGACCTTTCACTATCCCAACCGGCAGGACGCGGCCACGCTGTGGTACCACGACCACGCCATGGGCATTACCCGCCTCAATATTTTCGCCGGCCTGATCGGCATGTTCATCGTGCGCGACGAGGTGGAGGATGCGCTGGACCTGCCGCGCGGCGCCTACGACATCCCGCTGATGATCTACGACCGCCGGCTCGATCAGCAGGCCCAGCTTTACTACATGACGTCCGGCGATCCGCAGGCGCCGTGGGTGCCGGAGTTCTACAGCAACACCATCGTCTGCAACGGCAAAATATATCCGTATCTCGAGGTGGAGCCGAGGCGTTATCGCTTTCGCATGCTCAACGCCGCCAACGGCCGTTCGTTCTACCTCAAGCTGTCCAACGGCCAGGAATTCCAGCAGATCGGCAGCGACGCCGGCCTGCTGTCGCAGCCGGTGCCGCTGCAGGAAGTGGAGTTGTTCCCGGCCGAGCGCGCCGATGTGGTCCTCGACTTTTCAGGTCGCGGCGGCGAACAGATCGTGCTGCGGCAGGGCTCGCAGGACGTCATGCAGTTCCGCGTGCGCAAGGACGGCGGCAAGGATGCAGGCCCCCTTCCGGCCAGGCTGCGGCCGGTGGCGCGGATTGCCGAAGCCGAGGCGGTGAAAACGCGCCTGCTGACCCTGGGTGAGCATGACGACTACGCCGGCAATTCCACCACGGTGCTGCTCAACGGCGCGCACTGGGACAAGCCGGTCACCGAAACGCCGGTGCTCGACACGGTGGAGATCTGGAGCCTGCTCAATCTCACCGCCGATGCGCACCCGATCCACCTGCACCTGGTGCGTTTTCAGATTCTCGACCGACGCCCGTTCGACATTTTCGCTTACAACGCCAGCAAGACCCTGCGCTATACCGGCCCGGCCATTGCGCCGCCGCCGCATGAGGCTGGCTGGAAGGACACCGTCCGCACCGATCCGGGCATGGTGACACGCATCATCGTACGTTTCGAAGGATATACCGGGCGGTACGTATGGCACTGTCATCTGCTCGAACATGAGGACAACGAGATGATGCGACCTTACGATGTCCTTGCAAAGAGCTAACGCCAGCAAGAGCTAGTACCAGCGGGCTTCGGGATCGAGATTTCACAAAACGGAAATCGTTGCGTCACATGACGGGGGCAGACTTCCGGACTCGTCACCCACAACAGGGAATGTGCTCGTGATCAATCTCTTCCGTAAGACCAAGCTCCCGGCCTTCACCGGCGCGGCGGCACTTGCCGCGCTCAGTGTTTTTGCCGCCTCGTGCTCCAACGACAACAACGGCAGTGGCAGCAGCAGCAGTAGCAGCAGTGGTGGCAGCAGCAGCGGGACAAGCAGCAGCGGCAGTAGCAGCAGTGGTAGCGGCAGCAGCAGTGGCAGCAGCAGCGGTTCGTCTTCCGGCGGTGTTGTCGGCGTCGCCAAGACCCCGATCCAGCACGTCATCCTGATCATCGGCGAAAACCGCACCTTCGACCACGTCTTCGGCACTTACACGCCGCCGGCCGGCCAGACCATCTCCAACCTGCTGTCCAAGGGCATTGTCAACGCCGACGGCACGCCGGGCCCGAACTTCTCCAAGGCCCAGCAGTTCACCGCCACCACCGGCCTCACCTATTCGAACAGCCCGACCAAGGGTGCAGCCTATTCCGTGCTGCCGCCGATGATGACCGGCGGTGCGCCGAAGAACGCGAACTTCGCCTCGGCGGCCCAGGCCCAGACGGTCGAGCCGGCCCTGCCCACCGATCCGGTCAATTACTACACCTACCTTGCCGACGGCGGCAGCGGCCTGTCCACTTATTCGGTGGATACGCGCTTCACCAATGCGACGACGCTGCCCAACGGGCCGGTCAACAACCACGCCTTCATCACCGATGACGCCTACGCAAGCAGCCCGGTGCATCGCTTCTTCCAGATGTGGCAGCAGACCGATTGCAGCGTGGCGGCCTCCACCGCGCAGAATCCGAGCGGCTGCCAGAACGACCTGTTCCCCTGGGTCGAAGTGACCATCGGCGCCGGCAGCAACGGCGCGGTCCAGCCTGCCGGCTTCAGCAACACCAGCACCGGCGAGGGCTCCACCTCGATGCAGTTCCTCAACTCCGCCCAGGGTGACGCTGCCTACTTCACCTCGCTGGCGCAGAAGTACGCGCTGAGCGACAACTTCCACCAGTCGGTCATGGGCGGCACCGGCGCCAACCACATCATGCTGGGCTACGGCAGCCCGATCTACTATGCCGACGCCAATGGCAACCCCGCCACGCCGCCGCCGCTGCAGATCGAGAATCCCGATCCGCAGGTCGGCACCAACAACTACTACACACAGGACGGCTACGGCAGCACCACCACCGGTGGCGGCGGCTCGTATGTGAACTGCGCCGACAAGACCCAGGGCGGCGTGGCGGCGATCCTCAACTATCTCAACGCCCTGCCGTACAAGCCGTTCAACGGCGGCGATTGCCAGGCCGGCCAGTACTACCTGGTCAACAACTACAATCCCGGCTATCTGGGCACCGGCGAAGCCGCGCCGCTGGGCGCGACGCAGTTCACCATCCCGCCGACCACGCAGAACAACATCGGCCTGCTGCTGAGCAAGTTCGGCGTCAGCTGGAAATACTATGGCGAGGGTTTCGACGGTGGCGCGGAAGACGGCGAGGCCGGCACCTTCTGCAACATCTGCGATCCGTTCCTGTACTCCACGCAGGTCATGACCAACCCGGCCCTGCGCGGCAACAATCAGGACATCGGCGATCTCTACGCCGACCTCAACAACGGCACGCTGCCTGCGGTATCCATCGTCAAGCCCGACGGCCTGCTCGACGGCCATCCGGCCTCCTCCAAGCTCGACCTGTTCGAAGGCTTCTGCCAGAAGATCATCGCCGAGCTGCAGGCCAACCCGGCACTGTGGGCCAACACCGCGGTGATGATCACCTTCGACGAGGGCGGCGGCTACTACGACTCCGGCTACATCCAGCCGATCGACTTCTTCGGCGACGGCACCCGCATCCCGATGATCGTCGTGTCGAAGTACTCGACCGGCGGCAACGTGGTGCACACGTATTACGATCATGTCTCCTTCGACAAGTTCGTCGAGTCCAACTGGAACCTGGGTGCGACGATCTCCAGCTTCAGCCGCGACAACCTGCCGAATCCGACCGCCGGTCCGAATGCCTATGTGCCCGGCAATCAGCCCGCGATCGGCGATCTGATGGACATGTTCGTGTTCCCGTCCAGCTAGTCGAATAGCGGCATTCAAGCGGAAGGGCCGGCAGCCGCAAGGCTGCCGGCCTTTTCCCGTATCAGGCCCTGTAACGGGCCCCGCATCAGGATTCCCCATGACGTTCAGCAAAACTTCCGCATCGCGCGCCGCCGGCGCGCTTTTCCTTTGGTCCAGCCTCATTGCCGTGGCTCATGCCGACAGCTTTGGCGCCATGCCCGGTCTGTGGGGCACCACTTATCAGGTACAGCAGGACGCCGCGCCGGCGCCGGCCGCTGCACCGCCGCGCTGGCATTGCGTCGATGAAGAGGCCGATCCCTGGCTGGAGTTCGCCCAGTTGCGCGTGCCCAAAGGCTATTCCTGCAAGCGCGTTTCCTTCGACCGCACTGTTTCATCGCTGAAATGGCGGCTGGAATGCAGCGGCCCCGCCAGCTTCGTCAACGAGGGCTCGCTGGTGTTCGACAGTCCCAAGCACTACAGCGGCGAGGTCAGGCTCAGCGGCAGCCTGATGGACTATCCGATCCAGACCAGGATCAAGCTGGAAGGCAGCCGCAAGGCAGCCTGCACCAGTCCGTCCGACTGAGCTGTATCGGCATCTACAGTTGTGCACTGGAGAAACAGGCTCAAATCGCCGGACTTTGTGCTTAAATGGGAAGCTTCAGCCTGGAGTGGCCCGGCGTGCGACTGTCCCTGTATACCGATTTTTCCCTGCGCCTGCTGGTGTATCTGGCGGGTGTGCGGGACGGCAAACCGGTCAGTGCCGGACTGATCGCCGACAAATACCGGGTTTCCACCCATCACATGCACAAGGTTGCGCAGGGCTTGCGCAAGCTCGGATACATCGAGTCGGTCAGCGGCAGAAATGGCGGCCTGCGTCTGGCAGTGCCCGCCGATGCGCTGCGCATCGGCGACGTGGTCGAAGCCATGGAAGGTCATGGGCACATGGCGGACTGCACCCGGGGTCCCTGCGGGCTGCACGGCGCCTGCCTTCTGAAAGGCGCCCTGGATCGGGCCGAACGCGGTTTTCTGGATGAACTCAGGAAATACACCCTGGCCGATGTGATCCGCGGGCCCACCCTGATCCGGCTTGAGCATCTGCTGCGCGCGGCCTGAGGCCTTCGCGCAGCCATACACTACAACCTGATCCAATCGGTGCCGGAGGCGCATAAGGCCCGGCTATGCCTGCGCGGGCGTGAACTGCTTTACGCCTGGTGCCGCCAGCGCGGCATCGGCCATCGCCGCTGCGCGCCGAAGTCCTGGCGCTGGCCGGCCCTGCATTGCCTCGCCGCCCTGGCCATTGCCGGGCGGGTGGGGGAGCTGGTCGTTGCTGACTGAAGGCTCATGTCAAAATGCTCCGTCCGGTCCGGACGGCGCTAGTCCGTATTGGGTATGAGCGCCGTTCTGGTCGGGGGCAAGATGTGGCACCGTGCGGATCCCGGGGTAGCCCCCGGTTATAGCCGCCAGGTGGCGGCAGTCCTGCGCCGTTGCTTGCTCATTCATCCACCATTCACGCGAACCGGACCCAGGCAAAGACATGACCGAACAAAAGTCCACCAACGTCACCTGGCACGACGGCGAAGTGACCCGTGCCGACCGCGGCCAACTGCTGGGCCATGCCGGCGCCACCATCTGGTTCACCGGCCTGTCGGGGAGCGGCAAGAGCACCGTGGCGGTGGCCCTGGAAAAAGTCCTGCACGGCCA
>Ga0302314_10000070_pt1 | contig 157264 bp, 158 predicted proteins | sample III_Palsa_N2_3_FD_200533 | JGI IMG/M metagenome (GOLD analysis project Ga0302314, IMG submission 200533) | Peat permafrost microbial communities from Stordalen Mire near Abisko, Sweden - III_Palsa_N2_3 | ecosystem: Environmental > Terrestrial > Soil > Palsa > Peat permafrost | place: Sweden... | reverse complement strand
GAACTCATCCACACCCACGCCCGCACGCCGGGCGACACCGGCTCCGCCGAAGTCCAGGTGGCCATCCTGTCCGAACGGATCGCCAACCTCACCGAGCACTTCCGGACCCACAAGAAGGACAACCACTCCCGTCGCGGTCTCCTGAAGCTGGTCTCGCAGCGGCGCTCGCTGCTCGACCACCTGAAGAAGTCGGACGAAGCCCGTTATCAGGCCCTGATCGGCACGCTCGGACTGCGCCGCTAGCCTTGATGATCCGGCGCGCGCATCGTCGCGCGCCCACTACCGCCGCCGCCCGCCATCGACAGGCATGAAGGGCGCCGGTTTTTCGCTCCCCGGACCACGACGGTCCCTGCGGAGCGGCATACGCCGAGGGTTCCGAAAGCAATCCTCACCCAGCCTGTCGAACGAGGAGAGGATTCCCGGAAACCCAGGCGATGATCGCCGACCGACCCTGTCCGCCCCCTGGGAATAGGCCCTGGGGATTTGAAAGAAAGAAGATCACGAAATGTTCGATATCCGACGCAAGTCCATTGAATGGGGCGGCCGCAAGCTGACCCTCGAAACCGGCCGCATGGCCCGTCAGGCCGATGGCGCCGTTCTGGCCACCTACGGCGAGACCATGGTGCTGGCCACCGCCGTCTTCGCCAAGTCGGCCAAGCCCGGCCAGGACTTCTTCCCCCTGACCGTCAACTATCAGGAAAAATTCTACGCCGCCGGCAAGATCCCCGGCAGCTTCCCCCGCCGCGAAGGCGCGCCGTCCCAGAAGGAAACCCTGACCTCGCGCCTGATCGACCGTCCGATCCGGCCGCTGTTCGTCAAGGGCTTCAAGAATGAAGTCCAGGTGGTCACCACCGTCCTGGCCCACGATCTCGAAAACGATCCCGACATCGTCGCCCTGGTCGCCGCCTCGGCGGCCCTGGTGCTGTCCGGCGCGCCGTTCATGGGCCCGATCGGCGGCGTCCGCGTCGGCATGATCGACGACGAATACGTCCTCAATCCGACGCTGGACCAGATGAAGGAGACCAAGATGGACCTGGTCGTCGCCTCCACCAGCGACGCGGTCATGATGGTCGAATCCGAAATCCAGGAACTGAGCGAAGACGACGTCCTCAAGGGCGTAATGTTTGGCCACGCGGCCATCCAGCCGGTGATCCAGGCGATCATCGAACTGGCCGAGCACGCCGCCAAGGAGCCGTTCGAATTCGCCGAGGATGACACCGACGCGGTCAAGGCCGAGATCAAGAAGCTGATCGGCAAGGACCTGGCCGCGGCCTACAAGATCGTCGCCAAGGGTCAGCGCCAGGACGCGGTGCACGCCGCCAAGGACAAGGCGATCGCCAAGTTCGGCAAGTCCGACGCCAATCCTGGCGGGACGGACGTCGCCAAGCTCGGCGCGGTGTTCAAGGAATTGGAAGCCGACGTCGTCCGTCGCAACATCCTAGACACCGGCATCCGCATCGACGGCCGCACCGTCGACACGGTCCGCCCGATCGTCTCGGAAGTGGGTGTCCTCTCGCGCGCACACGGCTCGGCCCTGTTCACCCGTGGCGAAACCCAGGCCCTGGTGGTCGCCACCCTGGGCACCGGCGACGACGAGCAAATGATCGACGCGCTGGAAGGCAAGTACTTCGAGAAGTTCATGCTGCACTACAACTTCCCGCCGTTCTCGGTGGGTGAGACGGGCCGCATGGGCGCGCCGGGCCGCCGCGAAGTCGGCCACGGCAAGCTCGCCTGGCGAGCCATCCGTCCGATGCTGCCGTCAGCGGAAGACTTCCCCTACACCCTGCGCCTGGTCTCGGAGATCACCGAGTCCAACGGCTCATCCTCCATGGCCTCGGTGTGCGGCTCTTCGCTCGCCCTCATGGACGCGGGCGTGCCCCTGAAGAAGCCGGTCTCCGGCATCGCCATGGGCCTGATCCTTGAGTCGGACGGCTTCGCGGTCCTGTCGGACATCCTCGGTGACGAGGATCACCTGGGCGACATGGACTTCAAGGTCGCCGGCACCGCCGACGGCATCACCTCGCTGCAGATGGACATCAAGATCGCCGGCATCACCGAAGCGATCATGAAACAGGCCCTCGAGCAGGCCAAAGGCGGCCGCCTGCACATCCTGGGCGAAATGGCCAAGGCCATCGACGGCGCCCGTCCGGACGTCGGCGAGTACGCGCCCAAGATCGAGACCATCACCATTCCGGTGGACAAGATCCGCGAAGTGATCGGCACCGGCGGCAAGGTGATCCGCGAGATCGTCGCCACCACCGGGGCCAAGGTCGACGTCAATGACGACGGCGTGGTCAAGGTCGCCGCCAGCGACGGGGCCAAGATCAAGGCCGCGATCGACTGGATCAAGTCGCTCACCTCCGAGCCCGAGGTCGGCCTGATCTACGAAGGCAAGGTGGTCAAGATTGTCGACTTCGGCGCCTTCGTGAACTTCTTCGGCGCCAAGGACGGCCTGGTCCACGTCAGCCAGATCGCTAATGAGCGGGTAAACAAGGTCTCCGACGTCCTGACCGAAGGCCAGGCGGTGAAGGTCAAGCTCGTCGGCTTCGACGACCGCGGCAAGACCCGCCTGTCCATGAAGGCCGTCGACCAGGTCACCGGTGAAGACCTGACCAAGCGGGAAACGGTCGAAGAAGAGGCTTAAACCCCTCTCCCACTGGGGGGAACTATATACTTGACAAAGCAAGCGGGTTGGATAGGGTGGGTTTCGTCATAGCGAGCCTCCTCAAATGAACCTGACCGATCCGATCTTCACCGACGCCGACAAAGCCCGCGAGCACCTTGAAGCCACGCGCTGGCCGCATGGCCCGGTGTGCCCGCATTGCGGTGTGATCGCTCAGGCGACGGCCCTGCAAGGCAAGGCGCACCGTCCGGGCGTCTATCAGTGCAACGCGTGCCGCGAGCAATTCACGGCGACCGTTGGCACGGTATTTGAGCGTTCCAAGGTTCCGCTCAACAAGTGGCTTCTCGCGTCCTACCTCATGGCGTCGAGCAAGAAGGGCATTTCGGCCCACCAACTGCACCGCACGCTGGGCGTCACCTACAAGACGGCGTGGTTCATGGAACACCGTCTGCGCGAAGCCATGAATGAGCCCGCGCCCGCGCCGCTGGGCGGCGAAGGAAAGACCGTTGAAGCCGACGAAACCGTCATCGGCGGCAAGGAACGCAACAAGCGCCTGTCGAAGCGCAACCCGAAGAACATCGGCGCGGTCGGCAAGCAGGTCGCCTTCACGCTGGTCGAGCGCAATGGCCGCGCTCGCTCGTTCCACGTCGCCAATGTGACCGGCAAGACGTTGCGTCCGCTGATGGTCAAGCACGTCAGCCGTCAGTCGGCCCTGATGACCGACGACGCGGGCCAATACCGCCCCATCGGGGTCGAGTTCGCCAGCCACGAGACGGTCAATCACGGGATCGAGGAATACGTGCGCGGCGACGTTCACTCGAACACCGTCGAAGGCTTCTTCTCGATCCTGAAGCGTGGCGTGATCGGAACCTATCATTCGATCAGCGAAGCCCACTTGGCCCGCTACCTCGCGGAATTTGACTTCCGCTATAACAACCGCATCGCACTCGGCGTGAACGACACCATGCGCGCTGACGAACTGCTGCGCGGGATCGGGGGCAAGCGCCTCACCTATCGGCGGACTAGTGAAGGCGCGCACGCGTAAGCAGAAGGCGCGAAAGCTGATTCGACTCCGAAAGGCGAAGCTGAAAGGCTGAGCCTCATGGATGAAACCCTGCCGCCCTTCGATGGCTTCGCCCGGTCCGGCGAAGCCCTGGTGCGCCAGAACATCGAGGACAAATACATCACGGGTGGCCTGCGGGCCTCGGCGGTCGTTTGGCTCGCGTGGAGAGAAGAACAACGTCGGACTCAAAGCGACGCCCTCCAAGCCGAACAGGCTTCCGCCGCTTCGCGGGCGGCGGAAGCAGCGACGCGCGCAGCAGACGCGGCGGAAGCCGCCAACACGCTCGCTCGAAACGCCAACACAACGGCGAAGATCGCCGCCGCAATTGCAGCGCTAGCGCTGATCGCCTCTGTCGCCGTGCCGCTCATCCTGCGGCACTGACAATTTGTGTGGCTAATCCTGCTTTCCGGTGCGGCGCATTTCTAGACCGATGACGGTCAACGCGAAGACAGCCGATCCTCTCCAAAAGCCCATATGGAGGCTGCCGGCGACCAGACTGGCGGCGCCCCCAATGAGTATCGATCCCATTGAGGCCGTCCAAAAGATTCGGCGGTCTTTGGGCTTGGGCTGATACCCTTCCACCTACGCTGACTCCCCTGTTGGTCTTTCGGGCGGGACCTTGTGCGGCTTGTGTGGCGTGTTCACCAGGTTGCCGACAAGGCGCTTGAATCGCGCGTCCGCGTCCGACTCGGATAGCCTGTCGTCCGGCGAAGGTTTGTCGGTCATGCCTAGTTTCAGCCCTGTGTTCCGAGATGAGCAGGAAGCGCGGGAAATCTACGCTTCCTGCGGTCGCTTGGCGATGTGTTGGGGCTACCTCGAACTCGTCATCGAAGGAATCCTGCTGGTGTTGCGCAACGCGCAAAACGCGCCGGTCAAAGATCACGCGTTCATCGTCTTCCCGGTCTCGTTCGACAACAAGCGCGACGAGATCAAAGACCGGATCAAGCGAGATTGGCTGTTCCACCCGGCGCAAGCGCGGACGGTCAAACTGCTTGGCGACGCTTCGGCGGTTCACAACATCCGCAACATCGCGCTCCACGGTCTTTGCCAAGGAACGACGCTCACGGGCAGCGTTCGCTTCGACGTTGCCGACAACAAGCGCGGGCTGCGGGGCGTCAAAAAGGTGATCGCTAAGCAAAAGTTTCTCGCCCTTCCGGCGCGAGTCGACGCGCTGCACCTTGAGTTTGAGGCGCTGCACCGAGAAATGCTGATGCTATGGCTAGCGCCCGGCCGGCCGCCCTATGACCCGACCAATCGCCGTCGGACCGGATCGCCCACGCACGGATGACGTGGGAGATTTCCTCAATCGTCTCGCCCTTCGAGGGCGCCGGCCTGTCACGCCCGGCCACTGTGGGGGAATCAGCGTGCTTTGTCACGTATATAGTTCCCCCCACTGGGAGAGGTGGTCTCACCCCCGTTTCCAGAACGCCCCTGACCGCGCCACACAGCGCGCGGGCAGGGGTTTGCGGCCGGCCTCGACGTAGCCCAGCCCGGTCATCAAAGCCGCGGTCATGGTCTCGGCCGTGGGCGCAGCGGCGGCGGTCTGGCGATAGGCTTCTCCGAGCGCCTCGTGCAGCAGGACATCGATCCCGGCCAGGGCAGGCAGGCCGTCGAGCGTGGCTTCAAGCGCGGCCGAGCGCGCCTCGGGCGAGGCCATGATCTCGGCCATGCGCGCGGCCAACGGATCGCCGTCGGCCAACGGCTCCGGCTCGGCGTAGGGCAGCCCCAAGAGCTCGATCGCCCGCGCCAAGTGATTGCCCTCGGCCGAATGCAGCGCCTTGGCGCGCTTCCACACCGCGTAGCGCTCGCTCTGGCTGCGCTCGCGCAGCTTGGTACGCGTCCAGCCGCCGATGAATATCTCTTCCTTCATGCGCCCTCGATTAAGGCGCCGGCGCGCCTTTGCTCAAGAGGCGGCGGCGGCTAGGCTCGCCGCATGGCCACGTTCCAGAGCGGCGGGCTCAGCCTCGCCTACGACGACCGCCCGCCCATGGGCGCGGCGGCCGGGACCATCCTGCTCGTGCACGGCTTCGCCATGAGCCGCGCTGAAAGCTGGAAGCGGCTCGGCTGGTACGCCGCTTTCGAGCGCAAGGGCTGGCGAACGATCGCCCTAGACCTGCGCGGCCATGGCGAGAGCGACAAGCCGCACGAGGCCGCCGCCTACGCCCGCGCCGACATGATCGGCGACCTCGCGACCCTCCTCGATCACCTCGGCCTCGGACGCGTGGACGTGCTCGGCTATTCCATGGGCGCGCACCTGGCGCTGGGCCTCACGCTCGCCCATCCAGGCCGTGTCGACCGCCTGATCCTGGGCGGCGTGGGCGGGCGGGTGCTGGACGGCGGCGGACCGATCGCCAAGGCCGGCATGACCCTGGCCGAGGCCATGCGCGCGGATGATCCGGAAACCATCGCCGAGCCGACCCTCCGGGGTTTCCGCAAGTTCGCCGAACTGCAGGGCGACGACCGCCTGGCGCTGGCGGCGTGCAGCCAGGGCGCCGGCCGGCCGGTGACGGCCGAGGATTTCGCCGCCGTCCGCGCGCCTACCCTGGTGGTCGCTGGCGCGCTCGACGAGATCGCCGGCGATCCCGGGCGCTTGGCCGACGCGCTCCCGGACGCCAAGACCGTGTCCCTGCCGGCTTGCGATCACTTCAGCGCCATCCCCCACGCCCTCTTCAAGGCGGCGGTGTTTGACTTCCTGGAGGGGTGGCTCGAGGAAGAGCCTTTCCCATGAGCACTAGGGGCACGGCGACACCGTTCACCGGCGCGGCGGCGGTGCGCTCGATCTCCTCGTAGCCGCAGGCCCGGTAGAGCGGCTCGCCGGCCAGGGTCGCCATCAGCTGCACGCGGGTGAAGCCCTCAGCGGCCGCCGCCACTTCGCAGAGCGTCAGGATCACCCGGCCGACGCCCCGGCGCGCGAAGGTCGGGTCGGTGTACATGGCCCGCACCCGCGCGGCGTCCACAGCGGGATCGAGCCGCCTCGCGTCGCGCAGCGCGGTGCTGTGGTCGCCGCCGTAGAGCGTCGCCCGCCGGCTCCAGCCGCCGCATCCGGCCAGGACCCCGTCCGCCTCGACCAAGAAATAGGTGCCGTCGGCGACCAGCTGGGTGTCGAGGCCCATGGTCTCCCGGCTGGCGGCGATCTCAGCCTCGCTGAGGAAGGGGCGTTGCAGCTCGGCGATGGAACGCGCCATCAGCACCCGCAGCGCCGGCAGGTCGCCGTCCTGCGCCAGCCTGTGAGTCAGCACCGGGACGTCAGGCGAGGTTGTAGGTCCCGCCCTTCTCCAGGGCGCGCTTGAACGCCGGCCGCGCGTGCAGGCGATCGACCCAGGCGCTGAGGTTCGGCTTGTCGGCCAGGCGGCCGAAGGCGCGGCCCACCTCGCCGACAAAGCTCATCTGGATATCGGCCCCGGTCAGGCCCTCGCCCATCAGATAGGGCCGGCCGGCCAGCGCGCCTTCGACATAGCCGAGGTGGTTGTCGATCTCGCTGTCGATACGGTCCTTCAGCGGCGCGCCGCCCTCGCCCAGACGCATGGTGTAGAGGTTGAGCATCAGCGGCAGCATGGCCGAACCCTCGGCATAGTGCAGCCACTCGAGATATTTCTCGTGCGCCGGCCCGCCCGCCGCCGGCTGCAGCCGGCCGCCCCCACGGCTGCGGATGATGTAGTCCACCGCCGCGCCGGACTCGGCCAGGGTCAGGTCGCCATCGACGATCACAGGCGACTTGCCGAGCGGATGGATCGCCTTCAGCTCCGGCGGGGCCAGGTTGGTGGTCGCGTCGCGCTGGTAGAACTTGATTTCATAGGGCGTCTCCAGCTCCTCCAGCAGCCACAGAATGCGCTGCGAGCGCGAATTATTGAGGTGGTGGACGACGATCATGCGCGTTTCTCCCGGGTCGGCTTACCGCCAGCAGAGCCCCAAAGCGGGCCGGGCGCAATGGGAGAGGCTGCGGTCCGCCTCAGGTGAGCGCCCCCGCCGTTCCCACCGTAAACCGCCGTAGTGACGGTGAATCTACGGTGTTTGCGGTCCGCGCCTACCCGATTGACGCCGGTAGTCACCGCAACTTCGGTGGATGGATCCGGCGTGACGAGCGGCGGCGCGACTCGCAATATGTAGCGAATATATTGCAAAATGTCAAACCCAATCGTCCGCATTGAGGACGGACGGCCGCCATGGCGAAGCCCCGGGGAAACCGCTAGGCTCAAACCCGCACCATGAACGGCGTCTTCACCATCCTCATCCCGGTCGCCCTGGCGGCGGTGGCGATCACCCTGGGCCTTGGGGTCTACAGCCTTTTCCGCGGCGGCGATTTCGCCGGAAAGTGGTCCAACAAGCTCATGCGGCTGCGCGTGGTTCTGCAGTTCGTCGCTATCCTGATCGTGGCGGCGGCGGTTCTGCTACGCCACACGCACCCATCCTGAGGCCCGGCGCATGGTCTTGCTCAACCGCATCTACACCCGCACCGGCGACGGCGGCTCCACGCGGCTGGCCAGCGGCGAGACGGTCAGCAAGGCCAGCGCGCGGGTCGGCGCCTATGGCGAGGTGGACGAGCTCAACGCCGTGCTGGGCTTGGCGCGGCTGGAGACCGCGGGGGACGACGCCCTCGATCCCATGCTGGCCCGCATCCAGAACGACCTCTTCGACCTGGGCGCCGACCTGGCGACGCCCGCCCGCAAGGAAGGCGCGCCCGAAGCCCTGCGCATCGTCGCCAGTCAGGTCAAGCGGCTGGAGCGCGAGATCGACGGCCTCAACGCCGGCCTGGCGCCGTTGACGTCGTTCATCCTGCCCGGAGGATCGCGGACCTCGGCCCATCTGCACCACGCTCGCACGGTGTGCCGGCGGGCCGAGCGGGCGGCGGTAGCCTTCATGTCGGCGGAGGGCGCCGGCGACCACGTCGAGGCCGTCCGCTACTTGAACCGCCTGTCGGACCTGCTGTTCGTCATGGCGCGCCATTCGAATGCGCGGGGGCGGGGGGATGTGCTGTGGGCGCCCGCGGCAACGCGGGCATGATCTTGTAGCCGGCGAAGGCCCCGCTGGTGAACCGGCTGATCGGGATAGGCGTCAGGCACTGCCGATCCTGGGGATCCCACCACAGGTTCTCGCGGTCGCACTTCTGCTCCGGCCAGACATAGAGGACCTGATAGCCGATGGCGCCCCCCATCGCGAGGACGAACAGGGCGAGGACGGTGAGTTTGGCGGTGGTGTACCAGCGTTCCATGGCGGCGCGTTCTTAGTCGCCCAGCGCGCGCGGGGCCAGAGGGGACGCGAACGCCACCGGCTTGCAAACCCCGCTCAAGACGTTATTGCCCTCGCGTCCTCCCCTACCGAAGGGGTTGAATGGCGGAGAGGCCGATGAAGGTTTTGGTCCCGGTCAAGCGGGTGATCGACTACAATGTGAAGGCGCGGGTGAAATCCGACCAGACGGGCGTGGACCTCGCCAACGTCAAGATGTCGATGAACCCGTTCTGCGAAATCGCGGTCGAAGAGGCCGTGCGCCTGCAGGAAAAGGGCGTCGCCACCGAGGTTGTGGTGGTCTCGATCGGACCGATCCAGGCCCAGGAGACCATCCGCACGGCCCTGGCCATGGGCGCCGAACGCGGCATCCTGATCCAGACCGACACCGATCCCGAGCCTCTGGAGGTGGCCAAGTTGCTGGCCGCCGTCGCCAAGGCCGAGGAGCCCAGGCTGATCCTGATGGGCAAACAGGCCATCGACGGCGACAACAACGCCGTCGGCCAGATGCTGTCGGCGCTGCTCGGCTGGCCGCAGGCGACTTTCGCCTCCAAGGTCGAGGTGTCGGGCGATAAGGCCAAGGTCACCCGCGAGGTGGACGGCGGCCTGCAGACCCTGGAGGTCGACCTGCCCGCCGTGGTCACCGCCGACCTGCGCCTCAACGAGCCGCGCTACGCCTCCCTGCCCAACATCATGAAGGCCAAGCGCAAGACCATCGACATCAAGACGCCCGACGACTTCGGCGGCCTGGGCGAGGGTCACCTGAAGGTGGTCAAGGTCACCGAACCGCCCAAGCGCGTCGCCGGCGTGAAGGTGGAGAACGCGGCCGAGCTGGTCGCCAAGCTGAAGACCGAAGCGGGAGTGATCTGACATGGCCGTTCTCGTCGTCGCCGACCATGACAACGCCGAACTCAAGGACACCACGCTGAAGACCGTGACCGCCGCCCTGGCGATCTCGGGCGACGTCGACGTGCTGGTGGCCGGCAAGGGGATCGCCGCCGTCGCCGCCCAGGCCGCCAAGATCGCCGGCGTGCGCAAGGTGCTGACCACCGAGAGCGACGCCCTGGGCCAGCACATCGCCGAGGCGCTGTCGGCCTGCCTCGTTCCCTTGATGGCCGGCTATGACGACCTGCTGACGCCGGCGACGACCGTGGGCAAGAATTTCGCCCCGCGCGTGGCCGCCCTGCTCGACGTCGCCCCGATCTCCGATGTGCTCGAGGTGGTCGACGCCGACACCTTCGTGCGGCCGATCTACGCCGGCAATGCGCTGGAGACGGTGCATTCGTCCGACGCCAAGAAGGTCATCACCGTGCGCGCCACGGCCTTCAAGCCCGCCGAGGGCGGCGGTTCGGCCGCCATCGAGGCGGTCGACGCCGGACCGGGCGCGCCGCACACGCGCTTCGTCTCCGAGGAAATCGTCAAGTCGGACCGGCCGGAGCTGGCCGGGGCCAAGATCGTCGTCTCCGGCGGCCGCGCCATGGGTTCGGCCGAGGAATTCCACCGGGTCATCGAGCCACTGGCCGACAAGCTCGGGGCCGCGGTCGGCGCCTCGCGCGCGGCGGTGGACGCCGGCTATGCGCCCAACGACTATCAGGTCGGCCAGACTGGCAAGGTGGTGGCGCCGCAGCTCTACATCGCCATCGGCATCTCCGGCGCCATCCAGCACCTGGCCGGGATGAAGGATTCCAAGGTCATCGTGGCCATCAACAAGGACGCCGACGCGCCGATCTTCCAGGTTGCCGACTATGGCCTGGTGGCCGACTACAAGACCGCCGTGCCCGAGCTGATGGAGGCCCTGACCGCCGCCGGCAAGTGAGGCCTTCGCTGCATTGCAGCAAATGCTTGGCGCCCGCCGTCACCTGTGTGTTAGAGAACGGTCACAAGCAGCGGAACGAAGGAGCGGCGCGGCCGTCCCGGCGGCGCCCAAGGCGACCTGAATGACGAAGATCGAGACGGTGGGGGTCATCGGCGCGGGCCAGATGGGCGGCGGAATCGCTCATGTCTGCGCCCTGGCGGGTTACGAGGTGTTGCTGCACGACCTCTCGGAAGAGAGGATCCACGAGGGCCTCACGCACATCGACCACAATCTCGCGCGGCAGGTGGCGCGCGGAATCGTGGAGGAGGCGGACGCGACGGCGGCCCTCAGGCGCATCAAGGCGACCCCCGACCTCAAGACCATCGGCCAGACCGATCTGGCCATCGAAGCGGCCACCGAGGACGAGGTCGTCAAGAAGAAGATCTTCACCGCCCTCACGCCGCACCTCGGGCCCACGACTCTGCTGGCCTCCAACACCTCCTCGATCTCGATCACGCGCTTGGCCTCGTCCACCGATCGGCCGGAACGGTTCATCGGCCTGCACTTCATGAACCCGGTGCCGCTGATGAAGCTGGTGGAGATCATCCGCGGCATCGCCACCGGCGCCGACACCTATGAGACCGCCGTCGCCTTCGCCCGCTCGCTCGGCAAGACCACCGCCAACGCCGAGGATTTCCCGGCCTTCATCGTCAACCGCGTGCTGGTGCCGATGATCAACGAGGCCATCTACACGCTTTATGAAGGCGTTGGCACGGTAGACGCCATCGACACGGCCATGAAGCTCGGCGCCAACCATCCGATGGGTCCGCTGGAGCTGGGCGATTTCATCGGCCTGGACACCGTCCTGGCGATCATGAACGTGCTGCATGAGGGCTTGGCCGACTCGAAGTATCGGCCCTGCCCCCTGCTGGTGAAATATGTCGAGGCCGGCTGGCTCGGCCGCAAGACCCAGCGCGGCTTCTACGACTATCGCGGCGACCACCCGGCGCCCACGCGCTAGGGACGACCGTGACTCAACTGATTTCCGGCCTCGGCGCCCTGGCCGGGCGATACGACACCCTGCTGTGTGACGTCTGGGGCGTGATCCACAACGGCCGGGAGAGCTTTCCGGCCGCCTGCGCGGCCCTGATCCGCTGGCGCGCTGAGGTCGGGCCCGTGGTGCTGATCTCCAACGCCCCCCGCCCGGAAGGCTCGGTCGCCGTTCAGCTCGACGGCCTGGGCGTGCCCCGCGCGGCCTGGAGCGCTGTCGCCACCTCGGGTGATGTCAGCCGAGGCCTGCTGGCGGCGCGCGCGCCGGGGCCGGCCTTTCGCATCGGCCCGGCCAAGGACGATCCCCTGTACGACGATCTCGGGCTCGCCTTCAGCGGACCGGAAGCGGCCGCCTTCGTCGCCTGCAGCGGCCCCAACGACGAGGATGTGGAGACGCCGGAGGACTATCGCGCCGTCCTCACCCTGGCCGCGGGCCGCGACCTGGAGATGATCTGCGCCAACCCCGACTTGGTGGTCCAGCGCGGCGACACGCTCATCTACTGCGCCGGCGCCCTGGCGCGGCTCTATGAAGAGCTCGGCGGCCGGGTGATCCAGGCCGGCAAGCCGTTCGCGCCGATCTACGATCTGGCCCTGGCGCGCGCCGGCAAGCCCGACCGCGCGCGGGTGCTGACCATCGGTGACGGCCTGCTGACCGACCTCGCCGGCGCCCGCGCCCAGGGCCTGGACGCCCTCTTCGTCGCCGATGGCGTGCACGCGGCCGAAGCGCTGGATGCGTCCGGCCGGATCGACGAGCCTGCCCTCGGCCGCCTGCTCGCCGCCGCCCCACCGGCCTACGCCATCGCCGCCCTCCGCTGGTGACCCCTCGCCAACGCGTGCGAACCCGCTAAAAGCGGGAGCGATTTTACGGGGGAGGTGACTCTGGCCTTCAAGGTCATCCACGGCTGGAAGAACCTCGCCGCCGCCGACAAGGGCGCGGCCGTGGCGCTGGGCAATTTCGACGGCGTTCATCTGGGCCACCAGAAGGTGATCGCCGACGCGGCGGCCGCCGCCCACGCCCTCTCCGCCCCGCTCGGCGTCATCAGCTTCGAGCCGCACGCGCGCATGCACTTCGAGCCCGACGCGCCGCCGTTCCGCCTCAGCAACGCGCATCAGTTGGCGCGGGTGGTCGAGGGCCTGGGCGCCGACCGCCTCTATCTGCTGCCCTTCGGCGTCGAGATGGCCAGCTTCACCGACCGCGCCTTCGCCGAGACCGTGCTGGCCAAGGGCCTGGGTGTGCGCCACGTGGCCGCCGGCTTCGACATCACCTTCGGCAAGGACCGCAGCGGCGATCCCGCCTCCATGCGCCGCTATGGCGAGGAACTCGGATTCGGGGTCTCGGTGGCCCAGCCCGTGGCCGTGGAAGGGGTGAAGCTCTCGTCCACCGCCGTGCGCGAGGCCCTGCGCGAAGGCAAGCCCGAGGTCGCGGCCCAGATCCTCGGTCGGCCCTTCGCCATCGAGGGGGTGGTGCAGAAGGGCCGCCAACTCGGCCGCAAGCTCGGCTTTCCCACCGCCAATGTGCCGCTGGGCGACTATGTGGCGCCGATGTTCGGGGTGTACGCCACGCGGACACGCCTGCATGACGGCCGGCGGATGGGCGGGGTCGCCAACATCGGCGTCAATCCGACCACCGGCGTGGTCGAGCCGCGCCTGGAGGTGTGGCTGTTCGACTTTGACGAGGACATCTACGGCGAGACCATCGAGACCGAGCTGATCGCCTTCCTGCGCCCGGAGGAGAAGTTCCCGTCCATCCCGGCCATGGTGGAGCAGATCTGGCGTGACGCCGCCCGCGCCCGCCAACTGGTGGCCCAGGACTGCTGAGCGCCCCCTATCGGGGGGCGAGCGCCTCTGTTACATGCCTCGCATGGCCCCGGTCCGGAGAGAGACGCGAATTAACCGCCCGGCGTGACGCATTAAGCCGCGTTCGCCGGGATCTGATCGCCGTCTCCCCTTTCGAACCAGCGTGGAACCCTCATGGCCGACGACGCCGAACCGCCCAAGCGCGACTATCGCGAAACCGTTTTCCTGCCGCAGACGCCCTTTCCCATGCGCGCGGGCCTGCCTCAGCTCGAGCCGAGGATCCTGGACGGCTGGAAGAGCCTCTACGCCGACGTGCGCGGCGCGCGTCGGGCCGCCGGCGCGCCGCTGTTCGTGCTGCACGACGGGCCGCCCTACGCCAACGGCGCCATCCACATCGGCCACGCCCTCGACAAGCTGCTGAAGGACTTCGTCGTCCGCTCGCGCTTCGCGCTGGGCTATGACGTCGACTATGTGCCCGGCTGGGACTGCCACGGCCTGCCCATCGAATGGAAGATCGAGGAGGCGTTCCGGGCCGAGGGTCGGGCCAAGGGCGAGGTCAGCAAGGCTGAGTTCCGCGCCCGCTGCCGCGACTACGCCGCCGGCTGGATCACCGAGCAGTCGCGCGAGTTCCAGCGCCTGGGTGTCGTCGGCGACTGGGCGCGCCGCTATGCGACCATGGATTTCAGCTCCGAGGCGGCCATCGTGGCCGAATTCCACAAGTTCGTCGCCTCGGGCCAAGTCTATCGCGGCTCCAAGCCGGTGATGTGGAGCCCGGTGGAGCGCACGGCCCTGGCCGAGGCCGAGGTCGAGTACCACGACCATGTCTCGCCGACGGTGTGGGTGAAATTCCCGGTCACCGCCAGTCCGCTCGAAGGCGCCAGCGTGGTGATCTGGACGACCACGCCCTGGACCATCCCCGCCAACCGCGCCGTCGCCTACAATCCCAAGGTCGCCTATGGCGTCTATGAGGTCGAAGCGCTTGAGGAGGGCCTGCCCTTCGCACCTTGGGCCGAGGTGGGCGAGCGCCTGATCGTCGCCGAAAAGCTGGCCGAGGACGTGCGGCAGGCCGCGAAGATCAAGTCATGGCGGCATGTCGCCACCCACGATCCCGACGGCCTCGTGCTCGCCCACCCACTGGCGGCGCTCGATCCGGGCTACGGCTTCGGCGTCCCGCTGCTGGCCGGCGACCATGTCACCGACGACGCCGGCACGGGCTTTGTCCATACCGCGCCGGGCCATGGAGCCGATGATTACGCCGTGTGGATCGCCAGCGGCCGGCGCGAGATCCCCGAAACCGTCGACGAAGACGGCGCCTATTACCCCGACGTGCCGCTGTTCGGCGGGCTGAAGGTGCTGGAGACCGAGGGCAAGAAGGTCGGCAAGTTCGGCCCGGCCAACGCCGCGGTGATGGACAGGCTGATCGAGGCCGGAAACCTGCTGGCGCGCGGACGGCTGGAGCACAGCTATCCGCACTCCTGGCGCTCCAAGGCCCCGGTCATCTTCCGCAACACGCCGCAGTGGTTCATCCGCCTGGACGCGCCGCTGAAGGACGAAGTTCACGCTGGCGCGACCCTGCGCGAGACGGCGCTGGCGGCCATCGACGCCACGGCCTTCTATCCAGAGGCCGGGCGCAACCGCATCCGCGCCATGGTCGAGACCCGGCCCGACTGGCTGATCAGCCGCCAGCGCGCCTGGGGATCGCCCCTGGCCATGTTCGTCGACAAGGCGAGCGGCGCGCCGCTGGTGGACGCCGACGTCAACGCCCGCATCGTCGATCTGATCCGCCAGGAGGGCGCGGACGCTTGGTTCACGCGGCCGGCGAGCGACTTCCTCGGCAACCGCGATCCCGAGGCCTATGAGAAGGTCGAGGACATCCTCGACGTGTGGTTCGATTCCGGCTCGACCCACGCCTTCACCCTCGAAGGCCGCGACGACAGCCACTGGCCGGCCGACCTCTATTCGGAGGGCTCGGACCAGCACCGCGGCTGGTTCCAGTCGTCCCTGCTGGAGGCCTGCGGCACGCGCGGGCGCGCGCCCTATAAGGCGGTCATGACCCACGGCTTCACCCTCAACGAGAAGGGGGAGAAGATGTCGAAGTCGCTCGGCAACAGCATCGAGCCGCAGACGATCGCCGCCGAGAGCGGGGCCGAGATCCTGCGCCTGTGGGCGGCGCTGACCGACTATTCCGAAGACCAGCGCATCGGCCGCACCATCCTGCAGACCACCACCGACGCCTATCGCAAGCTGCGCAACACCCTGCGCTATCTGCTGGGCGCGCTGGCGGCCTTCGAGGATGCCGAAGCGGTGGGCCTGGACGACATGCCGTCGCTGGAGCGCTACATCCTGCACCGCCTGTGGGAATTGGACGGCGAGGTGCGCGACGCCTACCTCGGCTATCGCTTCTCCGACGCCGTGCGCGCCGTAGCGGACTTCTGCTCCAACGACCTTTCGGCCCTGTTCTTCGACATCCGCCGGGACGCGCTCTATTGCGACCGTCCCGATTCGATGCGCCGGCGGGCGTGCCGAACGGTGATGCAGCTGGCCTTCGAGCGCCTGACCATCTGGCTGGGGCCGGTAATCCCCTTCACCATGGAGGAGGCCTGGACGACGAGGTTCCCGGAGGCGGGCGCCAACAGCCTGCGCGAATTCCCGGCGACCCCCGCCGCCTGGCGTAACGAGGCCGAGGCGGCGCGGTGGGCCAAGATCGAGCGCGTCACCCGCGTGGTCACCGGCGCCCTGGAGATCGAGCGGCGCGACAAGCGCATCGGCGGGGCGCTGGATGCCGCGCCGGCCGTCTATGTGGCCGAGCCGGACCTGCTGGCGGCGTTCGACGGGCTGGATGCGGCCGAGGTTTTCCGCACCAGCCAGGCGACTTTGCTGTCCGGAGAGGGTCCGGAGGGCGCCTTCCGCCTGCCGGAGGTTGCCGGCGTCGCGGTCGAGCCGCTGAAAGCCGAGGGCCACAAATGCGCCCGGTCGTGGCGCATCCTGCCGGAGGTGGGGAGCGATCCGCGCTATCCCGACCTTTCCCTGCGCGACGCCGACGCCGTCGCCTGGTGGGACGCGCACCGGTCATGAGCCTCGTCTCGCGCGCCGGCGCGCTCGCCTATGGCCTCGCGGCTTTTGTGGTCATCGCCGATCAGGCGGTGAAGTCCTGGGTGGTCAACGGGCTGCATCTGATGCTCGGCGATCCGCGGCCGGTGTGGGGGCCGTTGCGCCTGACCCTGGTGGAGAACGCCGGGGTGAGCTTCGGTCTCTTCCAGAGCGACGCGTCATGGACGCGCTGGGCGCTGGCCGCCTTCGCCCTGGCGGTCGCCGTGGCCCTGGCCCTCTGGGTGCGGCGTGCGGCCAAGACCTTCACCGGCGTGGCGCTGGGCCTGGTGATCGGCGGCGCGCTGGGCAATTTCGCCGACCGCGTCCGCTTCGGAACGGTGGTCGACTTCGTCGACGTCACCGCGCTGCACTTCCCGTGGGTGTTCAATCTGGCCGACAGCGCCATCACCATCGGCATCATCCTGCTGCTGGCCGAGAGCCTCCTCCAGCCCAAGCCCGCCGCGGCGTGATCGACCGTGGCGCGCCGCTCGCGAATGCGATAACGAGAAGCCGGGGCCGGGGCGGTCCACGTTGGGAACCTTGAGATTCATGCGAGTCAGTCTTGTCGCCGCATCCGTAGCGCTCATCGGCGCCGCCGCCCTCAGTGGATGCAACAGCATGTCCAAATCGCTGGGCATGGCCAAGGTGACCCCGGACGAATTCCGGGTCGTGACCAAGGCCCCGCTGACCGTTCCGCCTGACTTCTCCCTGCGCCCGCCCGCGCCAGGCGAGCCGCGCCCGCAGGAGCTGCAGCCCGAGAGCGCCGCGCGCGTCGCGCTGCTGGGCGAGCGCGACGCCGCCAACCGCAGCGACGGCGAGAAGCTGCTCGACACCAAGGCCGGCGGCGACAGGGCCGACCCGCTGATCCGCTATGTGGTCGACGACGAATTCGGGGCCATCGCGCACAAGGACAAGAGCTTCGCCGACTGGGTGATGTTCTGGCGCAGGGGCAAGGCGCCGGAACCGACCGACGCGGCCATAGCGGCGGACACCTCCACGCCCATCGATCCCGCCGTCGAGACCAAGCGTATCCAGGGCCTGACCGGCAATCAGCAGGTGATCATCGCCCGCGAAGGCTCCAGCAAGGTCAAACTTCCGGGGCTCTAGTGTCCTGATCGATTCCGAAGTTCCTCCCAGCCCGCCTCAGGCGCCTTCGAACTTCGGAATCGGGACACTCGCCGGCGATCGCGCCTCCGGCCGGCGGATCGATGACGATCGCGGCGTTTCGTAGAGCGAATCGAGGGCGCCGCACGGCAAGCCCTGCATCAACCCTTGCGTCTCACGCTCCTCGGGATCCGACTCGGCAGCGCGCAGGATCGCTGTCATCGCCGAGGGAAAGAGCGGCAGCGGCGGCTCCCGAGCCGTCGCCAGGGCCGCGACGAAGGAATCGCGCCAGACGTTCACATCCGTGGCGCACACGCCCTCGTAGAGACGCTCCCAACGGCGGATGCGCTCGGCCAGCGGCATGGTCAGGGCGATCTTCAGCGCTTCGGACATCTCCTCGCGGCTGTAGGGATTGACGATCACCGCATCGGTCATCTGCCGCGCCGCGCCGGCGAAGCGCGAAAGGACGAGCACGCCAGGATCCTTGGGATCCTGAGCTGCGATATACTCCTTGGCCACCAGGTTCATGCCGTCGCGCATCGGCGTCACCAGGCACACCCGGGCCGCGCGATACATGCCCGCCAGCTCGTCGCGGCGGAAGTTGCGGTGGACGAGACGGATCGGCGTCCAATCGACATCGGCCCAGGCGCCGTTGATGCGTCCGGCAAGACTGTCGACCCGCGTGCGCAGGTCCTGATAGGCCTCGACGTCGCCTCGTGAGGTCGGCGCCACCTGGAGGTAGAGCACTTCGCGGCGCAGCTCGGGATTGTCCTCCAGGAACTGTTCGAAGCCCAGCAGGCGCTCCTCCAGCCCCTTGGAGTAGTCCAGCCGGTCGACCCCCAGGATGAGGTGGCGGAACAGGCTGTGGGCCTCCAGCCGGTCGTGGGCGCGCGCGGCCACCGGAGAGACCGCCAGTTCCCGAAAGGTCGTGACGTCGAGACCGATGGGAAAGGCGCTGGCCTTCAGCCGCGCGCCAAACGCCTCAAGTCGCCCGTCCACCGTCCAGGCGCCGCCGGCTTCGCCGAGGACGTAGGATTCGAACGCCCACAGCCACTCATCGGTCTGAAAGCCCACGAGGTCGTAGGCGAACATCGCCCCCACCAGCTGCCGATGCCTAGGCAGGGTGGTGATGAGTTGCGCCGCCGGCCACGGAATGTGGAGAAAAAAGCCGATCGGATTGGTGACGCCCAGTCGGCGCAGCTCCCGGCCGAGCGGGATCAGGTGATAGTCGTGAACCCAGATGATGTCGTCGGACTGGATGAGCGGCGCCAGGGTCTCGGCGAAACGGCGGTTCACACGCTCGTAGCCCTCGCCATAGGAACGGTCATAGGCCGTCAGGTCGATGCGGTAGTGGAACAGCGGCCAGAGCGCGGCGTTGGCGTAGCCGTTGTAATATTCCTGGACGTCGGCTTCCTCGAGATCGACGGTCACGACCGTGACATCGTCGACCATCCGCCGTTCGATCTCGCCGGTGAAGGTTTCGCTCGTCTGGCCGCTCCAGCCGAACCAGAAGCCGGAATATTCCCTGAGCGCGGCGCTGAGCGCCACCGCCAGGCCGCCGGCGGGGGCCCGGCCCTTGCTTTCGGGCGCGCTCACCCGGTTCGAGACCACAATCAGTCGGCTCATCGCACCGAACTCCAGGGGCGGGACAGCAAAACGGCGCAGTTGATCAATCCAACAAGCGAGTAGGTCTGCGGATAGTTCCCCCACAGGGCGCCGTCGGTCAGGCTGGAGTCCTCCGAGAGCAGCCCCGCATGGTTGCGCTTGGCCAGCATGTCTTCGAACAGCCGGCGGGCCTCCTCTGTCTCCCCCGCCAGGTAGAGGCCTTCGATGAACCAGAAGGTGCAGAAGTTGAACGCGGTCTCGGGGACGCCGAAATCGTCGGCCAGGTCATAGCGTAGGAAATTCGAGCCGCGGCGCAGGCGTTTCTCCAGCACCCGCAGGGTTTCGAGGTGCCGGGGATCGTCGGCGGTGAGGAACCGCAGATCGACCAGTTGGGTGAGGCTGGCGTCGACCTCCGTACCGCCGAAGGTGGCGGCGAAGTGCTGCCCCGTCTCGTCCCACGCCTTGGCCTCGATGTTGGCGCGGATGACCGCGGCGCGCTCGGTCCACAGGCTGACCCGATCGGGCAGGCCCAGTTTCTCGGCGATGTTGGCGAGCCGGTCGCAAGCGGCCCAACACATGGCGGCGGAATAGGTGTGCACGGCCGCTTTCGTCCGCAGTTCCCAGAGACCGGCATCGGGCGTGTCATAGACCGCGAAGGCCCGATCACCCTGGCGCTCGAGGGCCTCGAAATCCACGCGTGTGGGCGGCCGGATGAGCCGCTCGTCGAAGAAGGCGTGGGCGGTGGAAAGCACGATCTGGCCGTAGACATCGTGCTGAATCTGCTCGTGCGCCTGATTGCCCACCCGCACCGGCCCCATGCCGCGGTAGCCGGCCAGGTGACCCACGATCCGCTCGGCCAGGATCGGCTCATAGCCGACGCCATAGACGGGCTGGATCTGACCGCCGCCCGCCGCATCCATGATGTTGCGCAGATAGACGAGGTAGTTCTCCATGATGTCGACCGCGCCCAGGCGGTTGAGGGCCTGAACGACGTAGTAGGCGTCGCGAATCCAGCAGTAGCGGTAGTCCCAGTTGCGGCCGCTGTCCGGCGCCTCGGGGATCGAGGTGGTGAGCGCCGCGACGATGGCGCCCGTCTCCTCGTAGGCGCAGAGCTTGAGGGTGATGGCGGCGCGAATCACCGCTTCCTGCCAGTCGAGCGGGATCGCCAGCGAGCGCACCCATTCGCGCCAGTCGCTCAGCGTGTCGTTCAACATTCCATGAGCCGTCGACAACACCTCGCCCTGGAAGGGCTCGTCGGGGCCCAGAAACATGGCGATCGGCTTCTCGAGGCGGAACACCCGCTCAGCGGTGATGTGCGACACCGGCGCGTTGGTCGTCAGCCGCAGGGTGATGTCTTGGCCGATATAGCGAATGTGGTTGGTGCCGTTGGTCGACGGCGTGGCCGTCCGCCCCCAATCGCGGGTCGGGCGCATTCGGATGCGGATACGCGGCGCCCCCGACACCGGGCGAATCAGGCGGATGAAGGACGCGGGCCGGTAGCTGCGGTCATAGAGTCGGAACCGCGGGGCGAAATCGATGATCTCGGCCACCGCGCCCGCCTGGTCGGTGAGTTCGGTTCTGAGGACAGCGGTGTTGCGCAGATAGGCCTGGGTCGCCGTCTGCTGGCCGGCCAGCTCGACCGACCACAGGCCGCGGGCGTCCTCGTCCGACGGATCGCCGCCCGAGAGGAGTTGGGAGAAGAACGGGTCGCTGTCGACGCGTGGCGCGCAGCACCACACGATCCGGCCCTGACGGTCCACCAGCGCGCTGATGGCGCAGTTGCCGATGGGTGCGAGATCGAGGTCGTTCACGCCTCGCTCTCCAGGGCCGCATTCAGCCAGGCTCGGGCCTCGGCGACGCCCGGCAGGGCGTAGCCGGCGTCCGTCGGCCGCCGGCCGCCGACGACGACGCCGTAGCCGCCCAGGCGTCGGACGGCCCGGAAGCCATCCTCGTCGGTCAGATCGTCACCCAGAAAGATCGGCGTGTGGCCGGCGAACGGCGGCTCGGCCATGAAGGCCGCGATGGCGCCGCCCTTGTCCGGCCCGGACGCGCGGATCTCCATGACCATGCCGCCTTCTTGCACCGTGAGGTTGAGCCGCGATCCCAGACGCCGCACGAGGTCGCGGCACGCGGGGGCGGCGTCCGGGCGACGGCGGTAGTGCAGGGAGACGGCGAGGCCCTTGTCCTCCACCAACAGCCTGGGGTCGGCGGCAGCGAAGGCGAGGATGTCGGCGAGCGCCTCGCGCACCGGCTCCGCGCCGGCCGCCGCCAAAACGCGCCCGTCGGATGTGCGGCGAGCCAGGCCGTGGACCGCGCCCAGCGCCGGGACGCGCCCCTCCAGCACCCGGTCCAGATCGGCGAGCGCCCGCCCACTGACCACGGCGAGGCGGCCACTCAGCCTGGCGAGGAGGGCGTCGAGTAGGCGGCGGCGCGCCTTGTCCGGCCCGACGGCCTGCGGCGTCAGTTCGAGTGGCGCGATGGTGCCGTCCAGGTCGAGAAACACGGATGTCGAAGCGAGGCGAAGCGGTGGCGGCGCTTGCAGGGCGTCACCGTCGCGCGGCGCTTCGGCCTCTAGGCGTTCGAGCATTTGTCTTCCTGGCATCTGCGGGGCGCGGGCGCTATCGGCCGCCCCTACTCTTCAACCACGATCGCCACCGGGCCTTCGGACTTGGCGGTCACCGCCGTACGCTCTCCCAGGCGCCGGATTTCGATGTCCAGGGTCGATCCGGCGATATCAAATCGCTCAAGATCGATTCGTTCCACGCCTTCCGGCAGGCGCGGGCGCACGAGCCGGACTTCCCGATGCACCGCGTCGATCCTGAGGCCCAAGGCGGCCGACAGCATCATGAAGGTCGATCCCGCGGCCCAGGCCTGAGGCATGCACGCCACGGGATAGGCGATGGGCGGGGCGTCCGGCTCGCGCGCGAAGCCGCATAGCAGCTCCGGCACGCGCCCGCCGAAGGCTTTCGAGGCCTCGAAAAGGTCGGTCATGACACGCACCACGCCCGATCGCTCGCCGTATCTCGCCATGCCGGCCAGGGCGATCGCCGTGTCGTGGGGCCAGACCGAACCGTTGTGATAGGACATGGGGTTGTAGCGGACGGCGCCGGCGGCCAGGGTCCTCAAACCCCAACCGCTGTCGAAGGCCGGAGACAGCAGGCGGTCGATCACCCGCCGGGCCCTGTCCGCCGCCGGCAGCCCGACGAACAGCAGATGGCCAGGGTTGGACGCCTCCACGCGACACGGCTCGCCCTCGCCGTCGATGGCCAGGGCGTAGAAGCCGAGGTCGTCCAGCCAGAAGCGCGCCTCGACCGCGGCGGCGAATTCACGCGCTCGCGCGGCCCAGCGCGGGGCGTCGTCATCGCCCAGTTGCAGGCCCATCGCCGACATGGCCCGCCAGGCCGCCCAGGCGTAGCCCTGTACCTCCACCAGGGCGATCGGCCCGACCGCCAGCCGGCCATCGGCGTGAAAGATGGAATCGGCGCTGTCTTTCCAGCCCTGGTTGGCGAGGCCGCTGGCCTCGGCCCGGGCGTAGTCGATGAAGCCGTCGCCGTTGGAATCGCCGTGGGTTTCCAGCCACCCGATCGCCGCCTTGAGGTGGGGCCACAGCTTGTGGACGAAGGCGAGGTCGCCGGTTCGCTCGAAATAGGCCCCGGCCAGGGCCACGAACAATGGCGTGGTGTCCACACCGCCATAGTAGGCGCCGAAGGGAACCTCCCCCAGCGCCGCCATCTCGCCGCGCCGCGTCTCGTGCAGGATCTTGCCGGGCGTGGCGTCGTCGAAACTCGAGGTCTCCTTGGCCTGCCGTTCCGCCAGATAGGTCAGCACGCCCCGGGCGAGCGACGGATCCAGCCACAGCATCTGCCAGGCGCAGAAAATCCCATCGCGCCCGAACGGGGTCGAGAACCAGGGGATGCCGGCATAGGGATAGGGGCCCGTCGGAAGGTCCGTGGTCAGCACCGCGACGTCGGTGCGCGACTGTCGCAACCAGGCGTCGAAGGCGCCGTCCGAAGCCGCGACGTTCGCGCCCTGGCGCGTCAGGGCCCGCACTTCGCTCTGGGCGGCGGCGATCGCCGCCTCGAAGCGCGCCTCATCTGGCGGGCTTTCCGCCTCGGCGCCGACCTCGACGAAGAGATCTACGCGCCGCCCCGGGACGACGGAGAGCATGAACTCCGCCCGGGTGGGCGCCAGACGCCAGGGCGGCTCCGAAAAGGCGATGGCCGAGGCGCGGCGGACCTCGTCCAGCCCGTCATAGACATTGACGACGCCGCGACCGGTGAGCTCGGTCGGCTGCAAGGTCCCGCGCTTCGCGCGCGCCAGGCCGCGGACCTCGAAGATGTCGCGGAAATCGGCGTCGAACTCATAGGCGATCGGGGTCATCACCTCGTCGAGGCCGAAGTTGGTCAGCCTCAGGCGCTCGAACAGCCGCTCCCGCCAGAGGCAAATGCGGCGCTCCACATGGATGACTCCGCGGGGAGTCGCGCGACCGCCCATCGGCGGCAGGGCCCGGTTGGCGCCGTGGACGGTGAAGACGGCGTTGTCGCCCGAGAGGTTGAAGCTCAGGCGCGAGGGTCGCTTGCCGCCGATCAGCAGGCGCAGCCGGGAGAGAACGCGCGTGTCACTTTGGAAGTATCCGTCCGCGCCGCCGCGAATGTCCCCCCACGCGTCGCACACCAGGAAGCAGTCGCCCTCCTTGAGGGAGACGCGCTGAACATCCAGGTCGCTGTCGACAACCTCGGCGGTCTCGGGGGCTTCGGGGGCGGCGAGATCGTCCATGGCGCGCGTCGGAAGGCCTCAGCCGCGATTGACCAGGGCGCTCAGCTTGTCCGCCCGGGCGTCGCCGGAGGCAAGCTCCGGCGTGTAGGGGCGGGGCGCCAGGCGGGAAGCGTAGAGGTCGAGATAGGCCTGGGCCATGGCCGCCGCGGAGAACCGGCGATCGAACCTTCGCCTGACCACCCGGCGATCGAGCGCGCGGGCGCGGATCACGGCCTCTGCCGCCTCGTCCTCGTCGTCCGCGAGGAAACCCGTCACCCCTTCATCGATCACCTCGGGCGCCGCGCCGCGACGATAGGCGACCACCGGTGTCCCACAGGCCATGGCCTCGATCATCACCAGGCCGAAGGGTTCAGGCCAGTCGATCGGGAACAACAGGGCCTCGGCCCCGCCCAGAAAGGCCGGCTTTTGCTCGTCGCTGATTTCGCCGATGAACTCGATCAGCGGATGATCGAGCAGGGGACGGATCTCGGCTTCGAAATAGGCCGTGTCGGCCGCGTCGACCTTGGCCGCGATCTTCAGCTTCATGCCGAGCCGCCGGGCGATGGCGATCGCCCGATCCGGGCCCTTTTCCGGACAGATCCGCCCGAGGAAGGCGAGATACCCGGCCGGAGAGGGACTGAAGGCGTAGAGCGTTTCGGGAAGTCCGTGGTGGACGGTCCCCACCCAGTTGGCGAACGGCAGGGCGGCGCGCTGGGCCTGGGAGATCGACGCCAGCGGATATTTCGCCCACCGGCGATAGGCCTCGGGCAGGTCGGTCAGATCGAGTCGGCCATGAAGCGTGGTCAAGGTTCTGGGCGCGATGTCCTCGAAGAAGGGAAAATGAACCATGTCGAGGTGAAAGTGGATGATGTCGAAGCGATCCTTCTGCCGACGCACCTCGTGCAGCAGGGTGAGATGAGCGGCGAGATCGGACTTCAGCGGGGCGGGATCGAGCCGGATCGCCTGCGCGCGCGTGGACTCCAGCGCGGCCCCGGTCCGGGCGTCGGCGCTGGCGAACAACGTCACCTCGTGACCCAGGTCGATGAGCGCGTCGGTAAGATGGGCGACGACCCGTTCGGTCCCGCCATACAGCCGGGGCGGCACGGCTTCGTACAAGGGCGCAACCTGGGCGATCTTCATCCGGATACTCACACGCACGCGGTGGGGGGCTATCCGAGAGGCGCTTCGCGGCGCTTTGGTTCCCGATTCGTCACCGGCCGATCGCGTCGACCCGCAAGAGCCTCAACCGCAGGCGCCCGAGCGCGAGAGCGTGAGGTAACTGGCCGCCGCCGCCGCGCCATTGGCGGCGTTGGCGGTGAGCGCCTTCGCCGCGCAGGCGTCGCCGCGCCCGGCCGCGCTGCGCAGCAGGCTGAGGGCTTCGGCCCCGTCCTGGGCCGCGTCTCCCGTGGCGGCGGCGTGAGGCGGCGGCGCGCTGGGCGCGCTTGGGCCCCGCACCCGCCAGATCGCTTCGCGCAGCTGCGCCAGGAACGGCTCAACGTGCAGGTGGGCGCCCTGGGTTCCATGCACGCCTTCGGGAAACAGGCGCCGATAGGCAACGCCCGACTGCCGGATCCTCATCGCCGCCTGGTCCGGCGACAGGCCCTTGACGACGATGTCATAGGCGCCCGGCGCGTCCGGCGTGCCCATGGAGTGGCGCGAAACGACGCCGACCGGCACGGTGAGGGCGCCCTCGGCCCGCAGCCGGTTCTCGGTGGCCGGGGACCGGTACCCGCCCGTCTCGCGCCAGCGGCCCTGGCCGAAGACCCGGTCCATATTGGTCTTGAAGCCGGTCTGATCTGTGGCGGCGGCGGCCTCCTTCGGCGGCCCTTCGGCGGTGATCAGGGCCAGGTCGAGCGTGGCCGCGGCGTCGCCGTGGCCGGCGGCCTGACGGTACCATTTGGCGGCTTCAGCCTGATCGGCCGGCACGCCCTCGCCTTTTTCGTACATCGTCGCCAGCCGGGCCTCAGCGTCCACGTAACCTTGATTGGCGGCCTTGAGCTGCCACGCCGCCGCCTGGGCGAGGTCGCGGCGCACGCCATGTCCCTCCTGATAGAGCAGACCGAGGTTGTATTGAGCGCCGGGATTGCCTTGGTTGGCGGCCTTGCGGAACCACATCGCGGCGGCGGCGGGGGCGGCCGGGACGCCCTGGCCCTCGGCGTAAAGCCGGCCGAGGTTGTATTCGGCCGCCGCGTTGCCCTCACCGGCGGCCTGGCTGAACAGCCGCAGCGCCGCGGCGTAGTCGCGCCGGCCCAGCGCCGCCTGGGCGTCGTCGTAGGGACTCGCCAGCGCGCCGCCCGCCCACAGGACGGCGACGGCGCACAGGGTTGAGAGCATGGCGGGCGATCCGCGCACGCTGCCTCCAGTCTGTTCAAGGAGCCGAGGCCGGCGGAGGCGCGGAAAATAGCCCCCGTCCCTGCCGAACGCCACCGGGGTGCGACGCTATCCCGCAGCCTGGCCTCCTCAGGTCCTTCCCAGGCGTCGAACGCCTCGACTAAGGTGCGGCGAGGACGCCGGCCAACGAAGCGTTCCCCTACAGGAGGACGCGCGTGACCGAGCTTATTCAGGAGGCCGACCTCGGTCCGGCGGCCTCGACCCCCTCCCCGCCCGGCGCCCGCCTGCCCTTCGGCGGGGTCTGTTGGTCGCTCTTCGAGGGCGTTCGCGACCCCTATGTGATCCTGGTCACGATCTACATCTTCATGCCCTATGTCGCCGCGACAGTAGTCGGCGATCCGGTGCGCGGGCAGGAAGTCATCTCGCAATGGAGCCAGTATTCCGGCTGGGCGGTGATGGCCACGGCGCCGTTCCTGGGCGCCTCCATCGACAAGCTGGGCGGCCGCAAGATCTGGCTGGGCGTCATCGTCGTCCTCATGGTCCCGATGATCGCCGCCCTGTGGTGGACCAAGGCCGACGGGACCGGCCTGACCATCCTCGAAACCATGGCCCTGACCACGACCATCGGCGTCCTGTTCAGCTGGTCGGAAGTCTTGCACAACTCCCTGCTCGTGCGGGCGGCCGGCATGAAGGCCGCACACAAGGCCTCGGGCCTGGCCCTGGCACTGGCCAATCTGTTCGCGGTGCTGGCGCTGGGCTTCACCGCCTGGGCCTTCGCCCTGCCCGGCCTGCCGCAGACGGCGAGCTGGGGCTGGCTGCCGCACGAGCCCCTGTTCGGCCTCAGCCGCGCGGCGCACCAGCCCGAGCGCGTCGTCGCCCTGATGGCCGCCGGCCTGTTCGCCCTGGGGGCCATTCCCTTGTTTCTGTTCACCCCCGACGCCCCGCCCACCGGCGTGAAGGTCCTGAGCGCGTTCAAAGCCGGCGCGGCCGAGCTCATCTCGATGGTGCGGACGGTAGGACGCATCCGCAACGCGGCCGTCTACCTCGTCTCGCGCATGTTCTTCTACGACGGCATGACCTCAGTCCTGATCTACGCCGGGGTCTACGCTGTGGGGGTGATGAAATGGGGGGCGCTGGAGATGCTGATCTTCGGCGTCATCCTGTCGGTCCTGGCGACCTTCGGCGGCGTGGTCGGCCTGTGGCTCGATCACGCGGTCGGACCCAAGCGCGCGGTCCAGATCGAGATCGCCATGAGCCTGCTGGGCATCCTCGCCATGCTCGGCATGGGGCCGAACGTGATCCTCTATCTCTGGCATTGGGATCCGACGGCGCATGCGCCGATCTGGAACGGCCCCTTTTTCCGAACCGTTCCGGAATGGGTGTTCCTGGCCATCGGGTTTTCCAACGCCGTGTTCATCACCGCTCATTTCGCCTCCAGCCGCACCTTGCTGACGCGCCTGACGCCGCCGGAGCAGACCGGGGCGTTCTTCGGCGTCTTCGCCCTTTCGGGCACGGCGACGAGCTGGCTGGGGCCGTTTCTGGTCAATCAGGGCACGCGCATCTTCAAGACGCAGCAGGGCGGCTTCGCCACCATCACCCTGCTGCTGGCTGTGGGCCTGGCCGGCCTGATGTTCGTGCAGGGCGGCGGGCGGGAGACCGCGACCTTGCCTGGGCGGTCGCCGGAAGGCTAAGCGACGGTCCATGACCCTCAGATCGTTCGGCCGCCGGCTCCTGGCGGCGAGTCTCCTGGCCGCGAGCGCAAGCGCGTTCGCCGCGCCCCCCGCCAAAATCGCGGCCCTGGACGGCTGGACCCGCCCGGTCGCCCAGGGGATGACCGCGGCCGGCTATCTCACCCTCGTCAACCGGGGCCCGTTCCCGGATCGACTGATCGGGGCGTCGAGCTCGGCCGCGGCCAGGGTTTCGATCCATCAGAGCCGCCAGGTCGGCGCGGTGATGACCATGCGGGCGGTCACTTCCCTGACCGTGCCCGGCCGAGGCCAGGTCAGGCTGGCGCCCGGCGGCTTCCACCTGATGCTCGAGGGGATCCGGCGGCCGCTGCGCCCCGGTGGGCGCATCCCGATCAGCCTGATCTTCGCGGGGGCCGGAACGGTGCGCGGCAGCCTTGCGGTCGGCGCCGGCCCGGCGGATATGAAATCCAACATGAAAATGTAGATCAGGGAGACGGCCGGTGAGCGGATGGAACTATGCTGACATCTGGGAGACGGTGGCGGCCGCGGTTCCGGACCGGCCGGCGCAGGTTCACGGCCAGCGCTCGCTCTCCTGGCGTGAGTTCGACCGCCGCGCCAACGGCCTCGCCCGCGCCCTGCTGGACGCCGGTCTCGCCCGCCAGGCCAAGGTGGCGGCCTATCTCTACAACGCCCCGGAATACCTCGAGACCTACTATGCGGCCTTCAAGGCCGGCCTGGTCCCGGTCAACACCAACTATCGCTATGTCGCCGACGAGCTGATCTATCTGTTCGACAATGCCGACGCCGAGGCCGTGGTGTTCCACGCCGCCTTCACACCGGTGGTCGGGCAGATCCGGGGGCGGCTGGCGAACGTGAAGCTGTGGATCGCGGTCGCCCAGCCCGGGTGGCCGGTTCCGGACTTCGCCCTCGATTACGAGGCCCTGGCGGACCGCGATGTCGGGCGCGTCGAGGGGCCCTGGGGCCGCTCCGGCGACGACCTGCTCATTCTCTACACCGGCGGCACCACCGGCATGCCCAAGGGCGTGATGTGGCGGCAGGACGATCTGTTCAACGTCCTGGGCGCGGGCGGCAATCTGCTGCTGGAGATCCCGCCGCTGGCGAGCCTCGAGGAGGCGGGGAGTCGCGCGGCGGTCATGCCGCCGGCGCTCAACATCGCCGCCGCGCCGCTGATGCATGGCACCGCCCAGTTCACGGCGCTGATGACCCTCACCAACGGCGGGACGGTGGCTCAGCTGCCGTCGACCAAGTTCGACGCCATCGAGTTCTGGAACGAGGCCGAGCGGCTGAAGGCCGGATCGGCGGCGATCGTCGGCATGGCCTTCGCCCAGCCGATGCTGGAGGCCCTGGACGCCCATCCCGGCCGCTGGGACCTGTCCAGCCTGGTCCGCCTGGGCTCGTCCGGCACGGTGTGGAGCATGGAAAACAAACAGGGCCTGCTTCGCCACATCCCGCAGATGGGCATCTATGACAGCCTGGGATCGTCGGAGGCCGTGGGCCTGGGCACCTCCGCCTCGGCCGCCGGCGCGACGGCGGAAACGGCGAAGTTCATGTTGGGCCTCAACACCGCCGTCTTCACCGAGGACCGGCGCCGCGTGGAACCGGGCTCGGGCGAGCGCGGCCTGATCGCCGTCTCCGGCTTTCTGCCCACGGGCTATTACAAGGACCCGGAGAAGACCGCCCGCACCTTCTGGGAGGTGGAAGGCCAGCGCTGGTCGGTGCCGGGGGACTTCGCCACGGTCGAGGCGGACGGCACGCTGAAACTGCTCGGCCGCGGCTCGCAGGTGATCAACACCGGCGGCGAGAAGGTGTTTCCGGAAGAGGTCGAGGAGGCGCTCAAGCTGCACCCGGGGGTGCGCGACGCGGCGGTGGTGGGGGTGCCCGACCCGCGCTTCGGCGAGCGGATCTGCGCCGTGGTCGAAACCGCGCCGGGCGAAGCCCTAACGCTGGACGACCTGAACCTGGTCGTGCGCGAGCATCTGGCCGGATACAAGGTTCCGCGCGCCTTGGTGCTGGCGCCGGTGCGCCGCGCCGCCAACGGCAAGCTCGACTACAAGGCCATGCGCAGCCTGGCGCTGGAGGCCCTCGAGCGGGCGTGAACCCCAAAATGGCGCCGCCCGCCGCGATCTCTCACGGCGGGCGGCAAACCGAAGGGCGTTTCCTCCCCGAAACGCCGTGGATCGTCGATGCTCTGAGGCGCGATCGATCCGTGGTGACGGCAGGTGAGCGGCGAAACGCGCGCCTGTCAACGGCGCCGGCCGCCAAAGTTGCTCAAATTCGCGGCGATGTGCCTATTTTATCGCCGATTTCCAAGGCGCCGGGGGCCTGAGGCGGCTAGCGGCGCGACTTGCTCGTGCCGACCGCCCGTTCGAGCCGGTCGGCCGAGGCGCAGGCGGCCTCGAACACATAGGCCGGCTCGCTGACCACCACCGGTCCGACGCCGGCGGCCGACAGCAACTCCGCGGCTGCGAACAGCTCGCCGCGCGCGACAAGGGCGCCCCCCGGGCGGTCCCCAGACTTCGCCAGAGACCCGAGCGCGGCGCGCGCGGCTCCATCCTGGGCGGGCGGCCAGGCGAGGCCAGCGGTGACCCGGCCCCTGGCGCGGGCTTCGAAGACGCCGAGCAGGCGCCGGGCGAGCGCCAGGCGCGGCCCATCCCAATCGGCGCGCGGCGCGGCCGCGAGCCTGGCCTGGCTCTTTAGGATCAGGCCGTCGGCGAGGATTTTCAGGCCGTTGGCGGCCAGGGTCGCGCCGGTGGTGGTGATATCGACGATCAGCTCGGCCGCGCCGGCCGCCGGCGCACCCTCCGTCGCCCCACCCGATTCGACGATGCGATAGTCGGCCAGGCCGTGGGCGGCGAAGAAGGCGCGGGTCTGGACGGCGTATTTGGTGGCCACCCGCAGGCGTCGGCCGGTGCGGGCGAGGAAATCGTGAGCGACGTCGTCGACATCGGCCATGGTCTCGACGTCGATCCAGCTGCGCGGCGCGGCGACGATCAGATCGGCGCGGCCGAACCCCGGCGCGTGCAGCAGCAGCGGCTCGCCGCCGCCCTCGGCCAGCAGATCCTCGCCGGTGACGCCCAGGTGAACCTCGCCGGCGGTCAGGGCGGCGGCGATGTCGGCGGCGGAGGTCAGCCGGACTTCCACGCCCTCGAAGCCATCCAGCGCGGCCTGATAGCCGCGCGCGCCGCCGCTGACCCTCAGAGCGACGCCGCAGTCGGCGAGCCAGGCCTCGGTCTGCTCTTTGAGGCGGCCCTTGGACGGCAGGGCGAGGACCAGGGGGCCGCTCACGCCTCGCCCTCCCGCCAGGCGCGGCCCGGCCTGACCATGCAGCCCACGGCGCCGGTGGCGAGCGGCGATCCCAGGCGCGCGGGCAGGCCGTCGTAGCGTCCGCCGGCGGCCACGGCCTGGTCTTCGCCGAGGGCGTCGCTGCGCACCTCGAAGAAAACGCCGTCGTAGTAGCCGAACGAGCGATGGAAATTGGTCGCCAGACGCATGCGCGCCGTGGGGATTTCGGAAAGCCCCGCCATCCGCCGCTCCCAGGCCGACAGCGCCGCGTCGAGCGCGGGCCCTGAGGCCAGCCTGGCGACGGCCGCCAGCGCCGCCGGGGGCGCGTCGGCGATGGCCAGATAGCTGGCGATAGCCTCCCGTTCGCGATCGCCGAGACGAGGCCCAGCCCCGGCGGCCGCCCGCGCCGTCAGGCGGCGCACCACCTCGGCCGGCCCACGCCCGCCGACCGGCTCGATGCCGGCCAGGCTCCAGATCTCCTCCAGCACCGCGCCGGCCCGCGCTTCATCCAGGTCGACGAGCAGTTCAGCCAGGCGTCCGCCCGGCGCCTCGGCCGTCGGCGGATCGGCGAGCTCACGCGCCAGGCGCGAGGGCCGCGAGAAGGCGGTCTTGAGGCGCACCGCGGTGGCGCCGGCGAGCCCGAGCGCGTCCAGGAAAGCGCCGAACAGGCTGACGTCGCCCAGCATCAAGGTCAAGTCGCCCCGGCCGCCCGCGCTCGCCGCCCGCCAAGCCAAGAGGGCCATGTCCGCGTCCGCGGCCGGCGCGTCGGCCGCCTCATAGACCTCAAGGCCGATCTGCAAAAATTGCTCGGTCCGGCTCGAGCCCGCCGGCGCGACGCGGAACGCTGGGCCGGCATAGGCGTAGCGTCGGGCGCCTGCCCCGCGCGCGATGTGGGCCTGGGCGATGCCGAGCGTGAAGTCCGGGCGCAGACAATATTCCTCGCGCCCGGGGCCCTGGACCAGGAACAGACGCTCACGCAGGGCCTCGCCGGCCAGGTCCAGATAGAGGCTAAGGGGTTCGGCGACCGGGGTTACGACCTCAACGCCGCCGGCGGCCGCGAACGGCGCGCGCACCGCGGCCAGGACCGCGGCCGGGAGGGCGCCCTCGAGTCTCATCCCGCGGCGTCCAATATGCCGCGCACCACGGCCACCAAGCCGGCGCGCGGCGCGGTCACCTGGCCGGGACGGTCCTCGCGCCAGGCGCGGTTGTCGGTGACGCCGCTGGCCAAGGCCCGGCCCAGGTCGAGGTCCTTGACGGTGACGGCGCCGGCCGCGATCTCGTCTTCGCCGAGAATGACGGCCGCCGGCGAGGCGCGGCGATCGGCGTATTTCATCTGGGCGCGCATGCCGCTGGCGCCCAGATAGACCTCTGCGGCGATGCCGCTGGCGCGCAGTTCGGCGGCGGCGGCGAAATAGTCGGCCATGCGCGCCTGGTCGAAGGCAATGACCACCACCGGGCCGCGCGCATCCTGGGCTTCGGCAGACGTCGCCAGCGCCGCGGCCAGACGCGAAACCCCAAATGAGAAGCCCGTCGCCGGCACGCTCTCGCCGGTGAAGCGGGCGACGAGATCGTCATAGCGTCCGCCGCCGCCGACCGAACCGAAGCTTACGATCCCGCCGGTATCGTCCGTCGTCGGATTATTGAGCTCAGCCTCGAACACCGCGCCTGTGTAATATTCCAGACCACGGACGACCGCCGGATCGAGGATGGCGCCCAGCTCGTCGACGCCCAGGGCCGTCAGCGCCGCGCCGATGCGCGCCAGCTCTTCAAGGCCCTCCGCCCCCTCTGGCGTGGCGCCGACCACGGCGCTCAGATTGTCCAGCGTCGCCGCCCGCGTCTCGCCTCTGGCGCCGATGAAGGCCATGACCCCGTCGATGGCCGCGCGCTTCAGGCCCGCGCCCTTGGTGAAGGCGCCGGATTCGTCCAGACGGCCGGCGCCGAGCAGGTCGGCGACACCGTCCGCACCCAGACGGTCGAGCTTATCCACGGCGCGCAGCACCGCCAGGCGCTGGCCTTCGTCACTGACGCCCTGGCCGGACAGCAGCCCGTTCAGCAGCTTGCGGTTGTTGATCCGCACGACATAGGCGCCGGGCGCGAGGCCGGCGGCGGCGTAGCCGGCCACGGCCATGGCGATGATCTCGGCGTCGGCCTCGGGCCGGGCCGAACCCACCGTATCGGCGTCGCATTGCACGAACTGGCGATAGCGGCCCGGCCCGGGCTTCTCGTCGCGCCACACCGGCCCGAAGGCGTAGCGGCGGAAGGGCTTGGGCAGGCTCGCCCAGTTCTCGGCCGCGAACCTGGCCAGAGGCGCGGTCAGGTCATAGCGCAATGCCAGCCACTGCTCGTCGTCGTCCTGCAGGGCGAAGACGCCGGCGTTGGGCCGGTCGGCGTCGGGCAGAAACTTGCCGAGGGCGTCGGCGTATTCGAACGCCGGCGTCTCCAGAAGCTCGAAGCCGAAGGATTCATAGACCTCGGCCACGGCGGTCACGATGCGCCGCTCCGCCGCCAGCACCTGGGCGCGACGATCCTGAAAGCCGCGCGCGATGCGCGCCTTGGGGCGGAGAGGGGCCTCGATGGTCATGATGCGCGCGCTTAGCCGCTGGTGGGCGGCGGGGCAAGTCAGCCGGCCGGCCGCCCATCCAGCGCGGCGGTCAGGATGGCCGGGGTCAGGAGCTGGGGCAGCACCTGCGGCGCGGCCGCGCCCTTGGCGTAGTAGAGGTAGAGCGGGACGCCGATGCGGCCCTGATCGGCCAGGGCCTTGGCGATGGCGGGGTCGCGGTTGGTCCAGTCGCCGACCAGATAGACGGCGCCGGCGCGCTTCATCGCCGCCGCCACGCCGCCGCTCGCAAACGCCACCCGCTCATTCACCTGGCAGGTGACGCACCAGGCGGCGGTGAAGTTGACCAGCACCGGCGTGCCGGCGGCGCGCAGGGTCGCCAGCTTGTCCGGGGTCCAGGGCTGGGAGGCCAGGGCGCCCTCGGCGCTCTCGGGCGCGGCGGCCTTGGCCGGCGGCTCGAAGGGGCCGAAGGCCACGAAGCCGATGGCGAGGATAAGGCTGGCCGCGGCGGCCAGGCTGGCGACGAGTCCGCCGCCCAGCGCGCGCCCTCTCTGGCCGACACCGAACAGCCACGCGCCGAGCCCGAGGGCCACGGCCGCGGCCAGCAGGCGAGCCAGGCCGATCGAGCCGGTCTGTTGCGACAGCACCCACAGCAGCCATGCCGCTGCGGCGTACATCGGGAAGGCCAGGGCCTTCTTGAGGCCGTCCATCCACGGGCCGGGCCTCGGCAGGCGGCGGGTGAGCGCCGGGCTGGCGGCGACGGCGGTGTAGGGTGCGGCGAAGCCGATCGCCAGGGCCAGGAAGACCGCGAACGCCGCCGCGGGGGCCTGGGTGAGCGCGAAGCCCAGGGCCGGCCCCATGAAGGGCGCCGTGCATGGCGCGGCCACCACCACGGCGAGCGCGCCAGTCAGGGCCGAGCCGATCAGCTTTCCGCGGGCGGCGAAGCCGGCGCCCAGGCCCTGGACCGAGGTTCCGATCTCGAACAGCCCCGAAAGGTTGAGGGCCGCGGCCAGCATGACCAGGCTGAGCAGGGCGACATTGAGCGGCGACTGCAGCTGGAAGCCCCAGCCCGCCGCCTGGCCGGCCGCCTTGGCGGCGATCAGGGCCCCAGCGAGCAGGGAGAAGGTCGCGACCACGCCGACGAGGAAGGCCAGGCCCTCGCCGCGCGCGCCCTCGCCCCCCGTGCGGGCCAGCGCCGCCGCCTTCATGGCTAGGATGGGAAAGACGCAGGGCATCAGGTTGAGGATCAGGCCGCCCAGGAAGGCGAAGGCGATAGCCAGCGGCAGGCCGAGACCCCCGCCGCCGGACGGCGCGCCCAGCCCGGCGGCGCCCGCCGGCGGCGCTCCCGGCGTCGCCGTGACCTCATAGGCGGCGCCGTCGACCGCCAGCACGCCGACAGCCTGGGCGGGCCCCGCGCCGGTGGCGAAGGCGGATCCAGGCGTCAGCGTCAGCGTCAGGCCGTTCGGCCCGCGCTCCACGGCCTGGGGCTTGGCCTGGTCGATGAGGGCGTCGCTGTAGGGATAGAAATAGACGTCGGCGTCGGTCTTGCCGGCCAGCGGCGCGCCGGTCACGGCCAGGGTGAGGCGTGTCCCCGCGTGCTGGAAGGCGGCGGCAAGGCCGGCCGGCTTGGGGGCCGCGGCCAGGGCGTCCGCGATGGTCTGGCCGAAGGCGGGGTCCACGGGCGGGGCGCCGGCGACCACCGGCAGGGCCAGGCTGAGCTTGGCCGTTCCGGGCACGCACACCTCGGCGCAGACCAGATAGTCGACGCTGGCGGCGATCTCAGCGCTCTGGCCGGGCGTTGCGGTCGCGGGGACCTGCATCGGCACGGCCAGGACCGCGCGGCCCTCATAGCCATAGTTCATGATCGGCCCGACCGGCAGGCGCGCGGGCGTCGGCCAGACGATGTCGCCGGCGCGCCAGCCCGCGGGCAGGGTCCAGGTGATCTTCGTCGCCTCGCCCGCGTCGCCCGGGTTGCGCCAATAGGTGTGCCAACCCTTATCGGCGGTCAGGACCACGGCGACATAGGTCGTCGATCCCGGCGCGACGCCGGCGGTCTGGGCGGCCAGTTCGCTGGTCATATGCGGCGTCGACACCGGAGCGGCGACGGCGGCGGCGCCGCTGAGAGCGAGGAGGAACGGGATCAGGGCCAGGAGAAGTCTCATCGGCGTCTATCTAGAGGTTCGGCCGGGCCGGCGAAACAGCGCCGCCGCTTGCGCCCGCGCGGCGGTGCGGACCATGATGACGCCGAACCGCCGCCGGAGACCCGCATGCCCGCCCCTTTCGACCAGATCGAGATCGGCGCCGTGGCGTCCCTGGGCGTGTTCGTGGTCGACGAGGCGGCGCTACGGGCCTTCATCACCGCCTTCGCGCCGACCTGGAGCAGCGAGCGCGGCGCGCCCGACGCCATGGTCTTCGCCATCTGGTCGCGCCTGGAGCAGGACGCCTCGGCCGCCTGGCCGCAGACCAAGCGCCTGGGCGTCGACTCCCTTCGCTGGGTGCGCAACCCGCCGGTGGGCGAGCTGCTGCGCGGTCGAATGACTGTCATGGCCAAGGACGCCGTGGGCGATGCCAAGGGTATCGTCATCGCCCAGCACGACCTGTTGGATGAAGCCGGCCGCCTGGTGTTCTCCTGCCTCACACGCAGCGTGTTCGTGCGGTAAGGCGGAGCCGAGCTGAAGGCCCCTCGCCATGACCCCGCAGCCGCTCGACACGATCCAGAGCTATCACGCCCACATCTATTTCGACGGACCGGAGCAGCGCGGCGTCGCCGAGATTGTGCGCGAGGAGATCGCCCAGCGCTTCACCATCCAAATCGGCCGCTGGCGCGACCAGCCGGTCGGACCGCATACGCGGCCGATGTACCAGGTCGCCTTTTCGACGGTCGAATTCGCCCGGTTCGCGCCCTGGCTCATGGTCAATCGCCGCGGCCTCGCCGTGTTGATTCATCCCAATACCGGCTACCCAAAGGCCGACCACCTGATCCATGCGATGTGGCTGGGCGAAGTTTTGGACATCAACGCCGCGTCCCTGCCCGAGCGCGAGACAGAGCCGGAGCACGAGATCGTCCCCAACACCCATCCGACAGTGGAGCCATGACGGACATTCCCTGTCGCGGCACGCTCACTCGGCTTCCAGAGCCGCCAGCGGGCTGCCGGGAAACAAGGCCTCGATAAAGCCGAACTTGGTCATGTCCGTGATGCGCTGCGGGTAGAGCACGCCGTCCAGGTGATCGAACTCATGTTGAAAGACCCTGGCGTGAAAACCCCGCGCCTCGCGGGTGAGCTCGCCGCCATCCTCCAGCACGCCGCCGTAGCGGATGCGCGTGGCGCGCGGGACCATGCCGCGCATGCCCGGCACGGAAAGGCAGCCTTCCCAGTCTTCTTCGGTCTCTTCGGTCAGCACTTCGAGCCAGGGGTTGATGAGCGTGGTGACTGGAACCGGCGGCTCATCCGGATAGCGCGGGTTTTTGTCGAAGCCGAAGATCATCAGACGCAGGTCAACGCCAATTTGCGGCGCCGCCAGGCCCACGCCCGTCGCGGCGTGCATGGTCTCGTACATATCGGCGATGATCGCCTTCAACGCGGAATCCCGGATGTCCTCAACCGGCTTGGCCACCCGCAAGAGCCGCGGGTCGCCCATCTTCAATATCTCGCGGATCACATCCGTCTCCGAAGCACGCGCACCACGGTGACGATGCCTCCGTACCCAAAGCTGAGCTGCGCCGTCGGCGCCCCCCTCACCGCGGTGCGAACGACTCCGTCATCGCCGAATAGACCAGGGTTCGGAGGTCACGGCGCAGGGTGAGGCGGGCGTCCGAGCCCATGACCTGGGTCATGAACACCACGGCCAGGTCTTCGGCCGGGTCGATCCAGAACGCCGTCGACGCCGCCCCGCCCCAGAAATATTCGCCGAGCGAGCCGGGCAGGCGCGTGCGGGCGACGTTGATATTGACCCCGCAGCCGATCGAAAAGCCGATGCCGCTGTAGCCGGCCTCGCTGAACATGCCGGGCGGCGCCATCTCGGCCAGTTCGCGGGCTCCCTCCAGGTGGTTGAGGCTGAACAGGGCCACGGTCTTGGGGGAGAGGATCCGCGCGCCGTCCAGCGCGCCGCCGTGCAGCATCATGCGGCAGAAGCGCATGTAGTCGTGGGCGGTGGAGACCAGGCCGCCGCCACCCGATTCCAGGGCCGGCGGCTGGGCGTAGGTGCTGGCCCCCGCGTCGTCCTGGAGTTTCAACCCCTTACCGCCGTCGCCGGGCTGATAGCAGGAGGCGAAGCGCTCGATCTTCTCCGGCGGGCAGTGAAAGGCGGTGTCGCGCATCCCCAGCGGCTCGAAGAGGCGAGTGCGCAGGAACTCGCCGAACGGCATGCCGGAGAGCTTCTGGACGAGGTAGCCCATGACATCGATGCTGACCGAATAGTTCCACGCCGTCCCGGGCGAGAACTCCAGCGGCACGCTGGCCAGCTGCTCGATCATGGTCTCCAGGCCGCCCTCGGTGGCGAAGTCGCCGATCTTGAGGCGCCGATAGTTGAAGTCGACCATGGTGCGCATCATGAAGCCGTAGGTCAGCCCCGAGGTGTGGGTCACCAGATCGACGACCTTCATCGGCCGCTCGGGCCGGGTGGTGATGAAGCTGGGCGGGGCGCCGGCGAGCAGGGTCGGCACGCCGGTGGCGTAGACCCCCAGGCGCTTGAAGGCGGGAATGTGGGTGGCGACATCATCGTCCAGGCCGATCAGGCCCTCCTCAGCCAGCATCATCAAAGCCACGGCGGTGATCGGCTTGGTCATGGAGTAGATGCGGAAGATGGCGTCTTCGCGCATCGGCTTGTCGCGCTCGAGGTCCATTTGGCCGGCGAGGCCGCTGTGAACCAGTTCGCCGCGCCGATAGACCTGGGTGATGAAGCCCGGCAGAGAACCGCCGTCGACGTAGCGGCGCTTCATCACCTCATCCAGCCGGGCCAGCCGGGCCGTGGACAGTCCCACCTGTTCGGGCTTCATGCCGATCTCCTCCAGGGTCATTGCCTGGAGGTAAGTCTAAGCATCCGATCGGGCCGATTGCGAGTCGGCCGTGGGGCAGTATCTAGTTGAGGTTGGCGGTCGCCGGGACGGCGTTGCGCTGGATGGTGAGGTTGATCAGGCGATCCCAGCCGTAGAGCGAGGTGAGGTGGGCGTAGATCTGCGGCAGGGCGCCCTTGTCGAGCAACTCGCGCAGCTTGGCGTCCGACAGAGCCTTCAGCTTTTCCTCGGAAACGGCGAAGAACTCCGCCACCACCTGCGGCGGCCCGGCCGGCGATCCATCCGGACTGGGCTGGGCGAAGGTGGCGGTCCGGGTCTCGAACAGGTCGAACTCGGTGAGCAGTTCGAGGAAAGATTCCGTGCGCCGGACCTCGATCTCGAAGTTATTGCAGAACTCGATGCAACCCTTGGTGTAGTCGGTGGGCTGGCCGGCTGAATCGAACAGGGCGATGTCCGGCAGGTCGCCGAGCATCGGCGCGTCGCGGTCGATGCACACGACCAGCTTTTCGCGGGATTCGTCGGCGGCGAGCACGAACGGATAGCGGCGCACATAGGCCGGGATGTAGGTTCCGACCTGGAACAGGCCTTCCTGGCCGACAAAGAGATTCTGGCGCTGATTGACGCCCATCACGGCCAGGGGCTGGTGCTTCTCACCGGCGAAGATGATCGGGAACGACAGCGCCGCCTGGGGGAACTCGGTTACGATCAGGGGCACGACGTTGCTCGACGCGGCGAAGGCAAACGGACGCTCGATCCGCCGCAGGCCAAGTCCCGCGTGCGTGACGGCGCTGAGCGGCTCGGGCCGCGAATAGAAAATCGGCGCGCCCTGCGTCTGCATGGCTTCGGCGGGAGGGGTGTCGACCATTCGAATCTCGCGTTGCGGGGATCGCGTGCGTCCTAGACGCCCTGCTTTGCCCATGTCGTGGAAGCGCGCCTCTTAGCCGATCGCCGGGCCCTGGGCAAACGCTTGCGCGGCGCGCGGCGTCACCGCGATCAGGCAAGGCGCCAAGATAGCCGCCTAGTGGTGATGGCCGTCGGCGGAAGGATCCAGCAGGCGGTGGGCGTGGATGATGAAATAGCGCATGTGGGCGTTGTCCACCGTGGCCTGGGCCCGCGCCTTCCAGGCCCGGAACGCCTCCTCATAGTTGGGATAGGCGCCCACGAGGTCGACCTTCGACAGGTCGCGGAACTCGAGACCGCCGATCTCCTTCAGTTCTCCGCCGATCACCAGGTGCAGAAGCTGACTGTCGGGCATGGGGTCGGAGACTCCTATTTGCCGGCGATGGACAGGGCGTCGACCAGGATGGAGGGCGCATTGACGCTCCGGCGAATCTCCAGGTCATTGGCCGAAACCAGCCGCGCATAGATGTCGATCAGATTTCCGGCCACGGTGATCTCAGTCACCGGATAGGCGATTTCGCCGCGTTCGAACCAGTGGCCCGAACAGCCCACCGACCAGTCGCCGGTGTTGGAATTCAGGGACGGGCCGAACATCGAGGTGACCAGGAGGCCCGAGCCGGCGTCACGCATCAGGCCGGCCAAGTCCTTGTCGCCCAGCGACAGGGTGAGGTTGGAGACGCCGACGCCCGGCGGCCCCGCCAGGCCGCGCGCGGCGTGGCCGGTGGTGGCGAGGCCAAGCTGACGCGCCGAGCTGGCGTTGAGCAGCCAGGTAGTCAGCACGCCGCCGCTGACGATGTCCATCGCCTGGTTGACCACGCCCTCGTCGTCGAAGGGCGACGACCCCAGGCCGCGCGCCAGGTGCGGATCATCCGCGATCGTGATGTCGCCGGCGAAGATCCGCGATCCCAGCTTGTCCTTGAGGAAGGAGACGCCGCGGGCCACCGACGGGCCGGAAATGGCGCCGATGAGCGGGCCGATCAACGACGAGGCCAGCCTGTTCTCGAAGATCACCGGCGCGGTGGTGGACGCGATCTTGCGGGCGCCGAGGCTGGCGACGGCGCGCCGGCCGGCTTCGGCGCCGATCTGGTCGGGCGCCGGCAAATCCGCGGCCCAGCGCGTCGCGCGGCCCTCGCCCGCCTGTTCCATGGCCGCGCCCTCGCCGGCTATGGCCTGGGCGGAGAGGGACGAGGCGGTGGCGCGATAGGCGCCGCGGAAGCCCTCGCTGCTGACCATGCGCCAGGCCGATGACGACCAGCTGGCCGAACCGCCGCCGGAGTTGGTCACGCCGGCGATGGCCAGCGCGCTGGCCTCGGCCGTTCGCGCCTGCTCTTCAAGGGCTTCGGGACCCGGCTCGGCCGGATCGAACAGATCGAGGTCCGGCGCTGGGCCGCGAGCGAGGCGATCGGCCGGCGCAAGTCCGGCCCAGGGATCTTCGGCCGCCAGGCGCGCCATGGCCATGACGCGCTCGACCAACTGCGTGCGGCCTTCGCGCGAAACGTCGGAACCCGACACGCTGGCCTGGCGCGCGCCGACGAACACCCGCACGCCCAGATCCCGCGATTCCTCGCGCTCGACCTCTTCGAGCGCGCCCAGCCGCACGCCCACCGAAAGCGCGGCGCGCTCGGCGAACACGGCCTCGGCCGCGCTGGCGCCGGCCTTCATCGCGGCGTCCACGACGTCGCCGAGCATATCTTGATCCATGGGGCGCATATGGCCGATGGCCCGCCGCCGGGCAAGGCGCCGCTCAGGCTATGATGTCGGGGGTCAGGCGGCGGTCGAGCTGGGCGATCTGGTCGCGCAGGGCCAACTTCTGCTTCTTCAGGCGGGCGATCTGGAGTTGGTTCGGCGCCGCCTGGCATTCCAGGGCGTGAACGGCGGCGTCGAGATCCTGATGGGACTGACGCAGGCCCGCCAGCATCTGGCGGAGCGCGGCGTCGGGATCGTCGTCTTGCGACATGTCGTCCATCGGGAGGAGATCATACCAGAGGGACGTCGGCCCCTCAATTATCCACGCAGGGCGGCGGCGAGGGAGAGGGAGAGGCTCTCGGCGCGCGCGCCATTCCAGGCCTCCACGAGCGTAGACAGTGGCTGGCCGAGTCCGCTGGACCGGACGCCGGTCGGCGGCGGCGTCAGGGCCTCGAGTCGATCCAGAAGCATGCGCTCCGCATCCAGCTCCACGGCCCGCACCGCCTGGCGCAGGCGCTCCGGCGGCTCGTCACCTTCGAAGCCGCCGGCCAAGGCGCGGCGCGCGGTGCGCAGAGGCGCGACGATATCGACCTCCCAGACCCGCGCCACGGCGATCGCGCGCCTCCCCGTGGCCACGCTGACGGACCGGCCCTCGGCGGCCGCCCAGGCCCGCCACAACAACAGCGCGACGCACTGGCCGTGACGATCCTGGAGCGCGAGGCAGGCCTCGCTGACGCCGGGCTTGTCCCAGGCGACACGCGCGTAGTCCCAGAGGGTCACGCCTCGTCCGCGGCGATGGCCGACAGGTCCTCCCCCCAGCGCCGCACCGCGCGCCAGCGATAGCCGAACAGATCGAGCGCCCGCCCGACACATTGGTCGGCGATGTCGGTGACATTGGCGGGGCCGGCATAGAAGGACGGGACCGGCGGGGCGATCACCGCCCCCATTTCGGTCAACTGGGCCATGGTGCGCAGGTGGCCGAGGTGCAGCGGGCTTTCGCGCACCATCAGCACCAGCGGACGGCGCTCCTTTAGGGTCACATCGGCGGCCCGGGTGATCAGCGAGGCGGTGACCCCGGTGGCGATCTCGCTCATGGTCCGCACCGAACAGGGCGCGATGATCATGCCCTGGGTCGGAAACGAACCGGAGGCGATGGCGGCGCCGATCTCACCCGGGCGGTAGGCGACGCTGGCCATCTTGGCCAGATCGGCCAGGGTCAGGCCGGTTTCCTGCGCCAGGGTGAGCGCCGCGGCCCGGCTGGTGACCAGATGGCTCTCCACGCCCAGTTCGCCCAGGGCGCGCAGCAATCGCACGCCGAGGATGGCCCCGGAGGCGCCGGACACACCCACGACCAGCCTCGGCGCCTCGGATTTCACCATTTGCGTTCCTCCCCGCCCGCACAAACATATGTGATGTGACAGACGCGCGTCACGGGTGTTCGCTCATCAATCGATTAACAGAGGAGGCCTCCGACATGGCCATCGAATCCCGCATCCGCGAACTCGACCTGCGTCACCAGACGCTGGAACGGGCCATCATGGATGAGGCCAGTCGGCCGGCGGGAAACGACTTTCGGGTCATGGAGCTCAAACGACAGAAGCTTCGATTGAAGGAAGAGCTCGAAAACCTAAGGGTCGGGGCGCACTGAACCTTCAGCGCCGCAATGGGCGCGCGCGGGGCGCTATGACGCCGCCTCGAAATTGAGCGGCTCGCCCCAAAAGCGTTCGACCAGGCCATTCTGCGGACCCGGCCGGCCGGTGGTGATGAACCGTCGGCCGCCGCCCGCGCCGGGATCGAACTCCGGGTGGCGAGCGAGATAGAGTTCGACCGCCGCGGCCGTCGCGTCCGGCTGGTGGATGAGCGGCGCGCCCGGCGGCAGCGCCTCGCGGAACATGTCGCCGATGATCTCATAGTGCGTGCAGCCGAGAATGGCTCGGTCGGGTGGGCGGCCGATCCGCCGCGTCAGCCCGGCGACATGCCCCTGCACCGCGGCGCGTAGCTCGGCGCCCGGACGTCCGGCCTCGATGTCGCGGGCGAGGCGTTCGCATGGCTCGGAGAAGACCGCGACGTCGCCGCGCCGCTTGTCGATCTCGATCTCATAGACGCGCGAAGCAGCAGTGGCCGGCGTGGAGAAGATGCCCAGCACGTCCACCCGCTCGACCTTGTCGCTCGGCCGCTCGACCTCCTGCGTCCAGGGCAGGCCGGTGGCCGCCTCAATGGTCGGAACAATGATGCCGAGCACATTGATCGGGCGACCGAGCGCGCGACGATAGCCGGGAAGCCAGGTTTGCTGCAGGCGGCGCAAGGCCACGGCCGCGGCGGTGTTGCAGGCCAGAATGACCAGGCTGCAACCCAGATCGAACAGGCGCTCGCAGCCGGCGCGGGTGAGGTCGACGATCTCCTCGCCGGATCTGCCGCCGTAAGGCGTGTTGGCCTGGTCGGCGAGGTAGACGAAATCGGCGTCGGGCAGACGGCGCACCAGCGCGTGGTGCACGCTGAGGCCCCCGACGCCCGAATCGAACACGCCGATCATGATCCCCGCCGTTTAGCCTTCCGCTCCGCGAAGCGTCCACGCCCAAAACAAAGAGCCCGGCCTTTCGGCCGGGCTCCAGGTAGTCTCAATCCGACGACGATCAGAACTGGATGTGGATCGTCGAGCGGCGGTTCAGGGGTTCCTTGACGCCATCCGGAGTCTGGACCGCGAGGTCGGTCTTGCCGACCCAGCTGACGTCCAGCGTATCCTGAGGCACGCCGAGGGCGACCAGACCGTCGGCCGTGGCTTTCGCCCGGCGTTCGGAGAGCCGCAGATTGTAAGCCACGCCACCGGAGGTGTCGGTGTGGCCGACCACGGATTCCTTCGTGGCGTGACCGTCGGTGGAGTACTTGGCCGCATCCTGCAGCACCGCCTGGGCTTCCGGCGTGATCACATACTGATCAAACGGGAAGTAGATGGTGTAGTCGCGCGGCTCGAATGCCGGCGGGGGAGGCGGCGGCGGGGGAGGCGGCGGAGGAGGCGGAGGAGGCGGAGGAGGCGGAGGAGGCGGCGGCGGTGGCGGAGGAGCCGGCGGCGACGCGAACGAATACCGCAGACCCAGGGTCACCGCGGAATCCGCCCAGCTGCCCTTGATCACGCCATCGGGGTCGATACCCGCGTTGGCGATGCTCGGATCGTAGACCCGATAACCGTCAGAGCGCGTGTAGTGATAGGTCAGGTCGACGTTGACCCGGTCCGTCGCGCGGTAGGAGATGCCGGCGATGCCTTGGTAGGCGAACCGCGTCGTGCCGTTGTCGATGGAGAGCAACGGCTGCGGGAAGGTGCAACCAACGCCGTTGCAGACGCCGGCCTCGTCCAGGTGGATCTTGGCTACGCCGACGCCACCACCCACGAAGGGGTTGATGCGGGAATGGGGCAGGATGTCGAACAGAACGTTCGCCATGCCGGTCCAGGCATGTTCACCGCCAGCAGGCGACTCGCACGTTCCAGCCCCGGAGCCGGGGGCGCAGGCGTAGGGCCCGCCATTGAGCGGCTCGACGGCCCGAATGCCCTCATGGCGCCAGCCGCCCTCGATTTCGAGGCGGAGGTGCGGGTTGAGGCGGTAGCCGATGCGCGCGAACGCGACGAATTCCGGATCGGTGTACAACGGCAGCAGACCAATGCCCGTGGTGGGCGAGGTCAGACGCTGGCCGGCCACATGGTGTCCGCCCGCGTCGAGAGCGCCGTACCAGCCGGGCTCGGTGGCTGACCAGTCATCGACCTGAGCGAACGCTGCAGGCGCGGCCAGAAGCGAAGCCAGCGCGGCGCCCGCCAAGAGATTCAATTTCATTTCTTATCCCCTTTTTACCGTCCGTATCGACCCAACGGCCAGACCACGGCGCCCGTTTGGCACAAGGACCGCCTAACACTGAAGCGGTGAATGCATTCTTAGAACATTTCGATCGCCGTGCCTACAAGCATCGCCGTGCAGGCAACGACAAACATAGATAGTGTTGTCCAAAGATGAACAGACCCTGACTAACCACTCTCCCGGAAAAGTCGCGTTGCGACCCCCCCGAGCGACACCACTCTCCGCGAACCGCAAAGAGAAGCTTGTGAGCCAAATGCGCTTGGCTCAATCTGGTTCCATCGCCGGCGCACAGTCGGAATAGGAGGAGTCACTGGCCGAGACCGGAGAGGCCGCGAAAACAGCGCCGGACGTATCCATCGCGGCCGTTCAGGCGGCGGAATGGGGCGTTTTCTCTCAAAGCCTGGACGCTTCGGCCGCCTCGGCGGCGCTTTTGGCGCGATTCACCGGCGCCGCGGGGCAGATGGCGCTCATCGGCGATGCGGACGGCCGCCTCACGCGGGTGCTGTTCGGCCTCGGCGAGACGCCTTCCGCCAGGGCCTTTCGCGATCTCGCCGGCCGGCTCCCCGCCGGGGACTATCGGCTGGAGTCTACACCCGCCGGACTGGCGCCGAATGACGTCGCGATCGCCTTTGCGCTCGGCGTTTATGGGTTCGACCGTTACCGAAAGGCCACACCGACGGCGCACCTGGCCACGCCTTCCGGCGCCGAATCAGTCGAAGTGCGCAATGTCAGCCACGCGCTGGCCCTGGCCCGCGACATGATCAACACGCCGGCCAACGACATGGGGCCGCTGCAGATCGAGACCATCGCGCGCGAAATCGCCGAGGCCCACGGCGCCGAGATCACGGTTACCGTGGGCGACGCCTTGATCGAGGCTGGCTATCCGGCGGTCCACGCGGTCGGGCGTGCGGCCACCGCCCACCGCGCGCCGCGGATGATCGAGATCAGTTGGGGGGCGCCCGGCGCGCCACACATCGTCATCGTCGGCAAGGGCGTAGTCTTCGACACCGGCGGCCTGGACATCAAGCCCACCGCCGGCATGCGCCAGATGAAGAAGGACATGGGCGGCGCGGCCCACGCCCTGGCGCTGGGCCGGATGGTGATGTCGGCCGGCCTGCCTGTGCGGCTGACCGTGCTGACGCCGGTGGTGGAGAACGCCATTTCCGGTGACGCCATGCGCCCTGGCGACATCATCCCCTCGCGCAAGGGCCTGACCATCGAGGTCGGCAACACCGACGCCGAAGGCCGGCTTATCCTGGCCGACGCCCTGGCGCGGGCGGCCGAACTCGCGCCCGACCTCACCATCGACCTCGCCACCCTGACCGGGGCGGCCCGTGTCGCCCTGGGGCCCGAGGTACCGCCGTTCTACACTGACGACGAGGCCCTGGCCGCCGAGATCGCCGAGGCGTCCGCAAGGGTCGGCGACCCGGTCTGGCGCATGCCGTTGTGGAGCGGATACGAGAGCGCGATCGACAGCGACCTGGCCGATGTCACCAACGACTCCGACGCCTGGGCCCAGGCCGGGTCGGTCACCGCCGCCCTGTTCCTGAGGCGCTTCGCGCCCGCCGGATCCTGGGTCCACTTCGATATCTTCGCCTGGAACCCGCGCAGCCGGCCCGGCTGGCCCAAGGGCGCCGAGGTCCAGGCGATTCGAGCGCTTTATGCGCTCCTCCAGGCGAGGTTCGCGTGAATTTCGATCCGCGCGTCACCCTCCTCCGCGATGGCGTCGCCGACGACCGGCTGGAGGGCGTTCTGACCGCCAAGCGGTTCGTCGCCGCGCGCACCGGCCAGGTCACCTCGCCGGTGGCGGCGCTGCGCGCGGCCCCCGACGCGCGCGCCGAACAGCTCGATCAGCTGCTCTTCGGCGAGGCGTTCGAGCGCTTGGAATCGTCCGAAGACTTTGTGTTGGGGCAGGCGAGCCGTGACGGTTACGTCGGCTGGGTCGAGGCCGCGGCGCTGTCCGACGCCGTGGTCGCCCCGACGCACTGGGTGAGCGCCCTGCGCGCCTACGCATTCGAGGCTCCGTCCATCAAGGCGCCCGCGCGCGGGCCCCTGAGCCTCAACGCCCTGGTCGCGATCGAGGAAGAGAGTGAGACCCTGGCCCGAGATGCGCGCATCGGCTGGATCGCCAGGACGCACCTGTCGCCCGTCGGAACGGCGCTGGACGATCCGGCGGCCATCGCCCTGGCCCACCTCGGCGCGCCCTATCTGTGGGGCGGCCGCGAGAGCACGGGCCTCGACTGTTCAGGCCTGATCCTGCAGGCGCTCATGGCCTGCGGCCTCGCCTGCCCGCGCGATTCCGATCAGCAGGAGGCGCTAGGCGCGCCCGCGCCGAGCGATGCGCTGCAACGTGGCGACCTGGTGTTCTGGAAGGGCCATGTGGCGATGATGGTCGACGGCCAGCGCATGGTTCACGCCAACGCCTTCCACATGGCCGTAGCCGTGGAGTCCCTTGCCGAAGCCCGCGCGCGCATCGCCCAGAGAGGCGGCGGAGAGCCGATCGCCTTTCGCCGCCCCTAGCCGTCCGCCTCATCTGAGCGCCACCCAGCGCACCGCGGTCACAATGGCGCCCTGGACTTGACCCCGGGCCGAGGTCAAAGCTCGGGCCTAAGGAAACGGAGCCCACCATGAACGCCATGACCTTCGACGCCGAGACCTGGACCGCCGCCGGCGACGCCGGCCTCAGCGCCGCGATCGAGCTGCGCCGTGCGATCCACGCCGAGCCGGAGCTGGGCCTCGACCTTCCCAAGACCACCGCCAAGGTGAAGGCGGCCCTGGCCGGCCTGCCGCTGGAGATTCACGAAGGTCCGTCGACCACCGGCGTCATGGCCATCCTGCGCGGGCCGGCCAATGGCCGCACGGTGCTGCTGCGCGGCGACATGGACGCCTTGCCGCTGACCGAAGACACGGGGCTGGCGTTCACCTCGTTGAACGAAGGCGCGATGCACGCCTGCGGCCACGACACCCATGTGGCCATGCTGGCGGGCGCCGCCCGGGCCCTGTGCGCCCGCCGAGACCGCCTGGCCGGCACGGTGATGTTCATGTTCCAGCCGGGCGAGGAGGGCTGGCACGGCGCCCGCCACATGATCGAGGACGGCTTGCTCGATCCCCTGCCCGACGCCGCCTTCGCCCTGCACATTTCGCCGAACATGCCGCGCGGGGTCTTCGCCGGCCGGACCGGCCCGCTGCTGGCCGCCTCGGACACCCTGCGGGTGCGCGTGATCGGCGCCGGCGGCCACGCCTCCATGCCGCACGACGCTCACGACCCGATTCCCGTGCTGTGCGAGATCGTCACCGCCCTCCAGACCCTGGTGACCCGCCGTGTGCCGGTGTTCGAGCCGGCCGTGATCACCATCGCCCATATCCACGCCGGCACGACCAGCAATGTGATCCCCGAGGATGGCCGGCTGCTGGGCACCATCCGCACCTTCTCCGAACGCACCCGCCGAGAGGTGCACGAGGGCGCACGGCGCGTGGCCGAACATGTGGCGGCGGCGCACGGCATGAAATGCGAGGTGGACATCGAACACGGTTTCCCGGTCACCAACTGCGACGGCCGGATCGCCGATCTCGCCGCGCGCACGGCCGTGGCGCTGTTCGGCGAGGGCGCCTGGATGACCATGCCCAACCCGATGATGGGCGCCGAAGACTTCTCCTATGTGCTGCAGAAGGTTCCAGGGGCCATGGCCTTCCTGGGGGCCGCGCCCCAGGGCGGCGACTACAGGACCTGCTGCGCCCTGCACTCCAACCGCATGGTCCTCGACGAGACGGTGATGGCCCGCGGCATCGCCATGCATTGCGCCATGGCCGAGGCGGCGCTGTCGGCGGACCTGGAGCTGTAGGTCCGCCCGATGCTGATTGCTCTCGCCATCCTGGCGCTCGCCCAGGAGGTCGTGCCCACGGCCCCGTCGGAGGTTCCACCCCCTCCCCGGCCAGTGGAGGCCGCGCCGGCCCCGCCCCCGACCCCGATCGCCCCCATCCCGCCCGGAGATCTTTCCACAGCACCGCCCCTGCCGGAGGGGCCGTTGCTGCCGGTGGCGAGGAGCGACAAGGGCGAGACGTTCCTGGTGATCGATCGCGCCGCCCGCGGGGGCGATGTCGCCGATTTCTGGACCTTCGAGGCCTTCTCGCCGCCGGTCGAGGTCAGCCCCGGCGTCCTGGCCGTCCAAGGCCTGGCTCACCACGATGTCGACTGCGTCGCCAGGACCGACCGGACCGTCGCCTCCGCCGGCTACGACGAGTCGGGTGCGCCCGTGGTCGCCCTGGCCGCCAGCGCCCCAACCCCGCTCACATCCGGCAGCGCCTACGCCCTCGTCGCCGACGCCGTCTGCCGCGGAGCCGCCTTTCCGAAGTCCGGCCAGATCACCGGCCACGCCGCCGCCCTGGCCGAGGCGCGGCAGCCGCCGGCGAGCGCGGCGCCGCAATAGGCCTTGGAGACTCGTCGGGGCCCAGGCTAAAGGGCGTCGGAAAGGCCACTCCAGTCTGGGTCCGGCGCCGCCTTTCCTTTCAGCGGAGAGGCGAGACGCGTGGGTAATGTGACGGTGATCGGCGCCCAGTGGGGCGACGAGGGCAAGGGCAGGGTCATCGACTGGCTCGCCGACCGAGCCGAGGTGGTGGTCCGCTTCCAGGGCGGCAACAACGCCGGCCACACCATCGTGGTCGGCAACACGGTCTATAAGCTGTCGCTGCTGCCCTCCGGCCTCGTCCAGGGCAAGCTGTCGGTGATCGGCAATGGGGTCGTCGTCGATCCCTGGGCCCTGGCGGCGGAGATCGAATCCGGGCGCGCGCAGGGCCTGACGATCACGCCCGATCTGCTGGTCCTGGCCGACAACGCCTGCATGGTCCTTCCCCTGCACCGCGACCTCGACGCCGCGCGCGAGGCCCGCGCCGGCGCGGGCAAGATCGGCACCACTGGGCGCGGCATCGGCCCGACCTATGAAGACAAGGTCGGGCGCCGGGCGATCCGTGTCGCCGACCTGGCCGACCCCGCCGCCCTGCCCGCCAAGATCGAGCGCCTGCTCGCTCACCACGGAGCCCTGCGCGAAGGCCTGGAGCTGAAGCCGGTGGACCCGGCCCAACTGATGGCCGACTTGTTAGCCATCGCGCCCAAGGTGCTGCCCTTCGCCAAGCCCGCCTGGCGCGTGCTGGCCGCGGCGGCGGCGGACGGCAAACGGGTGCTGTTCGAAGGTGCGCAGGCGACGCTCCTCGACGTCGATCACGGCACCTATCCGTTCGTGACCTCGTCCAACACCGTGGCCGGACAGGCCGCCGCCGGGGCCGGGGTCGGGCCCAAGGCCATCGGTCGGGTGCTGGGCATCCTGAAAGCCTATTCGACGCGGGTGGGCGAAGGGCCGTTTCCGACCGAGCAGGCCAATGAGGTCGGCCGGCGGCTGGGCGAGCGGGGTAATGAATTCGGCACCGTGACCGGCCGTCCGCGGCGCTGCGGCTGGTTCGACGCCGTGCTGGCGCGTCAGTCCGTGGCCCTGGGCGGGGTCGAAGGCGTGGCGCTCACCAAGCTCGACGTGCTGGATGGGTTCGAGACCCTGAAGGTCTGTACCGGCTATCGCCTGGGCGATACGGCGATCGACTACCTGCCCGCCGGTCTCACCGACCAGGCCTCGGTAACCCCGATCTATGAAGAAATGCCGGGCTGGCGGGAGGCGACGCGCGGCGCGCGCGTATGGTCCGACCTGCCGGCGGCGGCGGCGGCCTATGTGCGGCGGCTCGAGGAGCTGGTCGGCGCGCCGGTCTACCTGCTCACCACCAGTCCGGAGCGGGACGATCTCATCCTGCTGAAAGATCCGTTCGAGGATTGAGGATCACAGGTCGAATCGCCAGCGCCAGGCCCTCGCAGCTCGTCATTTGACACGGATGAACACGGATGCGCGCCGAACGGCGCGCGCACTGATTTCACGGGCCGGCCTACGTCGGGTTTGGAATAGGCCTCAGCCTATCCGTGTGGCGCGAAGCGCCATCCGTGCTCATCCGTGTTCCAAACCATGATCGACCCACGGGGAGACGGAACCCGTCATCTCACTCCGCCACCAACCTAGCCTCCCTCTCGAGCACCAGCTCCAGCAGGCGTTCCATGGTCCGGTCGGCGACGCCCTCGGCGCGCAGGTGCTCCACGAGGTCGGTGAGGTAGTCGACGTTGCGCCCCGAGAGGCCCGTCGCGCCGGCGATCAGGTCCGCCTGAGCCTCCAGCGTCAGATCACCCGCCCACTGCGGATGGCCGCGATCGGAGACGAACGTCAGGGCGCGGACGAGCCGGCCGTCGTCAAGGCGCATGCGGGCATAGTGCTCGACATAGGTCTCCGTCGGCTGCTCGCGTTCCATCAGATAGGCGTAGGTCGCCGGCCAGTCCGCCTCGGCGACGCGATAGGCGGCGCCGCGCACCGCGCCGCCGTGGGCCAGACCCAGCACCAGGCCCTTGCGCGCCGGCGTGCCGCGGTGATGGACGGAGTAGATGCAGAACGCCCGCCGCCGGCCATGGTGGACCGCCGGCCGCCGCTCTAGAAAGGGAAAGCCCGGCCGCCACATCAACGACCCGTAGCCGAACACCCACCGCTCGCCCGCCTCCTCGCTTCGCACGGAAACTCCCATGACTTCGCCCACCGCGCCCGTAAGAGCCCGGCGCCTCGGTCTTTACGGTCCCTTCGCAGCCCTGGCCATCGCCGTCGCGGCGTGGAGCGGCGGCTGGTTGTGGATGAAAAGCGACGTCGAAAGGCGGCTGGACGCGGCGGTCGCCGAACAGGCGCGGGCGGGCGGCGCCCTCACCTGGGGCGGCCGGCGGATCCACGGCTACCCCTTCCGGGTGGACGTGGATTTCACCGACATCGCCTGGCGCGCGTCGGACGGATGGGGGCTGGCGGCGCCGGCGCTGAAGACTGAAGCCTTCCTCTTCGCACCGGGGCATTGGGTGGCTGTGGCGCCGGCCGGGCTGACCTTCACCCGTCCGGTCGGCGGAAGCGTGACTGTCGCGGCCAAGGTGCTGCGGGCCTCGTTGTCGGACACGTCCGGTCATCCGCCCTCGCTATCGCTCGAGGGGCTCGGTCTGACCTTTTCACCCGCCATCGGCGCGGCGCCCTATTTCCTGCGGAGCGCCTCTGAGCTCCACGTTCACACCCGGGCCGGACCCGCCGACCAGGGCGCCTTCTATGTCGAGTTGGACGACGGGGCGCCGGCACCAGAGACCCCGCTCGGCCGTGTCGCCGGCGGCAAGCCCGTCACGATCGTCATTGACGCCATCTACAGCCACGCCACCGCGCTGGCGGGACCCACCTGGCCGGCCTCGGTCGGGGCCTGGGCGGGCGCCGGCGGCAAGATCCATATGCGGCAATTCCGCCTTCAGACCGGCGCGTCTGTCCTGAACGGTCGCGGCGACAGCCTCTCCGTCGGTGGCGATGGCCGCCTGACCGGCGTCCTGGACGCGACCCTGGCCGGCGGCGCGGACGCCTTGGCCGCCCTGACCCAGGCAGGACCCATCGATCGCGCAGCCCTGCGTATCGCCGGAAGCGCCCTGCAAATCGTCCACGCGGGCCCGCCCGACCACGTGACCCTCGACTTCGCCGACGGGCGAACGAGGCTGGGACCGGTCGCCATCGGCCCATCACCCAAGGTTTATTGACAGCGGTTCGGCAAGGCCCGCATAGGCGCGGCCATGAGCGCGCCCGCCCACACCCCGCGTCCGCAGGCCAAGGCCGGCATCCTGGACATCACGCCCTACAAGCCGGGCAAATCGACCGCACCCGGCATCGCCGACCCGATCAAGCTGTCGGCCAATGAGAACATCCTGGGCTGCAGCGACGCGGCGCGGGCGGCCTATGTCGAGGCGGCGGGGAACCTCGCCCTCTATCCCGACAGCCGCGGCCAGATCCTGCGCGCGGCGGTGGCCGACCGCTATGGCCTCGAGCCGCACCGCCTGATCCTCGGATGCGGCACCGACGAGATCTTCGCCCTGCTGAACCAGACCTTCCTCGCACCGGGCGACAACATCGTCCAGGGACAGTACGGCTTCAACGCCTATGGCATCGGCGCGCGGGCCAACCAGGCCGAGGTGCGTTTCGCGGTGGAGAAGAACCACCGCATCGACGTCGATGCTCTGCTGGCCGAAGTGGATGAGCGGACCCGGCTGGTGTTCATCGCCAACCCGGCCAATCCCACCGGCACCTTCATCTCGGGCGACGAGGTCGCGCGCCTTCGCGCCGACCTGCCGCCCGAGGTCCTGCTGGTGCTGGACGGCGCCTACGCCGAATTCAACAGCGATCCCACCTTCGACGATGGCCTGAGCCTGGCGCGGGACGCGGACAACATCGTCGTCACCCACACCTTCTCCAAGCTGCACGGTCTGGCCGCGCTGCGGGTCGGCTGGGCCTATGCGCCAGCCGAGGTGGCCGACGCCGTCGATCGCATCCGCCTGCCGTTCAACACCTCCGTCCCCGCCCAGCTCGCGGCCGTGGCCGCCCTGGCCGACACCGAGTTCCAGGCGCGCGCCCTCGCCCACGTCGAACAATGGCGGCCGTGGCTCACCCAGCAGGTCGGCGGCCTGGGCCTGGAGGTGACGCCCTCGGCGGCCAACTTCGTGCTGATCGGCTTTCCCACCGCGCCGGGAAAGACGGCGGCCGAGGCGGAGGCCTTTCTAGCCTCGCGAGGCCTCATCCTGCGCGGCGTCGCCAATTACGGCCTGCCGGACCACCTGCGCCTGACGATCGGCCTGGAAGAGCACAACCGCGCGGTCGTGGCGGCCCTGGGCGACTTCCTGGGCCGATGAGCGAACTCCAATGAGCGAGCCGATGTTCGCCCGCATGGCCGTGATCGGCTGCGGCCTGATCGGCTCGTCTGTCGTCCGCGCCGCGCGCGCCCGGGGCGTCGTCGGCGAAATCGCCGTATCCGACACCAGCCCGACGGTTCTGGAGCGCGTTCGCGCGCTCGGCCTCGCCGACCGGGTGACCGCCGATCCGACGGAGGCCGTGCGGGACGCCCATCTCGTGGTCCTGGCCGTCCCGCCGCTGGCCATCGGCAAGGTCGCCGCCGAGATCGCCGGCGCCCTGACGCCTGGCGCCACTGTCACCGATGTCGGTTCGGTGAAGACCGTCGTGGCCGAAGCCTTCGCCGCCCACCTGCCGACCAACGTGTTCGCCATTCCGGGTCACCCGATCGCGGGCACCGAGCAGTCCGGTCCGGACGCCGGCTACGCCACCCTCTTCGCCCACCGCTGGACGATTCTGACTCCGCTGCCGCGCACCGACGCCGGCTATGTCGCCGCTGTCGGCCGCCTGACCGCCTTCTGGGAAGCGCTGGGCGCCAACGTCGAGCGGATGGACGAGCGCCACCACGACCTGGTGCTGGCGGTGACCTCTCACCTGCCGCACCTGATCGCCTACAACATCGTCGGCACGGCCGCCGACCTCGAGGAGGTGACGCGCGGCGAGGTGATCAAATATTCCGCCGGCGGCTTTCGCGACTTCACCCGCATCGCCGCCTCCGACCCGATCATGTGGCGCGACGTGTTCCTGGCCAACAAGGACGCGGTGCTGGAGATCCTCGGCCGATTCACCGAAGACCTGCAGGCGCTCTCGCGCGCCATCCGCTGGGGCGAGGGCGATAAGCTGCACGAACTCTTCACCCGCACCCGCGAGATCCGCAGGAGCGTCATTGACGCCGGCCAGGAAACGCCTGAGCCTGACTTCGGCCGCCATCATGACGAGGACTGACGCCTCTCATTTGGCCGCGGGCGGATTGTTGGGGGGACACATGGGTCGGATGGCGTTCGTCGCGGTGTTGGGAATGTTGCCGCTCGCGACGCCCGTGAGTGCGGCAGAGAGGCATTGCCAGCTACAGGCGATCGGTGAGTTGACCGTCTCGACCTCCGGTCCGGACGTGACCACGGATGGGGAAATCAATGGCCAGCCCGTGCGACTGGTCGTGGATACTGGGGCGGACGCGACGATACTCTTTCGCGACGCGGCAAAGAGATTGGGCCTCAAGTTCAGATCGCTCGACAATGGGATGAGTTATGGCATCGGCGGCGTCACGCGCCTCTACTCGGTCAGGGTGAAAAGCCTCCGTGTCGGCTCGATGGAGGAGCGCGACTCCGATTTGGTCGCTACCGGTCACAGCGACGGCGCCACGCAAGGGGCAATCGGCGAACGCTTCCTGACCCAGGCTGACGTCGAGTTCGATCTGCCGCACGGCAAAATACGTTTTTTCAGGCCGCAAGACTGCACCGGCGATCAAGTGGTCTATTGGGGCGACGCCTACGCCGTCGCACCGCTGGCGCCGACGCCTTACTATCAGCTGTTGGCTCAAGTGAGCGTCAACGGCCGGCCGGTGACGGCCCAACTCGACACCGGAGCCGAGGTTTCGGTGCTGACACCTCAGGCTGCGGCGCGCGCGGGCGTATCGCGGACCGCCGCCGGGGTAGAGCGCGCCGGCCACATGGAGGGTACGGGCCACGAGAAGATCACCGCCTACGTCAACGTCTTCGACAGCTTCAGCTTCGGCGAGGAGACGATCAGGCACGCCAAGCTGTGGATCGCCGACATGTTTTATGCCGACGTTGATGATCGATCGGCCACTTCGCTCATCCCCAAGAAAGCCGTCGACGAACCTGACATGCTGCTGGGGGCCGACTTTTTCAAATCGCACCGGGTTTACGTCTCGCTGCAGCAACGGAAGATCTATGTGACCTATGCTGGCGGCGCGGTGTTCGACACGACTGCGCCGCCTCGTGGGGCGCAGACTGTGACAGAAGGCGCCAATCCGGTGGCAGGGGCAAACTGAGCGGGCGCCCGTCATGACGGACGGTCACGGACCCTGGGGCGCGGAGCGCCCGCCCGAACCGCCGATGCGGCGTTGGAAGCCGAAGCCGGGGTTGTTTCTGTGGCTAGGCTTGGTGGCCGCGGCCGGCGTTGTCGTGGTCGCTCTGTCGATTCTCGTTCCCGGTCAGACGCCAGGGGCCCAGGACAACTTCGAGATCCTTCGCCTCTTGGGCCTGACCGCCCTGGTTTCCACCGGTCTCCTGACCCTGCGCCGTGTCGACATCGGCAAGGCGGCGCGCCACGCTTTGATCTGGCTGGGCATCCTGGTGCTGCTGGTGCTGGGCTACGCCGATCGTGACGACGCCCGGCAAGTGGTCCTGCGCCTGCGCGCGGCCCTGTTTCCCGCCTACGCGGTCGCCGAAGGCTCGCGCTCGGTCACCGTCGGGCGCGGCGAAGGCGGGGGATTCTATGTCATGGGCGCCGTCAATGGCGCGCCCGTGAGGTTCCTCATCGACACCGGGGCCAGCGACATCGTGCTCAGTCCGGCGGACGCGGCGCGGGTTCACGTGACCGCTTCGGGCCCGTCGCGACCCGCCGAAACCGCCAACGGCGTCGGGTCCGGCGCACTGGCGACGGCGGCCAGCGTTTCGGTGGGGACGATCAAGCTCTCGGACGTGCCGATCGCGATCAATCAGGCGCCAATGAGCGTTTCGCTGCTCGGCATGTCGTTTCTCAAACGGCTGGATTCGTTCGAGGTGCGCGGCGACCAGCTTATCCTGCGCGGCAAAGCCGGCTGAAGCGACTCGACGCGGTCGCGGGCCTCAATCAGGGTAGGCCGAGGAAACCTGGCGGAGTTAGGCGATGCTGAGTTGGCAGGTGGGTGCGGTCAAGGTGACCCGTGTCGTCGAGATGGAGATGCCCATCGCTTATGACGAGCGGCGGCCTTTCCTGGCCGAGGCGACCCCCGAAGCTCTTCGCCAAACGCCCTGGCTCTATCCGAACTTTGTCAATGAACAGGACGAGATGCTGCTCTCCATCCACGCCTTGCTGGTGGAGACGCCCAGCCTGCGCCTGGTCGTGGATACCTGCATAGGGAACGACAAGGCGCGCGGATTTATACGCGGCCAGGCTCTGTCGACGCCTTTCCTCGACCATCTTGAAGGGGCGGGATGGTCACGCGATGACGTTGACGCCGTGGTCTGCACCCACCTGCACGTCGATCATGTCGGCTGGAACACCATGCTCAAGGACGGGCGTTGGGTTCCGACATTCCCCAACGCCCGCTATCTCATCGGCCGCCGCGAGCTTGAGCACTGGACATCGGTGACAGAGGGCGAGCAGCCGGAAATCCTGGCCGACTCCGTGCAGCCGATTCTGGACGCCGGTCTCGCCGAGCTGGTGGAGATGGACCATCGAATCTCGCCCGAGGTAAGGCTGATTCCGAGTGCCGGCCACACGCCGGGCCACGTCAGCGTGGTCATCGAGTCCGACGGCGAAACGGCGGTCATCACCGGCGATATGACCCACCACCCGTGCCAGCTCGCTCATCCGGAGTGGTCGCCGCCGTTCGATTCAGACCCGAAGGAGGCCGCGCGGGTGCGCTCGCGCCTGTTTGCCGAGTGGGCCGACGAGAAGGTGTTGGTGATTGGCACGCACTACGCGGGTCCCACGGCCGGGCGCATCCGCCGCGACGGCGAGGTCTATCGCTTCGAGGTCTGACGCCGCTCAGGATCGAATCGCCTCGTCAAGTGTTACAAGCTTAGCGCTTACCTGGAGGCGCGCCCGAAAATGAGGAACGCGCCATGACTCCGTCGGCTCCGAGGATCGCGGTCGCCTGCTTGCTCGCCCTGTTGCTTGCGGGCTGCGCCGCCGGTGGTGTCGAGTCCGGCACGGCGGCCCACAGCGGCGTGCTGTCGCAGTTCCTGCTGGGACTCTGGCACGGGATCATCGCCCCCGTGACCCTGCTGGTCGAGATCGGCCACAAGCTGTGGCCGCAGACCATTCCCTGGGCGGTGCGGCTCTATGAAACCCGGGCCGACTCGGTGGTCTACGACGTCGGCTTCTTCCTCGGGCTCGGCGGCGGCCCGGTGATCGCCTGGCGTCGGCCGCGTCGCGTCGTCTCCTAGGGCTGGGGCGGCACCACGCCGCTCTCCGGATAGGCCGGAATGAGCGGCGGCGGTGGCGGCAGGCCGGCGGGCTTGCCGGCGATCTGCTTCATCAGCATGTCGATGGCCGTCTCAAGCTGGGCGTCGTGGCCCGCCAGTAGATCGGCCGGCATGTTCTCGATCTCCACGTCGGGATCCACGCCGTGGTTCTCCACCGCCCATTTGCTGTCGAGGGTGTAGGTCGCCTCCTCGGGAATGGTGATGTAGCCGCCATCCATCATCTGCCAGTTGCCGCGGATGCCGCGCACGCCGCCCCACGAGCGCGTGCCGACCAGCTTGCCGAGGCCATACTGGCGGAAGAGATAGGGGAAGATGTCGCCGTCCGAGGCCGACCAGTGATTGAGCAGGGCGACCTTCGGCCCGTTCAACACCTCCTCCGGCTCGGTCTGCGAGACCGCTTCGCGGTTGGAGTCCAGGGAGACGAGCACTCGCCGCAGGCGCTCGAGGGCGAAGGGCGCGATGAACCCGCCGCCGTTCCAGCGGTCGTCGACGATCATCGCCTGCTTGTCGAGCTGGGCGTAGAACTGGCGCACGAACTGCTGAAGACCCAGCTGTTCCATGTCGGACATGTAGACATAGCCAATGCGTCCGCCTGACAGCTTGTCCACCATCTGGCGGTTGTGGACGATCTGGGCGGCTTCGCGCAGGCCGAGCTCGGAGCCCACCGGCCTCACCACCACATGGCGTCGGGCCCCGTTCGGACTGTCGGCGACGGTGAGGTCCACCGTGGTCTCGGCGTCGGCCAGTTGCAGCAGGCTGTCGGGATCGGCCGGGGCGACCAGCTCAACGCCGTTCACCGCCAGGACATAGTCGCCGGCCTTCACCCCCAGGCCCGGCTGGGCCAGCGGGCTGCGATAGTCGTCCCGCGTGTTGTCCCCCGGATAGATGGTGGCGATGCGATAACGGCCGGAGGCCGCATCCAACGTCCAGTCGACACCGAGCAGAGCGGCGCGAACCGTCGGCCCGGTGTCGCCGTCGTCGCCGCCGCCGACATAGGTGTGAGAGTTGGAGATCTCGCCGATCATCTGGCCGATCAGATAGTTGAGGTCTTCGCGGGACCCCAGTTGCGGCAGCAGCCTGGCGTAGTTGTCGTGGACGGCCTTCCAGTCCTGGCCGTTCATCACCGTCGAGAAGAACAGGTCGCGCTCGAGACGCCAGGCGTTGTCGAACATCTCCGTCCATTCCTGGGCGGGATCGACCAGTTCGCGCATGTGCGAGAGGTCGAGCTTCTTGACGGCGTCGTCGTCTTTGGTGGCGTCCGGCTTGGCCTCGAGGACGGTGTAGTCCTTGTCGTGGCGGACCAGCACCTTCTCGCCGTCCAGCGACAGCGAATAGGCGTCGATATCCTCGGTGACGACGGAGTCCTTGCGCTTCTTTAGATCGTAGAGCCGGAGCGCCGACTTCTCGCCCTTGAGATTGCCGTCGATCAGGCCGAGCGGCTGGGTCAGGTAGAAGATCTTGTCCTTGCGCACGTCCATCTGGGCGATGTTGGCCGGATCGATCGGCATGGCCACCGCCCGCGCCATCATGCCATCGAGGTCCACGTGGATCGGCGCGATGGCGCCCGTGGGCGTCGGATTGTCCTTGTCGTCCTTATGCTTGTCGCCCGACGTCTTCGCCGCGTCGTCCGGCTTGCCGCCCTTGTCCTCACCATCGGACCCAGCGTCAGCCTCGTCAGATCGCGGCGCCATGGGCGAGGCGGTGTCGCGCGCCAGCGGGATCGCATAGACGCCCGCCGACTTCAGGATGGCGAAATCAAAATCGGTGTCGGATGGCACCGGATTCTCGTGCCGGCTCGAGACGAAGTAGAGGTATTTGCCGTCCGGCGAGAACGTCGGGCCAAAATCGATCGACGACCCATCGCCGAGCCGCGTCGCGACGCCGGACTCCAGGCTGTAGAGGTAAAGATCGCGGCGGCGGTTGGTCGCGGTCATGCTGAAGGCGAGCCAGCGGCCGTCGGGCGAGAACGCCTGGTCGTGGATTTCGCTTTGCTTGTCCTGGCCGACCTGTTTCGGCGGGCCGCCGTCGAGGCCGACGACCCACAGCTTGTGCGAGCTATCGCTGAAGGCCAGCGTCTTGCCGTCGGGCGAGAAAATCGGGCCGTAGAGGTAGCCCTGGGAGAATGAGGTCAGCTTGCGTTCGACGCCGCCTTCCGCCGGCCGCACCGCGATCTGGTCCTCCCCGCTGGCGTCGGTGGTGTAGGCGACCCACTTGCCGTCCGGCGACCAGGCCGGATGATCCTCGTCCGCGCCTTGAGTGCCGGTCAGGTCGCGGGTCGCGCCGTTTTCCGTCGGCACGCTGAAGATGTCGCCGCGCGCCGAGAACAAGGTGCGTTTGCCGTTGGGCGCCAGGGCGAAATCGGTCTGGCCGGCGGGATCGGCCACGCGGACCTCGTCCTTCACGTCGGCGACGTGTGGGCGGCGGCGAATATTGTCGTCCGGCACATTGACGTCGACTTCGCGCAGCTGTTCGGTCGGCAGGTCGAGAAGATAGAGTTTGCCGCCCTGCTGGAAGGCGATGGCGTCGCCGCCCAACGCAGGGAAGTCGATATCGTAGTCGGTGAAGTGGGTGACTTCGCGGGCCTGCTTGGTGTCGAGGTCCAGCACCCAGATATTGGCCCGCCGATTGGCGTCCTGATCGCTCAGGTAATAGATTTTGCGCCCGTACCACATCGGCGAGGTGTTGGTGCCCGACCAGTTGGTCAGCTGGGTAACCTGGCGGCTGTCGAAGTCGTAGGTGAAGACCTGCTGGGCGAGACCGCCGTTGTAGCGCTTCCAGGTGCGGAAGTTCCGGAAGATGCGGTTGTAGGCGATGGTGTGGCCGTCCGGCCCATAGGTCGCCAGGCCCACGGCGCTGTCGATCGGCATGGGCGTCGGCGCGCCGCCGGCCACCGGAACCTTGTACATGTTCTGGATCCAGCCGTTCCACTGGTCGCGCTTGGTCAGATAGACGACGGATTGAGAATCCGGCGTCCAGGTGACGACCATGTTGTCCGGTCCGTGCCGGCCGCCGGTGCCGGCTTCCGTGGTCGGATGATAGGTCAGGCGGCGCGCCTGGCCGCCCCAGGCCGGAATCACCCACACATCCGTGCCCGCCTTGCTGGCTTCGGTGTAGGCGATCCATTTGCCGTCGGGCGACACGCGCGGGAACATGTCCTGGCCGGACGCGCTGGTCAGGCGCTCGGCCGCTCCGCCGGACTTGGCCACCGACCAGATGTTGCCGTCGGCGACGAAGACGATCCGATCGCCGTAGGGTTGCGGAAACCGCGGCAGGGCGGCATGGGCGCCTCCGGCCAAAGCGAAGGGCGCCGCGGCGGCGGCCAGGATGCATTTCAGACGGTTCATTCCATCCCCCGATCTCGTTCCGGCCCATCGAGCCGCGCGCGGCCGGAAAGTCAAATTACGGAAATCTCATCGAAGCTCGCGACCTCGCCCGCCACGCACGGTCCGTCGCGCACCACACGGATCGCCTGGAGGCCGGCGGCGCGCGCGGCGGCGATCTCCGACGGCGCGTCGGAGAGGAAAAGTATCTCGGTCGGCGGCAGGCCAATGGCCGCCGCGATCCGCGCATAGCTGGCGGCCTCGGCCTTTGCGCCCACAAGGGTGTCGAAATAGCCCTCGAAGAGCGGGTTCAGGTCGCCGGCCGCGCTGTGGCCGAACAGCAGCTTCTGCGCCTCGACCGAGCCCGAGGAATAGACGAAGAGGCGAAGACCGCGGTCCCGCCACGCTCTGAGCGCCGGCGCCGTGTCGTCATAGACGTCGGCGGTGAGCTCACCCGACTCATAGCCTTCGCGCCAGATCATGCCTTGCAGCGCCTTGAGCGGCGTCGCCTTGCGATCCTCATCGATCCAGCGCCGCATGACGCCGCAAACGGCGGCCTCGTCCAGACCCTCACGCCCTTCCATCGCCCGCACCTCGGCGAGCAGGGACGCCACCGAGTCGCGGTGGGCCGCGACGAACCTGGCCAGGCGGTCGCGGGCGTAGGGAAACAGCACCTCGCGGACGAAGCGGATGCTGCTGGTCGTGCCCTCTATGTCGGTGACGACCGCGCGGACGCCTTTGGCGTCGATCACGCCGCCAGCTCGAACTTCGGGAAGGCCGCCGCAATATCCGCGCCGGTGAAATAGGCGACCCAGCCGGCCGGCGAGACAAACAGGCGCAGAGCGGTAAAGTGCGGTCGCGGCCCCATGTCGAACCAATGTGGCGTGCCGGCGGGCACGCTAATGAGATCGCCCGCTTCGCAGACGACCATGAACACCTTTCCGGCCTTGTGCAGATAGAACTGTGCCGCGCCTTCGACGAAGAATCGCACCTCGTCGTCGGCGTGGGTGTGTTCGGCCAGGAACTTGCCGCGCAGCTCCGGCGCGGCCGGATTGTCCGGGGTCAGGCGGACGACGTCCACGGCGCGGTAGCCGCCGGCCGCCTTGAGGCGCTCCACGTCCTCGGCATAGGCGGCGAGAACCGCCGCATCGTCGGCGTCCCTGGCCAGAGCGGCGCCGACCCGCCAGCGCTCGAAGGCGACGCCGATCTCGGCCAGTCCCGCCGCGATCTCGCGGGCGTCAGCGGTGGACCACAGGGCCGTCCCGGGGTCGTTTTCGGCATGGATCGTCAGCCGGCTCATCCTCGCGCCTCCATGCGCATCAGCTCCCATTCGCAGGAGATCAGGGTTTCGGCCGCCTCGACCACGCGCAGCGCCTCGTCCATCGTCTCGCCCCAGCCGTACAGGCCATGGTCGCGGATCAAGAAGGCAGGCGCCGGCTTCACGATCAGCGCGGCCGCGACGGTGACGGCCAGCGCCGCCATATCCTGGCTGTTGTCGAACACCGGCAGCTCGACCGCGCAGTCGTGCGTCTCCACGCCGGGAAACGCCTTTAGCAGCTCATAGCCCGCCAGCCGCAACGAGCCGCCGATCCGGCGCGAGATCACCACGGCCGGTACAGAATGGGTGTGCAGCACGGCCGTGGCCTTGGGGTAGAGCCGGTAGACGGCCAGATGCAACGCGGCCTCGGCCGAGGGCCGCCGGCCGTCCAGCGGGTGACCGTCCACGTCGATGGCCATGACATCGTCGGCGTGCAGAGACGCCTTGTGGGCGCCCGACACGGTGATGGCGATGTCGCCGGACGGGCGGCGGTGGGAATAGTTGCCAGCGCCCGCCGGCGCCCAGCCGCGCGCGGCCAGCAGCCGCGACGCCGCGACGATCTGTTCCGCCTCCCAGGATGCGACCTCGTCCATCCGCTCCATCCACGCTCGGACCTTAGATAGGCTGATCCCATTCATAGAACATCTTCACCCTGCGTGAACTTGCGCTTTGCGGGCGCCGGCTTAGGTGGAGAGACATCGCCCATTGCCGGATGCGCCCCCTTGACCGATCTGTTCGCCGAACTCACTTTCGCCCGCGGCCCGGCGATGAAAAATCGCTTCATGCTGGCCCCGCTGACCAATTCCCAGAGTCATGCGGACGGCAAGCTGTCGGATGACGAGTTCCATTGGCTGACCTGGCGGGCCAAGGGGGGGTTTGGCCTCGTCATGACCTGCGCCTCCCACGTGCAACGCATTGGGCAGGGCTTTCCGGGCCAGCTCGGGGTCTTTTCCGATGAACACCTGCCGGGCCTTTCGCGGCTAGCCGCAGCCATTCGCGCCGAGGGCTCGCTTTCCGCCGTCCAGCTTCACCACGCCGGCATCCGCTCGCCCACCGAACTGATCGGCGAGACTCCTGTCGGACCGTCGGAGAACGCCGAATTCGGCGCTCGCGCCCTCGGCGAGGGCGAGATCGAGGCCCTGGTGGAAGACTTCATCGCCGCCGCCGTGCGCGCCGAACGCGCCGGCTTTGACGGCGTCGAGCTGCACGGGGCGCACGGCTACATCCTGTGCGCCTTCCTCTCGGCCGAGACCAATCAGCGGACCGACCGCTGGGGCGGGTCGCTCGAAAACCGCGCCCGTATCGTGCGTGAGATCATCAAGGGCGTCCGGGCGCGCACGCGGCCGGACTTCCAGCTCGGCCTGCGCCTCTCGCCCGAGCGTTTCGGCCTGAAGATCGATGAACAGCGGGCCCTGGCCGGCGAACTCTTGGCCGGCGGCGACCTCGACTATCTCGACATGTCGCTGTGGAGCACGTTCAAGCCGCCGGCGGACGCCGACGTCGCCCAGAAGCCCCTGATCGACTGGTTCGCCGACCTGCCGCGCGGGGCCACGCGGCTGGGCGTCGCCGGCAAGCTCACCAGTGGCGAGGACTGTCGGCGCGCGCTGGATCATGGCGCCGATTTCGCGATCCTCGGTCGCGCGGCGGTCCTGCATCACGACTTCCCGGTCAAGGTGGCCGAGAATCCCGACTTCCAGACCATCTCGCTGCCGGTGACGCGTGACTATCTGCGCAACGAGCGCCTCGGCCCGACCTTCATCGACTACATGCGCAACTGGAAGGGCTTCGTCGCCGACGAAGACGAGGCCGAAGCGGCCTGACCTAACGCGAGGCCGGTCGGGCCACGCCGTAGAGCGCGGCGGTGGAGGCCAGGATCGCGGCCAGCATCACCAGGGCCATCGGCCGCGCGCCGGCGTGGGGCCACGCGGCCGTCAGCGCGCCGGTGAGACCGGCGGTGAGCGCGCCAACGCCGAACGAGACCGAGCCCATCAGCGCCGAGATCGATCCGGCGCGCTTGGGGTCGATGGCAAGGCCGCACGCTTGGGAATTGGCGCCGACGAGACCGAATGAGCTGAGGACCAGGAACAGCGGGACCAGCACGCCCCACATGCCGCCCCATCCCGTCAAGGCGTCCATGACCAGCAAAGCCGCCCACAGGATCGAGAACGGCCGCCCGCGGGTCAGAATGGTCTCGGGCGCGTAGCGACGGAGCAGGTGGGCGTTCACCTGGCTCATGGCGATGAGGCCGATGGCGTTGACGCCGAACACCCAGCCGAAGCTGGTGGAGGGGATGTGGTAGGTCGAGATCAGGAGACCCGGCGATGCGGTGATGTAGGCGAACAGCGCCCCGCTGTTGAGCGCCCCCGCCAAGGTGAAGCCGACGAGAGGCCGGCTCTTCAGCAGCGCCAGATAGGCCCGGAGCGGGTGCTCGGATTGCGCCTGGGCGGCCGTCTCACGCGAGCGGCTCTCGTCGAGGGCGAACCAGACGATGCACCCCAGGACGGCGCCGAACGCGGCCAGAATCCAGAACAGCGCCCGCCAGCCGGCCAGGGCCGCCACCTCTCCGCCGACGAGCGGCGCGAGGATCGGCGCCAGGCCCATCACCAGCATCAACTGTGACAGGACCCGCGCCGACTGCCGATGATCGAAGCGATCGCGCACCACCGCGCGGGCGATCACCGGGCCGGCGGAGGCGCCCAGCGCCTGGAACAGCCTGGCCGCGACCAGGCTCTCGAGGTTGGGCGCGAGGGCGCAGGCGGCCGACGCCGCCACGTAGAGCGCGACGCCGCCGAACAGGGGCCACCGCCGCCCCCAACGATCCGACGCCGGACCGTAGAACAACTGCCCGATGGCCAGGCCGGTGAAGAAGGCGGCCAGGGTCGCCTGGGCCGCGCCCGGTGGGGCGTGGAATTCAGCGCCGATCGCCGGCAGGCTCGGCAGGTACATGTCGATGGACATCGGCGCGAACGCCGTCAACGCGCCGAGCAGCAGGATCATGCTCCAGGGCGCGGCGGCGGAGGTCTGGGGCCTGTCGGTCATGGCGGCGCTGGCATACAACGCTTTGCGCGAGGGACGAGCGGAGAAGTCGCATGAGACGCGGGATGGCGATCATTCTGGGAGCGGCGATGCTCGTGAGCATCGGTCCGGGTGCGCTTGCCCAGACCAGTCCAGCGGCGCCCGCCGCGCCTTCGGCCGAGACGATGACTTTGGCGCGCAAGGTCGCCGCGCGCGACGATTTCTTCGTCATGATCCAGACTGCCGCGTCGTCGCAGATCGGTCAGATCGAGACCGGGCTCGGGGACCTCACGCCGGAGCAGAAGGTCAAGGCCGAGGCGATCGCCAAGGCCAAGCTCGCCGACGGGATGAACCGGATCGTGGACCTGATGGCCCAGGCCTACGCCGCCCGTTTCACGCCCGACCAATTGCGAGACATCGACGCGTTCCTGCAGACCCCATCCGGCGCCGTCTATTCGCAGCGCCTGATGTCGCTGCTGCCGACGCTGCAGAATCTGAAAGGCTTCGACCTCAGGAAGGACACCCTGGCCGAAACCTGCGCCCAGATCGGCAAGGGCTGCCCGGCCAAGACGCCGCCTAAGCCCACGGATACAAAATGATCTGAGTGCAGCGGAAGACCGCCATCAGCTTGCCGCTGAGGTCGATCCGGGCACCCTTGTCTCCGCCGTCAAACCCGCTCGGTCATTTCGCCAGCGGCGGGTATCGACGGGTCAAAATTCCAATCAGGACAGCCATTGCAACTGCGGCAGCCAGCGCGGCAAATATGAAGTTATGCGCGTGCGCGTCACTAGCCGAGACATAGCAACGGGTTGAGCCTCCGCCCCTACTTGCCGAAATCACGTAGTATATATGTTCGGCGTCTGGCTCCATTGGATTGGTAGTGCAGACCATCGTTGGCCAGAGGTCCCAATAACCGAACACCAAAAACGCGACCACCACGGCAACATAGCAACTCCGTCGAAGGAATCTTCGCATGCGCTCGGTCGGATTCCACATTCTACAAGCCTAGCGATCCATCCAGCTGGGGCAAAGCATCACGTAACTGCAGCGCCTCCCTCGGTTGGCCAAGAGGCCGCGCAAAATGCGTCCACGCCTAAGCCCGCGGATACAAAATGATCTGAGTGCAGCGGAAGACGGCCATCAGCTTGCCGGTGGTCTCGTCGTGGGCCCGGGCGTCCCAGACCTGGGTCATGCGCCCGCCGTGCAGCAGTTCGGCCTCGAAGAGGACGGCCCCTTCCAGGGTCGTGCCGACGAAATTGCTCTTCACCTCAACGGTGGTGAAGCCGCTGGCGCCCTCCGGCCAGGCGCTGGAGACGCCGTAGGCGCACAGGATGTCGAGACACGAGAGCAATGCGCCGGCCAGCAGATAGCCGGTATGGGCCACGAGGTCCTGTCGCACCGGCAGGCGGCCGGCGAGCTTGCCGGCCTCGACCGACGTCACCTCGAGACCGAGCCAGCCGGGGAGCTTGCCGGCGGACGCGCGGTTGAGATCGTCGATCGAAGTCCGATTGGTCAGCTGCGGCATGGATGCTCCCGAAGGCCCCGCGCCGCAGCCTGAAAACGGCCGTCAGCGCCCCAGATTATCCGTCCGGCTGATGAAGGAGGCCACATTGTCGTGGATCTCCTTCAGCGACGCCTCGTGGGCGTAAACCATGTGGCCGGACTGGTAGTAGTGATACTCGATATTGTTCTGCAGATTGGCCGGAATCTGCAGATGGTGGTCCTCGTACCAGCCCTCGTAGAACGGCGTGGCCAGGTCGTAATAGCCACCGTTGACCATGATCTTCAGGTTCGGGTCGTATTTCATGGCCGTGGCCAGGTCGGGCATCACATTGAGAATGCCGGGAAGCGGGATGGGCACGCCGGGGGGTTGGTGATTGGCGTCCCATTTGCCGACGTCGGTCTCGGGCTTGTAGGTCTTGCCCTCGCCGAAGCCGAGTTGCTTGCGCACATAGTCGTTGAAGGCCGAGACATAGGCCGAGCTGATCGAGGCCGACTGCGGGTCATAGTCCGCCTCCTTGGACAGCGGGTCCATGTCGGGGCCCGAAAAGCGGGTGTCCAGGCGGCCGGTGGTGATTCCGTCCTGGTCCTGCAGCATTTTTTCGAACATGCCGCCGTCGACGCGCAGATCGGCCTTGAGGATGTAGGCGGCGGGCAGGCCGATGTATTTCGACATCTGCTCGGCGATGGCCTGCTTGCGGGCCGGATCGAGCTCCGCGCCGGCCTGAAGGGCCTGGGCGTAGTCGCCGGACGCGAAGGCCTCGACCTGCTTCAGGTAGGGCTCGAGGTCGGCTGGACGGCCGCCGGGCAGCAGGTTGTGGTACCACGCCGTGGCCGCATAGGTGGGCAGGGCGGCGACATAGGCTTCGTCCGTGCCCGGATTGTACTGCGGCCCATCGACCGACATGTCGAAGTTGAGGATCTGAGAGAGCAGGATCACGCCGTTGAAATCGACCGAGTCCGCCGTTTCCAGCTCATTGATCACCACCGCCGACCTGGGCGTGCCGTAGCTTTCGCCGAACAGATACTTGGGCGAATTCCAGCGACCGTACTTCGACAGGAACTGGAGAATGAACTCCGAGAAGGCGTGGCCGTCGGCGTCGACGCCCCAGAAGGCCTTTTCCTTGTCCTTGCCGGCGATGCGCGAGAAGCCGGTGCCCGGCGCATCGATGAACACCAGGTCGGTCGCGTCCAGAAGACTGTAGGCGTTGTCGACCAGGGAATAGGGCGCGGCCGGCGTATGGGTGTCGTCGGCGGTGACCACCCGGCGCGGCCCAAAGGCGCCCATGTGCAGCCACACCGTCGAGGAGCCCGGACCGCCGTTGTAGAAGAATGTGATCGGACGATCGGCCGAAGGCGCGCCGTTCTTGAAATAGGCGACGTAGAACATCGAGGCTTCCGCCGTCGGATTGCCGTCGGCCGCCGCCTCCTTGCCCTTGTCGCTGGACTCCGCCGCCACCGCCTTGGCGACCGCGTCGTCCCATCCCTTGGGGTGGACGACGATGGTGCCGGCCACGGCGTGATAGCTGATCGCCTGGCCCTCGACCGCGACCTGGCCTTCACTGGAGGCGCTTTCCGGCTGGAAGATGCCGCCGGGCTTTTCGGCCGCCGCCTGGGCCTTGTCGCTATCGGGCTTGGCGGGCGGCGTGGCGGCGAACGCCGGCGCGCCGGCCAGCAAGGCGACCGCCGTGGCGGCCAGAAGCAGTTGTTTCATGGTGAGGACGTCCCCCGCGAAATCGTGTGAATTTGCTCCCGCATAGACGCGCGGGGTCTGCAAACAAAATTACCAATTGGAAAGGCGCCGCGCCTCAGGGCGCGGTTGCATCGGTCAGAGGCAGCCACACGGCGCTGGCGTGGTCGGCGGAGCGAGACACGCGAACCGTCGCCGCCTGGTAGTCCGTGGGCCTGGCGAAGAAGATGTTGTCGACCCAGGTCTGCGGGTTGCGGTCGTAGAGGGGAAACCAGCTCGACTGAATCTGGACCATGATCCTGTGCCCCGGCAGGAACACGTGGTTCGCCGTCGGCAGGGCGAAGCGGTAGCGCTGCGGCTTGCCGGACGGGACCGGTGTCGGGTGCTCGAAGCTGTCGCGGTAGCGGCCGCGAAAGATGTCCATGGCGATCGGCAGCTGGTAGCCGCTCATCTCGGGTCGCGAGGCGACGATGTCGGGATAGACGTCGATCAGCTTGACGACGAAATCGCCGTCGGCGCCGGTGGTGGAGGCCCAGATGTCGGCGATCGGCGCGCCGCTGATGCGCAGCGGACGGTCGAGCGGCGCTGTTTCATAGACCAACACGTCCGGCCGGGTGGCGACGCCGCGCTGATCGCTGGTGAGCCAGCTCTGCCAGCGCGGCGTGTCGGCGAAGCGGACCGGCGGAGGCAGGTAGGGAACCGGCTTGGCGGGGTCTGAAACATAGGCGTCAGCGTCATCCTGGGCCGCCGCGGGCGCGTCGAAGCCGAGTGAAAAGCCGGCCTCAAGATAAAGCGGCTTCAGCGGCGCGGCGCAGCCGTGCTCGCAGGCCAGCGGCCAGGCGCTGAACCGGTCCCAATGATTTTCGCCGGTGTTGTAGATAAAGGCGCGCGGCGTATCAGCCTTCGGCGCTCCATCCTTGAGATACTGATCGAAGAACGGCTTGAGCACGTCGCGCCGCCACTGCAGCGCCGTGTCGCCATTGAACTGCAGCATGCCCAGCATCGTGCCGTCATAGTTGGCCCCACTGTGCCGCCAGGGACCCATGACCAGGAAGTTGGTGTCGCCATAGCCGGCGGCCGTCAGCGCGCTCCAGCTATGGATCGCGCCCCACATGTCCTCCTGGTCCCAGAGGCCCTGCTCCCACATGGTCGGCACATGGCTGGGATGCTGCACGATCAGCTTGTCCAGGGCCTGACCCTGCCAGAAGGCGTCATAGGCCGGATGGGCCTCGGTGCGCCGCAGCCAGGGATAGTCGGCGACGCCGTGGGCGCGGGCCCAGCCGTCCACGGAGCCGGCGCGCAGGAAGCCCTCGTAGTCGTCCAGAGTCTCGCGGGCGATCTTCGGGCCATCGCCGGGGCGGGTGGTCTGGCCGACGAAGTAGTCGAGGTTGGGCTGGCGGAAGGCGCCGTAGTGGAACCAGTCGTCGCCCATCCAGCCGTCCACCATCGGGCTCTCGGGCGCCGCGACCTTGAGCGCCGGATGCGGATCCAACAGCGCCATGACCACGGTCCAGCCCTCGTAGGACGAGCCGATCATGCCCACCCGACCGTTGGTCTCGGGGACGTTCTTCACCAGCCAGTCGATGGTGTCCCAGGCGTCGGTGGTGTCGTCGGTCTTGGTCGGATTGAGCGGGCCGCGCGGCGGCCGGGTCATCACCAGGGCGCCCTCCGAGCCATACTTGCCGCGGATGTCCTGGAAGACGCGGATGTAGCCGTCGGCGGTGAACAGTTCGTCGCTCTGCGAGAGGTTGGCGACACGCGATGGGCTGGTGTTGCGCTTGACGCGATTGGCCGCGTCATAGGGCGTGCGGGTGAGCAGGATCGGGGCGCTCCGCGCGCCCTTGGGGATGACGATCACGGTGAAGAGCTTCACCCCGTCGCGCATGGGGATCATGACGTCGCGCTGGATGAAGTCAGCGCTGGGCGCGACGGGCGCCTGCGCCGCCATGTCGCTGAGATCCGGCCCGGGCGGCGCCTGCTGAGCCAGAACGCCGGTCGCGAGGGTGGTCAGAACCGCCGCGAAGATCGCCCCCGTTTTCATAGTCGCCCGCCTCGCTCCGTCCCTGGGGTGCACAGTCAGCGCGTATATCGCCAAGTCAAGCGACCGCGCCGGAGCCAGTTCGTCTCCCCTCCCCGCACTTGCCCATTGATCAAACGCCGATGCGCCGCCAAGACGAGGTCTTGATAGAGGCGATGAACCGACTGGGATCTGCGGAATGAAGCGACTGTCTTTGGCGCTTGTGCTCATACTGGCCGCGGGACCGGCGCTGGCCCAGCCGGACGGCAAGGCCGTGTTCACCACCAACTGCCAAGCCTGCCATCAGGCGGCCGGAACCGGGATCAAGGGCGCCTTTCCCGCGCTCGCCGGCGATCCGTTCGTGACAGGCGACCCATCCGGCCTGACCGCTCGCGTGCTGACCGGCAAAGGGGGCATGCCGGCGTTCGGCCCGCAACTCTCCGACGCCGAGATCGCGGCCGTGCTCAGCTATATCCGTTCCGCCTGGAGCAACCACGCGGGGGCCGTCACCCCCGCCCAGGTGTCGGCGGCGCGCGCGGCGGGGCGCTAAGGCCTACGGCGAGGGAAGGTCGTTCTCCGAGGTCACTTCGACCTCCACCTCCAGCGTCTGCGCCCCCGGCGCGAGCAGCACACCGTCGATCGGGGCCACGTCGGCGTAGTCACGGCCGATGGCCAGGACGATGTGATCGTCCCTCGTGGTCACCGCATTGGTCGGATCGAAGCCGACCCAGCCGGCCGCCTCGCCGCACCACAGATGAACCCAGGCATGGGTCGCTTCGGCGCCCAGCAGGCGATTTCCGCCCCGACCGGTATGCAGATAGCCGCTGACATAGGCCGCGGGCAGGCCCAATCCCTTCAAGCCGCTGATCATGACGTGGGCAAAGTCCTGGCATACCCCGTGACGCGCCGCGAAGGCCGCCGCCGCCGGCGTCCGGACATCGGTCGCTTCGGGGTCGTACCTGAAGTCGGCGTGGATCCGGCCCATCAGTTCGCTGGCCGCCTCGATGATCGGTCGACCCGGCGCAAAGCTGGCGCGCGCATAGTCGGTGATCTGCGGCGCGATCGGCGTGCGCGCGGTCGGGTACAAGAAAGACGCCGGCCCGTCCGGGCCCAGCAGGCGCGAGGCGAGGCTCAAGGCGCGCACGCTTTCCCAAGGCGTGTCGAAAGCGAAGGCGATCGGCGGCGTGTGCACGTCGACGCGGGCGCAGGCTTCGATGATCAGTCGGGCGTGCGGTTCGGTGATGACCACCGTCCGGACCTCCTCGCCGAAAGCGCCCGGGCCCACGCGCTCCTGTGACGGCGGCGGCGTCAGCTCGACGCGGCTGGCGAGGCGCGTCTGGTCGGCGAAGGTCCGCGGCGTCAGCCGCATGACGCAACGGGCGTAGGTGACCTCCGAGCCGTAGGTGTAGGTGGTGCGGTGGCGGATGTCGTAGATCACGCCAGACCCCCCAGCTTGGTGGTCGGGACCGCATTGGCGCCTTGCAGGAAGTAGCGATCGCCGATGGCGGTCGCGAGTCGGCCAAGGGCGCGCTCGAAGGCAAGCATCCGCTCCAGCCCCAAACTGGCGGCGTCGGCGGTCTCCACGTCCGTCGCCAGCACCCGGAGGATGCGTGCGGGCGCCTCCAGCATGCCGTCTTCGACCAGCTGGGGCAGAGCGGCGAGGTGCTCGCTCAGCGTCTGAACCTGGAACGCCAGGGAGCGGGTGTTGAAGGGGTCAAGCACGACCATGTCGCGCACCGGGGTCAGCGCCAGGCCCACGAGATAGCGAGCCCTGTAGGTGATCTGGCTGTCGGCCAGGTCCAGCAGGAGGTCGAGGTCATCGAGCGTCGCCGCATCGCCAGCCAGGGTGCGAGCGAATTGGCTCGTATTGATTCCGCGCTCGATCCGCCGGCCGATATCGAGAAAACGCCAGCCGGCGGCGCGGTTCATGTTCTCCTGGGCCAAGCCGGCCAGGGCGGCGAGACGCTGGAGCGCTTGCTCGACCTGAGCCAGCGCCTCGGCTTCGGAGATCGTCCCCGGCGGCGCCAGGCCGCGCTCCAGACCCACGAGCAGCGACCAGAAATCGGCGCTCAGCCGTTCACGCATGGACGACGCCGTACGCCCAGCCTGGCGAACGAGATTGATCACCGAACCGGAGGCGGTCTCGTCGTGCAAGGCGCAACGCGCCGCGTCGAGCGCGCGGCCGCCGAACGCCTGGCCGGTCAGGGCGCCCCACGAGAACAGCAGTCGCTGCAACTGGGCCAGGGTCTCGCCGGCGCCATGGATGGCGGCGTCAGCGTCCATTAGGCTGGCGCACAGGCTGCGCGTGAGGCGCAGGGTCGCCTCCGCCCGCTCGAGATAGCGGCCCAGCCAGAAGAGGTTGTCCGCCGCGCGGCCCGGTAAGTGTCCCAGGATCCGCCTCACCTCGACATCGTCCTGGCTGGCGAGAAGGGTGACCCGCTCGATCGGCGCGTCGCCAATGACCCACACATCGGCGGTGTGGGTCCCATCGCCCATGGAGATGGCGCGGACGTCCGGCCGATCGGACGTCCGGCAGAATCCACCGGGCATGACCGAGAAACCGTCGGCGGTCGCGGTGGCGAAGACCCGCAGCACGAAGGGCGCCGGCTGCAGCCGATCGTCGCGCAACACCGGCATGGTCGAAAGCCGGGCCACTTCCTGACCCACGAAATCGGCGGGGCGTTCGGAGATGCGCGCGAGCAGATCGTCGCGCTCAGACGCAGAGAGCTCCGACATCACGCGCGACGGATTCGCTGCCGGCAGATTGAAGGCGCTGGCAATGACAAGATCGGGATCGCTCTCGACGCGCGCCTGCTCATAGGCCTGACCGCACCACCAGGTCGCCACGCTGGGCAGCTGCAGCTCCTCGCCAAGCAGACGTCGGCACAGCCCAGGCAGGAAGCCGAGCAATGCGCGCGACTCGACCACGCCGGAGCCGGGCATATTGAGCACGGCCACGCCGCCGCTGCGCACAGCCTCCATCAAGCCAGGCACACCCAGGCGCGAGGTGCTGTTGAGCTCCAGAGGGTCGATGAACTCCGCGTCCACCCGACGCAGGATGACGTCGGCGCGTTTCAGTCCGGCGATGGTGCGCACCCAGACCCGGCCGTCGCGCACGACAAGGTCGTCGCCCTCGACGAGCAGAAAACCCAGATAGCGCGCCAGATGCGCCTGTTCGAAATAGCTCTCGCTGTAGGGGCCCGGCGTCAAAAGGCAGATTCGCGGATCGTGACGCTCGGCGCAGGCGGCCAAGCCCTTGCGCAGATCGTCGAAGAACGGCGCCAGGCGGCGCACGTTCATGGCGTTGTAGAGGTTGGGATAGGCGCGCGACAGAACCAGACGGTTCTCGAGCTCGTAGCCGGCCCCGGACGGCGCCTGCGTCCGGTCCGAAAGCACCCACCAGCGCCCATCCGGCCCTCGGCCGAGATCGGCAGCGTAGAATTGCAGATAGCGGCCGCCGGGCGCGGGCGCGCCGCGCGCGGCGCGGATGAAATCCGGTGAGCCGGTGATAGCCGCCGCCGGCAGGACGCCCTGGCGCACCATGCGGGCCTCGCCGTAGATATCCTTTAGCAGCGACTCCATAAGCCGGGCCCGCTGCTCGACTCCGGCGGCGATGGACGTCCATTCGGCGGATCCCAGGATGAGGGGGGCCTGTCCCAGCGGCCAGGAGCGCTCCGCGTCCTCGCCCCAGACGCGATGGGAGACGCCTGCATCGCGGATGTGGCGTGTCGCGAGGTTGAAGCGGGCGCGAATGTCGCCTTCGGGGTATTCGGCCAGATCGCCCAGAAAATCGAGCCAATAGGGCCGCGGCCGCCCGGTATGGTCGAACAGTTCATCCGGCACGCCCGGCAATGGGCTGTACTCGCCGAGCCAGCGCGAGAGTCGCGCGGCGCCCTGGGGATCGAGATCGCCGCGCCGCCGCTCGAGGTGTTCCGCCGTCATGTCGTTCCGTGCGCCTGCGGAGTCTACTCCTCGCAGGCCGCGCCCGTTCCGTCCATGGCGTGGCGCCAACTCTAGCTGGAAACGGCGCCCGGCCTCAACGGCGGAGGAGGCGTGAGACCGTCGGCGCCAATAGCGCGGTTCAGGCCCGAGCGGGACTCATCCGGCGAGCGCGTAGCGCGCCGCCCAACCCTGCAAAACCGACCAGCAACAGGGCCCAGGACGCCGGTTCCGGGACGGACGAACTGGCCGGGGCGCCGACTGTAAAGCCGTACCAATCCTCGAATTCAGGCGTGGTCCAGCTGATCGAGCTGAACGTGCCCATGAATTGAACGGTCCCGTTGCCTTCCTGGCCAGAGACAGTGTCGCCACTCACCACAATGGCGCCGCCGCCATATTCGAGAGACGGGCCGCCCGCTTCGAAGGTGGGCGTCTCGTTGAAGACGAACTCAGCGGGGTCGCCCCCGGCTCCAAGGCTCCAGATAGCGATGACCGGATCGGTGACCGCCGTCGAGAAGGTGATGGTGTCGGTTCCGGCGCCGTCGGGGCCGCCGAACAGCTGGATGATGCCGCCCGATTGCGGCGGCGCGTTTCCAACCGAGCCGCCGACATAGCTCGTAGAAGGAGTCCAACTCGGATAGTCGGCGACCAGGCTCTCCACTTCTCCGCTATAGGTGACAGTGAGGCTGCCCGCCGTGCCCGTCGCCGTGCCACTGGAGCCGTCCGTGGCCCCGGACCATGTAGTCCAATCGACCACGCCCGCGCGCGCCGGCGCTGCGGCGAGCAGAGCGAGGCAGGCCGATCCGGCCAGCAGCCCATGCCGTGAGGCCAGCTTGATCATCAAATTGCTCCGGGAGACGTTAAGGGCATTCCGCACTTTGCAAACTTGACGCTTCCTTGCCTCAATCTGCGCCGTTTGCCAACAAAATATCGGCTTGCCTTGATTTGCGCACGCATAATTTGCATAATGCAATTATGCGAATTGAGAATGAGACGTGGTCGCCGCAACCTGGGCCGCAGACCGCATTCGTCCGGAGCGAGGAATTCGAGGTGGTCTATGGCGGCGCGCGGGGCGGCGGCAAGACTGACGCGGCGCTGGGCGATTTCGCCCTGCACGCGGCCAAATTTGGCGAGAACGCGCGCGGACTTCTGGTTCGCCGGACCCGCACGGCGCTGGAGCCCACGATCGAGCGCGCGCGTCAGATCTTTGCACCGGGGGGCGGCGTGTGGCGCGAGGCCAAGTCGCGTTTCGACTGGCCTTCCGGCGCCGTGATCTATTTTCGCCATCTCGACAATGACGCCGACGCCGATCTCTACCAAGGCCACAGCTACACGCGCGTTTACGTCGAGGAGCTGACTCAGTTTCCCAGCCCCAGGCCGGTGGACAAGCTGAAGGCGACGCTGCGCAGCGCCGCAGGCGTCCAATGCGGATTTCGCGCAACCTGCAATCCGGGCGGCGCGGGCCACAACTGGGTCAAGGCGCGCTACATCGATCCCGGACCTTGGCAAGTCATCCATGAGGACGGACTCTCGCGTATCTTCATTCCAGCCAGGCTGGCGGACAATCCCAAGCTGGCCGACGCCGATCCGCTTTATGTCGCCCGATTGAGGCAGACCGGTTCCGCTGAGCTGGTGCGTGCCTGGCTGGACGGCGACTGGAGCGTCATCGAAGGCGCGTTCTTCGACGGATGGTCGACGAGAAACGTCGTGCGGCCGTTCCCCGCGCCCGCGTTCTGGGGACGGATCCGCGCCTTCGACTGGGGTTACGCTGCGCCGTTCTCGGTCGGCTGGTGGGCCGTGGCCTCCGATCCCTTCCGGGCCGAAGACGCGGTCATCCCCCGCGGCGCCATGGTCCGTTATCGCGAATGGTACGGGTCAGCGGGCGGCCGCGGCCTGCGCCTGACCGCCGAACAGGTGGCCGCCGGCATTCTCGAGCGGGAGGCGGGCGAGCGGATCAGCGAGGCGGTCGCCGATCCGTCGATCTTCCGCCAGGACGGCGGTCCTTCGATCGCCGAGCGCATGGCGCGCGCGGGGTGCATGTTTCGCCCGGCGGACAATACCCGCGTCGGGCTTGTGGGCGCGCTCAGCGGCTGGGACCAGATGCGCGCGCGCATCGCCGGCGATGAGCACGGACCGATGCTCTATGTGTTCGACACCTGCCGGGAGTTCATCCGGACGGTGCCGGTGCTGCAGCACGACGCGGCGCGGGCCGAGGACCTCGACACCAACGCCGAGGACCATATCGCCGACGAGACGCGCTATGCCTGCCTGTCACGACCTCTGGCGACAAGAGCGCCGAGGCCGCGTGGGACTCCACGCAATCTGCCGGGCTGGCGCTATGACCACCCCGTCGAAAGCTGGAAAGCGATGTGAGCGATCAGGCGCCCGCCGCCTCCGCCAGCGTCTTGATCGCCTCGCCCATGTCGCGGAAGCCGTCGCGGATGGGGCCGCGAAGGCGCTTGGCCACCGTCGGTCCCATGAAACCCGTGAACATCTCGCCGTTGGAGAAGATGCTGGCTTCGGGCGTCAGTTCCTCGATCTCGAAATAACGTGTGGACTTCACCAGTCCGCCGGCTATCGAAAGCCGCCAGTGAAGCTGTTCGTTGGGCACCCAGTCGACGATGACCGGCCGGATGGCGCGGGGCGCCTGCCCCCGCAGCGTGACCTCAAGGTCGAGCTGCGCGCCGATACGGATCACGCCGGCGGCCTTGGTGTAGAGCGGATTCCACCTCGGCCAGCCTTCGATATCGGACAACACCCGCCAGATGGCCTCGGCCGGCGCGCGCACGCCGGTGCGATATTCCAGCTTCAGGGGCATCAGGCGCGCTCCTTCAGCTTCCAGGTCGCGCCTGTCGCATTGTCCATGACCTCGACGCCGAGGTCGGTCAGTTCGGCGCGGATGGCGTCGGCGCGCGGCCAGTCCTTGGCCCCGCGGGCCGCGACGCGATCGGCGATCAGGGCGTCGATGCGGGCGGTGAGGACCGGGTCGGCGCCGCCGTGGAACCAGGCGTCGGGGTCGGAGGCGAGAAAGCCCGCGAACGCCCCGCTCGCCAGCAGCTGCCCCTTGGCGAGGGCGCGCTCGCCGGCGGCGCCCCCCTCGAGGCGCCTGGCCAGGGCGAAGAGCTCGGCGTTGGCCCGCGGCGTATTGAGATCGTCCTCGAGGGCGGCGATGAAGGCGGGGGACGGCTGATCGGTGGACGGCGTCACATCGGCCGCCCGCTGCAGCGCGCCATAGAGCGTGTCGAGCCCGGACTTGGCGGCGGCCACGATGTCGTCGCTCCAGGCCAAAGGCTGGCGGTAGTGTGAGGCGAGCAGCGCCCAACGCAGCGCCTCCGGCGGCCAGCGGGTCACCAGCGCATGGACCAGCTCAACATTGCCGAGGCTCTTGGACATCTTCTCCGAGCCCATGTTGAGGAAGCCGTTGTGCAGCCAATAGTTGGCGTAGCCTTCGGCGTGGCCGCCGGCGCACATGCCTTGCGCGCGTTCGTTCTCGTGATGCGGAAAGATCAGATCGTTGCCGCCGCCGTGAATGTCGATGGGCAGGCCCAGAGTCTGCTCGATCATCGCCGAGCATTCGATGTGCCAGCCCGGCCGTCCGGGGCCGAACGGGCTGGGCCATACCGGCTCGCCCGGCTTCGACGGCTTCCACAGCACAAAATCGGCGGGATGGCGCTTGTAGGGCGCGACATCGACACGCGCGCCAGCAATCATGTCGTCGAGCGTTCGGCGCGAGAGAGCGCCGTAGTCGCTGTAGGACTGGGTGTTGAAGAGGACGTGGCCCTCGGCCTCGTAGGCGGCGTTGGCGCGCACGAGCCGGCCGATCATGTCGATGATCGCGTCCATGGTCGCCGTCGCCCGGGGCTCGAACGTGGGCCGCAGGGCGCCCAGCGCCGACATGTCGCCGTGGTAGGCGTCCAGATAGCGGGCGGTGATGACGTCGATGGCCACGCCTTCCTGCGCCGCCTTCAGATTGATCTTGTCATCCACGTCGGTGACGTTGGCCGCGTAGAGCACATGGCCCTCGCCATAGGTCCGCCGAAGCAGCCGGAAGAGGAGGTCGAAAACAACCACGGGCCGGGCGTTGCCGATGTGGGCCCAGTTGTAGACCGTCGGCCCACAGACATACATCGTCACCCGCTCGGGGTTGACGGGAACGAACGGCCGCTTGGCGCGGGCCATGGTGTCGTAAAGGACGAGGCTCATCTGGACGCCTGGGTGATCGGGCGGGCTGATATAGCGACTGCCGATCCGTCAGACCACCGGCGCTTTTGCGAGATCGGTCGCCGGCTCGGGCGATTCAGCGGCGCCGGGGCGGCGCACGATCGTGACGAGGACGAAACTCAGGGTCACCAGCAGGTACCAAGCGCCGATCTTTCCCGGCCCCACGGGCGACCAGTGACGGGCCTGGCTCGGATAGACCCAGGCGGCGGCGAAGGTGCCAAGGTTTTCCGCGATCCATATGAACACCGCGACCAGGAGCGCGCTTACGAGCAGAGGCATGCGCCGCACCTTGCGGTCGGGTGTGAACCGCACCCAGGTCCCACGCCAGATAAACGCCGAAAAAGTGAACAGCCCCAACCGAATGTCCGGCAGGTACAGGTGGGTGAAGAAGTTGACGTAGCTCAGAACCGCCAGCGTCCACGGCGCCCATAGCGGCGGAAACCGTTCGTACTGGAGGTCCATCAGGCGCCAGGTGCGTGCGATATAGCTGCCGATGCTGGCGTACATGAAACCTGAAAACAGGGGCACGCCGCCGATCCGGAGCAGGCTCGCCTCGGGATAGATCCAGGACCCATGCGCGGTCTTGAACAGCTCCATGATCGTGCCGACGACATGGAAGACCAGAATCACCAGCGCCTCGTCCCATTGCTCGAGGCGGGTGGCCAGCATGGTCGCCTGGATCGAAATCGCGGCGAGGACCAGGAAATCGTAGCGCGCCAGCGGCCCGCCGTGCGGCCAGAGGCGCGGCCAGATGAAATGCGTGCCCACGAGCAGCACCAGCATCGCCCCGCCGAACAGGCTGGCCCAGGCCTGCTTGAGGCCGAACATCAGGAACTCAAAACACCATCCGTTCAGGGGACTCCGGTCCGCCCAGGGCCTGAGCGCGACCTCCATCCGCTCGACCCGCCGTTTGATTCGATCCTTCAGGCTCAGGCGGAAAGCTCCTGCGACGGTGGCGGCGGGCTGGCGCCGGAAGGTCAACTGGCCCCATATCGCGTGTATGAACAAGCCGGCTTTCCCTGTCGCTCCCGACACCCACGCCCTTGAACGCGGCGACCAGCTCGCGCCCAGATTCGACGACCGCGGGCTGGTCGCCGCGGTGGCCACGCATGCGGATACGGGCGAGGTGCTGATGCTGGCCTGGATGGACGCCGAAGCGCTCGACCTCACCCTCACCACCGGCGAGGCGCACTATTTCAGCCGCTCGCGGGGGAAGCTCTGGCGTAAGGGCGAGACCAGCGGCCAGGTGCAGCAAGTCCGCGAGATGCGCGTGGACTGCGACCAGGACGCGATATGGTTGAAGGTGATCCCCGGCGGCGACGGCGGCGCCTGCCACGTTGGCTTCCGGTCTTGTTTCTACCGGGTCGTGGACGGTCGCGCGCTGACGGAGCGTCCCTGAGCGTGGCCGGCGGCGACCTCGTTGAGGTGACCCTTGAGGTCGGGTCCGGCCGGCTCGACCGCGCCCTTGCCGACGCCCTGCCCGAGCTTTCGCGCGTCCGCATCCAGGCCCTGATGTCGCAGGGCGCCGTGACGCGCGCCGGGGCGCCGATGATCGATCCATCCGCCAAGGCCGAGGCGGGCCTCTATCGCCTGGTCATTCCGCCCCCGGCCCCGGCCGAACCCAAGGGCGAAGACCTGATTCTGCCCGTACTCTACGAAGACGCCCATCTCATCGTCGTCGACAAGCCGGCCGGCATGTCCGCGCACCCGGCCCCGGGCAGCCCGGCCGGCACTCTGGTTAACGCCTTGATCCATCACTGTGGCGCGAGCCTCTCCGGCGTCGGCGGGGTGGCGCGGCCGGGCATCGTGCACCGCCTGGACAAGATGACCTCCGGGGTGATGGTCGCCGCCAAGACCGACCTCGCCCACCGCGGCCTCTCGGCGCTGTTCGCCGCCCACGACATCGAGCGCGCCTACATCGCCCTGACCCGCGGAGAGCCAAATCCGGCGAGAGGGACGGTGGCCACCCGCATCGGCCGCTCGACCCGAAATCGCCAGAAGATGGCGGTGCTCGCCGCCGGCGGCCGGGAAGCGATTACGCACTATGCGACCACGCGCTCGTACGGCCCATCCGAAAAGCCGCTTGCGGCCCGCGTCGTCTGCACGCTCGAGACCGGCCGCACCCACCAGATCCGCGTTCATCTGGCCCACAAAGGGGCGCCGTGCCTGGGAGATCCTGTCTATGGGTCGGGTCCGCCCGCGCCCGCGGTCAAGCAAGCGATCGAGGAGGCCGGGCTCCATCGCCAGGCGCTTCACGCCGCGATCCTCGCCTTCCGCCACCCTATCACCGGCGAGATCCTGCGGTTCGAAACGCCGCCACCAGCCGACATGGCCGGCCTCGAGCGGCTGCTGGAGGGTCTCTAGGCCCTGGCGATAGGTTTTCTGAAAGCCGCCTCAGAGAGCATCGAGTCCGCAACCCCTTAAATGGGGCGTAATCGGCGCCTATCTAGGAAACCGATCGGAGCGCGGACGCGTATAGGCTTAGATAATGGCCGCTCCGACAGGGGAAATGTAACACCGATGGCTAATGCCAACGCGCTCTCCGTCATGTCGCCCGATGGCGGCCTCTCTCGCTATCTGACGGAAATTCGCAAATTTCCAATGCTGACCAAGGACGAGGAATTCATGCTCGCCAAGCGCTGGCGCGAACATGAGGACCCCGAGGCCGCGCACCGCCTGGTCACCTCACACCTGCGCCTGGTGGCCAAGATCGCCATGGGCTACCGCGGCTACGGCCTGCCCATCGGCGAGGTGATCAGCGAGGGCAATGTCGGCCTCATGCAGGCCGTCAAGAAGTTCGAGCCTGACAGAGGCTTCCGTCTGGCCACCTATGCGATGTGGTGGATCCGCGCCTCGATCCAGGAATACATCCTGCGCTCCTGGTCGCTGGTGAAGATGGGCACCACAGCGGCGCAGAAGAAGCTGTTCTTCAACCTGCGCAAAGCCAAGAGCGAGATCAGCGCGCTTGAAGAGGGCGATCTGCGTCCTGAGCAGGTGAGCGCGATTGCGACCAAGCTCGGCGTGCTCGATTCCGAAGTCATATCGATGAATCGACGACTGGCCGGGCCGGACGCTTCCCTGAACGCGCCGCTTCGAGCGGATTCGGAGAATGAATGGCAGGACTGGCTGGAAGACAAGGACGCCGTCAGCCAGGAGACCCACTTGGCCGAGAGCGAGGAGTACTCCCTGCGCATGGGGCTGCTCGAAGAGGCGATGAGTGAGCTCACCGATCGTGAGCGGCATATTCTCACCGAGCGCCGGCTAAAGGACGACCCGACCACGCTGGAAGCACTGGCGGCCGAATATGGCGTCAGCCGCGAACGCGTGCGGCAGATCGAAGTCCGCGCCTTCGAGAAGCTTCAGAAGGCGATGCGCGCCGCGGCCGTGGAACAGCACCTCGTCGACGCCTGAGGCCGTGTTCTAAAGGGCGAGTAGCGCCTTCGATCCGGCCTCGGTTCGCTCCTCCAGGAGACGCATGAATTCCCGCCGTTCCAGTCCCGGCGAGATAGGCTCCAGGAACTCATAGACGATGACGCCGGGGCGACGGAGCAAGCCGTGCGCCGGCCAGTGGGCGCCCGAATTGGTGGCCATGGGAACGCACTCCACCTCGAGCGCCCTGTAGAGCGCCGCGACACCCGGCTTGTACTGGCCCGTCACCCCCGGAGGCAGTCGCGTGCCCTCCGGAAAGATGACCACCTGGCGGCCCTCTCGGATGCAGGCCTTGGCGACCTGAAGCATGCGGCGAAGCGCGCTTGCGTGGCCGTCCCGGTCGATGGGTATCATTCCGGCCTTCACTGAATACCAACCATAGAACGGGATCTTCAGGAGGCTGTCGCGCATGACATAGGCGGAGTCGGTGAGCACGGTCAGGGGCGCGATGGTGTCGAACATGCACTGATGCTTGGCGCCAATCAGAACGGCGCCTGTCGGCAGGTGTTCAAGACCGCGGAATTCGACCCTCACCCCGCAGGCGATCCGCAGCAACATGATGGTCACGCGAGCCTGGAACCGCATCGGCCCGACCAGCCATCGCCGCGGGCAGAGTAAGAGAGGGAGCATGCCGATCGCGACGATCGTCCACCAGAGATAGAACAGGACGGCGAAGATCAGTGAACGGACGAAGAGCATCAGGTCGCTTTCCCCGCGGAGGGGCCGCCGAGGCCAAGCGTCGCCTCGCGCGTCAGGATGGCCAAATACTTGCAGTACTCCACGACCATCCGCTTCGCGCCGACCGAGCTCGCGGCCCAGTTGCGGGCGTCGAGTGTGGGTGTCGCCACTGGATAGGGGGTGATTGAGGCGCCGGGCATCGCCGACCTCAACTCGATGAGCGCCCGCGGCATGTGATAGTCGGCCGTCACCAGGATCAGGTGATGATAGTCCATCGCCCTGGCCCACTGGGCGGTTTCGCGGGCGTTGCCCAGGGTGTCGGCGGCGGTGAAGCCGAGGTCGACACAGCAATCGAACAGCGGTTTGGCTGCGCCGGTAACGTTCCACAGGTCTCCGCGCGTGGCCTGACGATTGATCCCAGAAAGCAGCAGACGCTTGCCCTTGCCGCCTTCCAGAAGATCGGCGGCCGCTTCGAGCCGCAGATCGGAACCGCCAGTCAGCGCCACGATCCCGTCCGCCGCCGTGGGCTCGTCGGCCGGCGTCGATCGCGCGATGCGGTCGGCGAACTCCAATAGCCCGGCCGCCCAGATGAGGGCGACGACCAGGATAGCGGCCAAGCCTTTCATGCCCGCCTCGTCAGCCACGCACGCGCTGACAACCATGCGGCGAGGGCGCCTGAGAGCCAAATAACGACCAGGATGAGCGGCCATGGGCTCGCGAGATCCTCACGGCTGAGCCCGCCGAGCGCGCCAGCGAGCCCTTTCCTGGACATCACGGCCGCGGCGACGAGCGCCCCGCTCACACCCCACAACGCCGCCGTAAGGGCCACGCCGGCGATCCGCGCGCGGACCAGGCCGGCGATGTAGCCGTCAGACGCGCCGGACGTGCTCAAAAGTCCGACGACAGCGCGTGCCCTGACCATTTCGCGCCGGGCTTCGCCGGCGCAGACGAACGCGAAGCCGAGGATCGCCATCAGCGGAACCAACCCACCGATGGCGACGATCAACACCGCGGAGCGCGCGGCCTTGCTCTCCTTCCAGTTGCGCCCGATCACCGCCCCCGGCATTCCCCGCGACTGGAGAGTTTGCTGGAGGCGGCTGGTAAGATCGCGTGCCCCGTCAGTAGCGGCGACCGCCAACAAACGCGTTTCCGAAGTTCTCGGAGCCCCCGCCGTTCGGGCGATGATCTGGTCGGCGATCGCCGGGTCGAGCGGGGTAACCGACTGGACCGAGGGAACGGCGGCAAGAATTTCAGCAGCGCGCGCCTGGGCGGCGTCCGCGCTCTCGAGGCCATCCGCCCAGACCACGACCGTCGCCGCGCCTGAGAGACGCGAGGCGACATCCGGCGCGGTGCGTAGTCCAGCCGTGTCGAACAGCAGGACCAGAACGGTGACAAACGCCAAAAGGCCAAGAGCAAGCGCGGGCGCTAGGCGGCTCCAGGGATTGGAACGAAGAATAGGGCCAGGCTGAACGCGCGTGCTCATCGCCCGTCAGGCTCACTAAGCGTGGCGCCGCCCTCATGCAGCTGGATCATGGGATGGCCCGCTGCCGCGGCGAACGCCGCATCGCGGCTGGCCATCAGGACCGTCACCCCGGCAGCGTGTATTTCAGTGACGAGCTTCAGGACGCGATTGGCCTCCGCGCCGTCAAGATCGATGTCGGGCGCGTCGACCAGCAGGATTTCGGGTCGATTGACGACGGCCCGGGCGATCGCCAGGCGATGGCGCTCGCCGGCTGAAAGGTCATGCGGGAGAGCGTCCGCGAGCTTCGCGAGACCCATCCACTTCAGGACCGCGTCCACCTCGTTCGCGTAGTCGGCCAGCCTCCGGCCCGTGACGCGAGGCGCGAGCGCGGCGTTATTCCAGACAGTGAAATGATCGACGAACACCAGCGGGTGCAAAACCGCGCCGATCCGTCGGCGCGTAAGGCTCGCGTCCTTGCCCGACAGCGTGGCGACGTCGCGCCCGAACACCTGGACGACGCCTTGTGTTGGCGTGTCGGCGAGGCAGATGAGTCGAAGCACGCTCGTCTTTCCGGCGCCGCCCGGACCAGTAAGAATGTGAAACGACCCCGGCGGGAGAGCGAATGACAACGAGCGGCGCCCGGCCGCCTCACCGCCGCGTCGTGCCTGATCGAAACGCACAATGGGCGAAGCCTGGGCCGAGGCGCCGGCCTCCTCTCGCATCGCGCGCTCCGGACTTGTGGACATGAGGACCGAAATGGGCGACCTCGACGGCGCGGTGCGAAGCGCCCGATTCTCACGGGTATGATAGTGCGGCGAAACGCTCGCGCCACCCGCAATTTGGTTCGGATTGGAACGCCGGTGACTGACGTAGTGGACAAACTCGAAGTGCTGCTGTCGGCTGAGGAAGTCTCACGGCGCGTGGAGGAGTTGGCGGATCGGCTGGCGCCGCGGATCGGCGACGACTGTGTCGGGGTCTGTCTGCTCCTTGGCGGCCTTTGGTTCGCGGCCGACCTCACCAGAGCGCTTGCGCGGCGGGGCAAGCGTCTTGCTTACGACGCCCTGTGGCTCTCCTCCTACGGCCAGGGCCGTGAGAGCGCCGGCGCATGCGAGGTCCTTGCCGGCCCGCAGCGCAGCCTTTCCGGCCGCCAGGTGCTGATCATGGATGACGTTGCGGACACCGGCATCTCCCTTCGGCTGGCTGCGGAGATCGCCCAGGCCGCCGGCGCGGTCGAGGTCGTCACGGCCGTCTTTGCACGCAAGCCGTCGCCGTCAGCCCGAGACATCGAGCCCGACGACTTCGCCTGGGACGCCCCCGCCAGGTTCCTGATCGGTTATGGGATGGATGTGGGCGGCCGATATCGCGATCTGCCGTTCGTCGCAGCCGCTGACTGATCCCCGACTACCTCGGCGCCAGGATCATGATCATCTGCCGGCCTTCCATGCGCGGCTCGTACTCACACTTGGCGACGGGCTCGAACTCGGTGCGCACTTGCTGGAGAAGCTTCATGCCGAGTTCGGGGTGGCGCATCTCGCCGCCGCGGAAGCGCAGGGTGACCTTGACCTTGTCGCCTTCCTCGAAAAAGCGGTGCATGGCCTTGGACTTCACCTCGTAGTCGTGGGTGTCGATGTTGGGCCGGAGTTTGATCTCCTTGACCTCAACCAGCTTCTGCCGCTTGCGCGCTTCGTTCTTTTTCTTCTGCTCCTGAAACTTGAACTTGCCGAAGTCGAGGATCTTGCACACCGGCGGATCGGCGGTCGGGGACACCTCGACGAGGTCAAGCCCCGCCTCCAGCGCGGCCTCCAAGGCCGCCGACGTGGGCATGATCCCTTGTTTTTCTCCGTGCTCGTCGATCAGCAGGACGCGAGGAACGCGAATATCTTCGTTGATGCGGGGACCATCCTTGGACGGCGGCGCGGGCATTGGGCGACGAATAGGCGAGGCTCCTTCGGACTGTTGGCAAGATTTCGCGGCCCGAGATTACCGGGCGGCGGCGCTCAAGTATATGACCAAGGCGCCACGACCAATCAAGAAGCGGTCGAATGAGGCCTCGCAAGCGAGATCGCGGCGGCGATCACAGTTTCGACGGTCACGTCCTTCAAGTCCGGCGCCTGAAACACGGTTACATGTCCGCGCGGAGCTGAAAGCTCCGGCGATGAGGCCGAAGAAAAGAGTGCGATGGTCGGAGCGCCGGCCGCGGCGATGAGGTGCACCGGCCCGGTGTCGTTGCCGATAGCGACGGCCGCCCTCGCACCCAGGGCGGCGATCTGGGCGAAGTCCGTGCGCCCGGTCAGGTCCCGCGCCCGGGGCGCCAGACGCTGTATGCCGCGGGCGAGTTCCCCCTCCTGCAAGCCACCGACGATCAATACGTCAAAGCCTTCCGTTTCGAGGCGCGCCGCGAGGGCGCCATAGTTGGCCACAGGCCAACGCTTTTCGGTGCGGTGCGCCGAGCTGCCGGGAATCAGCAGCGCCGTCGGGCGCGGCGCTTTCGAACCTGCCCGCGTTTTCGGCTGGGTTTTTGCAAGGATCCAGGAAATGTCGGGCGGGGCGGCTGAAAGCGGGGCGACCGGCGCATCGGGCCACACCCCTGCGTGCTCCAGCTGCTGAGCGTGCCGCTCCAGCGGATGCATGCTCTCGCGCCCGCGGTTGCGATGGGGCAGGCCGCATCCGAACGCCACGCCCGACCACGCGGGGGGAGCCGGCCTCAACGCCTGGAACAGCAGATTGGTGCGGTCGTTCGTCTGCAGGTCATAAACGCGGTCGAACCGGGCGCGCCGCAGCTTGGCCACGAGCGCCAGCCACGCGCCTGGGCCAGCCGGCCTGCCGTCGAACTCCACCGCGTCGAAATAGGGACTGAGCTTCGCCAATGTCTCGAATGGTGGGGTGGTCAACAGGGTAATACGCGCCTTCGGATGCGCCGCCCGGATCCGGGCGAACGCTGGAAAGGCCATGACGAAGTCGCCCAGCGCCGACAGCTTAATGACGAGAATGGACTTCGCGGGTGTCATGTCCTGGCTTCACTCAACCGGAGGTACAGGGCGAAAGTCGCCTGACACATACGGGCGACCGAATAGTGTTCGCGTATTCGCGTCCATGCCGCGATGCCCATGGCCGCCCGTTCGTCCGGACTGAGGCTCAGCGCCCGATCCAAGGCAGCCGCCCAGGCGCCCACGTCGCCGGCCGGCGCCAAGAGTCCGGTTTGGCCGTCGACGACCGTTTCCGCGGTCCCACCAAGCGCGGATGCGATGACGATCCGCGCCATGGCGCTGGCTTCGGCCACGCTGCGGCCATAGGATTCCGGTTCGGTCGAGGGCGCGGCAACGACGTCCGCCGCAATGAACGCCGCGGGCATATCGGCGCAGCGACCGGCGAGGATCAGGGTCACGCCCGCCTTGGCCGCCCGCGCCGACAGTTCCGACGCATACGAACTATTTTCGCCGCTTCCGGAGAAGACGAGCAGCGTCCGCTCACGCCAAGCGCTGCGCGCCAGGGCGTCGATGGCGACGCGGTGTCCCTTCCAGCCAGTCAGACGAGCGGCGACGAGCACGATGGCGCGAGTATCGTCCTGCGAAACGCCCCAGGATTCCCGTACCGCCGAGACCCGTTCGGGAGGAATCTCCGCGGGGTCGAAGATGGAGGTGTCGACGCCCTCCGGAATCAGCTCGATCCGGCCGGCCGCGATACGATGTTCGGAGAGGATGTGATCGCGCGTATAGACCGAATTGGCGATGACGACATCGCCTCGGGTCATCACCCCGTTGTACCAACGCTTGAGGGACGAATTCGCCGAATAGATGCCGTGATAGGTGGCGACGATGGGTGTGCGGGTGCGACGCGCCGCCCAGAGGGCGCTGAAGGCGGGCGCGCGCGAACGTACGTGAACGACACTGACTTTTTCTCGTCGGATCACGCCCTCAAGTCGGTGAGCGTTGTCGGCGATGGTGAGGAGATTGTGTGACTTGAGGGGGAGGCGAATGAGTTCGCCGCCGCCCCAACGCAGCGCCCCCTCCAGACGCCCGCCGCGCGAAGCCACAAGCGACCGCGCGCCCGCCGCGGCCGCGGCAGTCGCCATATCCACCGTCAGGGTTTCCACGCCGCCGCTGTCGAGGGCCGGCGTGACTTGCAACAGTGTGAAATCCCTTGAAAGCATGGCGCGCGATTCTGCCGGTCGCTCCGATGGCAAGGGCTGGGTGTTCATAGTCAATCGAAAGGCTTAGCGCCATGACCGAGACCTCGGGTCATCTGGAGGCGGGCGGCGAGCGGCTGGCCTGGCGACGGACCTCCGGCCGAGGACCCACTCTCTTGTGGCTGGGCGGCTTCCGGTCCGAGATGTCGGGCACGAAGGCCGAAGCGCTGGCGACTTGGGCTGATGTCAACGGGCGCGACTTTCTGCGGTTCGACTATTCCGGCCATGGCGTATCGAGTGGAGACTTTGAAAGGGGAACCATCTCACGCTGGCGCGCCGACGCGCTCGCCGTTCTGGACTCCCTCACGGAGGGGCCCGTTGTGCTGGTTGGCTCGTCGATGGGCGGATGGCTCGCGTGTCTGGCGGCCATGGCCCGCCTCGAACGCGTGGCCGGCTTGCTTCTGATCGCGCCGGCGGCGGACTTCGTGGGACGACTCCTGGCCCCGTCGCTTCCCGAGGACGCGCTTGACGCGATCAAGCGGGAAGGCGTCTGGCGTCGACCGTCACCCTACGATCCGGCGGGCGACCCGATTACGCGACAGTTCCTCGAAGATGGCGAGCGCTGGTCGATCCTCCCAGGTCCGCTCGATATCGAAACACCAACGCGAATCCTGCAGGGCGCCGACGACCTCGACCTGCCTTGGCGTCATGCATTGGAGCTCGCAACCGCGTTCCGCGGCAAGGACGTGGTGTTCAGCCTGATCAAAGACGGCGATCATCGCTTGTCTCGCCCGCAGGATCTGACCCGGCTGTGCGCTTTCGCCGCCGAACTAACGGCGTAAGCCTAGTCTTGCAGCATGGCGCGGAGAGACGCGCGCGCCGCCTCGCCGAGCGTCGGGTGCTTGAATGCATAGGCCACATTGGCGCGCAGCAGACCGATGGGGTCACCGCAGTCATAGGTAACGCCATTATAGCGCAGGGCGTGGAACTTCTGTCGCTTGAGCAAGCCCGCCATCGCGTCGGTGAGCTGAATCTCGCCGCCAGCGTCAGCTTGTTGCGCGCTGAGCAAATCAAATATTTCCGGCTGAAGCACGTAACGGCCGGAAATGAACAGGTTCGAGGGTTCCGTGCCGGGCGGGGGCTTTTCCACCATGCCGGTCATGGCGGCGAGGCGTCCGTCGAACCCCGGTTCGACGTCTCCCAAGGCCACAATGCCGTATTTGTGCGCCTCGCCTTCCGGCGCCGGCTCGACGGCGACGACATTGCCGCCCACGGCTTCATATGCCGCCACGACCTGAGCCAGACCGCCGGGCTCCGCCTCCATCAGCATGTCCGGAAGCATGACCGCAAACGGCTCGTCGTCGATCAGGTCCCTGGCGCACCACACGGCATGACCGAGACCGAGCGGCGACATCTGGCGCACCGAGCTCATCTGACCCGGGGCCAGCAGGTCGGCTCGCACATCCGCGATGAGCTTGACCCTGCCACGGACGTCCAGCTCGCTTTCCAGTTCGAAGGCGTGATCGAAATAGTCGGAAATCGCCGATTGGCCGCGACCGACGATGAAAATGAAGTGCTCGATGCCGGCCGCGCGACCTTCATGGACGACGTGGGCCAGCAGGGGTCGATCGAAGACATTGAGCATATTCTTCGGCGTCGTCTTGGCCGCGGGCAGAATTCTCGTTCCCAGTCCCGCCACCGGCAGGACCGCCTTGCGCACGCGCTGCATCCGTCGTCCTCGTAGTGCCCCGCCGACCTACTATTCGACAGTGACGGATTTGGCGAGGTTGCGCGGCTGGTCGACGTCCGCGCCTTTCTGCACGGCCACGTGATAGGCGAGGAGCTGAATCGGAGCCGACATCACCAGAGGCGCGATCAGGGGGTCGCAGGGGGGCGCGGTCATCACCACGCGCGCGCCTGCCGGAGCCTGGGCGGCGCCCTCCGGGTCGGTGATGAAGACCACCTGGCCGCCCCGCGCCATAACCTCGCTCATATTGGAAGCCGACTTGTCGTAGTAACTGTCGAATGGGGCCAGGATGATGATCGGGGTCTTGTCGTCCACCAGGGCGATTGGGCCATGCTTGAGTTCGCCGGCGGCATAGCCCTCCGCGTGGATGTAGCTGATCTCCTTCAGCTTCAGGGCGCCCTCAAGCGCCAGGGCCGACATCGGGCCGCGGCCGAGGTAGAGCACATCGCGCGCCTTGGCCACTTCCACGGCCACGCCCGCGACCGCGTCCTCCAACTGGATGGATTCAGCCACCAGGCGTGGCGCCTCCAGCAGCACCCGAACCAGCCGCTCCTCTTCGGTCCGATCGATGCGCCCGCGCGCCCTGGCCGCGACGATGGCGATGGCGGTAAGCACGCAAACCTGGGCGGTGAAGGCCTTGGTCGAAGCCACGCCGATCTCAACCCCGCAATGGATGGGCCAGACCACATCGACCTCGCGCGCCAGGGTCGATTCGACGGCGTTGACCACGGCCGCGCTCTTGAGGCCCTTGGCTTGGCAATAGCGCAGGGCCGCCAGCGTGTCGGCGGTCTCGCCCGACTGTGACATGGCGATCGCCAGGGCCGTTGGGCGCACCGCCGGCTGGCGGTAGCGGAATTCCGAGGCGACCTCGACGTCCACCGGCAGGTCGGCGTACTTCTCGATCAGGTATTTGCCGATCAGGCCGGCGATATAGGAAGTGCCGCACGCAACGATCTGCACCCGCTCGAGCCCCGCCCAATCGATGCCGCCCGGCACATCCGCGGCGCCGCGCAAGGGGTCAACATAGGCGGCGATGGTGCGCTGGCACCCCTCCGGCTGGTCGTGGATCTCCTTCTCCATGAAGTGCCGATAGTTGCCCTTGTCCATCAGCGCGGCCGACGAGGCCACCGTCTTGATCGGGCGGCGGACCTCCGCGCCCGAGCGGTCGAAGACCCTGGCGCCCTCATGGTCCACGGCCGCCACGTCGCCGTCCTCCAGATACAGCACCCTGTTGGTGAAGGGCCCCACCGCCAGCGCGTCGGAGCCGATAAACATTTCCCCTTCGCCATAGCCCACCACAAGCGGCGGACCGTTACGGGCGCCGAAGATCATTTCCCGGTCGCCTTGGATCAGTACACACAGAGCGTAGGCCCCGCGGAGGCGACCGACCGCGACCTGGAAAGCATCCAGAGGGTCCAGGCCGTCGATCAGGTTTTGGTCGACCAGGTGGGCGACCACCTCGGTGTCGGTCTCGCTGGTGAAGACGCGACCCTTGGCTTGAAGCTCGGCTTTCAACTCGGCAAAATTCTCAATGATGCCGTTGTGCACAACCGCCACGCGGCCCGCGACGTGGGGGTGGGCGTTGCGTTCGGTGGGCGCGCCGTGGGTCGCCCAACGGGTGTGGCCTATGCCTGTGCTGGCGCGCAGCGGGTGGGCCTCGAGTACGTCTTCCAGGGCCTTCAGCTTGCCAGGCGCCCGACGCCGCTCAAGGACGCCGTCCGTCTCTCCGGCCACTCCAGCTGAGTCATAACCGCGATATTCCAGCCGCTTGAGGCTTTCCACGAGCCGCAGGGCGACGGGCTGGACGCCGACAATACCGATGATGCCGCACATAGCGCCCGTCTCCCTCGCCCGATAGCCGACTTGAAACGGCCCTTTGTCGAAGCCGGGCCTGCGCGTAAACTCAAAACTCCCTAGGGAGGCGCGTCCGGGTTCGCCGGCTGTATCATCGGCGCGCCTAAGCCTCCACAAACCTTGAGTTTCGCGACGTTTCTTAAGCGCGCAAGAGCGGAAGCAGGAATGAAGAAGCGATCCTACTTCGGCACCGACGGCATCCGCGGTCAGGCCAATCAGTATCCGATGACGGCGGAGGTCGCCCTGCGCGTTGGGCTGGCGGCGGGCAAGCTGTTTCGCTCGGCGGACGACCGGCGGCACCTGGTGGTGATCGGCAAGGATACGCGCCTCTCCGGCTACATGATCGAACCGGCTCTCGTGGCCGGCTTCACCAGCGTGGGCATGGACGTGCGTTTGTTCGGTCCGCTGCCAACCCCCGCTGTAGCCATGATGACGCGATCCATGCGCGCCGACCTCGGCGTGATGATCTCGGCGTCGCACAACAACTTCGCGGACAACGGCATCAAGCTCTTCGGCCCCGATGGCTACAAGCTCTCGGATGATATGGAGGCCAGGATCGAGGCTTTCATGGATGAAGGGCTGCAGGAGGGCCTGGCGACGCCCAAGCAGCTGGGCCGTGTGGCGCGCATGGACGAGGCGCAAGCTCGCTATGTGGAGATCGTCAAGGCGACGCTGCCCCGCGCGATGAGCTTTGCCGGTCTCCGAGTGGTGATCGATTGCGCCCATGGCGCGGCGTACAAAGTGGCGCCAACCGCGCTCTACGAGTTGGGCGCCGAGGTCAAGGAAATCGGCGTCTCGCCCAACGGCTTCAACATCAACGAGGAATACGGCTCCACGCATCCGGCGGCGATCGTCGCCGCGGTGAAGGAGTATCGCGCCGATATCGGCATCGCGCTCGATGGAGACGCCGACCGGATCCTGATCTGCGACGAGCGCGGCCAGATCGTCGATGGAGACCAGATCATGGCCCTCATCGCGTCCGCCTGGGCTGCGCAAGGCCGCCTGCAAGGGGGCGGCGTCGTGGCGACGGTAATGTCCAACCTCGGGCTGGAGCGGTTTCTGGCGGGCAAGGGGTTGTCCCTCGAACGCACGGCGGTGGGCGACCGCTATGTGATGGCGCGCATGCGCGAAGGCGGCTTCAATCTGGGGGGCGAGGCCTCGGGCCATATCATCATGAGCGACTACTCGACCACGGGGGACGGCCTCATTGCGGGCCTGCAGGTGCTGGCCGAACTCGTGCGTTCAGGCAAACCCATGAGTTCGCTCGCCCGACAGTTCGAACCGGTGCCTCAGAGACTGGAAAATGTGCGCTTTGCGCACGGCAAGCCCATGGAGCACGTCAAGGTGAAGGCGGCGATCGCCGAAGCGGAAAGCCGGCTCAACGGGGCGGGGCGGGTGCTGGTGCGCGCCTCCGGCACCGAGCCCCTCATCCGGATCATGGCCGAGGGCGACGACGAAAAGCTCGTCCGTCAGTTGGTGAGCGACATCGCCGGCGCAGTGCGCTCCGCAGCCCAATGAGCCCCTACGGCCGGCCCAGGCTCACATAGTCGAAGCCCCGGCCGCGAACCTCTTCCGGCCGATAGATGTTGCGCAGGTCGACGATCAGCGGACGTCGCATCAGCCCTTTGATCTGATCCAGATCCAGGGCCCGGAACGGGTCCCATTCCGTGAGGATAACCAGGGCGTCGGCCCCTTCGGCGACTTCATACGCGCCATTTTTGAACTCCACGGCCGGGAGGAGCGTGCGCGCCTCCTGGCCCTCAGGATCAAAAGCCTGAACGGTGGCTCCTCCGGCTATGAGCGCCGGGATGATGTCCAATGACGGCGCCTCGCGCACATCGTCCGTATTTGGCTTGAAGGTGAGGCCGAGCACCCCGACGATCTTTCCAGTCAGGTCCCCGCCCAACGCCGTCGCCACCTTGCCCGCCATTGCGCGCTTGCGGGCATCGTTGATCTCGATGGTTGTCTCAATCAGGCGCATGGGGGCGCCGGCATCGTGAGCCGTGCGGGCGAGCGCGCGCGTGTCCTTCGGAAAACAGGATCCGCCGAAACCGGGGCCCGCATGCAGGAACTTCGAGCCGATGCGCTTGTCGAGACCAATACCGCGGGCGACCTGTTGCACATCGCCGCCGACCAGCTCGCAAAGATCGGCGACCTCATTGATGAAGGTGACCTTCATGGCGAGGAAGGCGTTGGCCGCATATTTGATCAGCTCCGAGGTGCGCCGGTCGGTGACGATCATCGGCGTCTCATTGAGGCTCAGAGGGCGGTAGAGCTCGTGCATCACCGCGCGCGCGCGCTCGTCGTTCAGGCCGACCACCACTCGATCCGGTCGCTTGAAGTCCTCGATGGCAGAGCCCTCACGCAGGAATTCCGGATTTGAAACCACCGCGACATCGATCGCCGGGTTGATTTCCCGCATCAGGGCCTCGATCTCGTCGCCTGTGCCCACGGGCACCGTCGATTTGGTCACTACCGTCGTGAAGCCATCAACGAGCGCGGCGATTTCCCGCGCGACCGCGTGGACATAGCTCAGGTCAGCGTGCCCGTCGCCGCGGCGCGACGGCGTTCCGACAGCGATGAACACCGCGTCGGCCGTCCCGACGGCTTTCGAGGGGTCGGTCGTGAAGGAGAGTCGCCCTTCGCGGACGTTTCGTTCGACCAGATCCTCGAGGCCCGGCTCGTAGATCGGCATGACACCCGCGACCAGGCGTTCGATCTTGCGATCGTCCTTGTCGATGCAGATGACGGTATGGCCGAAGTCGGCGAAACACGCCCCCGACACCAGTCCTACGTACCCGGTGCCGATCATGGCCACGCGCATAGGGCAGTTCTCCTGCAGCTTGGCCGGCGACGCCCGTCGCGCCGCATGCCTTCAGATTTCTTGGTTGTACGCGCCAACTTCGGGGTGCGCGGCGAGCCTTGGTTTGACTTCTTCCCGGAAGAGCGCGCGCATATCGTCCGCCGAGCGCATGCTTTCGACGACCACCACGATCTCCGGCTTGTTCGACGAGGCCCGCACCAACACCCATGACCCGTCCTCAAGCGCCACACGCACGCCGTTGACAGTGATGACCTCAGCGATCCGGCGCCCGAGAATGAGGCCGCCGCTCGCGGCCAGCACCTGGTATTCCTTCACTACCTCTTCGACCACGCCGTACTTCACTTCATCCCCGCAGTGAGGACTCATGGTGAGTGAGGTGAAGGCCGGCGGAAGCGCCTGCTTCAGTTCGCTTAGGCTCCTCCCGGGATTTCGATCCAACATCGCCAGAATGGCCGCCGCGGCGGTCAGTCCGCAGTCATAGCCTCGGCCAAGCGGCGCGCCCAAAAAGAAGTGCCCTGACTTCTCGAACCCCGCCAGGGCGCCGATCTCAGCCGTCTTGCGCTTGATGTAGCTGTGTCCGGTTTTCCAATAGAGGGTCGAGGCGCCATGGGCGGCGAGCACCTCGTCAGTGGCGTAGAGGCCGGTGGATTTCACATCGACCACGAACTTCGCGCCAGGATGCAGGGGCGCCAGATCCCGGGCCAGCATCAGACCGATCTTGTCGGCGAATATTTCCTCACCGGTGTCATCGACCACACCGCAGCGGTCGCCATCGCCGTCGAATCCAAGCGCCAGATCCGCACCGTGCTTCCGCACCTCCGCGGCCATGGAATGAAGCATTTCCGCATCTTCGGGATTGGGATTGTAACGCGGAAATGTGTAGTCGAGGTCGCAGTCCATCTCGATCACCTCGGCGCCCATGCGCCGCAGAGCGTCTGGGGCGAATGCGCCCGCCGTGCCGTTGCCGCAGGCGCAGACCACCTTCAAGGGGCGCGTAAGAACGCAGCGTGACGCCGCGTCGGCGATGTAGCGCTCGCCGACGCCAGCGACCTGGGTCAGAACGCCGCCCTCGCGGGCGCGGAAAGCGCCTTCAAGGACGATTTCCTTCAAGCGCCCAATCTCTTCCGGTCCAAAGGTGACGGGCGGGTTCGCGCCCATCTTGACCCCCGTCCAACCGTTCTCGTTGTGGCTGGCGGTGACCATCGCCACGCAAGGCGCGGCAAGGTCGAATTGAGCGAAATAGGCGGTAGGCGAAAGGCAAAGCCCGATGTCGAGCACTTCGCAGCCAGCCGCCACAAGCCCGAGACTCAGGGCCTGCTTGACCGATAGCGAATAGGAGCGAAAGTCGTGACCGACGACGATCCGCTGCTCTCCGAGCTCGTGGATATAGGTCCCAAGTCCGAATCCAAGCGCCTGAACGCCCAGGAGATTGATGTCCGGACCCAGCAGCCAACGCGCGTCGTACTCACGAAATCCGGTGGGCTTGACGAGCGGGGTCGTCTCATAGGCGAAGGTGTTGGGCAGAAGGTCCGAGCGTGGCTTTGGAAACATCAGTCCTGCTCTGTCAGTGTTGAACGACCCAATCTCAATGCACGGGCGCGCTCACCGGCGCCATCGGATGACCGAATGGCGCCGGCGAAGGCTGTCCGGACCCCTGCGGCCACATCACAGCCGCCGCGACGATGATGGTCGCGGCAAGCGCCATGAGAGGCAGGATCAGACGATCGGGCACGCACGCGCCTATAACGGGGATGTCGCGCCGAGGCTATCGCCCGCGTGCTTGACGGCATTGCGCCCGCGCCGTAGCCGGGCCCTTCGCTCGTTGAACGAGGATGCTCATGCCGACCCTGGTGCTGCTCCGCCACGGCCAAAGCCAGTGGAACCTGGAAAACCGGTTCACGGGCTGGGTCGACGTCGACTTGACCCCCCAGGGAGAAGCCGAGGCGGTTCGCGGCGGACAGCTCATGGCCAACGCGGGCATCGCCTTCGACCGCGCCTTCGCCTCGGTGCTGACGCGGGCGATCCGCACCGCTTGGCTCGCCCTGGCCGCCGCCGACCAAGCCTGGATTCCCCTGGACAAGGACTGGCGGCTGAACGAACGCCACTACGGAGCCCTGACCGGACTGGACAAGGCGGAGACGGCGGCGCGCCACGGCGAGGATCAGGTGAAGATCTGGCGCCGATCCTATGACGTCGCGCCTCCGCCGCTCGCGCAAGGTGGACCGTTCGACCTCTCCGGCGACCGTCGCTACCGGAACGCCGTTGTCCCCGCCACCGAGAGTCTGAAGACGACACTCGAGCGTGTGCTGCCCTATTGGGACGCCGAGATGGCGCCCGCGCTCCGCTCCGGCCAATGCGTGCTCGCGGCCGCGCATGGCAATTCCCTGCGCGCCATCGCCAAGCATCTGTTTTCCATGGACGAAGAGGCCGTCGTCCGTCTGGAGATACCAACCGGCAATCCATTGGTCGTCGAACTGACCGGGGACTTGACGCCGGTAAGCGCGCGCTACCTCGATCAAGCGCGGGCGGAGGCGCTTCCGCCAGTCGGCACATGAAAAGAGGGCGGCGCCCGGGATCGGACGCCGCCCTCCATCTCAGTTTGGGTTGGAGACCTTAGGCCGCCTTCGATTCAATGAGGGCGTCAGCCTTGGGAGTGGTGATCTCGACCTTGCGCGGCTTCAGGGCTTCCGGAAGCTCGCGGCGCAGGGAGACTGACAGCAGGCCGTCGGCCAGCTGGGCGTCGCTCACAACGACATAGTCGGCCAGTTGAAACCGGCGCTCGAAGCCACGCTCGGCCAGACCACGGTGGAGGAAGCGCCTTGGCTCGTCGTTGGCCGCCTTGCGCCCTTGGACGGTCAGAAGGTTTTCCTTCACTTCGATGGTCAGTTCATCGGACTTGAAGCCGGCGACGGCGATGTCGATGCGATAAGCGTTCTCGTCGGTCCGCTCGATGTTGTAGGGCGGATAGCCGTTGGCGGACTCATTGGTGGCCGCGTCGAGCAGATCGGCCAGCCGATCGAAGCCGACGACGGAACGGTAGAGGGGAGAAAAGTCGATCGTACGCATGAAAGCATCCTTCTCTTTGCGTTAAGCAAGGTTGCGTTTTGAGGCGGATCTTTCGCGAGCCATTGAGCGGCCTCGCTAGCGACCCGACAGGCCCGGACATCCAGCGCCTGCGCCCATTGAGATAGGCGCCGCCCTGTGGGGTTCAAGGCGCCGCCAAAACATCTAAGCATTGTTCACTTGCCTGTCGCCGCCGCGCGCGTTACGCCTCGCGGACGAATTCAATCTTGGGGAAGAGGACCCGACGAATGGCCACGCTCGACGAAGTTACGGATCGCATCAAGACAGCGGTCGGTTCCGACTCCGGTCTCGGCAAGACCTTGAAATTCAACCTGAAGGGTGACGGCTTCATCTTCATCGACGGTGGCTCGGTCACCAACGAGGACAAGCCGGCCGACCTTACCATGACCATCTCCAGCGCCGATCTGGAAGCGATGGGCGCGGGCAAGCTTGACGCCATGACCGCGGTGATGACCGGCAGGCTCCAGTTGTCCGACATGGGGACAGCCATGGCGCTGCAAGGCAAGATGCAGGCGCTTTTCTCGAAGATGGGCTGACGCCTTGGGCGGCGACGCCGCTCCGCTCTTCGAAACGCCAGATGCGCCAATCCCGCTGAACGGCGGCGCGGAGTGGTTCGTGGGTGCGGAGTCGGCGCGCTTGCGTGCGGCGATCTTTCGGCCCGGAGGCGAGTCTCGCGGCTCTGTCGTGGTCAGCCCGGGCCGCACAGAGCCGATCGAGAAATACTTTGAGGTCGTCCGTGCGCTGGTGAATCGCGGATTCACGGTCGTGGTCCACGATTGGCGGGGCCAGGGACTGTCCTTTCGCATGACCCGCGACGGACGTGGCGACGCGCGCGGTTGGCGCCCGTTCGTCGAGGACTACATCGCGCTACTCGCAGCGTTCGAGGCGCGCCTTCCCAAGCCGTGGATCGCGTTCGGGCACTCCATGGGCGGCTGCCTGACGCTGCTGGCTTTGGCGCAACGCGAGACACGGTTCGCCGGCGCCATCCTTTCGGCGCCCATGCTCGGCCTGCGGACCGGCGCCGTCCCGGCGACGCTGGCGCGCAACATGGCGCGAGGCCTGACTGCGTTGGGCCTCGGTTCAGGGCTGGCCACACGCGAAGCTGGCGACGGGTCTTTCGAGAGCAATATCCTCACACACGACCCGGCGCGCTACCAGCGGAACGTCGATCAGGTCTTGGCGTGGCCTCAGTTGCGCGTCGGACCGCCGACCTGGGGGTGGCTGGACTTTGCATTCCAGGCGGCCGCTGAACTCGAAGGAGGGGCCGGGGTCACCACCATCCAGATCCCCTTGACTGTCGCCATCGCCGGCGACGAGCGCCTGGTCGACAATGAAGCCAGCGCGCGGGTGACCGCCCGTATCGCCGAGGCGAGGCTCATAACCATTGCCGGCGCGTTCCATGAAATCACCCAGGAGACGGACGCGTTGCAGGCTCCCTTCTGGGTCGAGTTCGAGGCCCTCGTGGCGCGGGCGGGTGTCGGCTAGCGGCCGGCGGCTTCGCCGGCGTCCCTCTCGACGCCGCTCAGGGCGTCGGCGAGGCGCATCTTCGCTGATCCGGGTCGGAGCGGCTGTTGCTGGCCGGGGTGCGGCGCCCAGCCTGTCAGCGTAATGATCTCGAAGGTCGCGCGAATCCGTCCGTCGGCGACCGCAAAGCGCTCGAAATAGAGCTCGCTCACGCGCTTGAGGACCCGCCGCGTCAGCGCGGCGCGCGGCCGATCGAACAGAACATTGGTCTCGCCCATGGCGCGCAGGTCGGCCATGAGCTTCAGCGGATGGTCGTAGAGCACGTTCACCGTGTCGACGTCCGCCACCGGCAGGGCGAAGCCCGCGCGCTGCAGCAGCGCCGCCCCGTCGAAGGCGTCGAGAAATGGTGAAATTCGCGGGCCCGCGCCGCCTGTCTCCCCGAGTTCGGCCTCGGTTAGACACTGGCGCAGTTCCGTGAGCGTCGCGCCGCCCAGCAGAGCACCCAGAAAAAGACCGTCCGGCCGCAACGCCCGACGGATCTGGATCAGCGCGCCCACCAGGTCATCGACCCCGTGGAGCGAAAGGCTGGAAACGACGAGATCGGCGCTTTCGGCGGCCAGCGGGAGGCGCGCCTCATCCGCCACCAGGCGAGGCCCGGTCGTCCATCCCAGCATGGCCTCGCTCAGATCCGCCTGCGCCAACCAGCCGACTCTGTCCGTCGCCTCGCTCAGCGCCAGAGCTCGCGCGAACGCGCCCGTGCGAGCGCCCAGATCCACAGCAGTGTCGAAGCGCCGGTTAATCACCGTCAGGCGCTGCACGAGATCGTCGGCGGCGCGCGCTTTGAGGAAGTCTTCATAGCGCGGGGCGGCGCGCGCCAATCTCAGGCGCTGAAGGTCCCGATCGAACAGGCGCGGCGGCTGGGTCATCGACTCTGGGCTACCGCAGGGCGGCCGGCCATGCAAAATTCGCGCGGCTGAGGAGGCGGAATGAACGCGGAACGGCTCACCGAAACCGTCAGAACCATCCCCCGCCTGGCGCGCGGCGTGGGCGTGAGCCTCCTCGACCTTGTGTTGCCGCCTAGAGCCCTCGACGACCAGCCTTCCGCGTCGCCCGTGCAGACCATAGGCCTGACCGCGGACGCCTGGACGCGCATCCATTTCATCGAGGCGCCCATATGCGATGGCTGCGGAGCGCCTTTCGAATACGACCTGGGCCCCGGCGTTCGTTGCGCGGCCTGCCAGGCGCGCTCGCCTGCCTTCGATCGCGCCCGCGCTGCTTGTCTCTACGACGACCACTCACGCGATCTGATCCTAAAGCTGAAACACGCGGACCGGACGGATCTGGCGCCACTCTTCGCTCGCTGGATTTCCCGCGCCGCGGCCGATCTGCTGGCCGACGCCGACGCCGTGCTGCCGGTTCCCCTTCATTCCTTGCGGCTTCTGGGGCGACGTTACAATCAGGCCGCCGAGATCGCCCGCCCCCTCGCCGCGGGCGCTCGCATTCCCTACTGGCCCGATGTTCTGATCCGGCCCAAACGAACCGAAAGTCAGGCCGGGAAATCTGCCGCTGGACGCCGCCGAAACGTCGCCGGCGTTTTCCAGACGGCGCCGCGCTGGCGCGGCAAAATCGCCGGCGCAAAACTGCTGCTGATCGATGACGTGCTGACAACCGGAGCGACCGCGGAGGCCTGCGCGCGGGCTCTCAAATCGGCGGGAGCGGCGCGGGTGGACCTGGCGGTGATCGCCAGGGTGAAAGAGCGGCATATCCGCGCTATATGAAGCGCTTGGCGCGCCGGGGCGCGCCGATGCAAGAGACTTCATGGCCCACGTCACCATCTACACGCGTCCCTTCTGCGGATATTGCGCCCACGCCCTGTCTCTGCTTCGCCAGAAAGGCGTCGAGTTTACAGAGATCGAGGCCGGCTTCGATCCCGCCAAGCGTCGCGAGATGGTCGAGCGCTCTGGGCGCCAGACATTCCCGCAGATTTTCGTCGACGAGACTCACGTGGGCGGCTGCGACGACATGGTCGAACTGGATCGCACGGGCCAGCTTGACGCCATGCTGCGGGCCGGCTGACCCGTGCTTGAGGTCGCGCTCCTCCAGCTCCGGACGCCGTCGACACAGGCTGCGGCCCTCAGCCACGCTGCGCCGCTGGTGCGCGAGGCGGCCGCCGCGGGCGCGCGACTGATCGTCACGCCAGAGGGTACGAATCTTCTTCAGCGCGACCGCGCCGCACTGTTCGCAACGATCACGCCGCTCGAAGACGATGTTTGCGTCAATGGGCTGCGGCGCCTAGCGGACGAACTCGACGTCTGGCTGGTGATCGGCTCGGCCATGGTGTTGCGGCCCGACGGCAAGGCCGCCAACCGCTCGGTGCTGGTGGATCCGTCCGGCCAGATTGTCGCCACCTATGACAAGGTGCACCTCTTCGATGTCGATCTGGCGGGTGGCGAGCGCTATCGTGAGTCGGCCACCTTCGAGCCGGGTGAACGCGCGACGGTCGCCGAGGTCGACGGGGTCCGGCTTGGCCTTTCCGTATGTTACGACCTGCGGTTCGCGGCGCTCTATCGGGCCTTGGCCCAGGCCGGCGCGGAGATCCTGACCATACCCGCCGCCTTCACCCGCCCCACGGGCGAGGCGCACTGGCAGGTTCTCTTGCGGGCCCGCGCCATCGAGACCGGATCGTTCGTTCTGGCCGCTGCGCAGGGCGGCGAACATGAGGACGGCCGCGCCACCTGGGGCAGATCCCTCGTGGCGTCGCCCTGGGGAGAGGTGATCGCCTTGGCCGACCACGACGGTCCTGGCGTGATCCGCGCGTCGCTCGATCTGAATGAGGTGGCGCTGGCGCGCGCGTCGATCCCCGCTCTGCGACATGACCGGGCGTTCGCGGCCCCATGATTCGCTATGCGCTCGCCTGCGATTCCGGTCATGAGTTCGAGGCTTGGTTCGGCGACTCCACCGATTTCGACGATCAGAGCGCGCGGGGGCTGCTCACCTGTCCGCTGTGCGATTCACCGAGCGTGCGCAAGCAGATCATGTCCCCCGCCATCGCCGGCAAGCGCCCGCCGACCGAGCCCGGCGCGCGATCCATGATGATGGAGGTCATGGGCAGGGTGCGCGCCCACGTCGAAGAGAACTTCGACTACGTGGGCGACGGGTTCGCGGCCGAGGCGCGCCGAATTCACCACGGCTCGGCCGAGGCGCGCGGCATCTATGGCGAGGCCTCGGCCGACGAGGTGAAGGCGCTCAGGGAAGATGGCGTGCCCGTCGCGCCCCTGCCTCCCGCCGCGCCCGGGAAGTCCGAGATCCACTGATCCCAAGGCTCTCCCCAGGCGCGATCCGAAGGCTATCGGAAGACGTACTGAACCTTCGCTCCGAACACATTGGCCGCCCGGTCTGTGAAGGAATCCCTGTCGGGCGCCCCCGGGGAAATGTTGTCCGTCTGACCGTAAAAGCCGTGGTTATAGGTGAGCGAGCCCACCACCCGGTTGGGAACGAAGTGGTAGTTCACCGCCATGCCGAGGTTGGCGACGTCCCCGTGGTTGGATTGGTAGAGAACGCCCGTTCCCTGGTTGGTGACGTTTGGCGCGGCTTGGATTTCGTAGTCGCCATTCACATTGACCGACAGGCGTGGGGTGAGCCTGGCCTGGGTGGCGAAGCCGAACGTCGGAACCCAATAGCCGGAGGTGTGAAGCGTATCGCCCGAGGCCATGTTGCGGAGATCGCTCGCGCCTTGCCAGGCTCCTCCGATACTTGCCTGAACAGTAAGGACCTTCGTCTCACGCCCGATGGCCACGCCGATATTGCCGGCCGCGCCGCCCGCGGCCACCGTGCCGTCGCCTGAACCGGCCGCCGTCTTCGCGGGCAGGAGATCCGGCGAATAGGCCCCCGTCAGGTCGAGGCTGAACGGGTGGTTCGCCTGGTCGATCAGCCGGTAGGTGACGCCGAAGGTCGGATCGGTGAAACCCTGACGCCCACCCTCGGCGACATCGCCCGCCGCCGATGTGCTGCGGGCGTGACTGGCGTCATAGTCCAGAGCGAGATTCACCGAGAGACGGTTGGTGACGCCATAGGCGAGGTGCTGGCTGTAGCTGTCCGTCCAGGCGCGGCTGAACGCCGTCCCCGCGAGGCTGCCGGTGTCGCTCGTGCCGACGCCGTAGCTGTATCCGGTTTGCCCGTAGATCTGGCCTTGCAGGGGCAGGTAGGTCGGATCGCTGAGAATACGGTCTGTGCTCGGCGTAAAGTCCTGCGCCTTGGCCATAAGTGGCGCGGCGGTCGCGGCCAATACAAGACAATAGATACTGCGTGAAAACATGATGAAACACTCCGACACATTGCGTGTGCGTCCAGATTCTAAGTCTGAAAAGGGCTTCATGAGGTCCGTTTTGACACGGACCCGTCCAATCACGCCTAGATCGAGCCTTTATACTAAATTTCTGGCGTTACGATTTGGACTGTGATCGATTTACAACTACGAGCCAGCTTGGCCAGCCGCCGTTATCATATAGTTGATCGCGGTGTCGCCCGAACGCCGCCACTGGCCGCTCCAGGGATCGAGAACCAGTCCCGAGGGCGCGCTCGCCGTCAGGCCAGCGGACTCCAGATGACGACTCACCTCTTCCGGCGTCAGGAACTTGCGCCAGTCGTGGGCGCCGGCCGGAACCCAACGCAACACATATTCCGCCGCCAACTTGGCCAGGGCCAGGGAGCGCAGGGTGCGGTTGAGGGTCCCGAGGATCATGATCCCGCCCGGCGTCATCAGCCGCGCGCAATTGGCGAGGAACGCGCCAGGGTTCGCGACGTGTTCGATCACCTCCAGCGCCAGGACCACGTCGAACGACGGCTCGTTCGCCGCCACGAGATCCTCGATCGCCGCCGCGCGATAGTCGATCGACAGCCCCAGACCCTCGGCGTGGGCGCCGGCGACGGCCAAGCTCTCCCCCGCCGCGTCGACTCCGACGACCTCGAACCCCAGACGGCGCATCGGCTCGCAGATGAGCCCGCCGCCGCAACCGACATCGATCAGGCGAAGGCCGGCGAACGGCGCGCGACGCCGACCGTCGATCTGGAAGTGGGTCAGGCCAGCCTCGCGAATGAACGCCAGGCGCGCCGGATTGAGCCTGTGGAGGGGCGCGAACTTCCCGTTCGGGTCCCACCATTCGTCGGCGACGGCGGCGAAGCGCGCGACATCGGCGGCGACGACGCTGGAGGGCGAATTCATTCGTCTCTAATAGCCGCAGCCGGCGTCCTTGTCCCCACCCGGCGGCGCCGTTAGAACGCGCCCTTCGCGCGCGGAGGGCGGGTGTCTCGATTAGTCATGAAATTCGGCGGCACCTCGGTCGCCGACCTGGAGCGCATCCGCAAGGTCGCGGCGCTGGTCGCGGCCGAGGCGCGCGCGGGGCGTCAGGTCGCGGTCGTGGTCTCGGCGATGGCCGGCAAGACCAATGAGCTCGTGGCCTGGACCGATGGCGCCGGCGCGGCGGACCCGACCCTCAATATGTCCGACAAATCCGACGACGAATATGACGCCGTAGTCGCGTCCGGCGAGCAGGTCACCGCCGGGCTTCTGGCCATGACCTTGCGCAACATGGGCTTCGCCGCGCGTTCCTGGATGGGCTGGCAGGTGCCGATCATCACCGATGACGCACACGGCAGGGCGCGGATCGAGGAGATACCCGCGGCCGGGTTCGGCGAGACGCTGGATGGCGGCGAGATCGCCGTCGTGGCTGGATTCCAGGGTGTGACGCGCAGCGGCCGACTTTCCACCCTGGGACGCGGCGGGTCGGACACCACCGCCGTCGCCCTGGCCGCCGCCATCGGCGCGGCGCGCTGCGACATCTACACCGATGTCGACGGGGTCTACACGACCGACCCTCGGATCGAGGCCAAGGCGCGGCGTCTGGCCCGCATCTCCTACGAAGAGATGCTGGAGATGGCCTCCCTCGGCGCGCGGGTGCTGCACACGCGCTCCGTCGAAATGGCCATGGCCCATGGCGTTCTGGTCAGGGTGCTGTCGAGTTTTATCGAGCCCGGCGGCGCCGAGGGCGGCGAAGGCACCATTGTGTGCGACGAGGAGGACATCGTGGAAAAGCGGATCGTAAGCGGCGTGGCGTTCAGTCGCGACGAGGCCAAGATCAGCCTGTTCGGCCTGCCCGACCATCCGGGCGTATCGTCCGAAATCTTCGGCCGGCTGGCCGACGCCAACGTCAATGTCGACATGATCGTCCAGAGTCACGCCCGCCACGAGGGCGCGGCCAACATGGAGTTCACCGTCGGCAAGCGCGACTCCGCCAGGGCCGTGGAGATCGTGCGCGCCGCGCAGGGCGCGATCGGCTTCGACGATGTGGCCGTCAACGAGGACGTCGCCAAGGTGTCGGTGATCGGCGTCGGCATGCGCAGTCACGCCGGTGTCGCCAAGACCATGTTCGGCGCCCTGGCCAGCAAGGGTGTCAACATCCAGGTGATCTCGACCTCGGAGATCAAGATCAGCGTCTTGATCGACGCGGCCTACACCGAACTGGCCGTGCGCGCCCTGCACGCGGCCTATGGCCTCGATCAAGTTTGAGGCGCCGAGGGGCGTGGGCGCCTCAATAACCTGACCCCGGCGCCCGAAATCGCGCCCAAGCGATCGCCGCCGTCGGAATTGACGCGTTCACAGTCTCGTTCCCGCGACGCGCGCCAAAAGTCTGCTATAGGCGCCTCGCAAACGCCAGCCCGGGAGGAGCAGCAGGTGCCGACGACTGGCCACGCCCTACGCGGCCCGCGCAGCCTGCTTCGCCAGATCCGCGAAGCCATGGCCGGGGAGGCGCCGGCCCAGGTCAAGCTGAGCATGGTCGTGCGCACCATCGCGGTCTCGATGGTCGCCGAGGTGTGCTCGATCTATCTGCGTCGCGCGAGCGGCGAGATGGAGCTCTTCGCCACCGAAGGCCTCGATCCTGGCGCCGTTCACACCACCCAGCTCAAGCCGGGCGAGGGCCTGATCGGCGAGATCATGCGGATCGGCCGGCCGCTGAACCTGTCCGACGCGCCCAGCCACCCGGCGTTCTCCTACCGCCCGGAAACCCGCGAAGACCCGTTCCACGCCTTCCTGGGCGTGCCCCTTCTGCGCGGCGGGCGATCGATCGGAGTATTGGTGGTCCAGAATCGCACCAGCCGCATCTACGCCGAGGACGACGTCGAAGATCTGCAGATCATCGCCATGGTGCTGGCCGAGACCGTGGCCGCGGGAAATCTTCTGTCCCGCGAAGAACTCAAGGATGTCGAGATCGCGCCGCGCCGCCCCGAGCGGCTCAAGGGCACACGGCTCGCCGACGGTCTCGCCTTCGGCGTCGCCGTGATGCACGAGGCGCCCGTGGCGCCCGGCAGGCTGCTATCCGACGACAGCGCCGCCGAAGAGGCGCGCCTGTCGGCGGCCATCGCCAGCCTGCAGAAGCAGATCGACGCCATGCTCGAGGGGCATGAGGGTATCCTGGGCGCGTCCTACGACGTGCTCGAAACCTATCGCATGTTGGCTCACAGTCGCAGCTGGAACCACTCCCTCCAGGACGCGGTGCATTCGGGCCTGACAGCGGAGGCCGCAGTCGAGCGCGTGCGCTCGGAGCATCGCGCCGGTCTCGGTCAGGCGCGCGATCCCTATCTGCGCGAACGCGTCCACGATCTCGAAGACCTGAACGACCGCCTCCTGCGCCACCTGTCCGGCGAACCTGCGATCGCGCGCGTGCTGCCCGACAACGCCATTCTGATCGCGCGCAATCTCGGCCCAGCCGACCTGCTCGAATATGATCGCGGCAAGCTGCGCGGCCTGTTGCTCGAGGACGGCTCGCCGGCCAGCCACGCCGCCATTGTCGCACGGGCGCTGGATATCCCCTGCGTCGGCCGCATTCCCGGCCTGCGCGACCGGGTCAGCGAAGGCGACCCCGTCATTGTCGATGCGGAGACCGGCGAGGCTTACCTGCGCCCTAGGCCCGACGTCGTCAAAGCCATCCGTGCGCGCATCGGCGTCCGGGCGGAGCGGCGCGCCGAATTCGCCCGCCTGCGCGACACGCCCGGGTTCACCCGCGACGGGGTCAAGATCGAGCTGCTGATGAATGCGGGGCTCGCCGTGGACCTCGACCTGCTGGCCGAGGCCGGCGCCGAGGGCATTGGCCTTTTCCGCACCGAGTTCCAGTTCATGGTCTCGGAAGACCTGCCGCGCTTTTCCGCCCAGGCCGACCTCTACGCCCGGGTGCTGGACGCCGCGAACGGCTTGCCGGTCACCTTCCGCACCCTCGATCTGGGCGGCGACAAGGTGCTGCCCTATCTCGACGCCGAGCGGGAAGACAATCCGGCGCTCGGCTGGCGGGCCATCCGCATGGGTCTCGACCGCCCGGCGCTCCTGCGGATGCAGCTGCGCGCGCTCATCGCCGCCTCGGCCGGCCGGCCCTTGAGGGTCATGTTCCCGCTTGTGGCCAGCGTCGAGGAATTCCGCGCCGCCCGCGCCCTGGTGGATCACGAGTCGGCCTGGGCCCAGCGCCGGGGCCGCCCCAGCCCATCGCGTCTCAGCGTCGGGGCGATGATCGAGGCGCCGTCCCTGCTCTTCCACCTCGACGCCCTGCTGCCGCTGACCGATTTCGTCTCTGTGGGCACCAACGACCTGATGCAATATCTGTTCGCCGCCGATCGCGGTAATCCGCGCATGGCTGACCGCTACGACCCTCTCTCGCCGCCGGCGCTGCGGGCTCTGAAGACCATTCAGGAGGCCTGCGCCCGTACGGGCGCGCCGGTTTCGGTGTGCGGCGAGATGGCGGGCCGCCCCATGGAGGCGTTCGCCCTCATCGGCTTGGGTTTCGAGCGTCTGAGCATGCCGCCCACCGGCATCGGCCCGGTCAAACAGATGGTCCTGTCGTGCGACCGCGGCGCGGCCATGCGCGGCGTGGAGAGCCTGCTGACAAGCTCGGCCGGATCGGTGCGGGCGGAGATCGAGGCGCTGGCTCGCAAATTGCATGTGGACGCGTGAACCCGATCGGCCTCTCGCGCGTTGAATGCTGCCAGGCCGTCTGTTAGGCGAGGGGATCGGGAACGGTGACGCCTTGAGTCTTATTCCGCCATCGATCGATGAAAGCGTGGGGCGCAGCCCGCCGCACGACGATCTGGCGGCGTTGCGCCCGGCAAAGCTTGTACTGGCCAGCGACGGTCATGTCGGCTCGGCCTTGCGGCGCGCCCGCGAAAGCCTGGACCTCGACGTCCATGACATCGCCTTGGCGACCCATGTGCGGGCGGCCTACATCGCCGCCCTTGAGGACAACGATCTGGACGCCCTGCCGGCCCGCCCTTTCGCGGTCGGCTACGTGAAGGCCTACGCCCGCGCCCTCGGGCTCGACCCGGAGGCCGTGGTGGCCCGCTTTCGTCGGGAAGAGCCGCATAGAGATACGGCGCTGAGGGCGCCGCTCGGCGCACAGTTCAGGCGCGGCGGTCGCTTCAGCAAGCTCGCCGCCGCCATGCTGGCGGTCGTCGCCGGCTTGGCCAGCTGGAACCTGGTGGTGCGCCTCCGTTCCGCGCCTGCGAAACCTATCGTAGCGGCCGCCGTCGCCCCTCGACCGAAGCCGCTTCCAGGACCGACCATACTCGGCGCGCCGCTGCCGGCCCCGGTCGAGGCCAGCACGCCGCCGCCCTATGTGACGCCCGGTCTCGCCGCCGCCACCGCCGTCACCGGCCCCGACTCCGCCGCGGCGGTCACCGCGCGCATCGCCGCCGAAGCCGCCGCCCGCCCTGGCCCCTCGATTCCGGTCGGCGCGCCGTTCGCGGCTCATGGCCCCGTCTTTGGGGCCGCCAAGGGCGGGGTGGTCCTTCAGGCGATCCGCCCGGTTTCACTGGTGGTAAGAGGCGGCGGTGCGATCTACTTCGCGCGTCAGCTCGCCGCCGGCGAAGCCTGGCGCGCGCCCGTGGGCGGCGGCCTGTCCGCGGACGTGGATGAGCCGGAGGCGGTCGAACTCTATGTAGACGGCAAAGCCGTGGGTCCGCTCAGCCAACCGCAAACCCCTGTCGCCTCCATGACCGCGCCGGCCAATTCGTCCCACTGACGCCCAGCCTCCCTCTTGGGCTCCGACGCATTCGGCTCTATCTTCTGAGACGTCATGACCAAAGACCACACACACCTGCGCCCCTGGCGCCAGATCGAGCGGCGCAAGTCGCGGCAAATTCACGTTGGCGCGGTGCCGATCGGCGGCGACGCCCCGATCGCGGTCCAATCGATGACCAACACCATCACCGGCGACGCGGGCGCCACCATCGACCAGATTCGTCAGCTCGAGGACGCCGGCGCCGATATCGTGCGCGTCTCATGCCCCGACGAGGACGCCACCGCCGCCCTGGGGACCATCGTCAAGGCGGCGAATGTGCCGATCGTCGCCGACATTCACTTCCACTACAAACGCGGCATTGAGGCGGCCCAGGCGGGCGCGGCCTGCCTGCGCATCAATCCTGGCAACATCGGTTCGCCCCAGCGGGTTCGCGACGTGATCCAGGCCGCCCGCGATCACGGCTGCTCCATGCGCATTGGCGTCAACGCCGGCTCCCTCGAACGCGAGCTGCTGGAGCGCTACGGCGAGCCCTGTCCCCAGGCCATGGTCGAGAGCGCGCTCAACCACGCCCGCATCCTGCAGGATCACGACTTCCACGAATTCAAGATCAGCGTGAAGGCGTCCGACGTGTTCATGACTGTCGCCGCCTATCAGATGCTGGCCGACGCGATCGATTGCCCGCTGCATCTCGGCGTCACCGAGGCCGGGGCGCTGCGCTCGGGCACGATCAAGTCGTCCATCGGCCTGGGATCCCTGCTGTGGGCGGGCATCGGCGACACCATCCGCGTCTCGCTCGCCGCCGACCCGGTGGAGGAGATCAAGGTCGGGTTCGATATCCTGAAGAGCCTCGGTTTGCGCCACCGCGGCGTCAACATCATCGCCTGCCCGTCCTGTGCGCGTCAGGGCTTCAACGTCATCGACACCGTCACCAAGCTCGAGGAACGCCTGGCGCACATTTCCGCGCCCATGAGCCTCTCGATCATCGGCTGCGTGGTCAACGGTCCGGGCGAAGCCCTGATGACCGATCTCGGCTTCACCGGCGGCGGCAAGGGCGCCGGCATGGTCTATGTGGCCGGCAAGCCGGACCACAAGCTCGACAACGGCAAGATGATCGAACACATCGTCGAACTGGTCGAGGCCAGGGCCGCCGAGATCGAGGCCGAGGAGATCGAGACCGCCCAGGCCCAGCTCGTCGCCGCCGAATAGCGGCTGACCGCCATGACCACCCTGGTTTCCGCCTGGAACGAGGCCAAGCAGAGGCTCGCGGCGGCGGGGATCGACAGTCCGGTGATCGACGCGCGGCTGCTTGTGGAGGCGGCGGCTGATGCGACCCGAGCCGACATCCTGTCCGACCCCAGGCGTGACCTCACGCCGGCTCAGGCTCAGACCCTCGACGACTATCTGACCCGTCGGGAGGCGCGCGAACCGGTCAGTCACATCCTGGGCGCCAAGGGTTTCTGGAAGATCATGCTGCGGGTGACGCCGGCGGTCCTGGCGCCGCGACCGGACACCGAGACGATCCTGGATGTCGTACTGCCGCTCTACCCGGAGACCGAAGCGTTCAGCGTCCTCGACCTCGGCGTCGGCTCCGGCGCCATCCTGCTCGCCATCCTCGCCGAACGGCCGGCGGCCAGGGGCCTCGGGATCGACGCCTCGGACGAGGCGCTCGCCGTGGCGCGCGAGAACGCCGCCAATCTCGGCCTCTCGTCGCGGGCGGCGTTCACCCACACCGACTGGACCGCGGGCCTGGACGGCGATCAGTTCGATCTCGTCGTCTCCAACCCGCCCTATATCCGCTCGGGCGACATCGCCGGCCTGCCGCCGGAGGTGCGCGACCACGAACCCCGTCTCGCCCTCGACGGCGGCCGCGACGGCCTTACGGCCTACCGCGCCCTCGCGCCCCAGATTCTGCGCGTGCTGCGGCCGGGCGGGCGGTTCGCGGTCGAGTTCGGCCTGGGTCAGCGCGAGGCGGTCCAGGCTTTGTTCGTGGGGGCCGGCGCGGAAGAGCTCACCGTGACCAAGGACCTCGCGGACCGCGAGCGGGTCTTGAGCGGTCGCAAGAAAGCCCTTGGATAAGAGCGGCCGACGCGCTACATCCAGAGGTGTCTCCACTCAATTCGCTGGAGGGCGTCTGTCCGACGCCGACCTTCTCCAGCGCGGCGCGATCCCTCGTCAAGGCGATGAAGCGCGGAGGAGACGGGAACCAGACGCGCGAGAGAGACTTAAGCGGCGTTTGGCCCCTTGAATTTTGGCTAGGTGCGAATGGGACGGTCCAGGACGGACGCCCAACGCTTCGATCCCCACAGCAGGTCGGTACAAGATGAGAGACTTCAAAGGCATAAAGCGTCAGCGCAATCGCAACCGCAATGGCGGCGGTGGCGGCGGTGGTGGGGGCGGAGGCGGCGGCAAGCCCCAGAACAACGCCAACCGGGCCTTCGACTCCACCGGTCCCGATGGCGTCAAGGTGCGCGGCGCCGCCCAGCACGTCTATGAAAAATACCAGCAGCTCGCGCGCGACGCCTATACGTCCGGCGATCGGGTTCTGGCCGAAAACCACCTGCAGCACGCTGAGCACTATTTCCGCCTGCTGCGTACGATGCAGCCGCAGCGCCCACTGTCCGACATCATCGGTCGCGACCAGTTCGTTTCCGGCTACGACATCGATTTCGAAGACGAGAGCGGTCAGGGCGACGGGTCGGAGGGTGACTCCGAAGCCGGCGAGAACGACGGCGACCGCTCAGAGTCGCGTCAAGAGCAGCGCCCGGAGTCACGCTCGGACACGCGCCCGGAGCAGCGCCAGGAGTCGCGCGACGACCGCGGCTATCGCGATCAACGCCCGCGCGACGAGTGGCGGGGCGAAGACCGAAGCGACCGCAACACCTACGATCGGCAGGATCGCCGCGGCGGCCAGCAACGCGACGACCGGTTTCGCGACGACCGCCCACGCACGGACGACCGCCAGCGCACTGATGATCGCCAACGCACCGGCGACCGTCCGCGCTTCGACCGGCAGGACCAGAGGCCGGACCGGGATCGTGCCGACCGCAACGACACCCGCCAGCCGGCGCCCTATCGCGCCGACGTCGAAGATCAGCGTCCGGCGACCGTCGAACCCGAAATCGGCGGCGGTCCCATGCTGCGGGCCGACGACGGCGATGTCAGCCACGCCCCCGCCTTCCTTCAGACCCGCGCGCCCGAAGCCCGCGATGAGGGCGCCGGCGAGACCCCTCGCCCCCGCCGCCGCCGCGCGCCGCGGGATGTCGTCGAGACCGCCCCGCCGGCGGAGTCCGAAGAAGTCTAGAAAACCCCTGGATCGGTCGAGCCGCTATTGACGCTGGCGGCCTCGCCGCCTCTCCTTTGGCCTGATTCAGGACCCGAAGGAGCGCTCCGCCCGTGAGACCGTCGCATCGATTGGCCCTCGCCGCCTTGGCGCTCGTCGTTGTCGGCTCCGCCGCCATCGCCGACGTGAGCGGACCGCAGGCGGTCAAGGCGCGCCAGGCCCACATGAAGGCGCTGGGCGCCTCGGCCAAGGCGGTGGGCGAGCAGATACGCGCGCCCGCGGCCGATCTGGGGGTGGTCAGGGCCGAAGCCGCCAAGATCGACGCCGCCGCCAAGGCCCTGCCCACCTGGTTTCCCGCCGGCAGCGGCCCGTCGTCCGGCGCCAAGACCGAGGCTCTGCCTCTGATCTGGACCGATACGGTCGGTTTCGCCGCCAAGCAGCGCGCCCTCGCCGCGGCCGCGGCGAAGTTCGACCAGATCGCCCAGGCCGGCGACGCCGCCGCGATCAACCCGGCCTTCCGTGAGGTCGCCGCCGCCTGCAAGAGCTGCCACCAGACCTACAAGGAAAAGGACAAGGACTGATCCCGTCTGTGGCCGTCCCAGAGCGCCGGGACCGGCGCGCCACGGTGTGGGACGCGCCCACCCGCCTGGTTCACTGGCTGATCGCCCTCCTGATCCCGTTCTCATGGTGGAGCGCCCACAACGACCACCTACCGTGGCACCGCCTCTCCGGCTATTGCATCCTCGGTCTGCTGGTCTTCCGCCTGATCTGGGGATTCATCGGCGCCTCGACCTCCCGGTTCGGTGAGTTCGTTTCGGGCCCCGCCCGCGTTCGGGCCTATCTGGCCGGTCGGCTGAGCGCCGGGGTCGGCCACAATCCCCTGGGCGGCTGGAGCGTCGTCGCCATGCTGACCGCCCTGGCGGCCCAGGTCGGCCTCGGCCTGTTCTCGATCGACGAGGACAGCCTCGAGCCCGGGCCGCTGGCGGCTCTGGTCAGCTTTGACACGGCCCGGGCCATCGCCCACATCCATCACCTGATGTTCTGGGTCGTGATCGCCCTCGTCGTCCTGCACCTCGGCGCAATCGCCTTCTACGCCGCGCGTGGACGCCATCTCACCCGCGCCATGATCGTCGGCCGCGCCGCGCTCCCGCCGGGCGCCCAGGCCCCGAGGCTCGTTCCGGTCTGGCGCGCCGTCCTGGCCGCCGCCGCAGCCGCCGCCCTCGTCTGGTTCGTCGCTCACGGCCTGAGACTCTAGACCGCATGTCCGGTCCGCCCGCCGGCTGGGGAGAGCTCGTCACCCCAAGGCTCGCCTCGCGCACCGCCATCGTCCTGCTCGGCGTCTGGCTCAACGCCGCCGACGGACTCGTCACCTCCACGATCATGCCGTCGGTGGCCAAGGACCTGGGCGGCTACGCCTGGTTCGGCTGGGCGGTGGCCATCTATCTGCTGGGATCGATCCTCGCCACCGCCAGCGCCGGCCAGCTCGCCGCCCGTCTGGGCCTGAAGCGCGCCATCGTCGCCGCGGCCCTGATCTACGCCGCCGGCTGCGCCCTCGGCGCCGTCGCCCCTGGCATCGCCCCATTCATGCTCGGCCGGCTCGCCCAGGGCCTCGGGGGCGGCTGGGTGGTCGGCTTCTGCTATGTCGCCATCAGCCAGATGTTCGAGGAGCGGCTGTGGGCGCGCATCTTCGGCGCCGCCGCCGGCGTCTGGGGCGTGGCCAGCTTCCTGGGCCCGCTGGTCGGCGGCGCCTTCGCCGGCGCCGGCTTCTGGCGCGGCGCCTTCTGGATGTTCGCCGTCCAGGGCCTCCTGCTCGCGGCTGTCGCCCCGGCGCTCCTGGGCGCGCAGCCGCGGGCCGCGGCCGAGCCCCGCCGGCCGCTGGCCTGGCGCACCCTGGCCATGCTGACCCTGGCCATCCTGGCCATCGCCGTCGCCGACATCACCGAGGGGGCGGCCAGGGCCCTGGCGCTATTGGCCGCCGGACTGGGGCTTCTCGTCGCCGCCGGCGTCGTCAACACCCGGCCCGGCGAACAGCTCCTGCCGCCCGACGCCATGCGTCCGGCCAGCGTGGCCGGCGCCGGCTACGCCATGATCTTCGCCATGAGCGCCGCCTCGGTGGTCTTCGGGGTCTATGGCGCCGCCATCCTGCAGGTCCTCTGCCGCCTCACTCCGCTCCAGGCCGGCTATGTGGTGGCCACCGACGCCGTCGGCTGGACCCTGACCGCCCTCATCGTCTCCGGCCAGCCGGAACGCCGGCACGGCGCCTTCATCCTCGCCGGCGCCCTCACCATCAATCTCGGCATGGGCCTGCTCAGCCTGTTCATCGGTTCGGGCGCGGTCTGGGGCGTGGCCGCGGCCGGCTTCGTCCTCGGCGCCGGCTTCGGCCTCGCCTGGTCCCTGTCCACCCGCCGCATCCTGAACGCCCTGTCGGAGCAGGATCGCGCCACCGGCGCGGCGGCGACGCCGACGGTCCAGATGATCGGCTCGGCCGCCGGCGCCGCGGCGGCGGGGGCCATGGCCAATCTGCTGGGGCTCGCCCACGCCTTCACCCCAGCCAAGGCGGCCGCCACGGCCCCCTGGCTGTTCGCGGCCTTCATCCCGCTGTCGGTTCTGGGCCTGGCGGCGTCGGTTCGGCTGGCGCGGGGCTCGGAGCCAGCATCCCGCGCAGGATGACCGCATGGCCGACCGCCGAGGCCAGGTTGGCGTCGGTGGGGTCGAACGCGGCGACCGCCTGCGGCTCCACGCCGCGACCCGCCAGATGCGGCGTCATGTGGGCCAGGATCGCGCGCCGCTCCGCGTAGGACCGCCCGGCCACGCTCTGGCCCACGGCGACCAGGATCTCCGCCTGTCGCGCGGCGTGGGCCTTCTGGTCGGGTGTCAGGGCGGCAATGCGCCCAGCCAGGCCTGGCGTCGGCCCTGCCGCTTCCGCCCGTCCGGCGCGGAAGGCGTTGACCTGGTTGGCCGCCGCTGTTCGCGGCCCCGCCGTCATGGCGTTCTCATAGTCGCTCATTTCATCCTCCGATCGGCGCGAACGCATTATAGGTCGAGGGCGCACTCGCTCCGCCGCCGAGAAAGCTCGTGCCGCCCTTGGCAAGACCCAGCGCGCCCACGGCCCCCCCTATCGCGGTGTTGAAGGCGTTCGCGCTCGCCAGCCCGGCGTTGCCGCTGGCTGTGGCCGCGGTGTTGTTGTTGGCGCTCACCTGCCCGGCATAGGTCTGGCCCATGCCGGCCAGGGCATTGGCGCTGCCGGCGCCGGTCTGGGCCTCGTTCTGCAGGTCGCCGACATATTGCTGGCCGTACTGCTGGGCCAGGCCCGTGCCGAACTGGTCGAGCGCGGTGACGAGGGAGCCCGAGCCCAGCATCCCTTGCGCCGCCTTGGTCTGGGCGACGCCATTCAGGCCCTGGTTCAGCGCGAACTGCTGTCGTAATAGTCTATGGCCAGCAGCGCATTGGTCCGCGCCACCTCGGTCAGGTCGCGCGCCTCGGCGAAATAACGCTTCAGCTTGGCGAGGTCCGGCGCTTCGAGGACGGCGGATCCAGCCTCCATCGCCTGCCTCCGGTTCTGAATCCTCCTTCCCCTCGATGGGGAAGGTGGCCCTGCGAAGCCTTGGCGAAGCAGGGCCGGATGGGGTGGGGGGGGGTCCCCACCCGTCCCGCGCTATCGCGCGGGCCACCCTCCCCACGAGGGGGAGGGAGAGATGGGCGTTTCCACCCCACCTCTCTCCACATTGCATATTGGACCATATTCGAACCGGCCTGTCAATCATTAATTGCGATTTGCATATCTTCGCCGTCGAACAGAACTTTTTCGACCGAAACCCGGAACCCCGTCGGCGAGGCGGCGTTTTTATGCATGTCTTCTCGCTCAAAGTTTCGCCCCCCCGACTGAAGGCGAGAAGCTGGGCCCGGCTCGAACCGCAACCGGTTCGGGCCGGGCCTTTACGTTTTGGCCGACCGTCATTCGGCCGCATTGACAGTCTCTCCGACGCGATAGAGACCCGGTCAGGCGACAGGAGGGGTCTGGTGCGGTCACGTGGCGCGGTGGCGAGCCTGGCGGCGCTCGAAGCGTGACGGCGCCAAGTTCCCCGCTGCGCCTCCGGTTGGTCGCGCCCCTCGCCGGCCTGACGCTGTTCGCCCTCTTCGCCGCGCTCTACCTCGGGGACCGCGATCTCTATGTCCGGATCATGGGGCTCTGGGGCGTGCCGGCCTATCGCTACCCCTTCCTGGACTGGGAGGGCGCGAGCGCCTTCATCGAATGCTGGCGGCGCGGGATCGATGTCTACGTTTCAGACCCCTGTGACGTTCGCGGTCAGGTTTTCAACTATTCGCCGCTGTGGCTTGAAGCGAGGTTCGTGCCGTTCGGCCCGTTTTGGAGGAACGCCACGGGCGTCGGGATGGCCGTGACGTTCTTTGCGTCGCTCTATCTCGTATTCCGGCCGAAGTCCTGGGGTGATACGGCGCTCTTCACCCTGGCCAGCCTCTCGACCGCGGTCGCCTATGGGGTGGAGCGGGCCAATCTGGACCTCATGCTGTTCGTCATGATCGTGGCGGCGGGCGTATTGGCGGCCGGCCGCCTGGGCCAGAGGTGGCTGGCCTATGGCCTCATCCTGCTCGCGGGCCTTTTCAAGTTCTATCCCCTCGCCGCGCTTCTGACCGCCGTGCGCGAGCGGCTGGCGATCTTCGTCGGCGTCGCCGCCCTGGCTGGCGCTGGGCTCTGTATCTTCGTCTGGACCTATCGCTCCCAGCTCGCCGCCCTGCAATCCAATATTCCGGGCGGGAGATACGGGCACGACGCCTTCGGCGCCGCCAACCTCCTCTATCTTTTGCCGATCTCGTCCGAAGCGGTCCGGCTCGCGCTTCTCGCGACCCTCGCCATGTGCGCGTTTGCCATGGCGGTTTCGATTGCGCGGGAAGGCGGCTTCGCCCGCGCCTTCGCCGCGATCGGCCTGTCCGAGCAGTCTCTGCTCGTTCTCGGCGCCGCCGTCATTGTCGGCTGTTTCTTCGCCGGCCAGAGTATTCTCTACCGCGGTGTGTTCCTCGCCCCGGTCGTCGCCGGCCTGATCGCCATGCGGCGGGCGTCCGACGAGGCCCATGTGCGGCGACGACTGGCGTGGCTCACCGGCGTCGCTCTCCTGCTGATGTGGGAGGGCGCGTGGGATCCGGTCCCAGGGGACTCTCCGGCCAAAACGCTCTACCTGATCCCCGAAGTGATGTGGTGGTGGGTGGTGGCTTCCCTGACGGCGGTGCTGCTGGTCTGGGTCGCCCAGTCGCCGGCACTCGCTGACCTGCGCCGGATCTTTCGCCCGCGCGAGGCTCGCGCATGACCGCGAGGCGCGCCGCCTTCGTCCTTCGGCTGGTCGCGCCCCTGGCCGGCCTGACCCTGCTCGCCGTCTTCGCCGCCCTCTACCTTGGCGACCGCGACCTCTATTTCCGGGCCATGGGGCTGTGGGGCGTGCCGGCCTACCGCTATCCGTTCCTCGATTGGGAGGGTGTGAGCGCCTTCGTCGAATGTTGGAGGCGCGGGATCAACGTCTACGTTTCAGACCCTTGCGACGTTCGCGGACAGCTCTTCAACTATTCACCGCTGTGGCTTGAAGCAAAGTTTGTTCCGTTCGGTCCGCTTTGGAGAAACGTTATAGGCGTCGGCATGGACGTGACGTTCTTCGCCTCGCTCTACTCCGTGTTCCGGCCGAAGACCCGGGGCGAGGCGGCGCTCTTCACCCTCGCCAGCGTCTCATCCATGGTCGCCTTCGCGGCGGAACGGGCCAACGTGGACCTGGCGCTCTTTGTCATGATCGTCGGCGCGGGCCTGCTCGCGTCCGGCGGTTTGGGTCGAAGGCTGCTCGCCTACGGCCTCATCTTCTTCGCCGGCCTCCTCAAGTTCTATCCAGGGATAGCGCTGGTGACAGCGCTGCGCGAAAGGCTCGCGATCCTCGCCGGCGTCGCGGCGGTCGCGGTCGCCGCCACCACCCTGTTCGCCTATGGATACCGCCACGAACTCGCGGCGGTCGCGCGGTCGATCACAGTTGGGCTCTGGGGAGGAGGGGTCTTCGGAGCTGTGAATCTCGTTCAAGCCTTCTCGGCTCAAGTCCCGTCGAGGGCTGTAACGCTGGCCGCCGTGGGGCTGGCGGCCATCTGCGCGGGCGCCGTGACAGTCTCATTCCTCCGCGACCGCGGATGGGTCGAGGCCGCTGCCGCCATGGACCGCCGGGAGCAGACCATGTTCGTCCTCGGCGCCGCCATTATGGTCGGCTGCTTCTTCGCGGGCCGGAACGGCAATTATCGGGGAATCTTCCTCCTCCCGGTCGTCGCGGGCCTGATCGCCATGCGGCGGGCGTGCGCGGACACATCGACGCGATCCCGGCTCGGGTGGCTCGTGGCGATCGTCATCGCCCTGATGTGGGATTCGGCGGTCATGCGGCCCGTCTACGACATGAGTTTGAAGCTGTTCTTTCTCGTCTGGTGCGTTTTCGAGGTCCTGTTTTGGTATGCGATCGCCTCGCTCCTCGCTGTGCTAATCGTCTTCGCCGCCCAGTCGCAGGTCTTCGCCGATCTGCATGGCCTTGTCGTCCGTCCGAGGCGGCCATGACCGCGCGCGCACACACCATTTCGGCCCGCCTGGCCGCGCCGCTGGCCAGTCCGCGGCCGCTTATTCCACTCGTCTTCATCCTGGCGATGTGGATCGCCGCCCGGCCCTACTATGGGATCATCCACGACGCGCGGCTTTACATGATCCAGGCGCTGCATGCCCTGCAGCCAGCCCGCTACGACCGGGACCTCTATTTCCGGTACGGCTCCCAGGACGCGTTCACGATCTTCACCTCCGGTTACAAGTGGCTGGTCGCCTGGCTGGGACCCGCCACGGCGCACCTGGCGGCGGCGGTCGGCGGCGGGGCGCTATGGCTTGCCGCCCTGTTCGCGCTCGTCTGGACGATCGTCCCCGGGCGGCGCGAGCGCTGGCTGGCCGTCGCCGGCGCCATCCTGCTCGATCCGAAATACGGCGGGATCTTCAATTACGGCGAGGCGTTCGCGACGCCGCGCCTGTTCGCCGAGGCGCTGGTGATGGCGGCGCTGGCCCTGGGCGTCCGGGGTCGCGCGATCGTGGCCTGGGCTCTGCTGGTTCTGGCAGGCCTCGTTCATCCCCTGGCCGCGGCCGGCGGCGCCGGCGTCCTGCTGGTCCGCGCCGCGATCGCCGATCGCCGGGCCTGGATCGCGATCGGCGCCGCGGCGGGCGTGGCCTTGCTGGTTGCGGCGATCGGCGTCGAGCCGTTCTCCCGCGTGCTCACCCGCTATGACGACGCCTGGTTCAAGATCACGGAGACGCGCGCCTATTTCGTCTTGATGACTCACTGGACGCGGTGGGGAGCCTGTCAGGCGGCGGCGGCGCTGGCGATTCTGGCCTTGGCCTGGAGGCTGGCGGAGGCGCCGGGCCGCCGCCTGATCGTGGCGGTGGCGATTGTCACCCTTGCCGCCTTCGTCGTCTCCTTCCTCGGGGCCGACATCGCCCACAATGTGCTCGTCACCAACCTGCAGGTCTGGCGGGCGCTCTGGCTGCCCACCGTCCTCGCCAACGCCTTCCTGCCGGCCATCCTGTTGCGGGAGGGCCCATGGGGGTGGCCGCGCACCCTGCTGGCGACCGGCGCGGCGATCAGCGTCTGCGCCCGGTTCTTCCCAGGCCTCGAGATGATCGCGCCGGTGTCTCTCCTCCTGGCCTGCGCTCTCCTCGCCCTCCAGTCGCGAGCCAGCGGCCGCGGCGCCGTGGCCGTGCGCCTGGTCGCCCTGGCCGCGGTGGGCCTGATCGGCGGCTTGGCGATAGCGGTTCTCTTTCTGGAGGCCCGTACCGACACGTTACTGTTCTCGGACGCGGCGCGGACAGGCGTCGCCGTCATGGCCGCGGTCGGGCTTGCCCTCGCCATGCGGCGGGGGCCGAGCCTTTCACTGACCCTGGTGGCCGGCGCGCTGCTGCTCGGCGCGCTGACCCAGGCCGACCAGCGCACGCCCTGGACCCGCTTCGTCGACGGGACTGGTCCGGACCACGGCCTGAACGCCTTCCTCTCCGGCGCCGGGGCCACTTATTGGGAGAGCGATTGGGGCGCGGAGCTTCTCTGGTTCCGGCGCGGCGAGCCCAGTTACTTCAGCTGTCTCCAGGGAACCGAAGCTCTGTTCTTCCGCGCCGAGGCCCTCGACTACGCGCGCCGGGGCGCGGCCCTCAGCCGGCTCAACACCTCCGACTTTGCCCCGGCGGGGGATCCCTATTGCATCCGCAAACAAGACCCCAGCGCCTTGGGACCCGCCGGCCGCGGTCAGATCGCGGCCGCCTGTCGCGCGCTTCCGGACCTGGACGCCGTGGTTCTCGACTGGCCGGTTCCAGGTGTCGCGACCCGCGCCTGGACGGCGCCCGCCTATCAAACCCATATCGTGAATGGTCGGAACGTCCGCATATCGACCTTCTACCGCTACGACTGCGCGAACTTCCGATGAGCGCCGCCTATTTCGTCCACCGGGAGCGCCGATGAAACCCGCTGGCTTCGACTGGCGGTTGCCGGCCCTGCTCGCCCTGGCCTTGGCCGTGCGCGTGGCGGCGCTTCTCGCCTTTCCAAGCATCAACCACCCCGATGAAATCTTTCAGCTTTTCGAGCCGGCGCACCGCCTCGCCTTCGGCTACGGCGTCAAGACCTGGGAGTTCCAGGACGGCATCCGCTCCATGGTCCCGCCCTATGTCCTGGCCGCCCTGTTCGCCGTGTCCGAACCGGTGTTCGGCGGCCCGGAGGGCTACCTTCGCTTCACCGGGATCGTGCTGGCCGCGATCTCCTGTCTCCCGGTCCTGTTCATCTGGCGCATGGGCGAGCGCGAAAGCCGCGCCCACGCGCTCGTCGCCGGCGTCGCGGCGGCGACATGGTTCGAGCTGGTCTATTTTTCGTTCCGCCCGCTCACCGAGGCCCTGGCCTGCGACGCCATCCTGATCGCCCTGGCGCTCGCCTCCTCCCTCCCTCCCTTGGATGGGGAAGGTGGACCGACCGCAGGTCGGGACGGGTGGGGTGGCGGCTCCACCCCCTCCGATCCCGCTTCGCAGGGCCACCTTCCCCATCGAGGAGCAGGATCTGGCGAATCCCGCGTTCTCTTCGGCCTCGGCCTCGCCCTGGCGCTTACCGTCATGCTGCGCCTGCAGCTCGCCCCCGGGGCCGCCTTTGTCGCCCTGTGGGTCGGTCGCGCGCGGATCCGCTCGCGTTGGGCGCCCATGATCCTGGGCGCGACGCCGGTGCTGGTCCTGTTCGGAGCGGTCGACTGGCTGACCTGGGGGGCGCCGTTCGCCTCCTACGTCCGGGCGGTGAGCGTCAACCTCGGCCAGAACAAAGCCTCGGTCTACGGCGCCTCGCCGTGGTGGTGGTATCTCGTCTTTCTCTTCGCGCTGTGGACGCCGTTCGTAGCCCCGCTGCTGCTGTTCTGCATCGTTCGGCTGCGCAAATCGGCGGTGTGGATCGGCTTCGCCGTCATCGAGATCGCCGTTCACTCGCTGATCGGCCACAAGGAGTATCGCTTCGTCTTCCCGGCCTTCGCGGCGCTGGTCATACCCGCCGCCCTGGGCGCGACCGACCTGGTCGAGCGCTACGGATCCCGGTGGGCCACGCCGGCGTGGCGTGGCGCCGCCCTGGCGGGATGCTGGGCGGCGATGTCTTTGACCCTGGGCGACGCCACCAAGTTTCGGCCGGTGTGGGAACGCGAGCACACCGCCGTGACCAGCGAAATGTGGTTGGCGAAGCAGCCGGGGCTGTGCGGAGTTCTCTTCTACGACCGGATGTGGCTGCTGACGGGCGGCTACGCCTACCTTCACCGCGACGTCCCCATCTACGACCCCGTCTACCATGTCCTGCTGGACCGCCACGACCAGATGGTCTGGCCGCAGAATCTCGAGCAGCGGCGGGCGGCGGCGCGCCGCGCCTGGCCGGCCTACAACTATGTCCTCGTCGACCCCGCCTCGGCCCACCTGTTCACACCGGGCTACAGGGTCGCCAGCTGCTTCGCCACCGGCGCGATCGATGTTCAGTGCCTCATGGTCCGGCCGGGTCCTTGCCGCCTCGACCCGTCGTTTCCGCCCCTCCTCAGCCACACGCGGCTGGGCGAGCCGCAGCCGATCGCGCGGGCGGCCGAGGCGGACGCCGTTCCCTGACGTGACTCATTCCGTTTGCACGGCAAATTCTATAGCTAGGCGCATACGAGTCGCGCCTGGCGCGCGGAGGGGAAACCATATGCGACGCACGACCCTGGTCTGCTGCGCGGCCTTGGCCCTGGCCGCGTGCCAGCAAACGCCGCCGCCCCGCAAGGCTGGTCTGTGGCAGCAGACCTTCGTGCGCGACGGCAAGATCCGCGGCCTGGGGGTGATGCGGTTCGTGCGCGTCTGCGTCGACGCCAAGACCGAAGCCCGGAATGCGATCTTCAATCACGACCTGGCCGTGAAGCTGGCCAAAGACCGCCATTGCGCCACCCCGGGCGCAAGCCGCGGCCTCGATGGCCTCTACAACTTCACCTCGGACTGCCCGCTGGCGAACGGCAATGGCAAACAGATCCTCAAGGGCACGGCGAGCGGCGATTTCAAAACGGCGTTCCACCTGCGCATGCAGACCGACACCACCTATTCGGCGCCCTTCACGCCGCTCAACAACAGCCATGTCGTCGATGTCGACGGCAAGTGGCTGGGCCCCTGCCCGGCGGGCATGGCCCCCGGCGACATGCTGCTCGCCAACGGCATGAAGGCGCCGGGCGGGCGCCTGATGGATCCCCACCACGCAGCGAACTTCAAGGCGCCGTAGCAGGGTCGGTCCACCCCCTCGACAGGCAGGGCAATCGCATATGCCCGCCCCCAACAAAGAACGTCATAGCGGGGGTGGGAAAAGCGCAGACTTCACCATGTGCGATCGCCCTCCCCGTTCAGGGAGGGCGGTCGTCGGATCAATGCGCCAGATAGACGCTCTGCGCGGCTTTCTGGAACAGGGTGGTCATGGCCGTGGCGATGTTGCCGTCGCTGTCCACCGTGAATTCGAGGCCGGGCGATGCGCAGGTGATCGCGCCCTGCTCCATCTCATCGGTGTAGGACCCGGGGAAGTGGCTGTTGTTCGTATCCGTGGAGTCGCCCGGATACTGCCACGGCTCGATATCGTAATAGTACCCATTGCTGGGTTGGCTCGCCCCCAGGTTGGTGTTGAGGGCGTTGTACCTCAAATAGAGGAAGGCGATCTTGATGCCCTCGTTCTTGATGTCCGAGCAATAGGTGTTTCCGCTGCCGTCCGTGGTCTGGTTCATGCAGAACAGCGGGCGGCTGTAATAGGTGTAGACCTTGCTGGCGTTGAGGCAGGACGCCGTGAGGAGGGCGGCCGCCGGCGCCGCGGGATAGCTGCCGCCATTGGCGTCGACGTCGTTCATGCCGTCGGTGACGATGAACAACACCTCTTCCGGCGTATTGCCCGCAACCGGCAGGCCGGTGCCGGGCAGCGACATCTTGGTGATCGCCGGCGTACCGGTGGCGCCGCAGGCCCCCCCGACGGCGCCGGTGCCGCTATAGAGATACTGCAGGGCCAGATCGAGCGGCGAGTCCGGATCGCCGCAGCCCCCGGACGTCGTCTGGCCGGCCTGATAGGTCTCCAATGGCGCCAGCGTATTGGCGGCCGCCTGGGCGTAACCGAAGTCCGTCGTCATCTGGGCGGCGGTCTGGCTCACGATCTGGGTGCCGGTGTCCCCCGTGCACGCAGGGTTGACCTGGTAAGTCGTCGTGCAACCCCAGAAGTACACAGGCTCGAGGCCCACATCGACCACGCTCGGCGTGTTGATGTTCTCGCCGGCATATTTGTTCGGCGAATTGTTGTTGCCGAGGTCGACCGAAAAGATGTCGACCGCATAGGTGGTGTTGTTCGTCGTCGCCATGGTCGGCGCGGTGCTCATCAGGCTGGCGACCGCCGCATTGACCAGGTCGATACGAAGCTGAGTGCCCAGGCACTTCGACAGGGCGAAGGCGTCTTCGTTCCCCCAGAAACGGGAAAACCCGGCCGCGGCAGGGGCTGCGCCCGAGGTGAACGTGCCGGTGTACTGCGGCTGCGGGGGCGTGGAGATGCTTAGGGCGCCAGTGGTGGCGTTTATGCAATTCGCTGTGGTGCAAATGCTGACGGCGCAGCCGATCATGGAACTGGTATAGGCGCCGGTAGTCGCGTTGTAGCTAACCCCGGAGCCGACCGGGGAGCCGGTCGCGCCGCCCACCAACGGTCCGGGCTGGCCGGTGCTCTGGGCGGCATATTGGTTGGTGAACACGCCGCCCGTGATCGTCATGTTGCCCCAGCCCGGGGTAAGGGTGGCTTTCACTGTCGTACCGGTCGTGCCGGTGATGGTCGCGTACGCCCCGCTGGTGGCGGTGCTGTCGAGCTTGGCTATGTTCGTCCCAGATCCGGAGGCCGTGAGCGAAGTCAGATAAAACCCTTGGCCGACGGCGAGGGCCGGAATGGTTGCGGAATTGAGCGTGAGGGTGATGGCGCCCGAACTGGTCGTGTAGACTCCCGACTTGATCGAGAAGCTCTGGCCCTGCACGCACGGGAATTCAATCGCGCTCGGCCAGGTGGTGCTGGAGGCCGCGCAGGTGATGTTGGATGGATTCCACAGGGCGTCCGATACGCCCGCGTTGGGATTGGACTCGTGACAGCTCAGCGAGCAGCCGCCGTTCTGGACGCCGGCCGTGTAGTTCGAGGGTGTCGCGTTCAGCTGGTCGGTGACGCCGTTCGCCGTGGCCGGAAAGGCCATGGACGGCGTATTGTCGATCAGCATGTAAAAGAGAGTGACCGGCGAGCCGTTCTTGGCCACCGACTGGCCGCTGATTTTGATCTGCGCCATGCCCAATACGCCGGCGAACAGATTGTTGGACTCTTCGGTCCACGACAGGGTCGCCACGCGCTGATTGCCGGAATCGGTGATGTAGATCGCCGACGCCGTGATCGGCGTAAAGGTGGTCCCCGAGACGTGCGCCCCCTGGGCGTTGAAGACATTGACCACCTGCTCCTGAACCAGCGCGCAGGCCGCCGCGTTCGACGGCGCCGAGGAGTTGGGATAGCAGCTTTGCGACATCATCGAGGGCTGGGTGGACGCCAGAACGGCGGCGTCGGAGATCCCCTGCAACGTCTCCTGCCGTCGGGCGGCCGAGGTATAGTCGGCGGCCGCGCCCAAGGCGATCAGCAGCAGCGGGATCATGATCGCCGCCAGGGGCGCGAAGTTGCCTCGGCGGTCGACCAGATACGTCGCCAGTCGGCGTTGCGTCCGGCTGTGGCGGTCTCGCTGGTGAAGGAAATCCGGCATGGCTGGGCTTTCTGTCGGAGGATCTCTCAGCAATAGGCTTCGTTGGCGGATTCGGCGGAGTTGGTGGCGTCGTCGCACTCGATCGCGGCCTCGTTGCGGGGCGGGAAGTAGACCTGGTCGTTCATCGGAATGGTGTAGCCGACATAGTTGCCGCCGATCACCGCATGATAGGTGTAGCTGCTTTCCACCAGGATGTACGAATAACAGGTCGCGCTCGACGAAGCGGAACAGTCCGAACCGCTCATGGTGACAAAGTTCGAATTGATCATCGACGAGGGCAGGCTTGACCAGGTCGAGCCCTGCGCATGCGCCACGGACTCATTGACCGAGCCGCTCACCCAGCCCTCGCTCCACCCCACGGTGACGGCGCCGTTACCGGCCACGTCGATCTCGCTCATGATCAGGGTGAGACCGGTTGTCGTATTGGGGTACATGACCTGGCTGGCGGCCCCCATGTCGCCCTGCAGGGTCGCCTGAAGGGTCGGCGTGTCCTCCTGCGAAGCGATGCTGGCCAGCTGCGCCGTCACGTCGCACAGCTTGCGGTAGGTGAGGATCAGGCGCGCGGCCTCATAGCCGCCCAGGAGCAGGGCGATCAGCAGCGGCAGGATGATGGCGAACTCCACCGCGCCCGCGCCGGACGTTTCCCCGCGGCCGTAGCGGCGGAGCGCGCCGAGAATGGAGGGCGAACCGATCACGACGACGGATAGGGTTCGACGCGGAACACCGAAGTGCCGGCCATCAGATAGGATCCATTCGCCTGATTGGAGAAGCCGAACCCGCTGCCCATGAGCGGCAGCTGGTAGAGAAGCCTCAGGATCGCATATTCCTTCGGCTGGCTCGCCGAAAAGGCGCCCTGTCCGACGCTGCATACGCTCGGGTTCCCGGTGCAGGTCACCGTGTAGGTCAGGGCCGTCTCGGCGGAACTCAGTCCGGCCGCGGTGTTGGCCACCTGCACGTCGACCATGAGCAGCTTCGAGTTGAAGAAGCTGGGAAGCAGGCCATCGACCACGGTTACGAACTGTGACTGGCTATCGCCCTGGACCTGGCCCGTCATGTATTGGCGGCCCGCCTGGACGGCGACCGTCTGCAGCACCTGATTCATGAAAAGGATCATCGACACCTGCAAGGCGCAAAACACCAGCAGAATGAACGGCCACACCAATATGGCGAATTCCACCACTGAAGAGCCGGAGGTGTCGCTCATCAGCCGCCGGAGGCGGCGGAGCAGAGGGGACCCGCCGGACGGAGCGCCGCGGCCGATCCGCTCGCCGTCCGTCGCCTCCGCTTCGAGCCGAAAGGCTTGCTCCATGTATTCACGCCCCTCGATATACTTGGCGCGCAGACGCGCCTTCGCGGCAAAACTACCGTCGCCCCTACTTCATCGCGTTCCGGCCCGCAATAGTCAAGCAGCGCGATAGGGCGGCGGCCGGATTGGAGAGAGAGATTGCGAAGCCGCGTCACAGTGTCGCATCTGCTTTCGTACGACTTAGCCTAAACCCGCCATTACCTGTCTCGGCGCGCGGCGCGCGTCACAGTGTCGCATCGCGCCTGCTCCCCTAGTGAACAGAAAGAATTGGGCGCGCGCCTAATACCCTAAAAAGCAATGCTAATTTGTCGTTTGATTCACGGTTAATTGGTTAACGCGGCGGCGATTCCGACGAGAGTTGCACGACGACCGACGGTTTGACGCGCTTGACCGTGCTTCAAAAGGCCACTTTAAACCCCTCGGTTATGCTTCCAACCTCGGGGGTCGCCGTACACGCGGCGTCGACCGCATCGTTCAACGAAAGGCTATCATTCCAATGAATACCATCATGCAATACCTGAGCGACGAGTCCGGCGCTTCCGCGGCGGAATATGCCCTCATTCTGGCGCTCGTCGCCATCGTGATCATCGCCGGCGCCACCCTGCTCGGCAAGAACATCAACTCCATCCTGTCGAACGCCGCGACCTCGATCTAATCGAGCTAATCGAGGCCCCGACAGCTAAATCCACTCGCTGGATTTATCTAGGGATCGATGTGGCCTCCTCGGGCGCCATGCCTGAGGAGGCCAACCATCAACTTTGAAGGGGTGAATATTGATGACCAAGATTCTGGATTATCTGAGCGACGAATCTGGCGCCTCGGCGGCGGAATACGCGCTCATCCTGGCGCTCGTCGCCATTGTGATCATTGCTGGCGCCACTCTGCTCGGCACCAACATCAACTCCATTCTGTCGAACTCCGCGACCTCGATCTAATCGAGCGTCGACTTAAGTTTGAAGACCAAGACGGCTCGGCGCCTGGGGGCGCGCTCGCGGACGCCGAGCTGTTTTCATAAATAGAGGACGAACGACGCTTGTATCGATTCCTCACATTTCTGCGCAGTGAGACCGGCTCCTCTGCGGCGGAGTACGCTCTAATCCTGGCGCTCATCTCCCTGGCCGTTGTCGGCGGCCTGACCCTGGTCGGTACGGCGATCAATAGCAGCCTGTCCCAAAGCGCCAACTCGATGTAGCCGACCGCTGTCGGTGTCGTCCTTGGCCGGACCTGTTAACACTTCGACTTGTTAACTCATTTTACGTTGCCGTAATCCGCGCCGACTGATATCGACATCGCGAGAACAGACTTTCGGTCCAATTTCGGGCCGGCTTGCTTGAGGTCGCACAGATGCCTCTTCGCACCATAGCCACCTTCGCGATCGCCATCGTTTTGGGCTTGATCGCCGTGGTCTTCATAAATTTCTACGTCGGGTCTTCTAAGAAGACTCAGGTGGCCCAGGTGCAGGCCGGCGTCGGATCGCCCGTCGTGGTCGCGTCTACGCCGATCACCCGCGGCGTCGTGATCCAGCCGCAGCTGCTGAAGGTGGTGAACTACCCGGCGGGCTCGGTGCCCCAGGGCGCATTCACCTCGGTCGCCCAGCTCGCCACCGGCAGCAAGGACACCCAACGCATCGCCCTGCGCGATCTGAGCCCCGACGAGCCGGTGCTGGCCACGCGCGTCACCGCGCCCGGGGCCAAACTCAGCATGGCCACCGAGCTCGACCCCGGCATGCAGGCGATCACGCTTCATTCCAGCGACGTCCAGGGCGTCGCCGGCTTCGTGTTCCCGAACGACCGGGTCGACGTTCTTCTTTCGCGCAGTGTGGCGCCGCGTCCCGGAAGCCAGGCTCTGCCCCTGCCGCTCACGCAGGTGATCGCCGAGAATGTTAAGGTGGTCGGCATTGATCAGTCCGACGACGAGGAGCAATCCAAGCCGACAGTGGCGAAGGTGGTCACCGTGGAAGTCACGCCGGAACAGGCGCAAGCCATAACCCTGGCCCAGAGCATGGGGACGGTTTCGTTCTCCCTGCGCCACGTGCAAGATACCGCGCCGGTGAACCGCCTGGTCACGACCGCGGCGTCCTTCGGGTTCTTCGCGGCTCCCGCCGCGCAGGCCTCCACGCATCGCGTGGGCCCCGTTGGCCCCACGGTGCGGGTCACGCGGGGCGCCGATACGAGTGTAGTTGAGCTAGCGCATTAGGCTTCGCCGGAGAGGCGTCGCCGAAAGTAGCAAGAGGGGGTAGCCGGCAATGATGTATTCAACGGGCCGGGTCCGGCGTTCGCGGGCGACCGGGCGGGTTGCGACCTTGCTGGCCGGCGCGGTCCTTGGCCTGGCCGCTTCGGCCGCCGCCGCCGAGGGCGCGCCTCCGCCGCCACCCGGCGCCGGCGGCGTCAATGGCTATGAGCTCGATGTGGGTCAGGGCAAGTCCCAGGTTCTGGAAACGCCAGGCTCCTATACCGATCTGATGATCGGTGATCCGAAGATCGCCGACGTGGTGCCGCTGACAACCCATTCGGTCTACGTCGTGGGCAAGACGGTCGGCGCGACGTCGCTTTCGATCTACGGCCCGGGCAAGCGTCTCATGGCGGCCGTCAACGTCGTCGTGGACCCCGACATCGCCGGCCTGCAATCCCGACTGCGCGACGTCCTGCCGGACGAGCATGACATCTCCATGCGCGCGTCCAACGACTCGCTGGTCCTGTCAGGCACGGTCAGCAGCCCCGCCGCCCTGCATCAGGTGGACGAACTGGCCGAGAGCTACGCGCCCGGCAAGGTCATCAACATGATGGGGGTCGAGGGCACCCAGCAGGTTCAGTTGGAAGTGCGCTTCGTGGAAATGGAGCGCACCACCGCCAAGGCGCTCAGCATCAACGTCAGTGGGGTCGGCGCCACCGGCAATCCGACGTTCAACTTTTCGTCCGGCGCCCAAAACATCGGCAGTCTGGTTGGAACGCCGGGGACAATCGGTCTCGCCTTCGCCACCAAGGACGGCAGCCTCGGCATCGCCCTCGACGCGCTCGAAACCAAGGGCATGATCAGGACCCTGGCCGAGCCGACGCTGGTCGCCATGTCGGGCGACACCGCCAGCTTTCTCGCCGGCGGCGAGCTCCCCATTCCGGCCCCGCAGTCGAGCGGGGGAACCACTAACATCATCACCATCGTCTACCAGCCGTTCGGCATTTCGCTGGCCTTTACGCCGACGATCCTGGGCGACGGAATGATCAATCTGGTCGTGAAGCCGGAGGTGTCCAGCATCGACACGTCCATCAGCGTCCAGGCGTCCGGGATCAGCATCCCGGGCTTCAAGGTGCGCCGCGCCAGCACCACGGTCGAGCTTCGTGACGGCGAATCCTTCGCCATCGCCGGCCTGCTCAGCGACACCTATCAAAACAACATCAGCGCCTTCCCCTTCCTGGGCGACGTACCCGTTCTGGGCGCGCTGTTTCGCTCGCCGAATTTCCAGAGCGACCAGACCGAGCTGGTGATCATCGTCACGCCGCATCTTGTGGTCGCGCGCAAGGGGCCGATGGCGCTGCCGACCGACCACTTCACGCCGCCTTCGGACTATGAGCTCTTCCTGTTCGGCATGCTGGGGGGCCAAGGCGCCAACATGCGCCCTGAAGACCGGGCGCTCATGTCGCAGGATCCGTCCAAGGGCGGCGTCGAGGGCCCCTACGGCCATGTGCTTTATTGATTGCGGAAGGGCGCACCCATGAAGACGGTGACTAGAACTGGACTGCTGTTGGCGGCGGTGGTCGCTGGCGGCGCCCTGCTCTCGGCCTGCGCTGACGAGAGACAGTTGTCCGATGACATGCATGCGTCGGATTTTGGCCGCGCGGTGCGCGAGGATATGGCCGCCCAGATCGCCGATCCCGACGCCGCCTACAAAGGTCCGCCGCCGGCCTCGAGCGGAGAGCGGGCCGCCCTGGCCCAGACGCGTTACAAGACCGACAAGGTTATCCCGCCGGTCAGTGTCACCACGCTGCAGATAAACGGCTCCGGCAGCGGCGGTGGCGGCGGCGGCTCGTCGGGGCCGTGAGCCATGGCGTCGTCGCTTGCGCTTGGGGCGTTGCGGCGGCGGGACTTGCCGCGCGACCGAATTTGGCGTCATTGGAAATCGGACGAATTGCCACATTACGGATGCTGGCGATCACGGCCACAATCGCCGTTTCCGCTGAATTTCGCGGGCGGGGATGACGCGAAATGAATATGACACTGAACATGGCTTCGGCAGATGACGCGCGTGGTGCGAGGACGAACCTGACTCGGGTCGGCTATGTCGAGGGCGCCGTCGGCGGCCCCGATCGCATCGGGTCGATGGCGGCCCTGTTCCCGCAGGTGCAGTTCGTAAGCGTCGGCGCAACCTGGCCAGTGCGGTCGTTGCCGGGGCTAGGCGCGCTGATTGTCAGCGTCGCGGCCAATGAAGTCGACGAGGCGCACCGGCGCCTTTCCTCCCGCGGCGGGCCGGCGATCATCGTCGTTCTGAAGGACGCCGACGCCAGCATCGCCCGACGCCTGATGCAGGCGGGGGCCGCGGACATTCTGGTCTCGCCGGTCGCCGAAGCCGCCCTGGCGCTCAGCCTCGAACGGGTGCTCGCCTCCCAGGCCACTCAAAGCGAGCGCCCGCCCGCGGGTCGTATGGTGGCCCTGCTCAAGGCCGGCGGCGGCGTCGGCGCCACGGCCATCGGCGTACAGCTCGCCGCGATGATCGCCAGCAACGAGGCCGGCGCGGGCGGCGTGTGCTTCGCGGACCTGGACGTGCAATTCGGCATGGGCGGCCTGTTCCTCGATCTCGGGGCCGCCATGACCCTGACCGACATTCTGGAAGGCGGCGGCGCGCTCGAGGAGACTCCGCTGGCGTCGGCGCTCGCGACCCACCGCAGCGGCGCGCGGCTCTTGGCCGCCCCGCGTGATCTGATGCCGCTCGAGTCGGTGACGCCTAAGCACATTGAAAGCCTGGCGACGGCGTTCCGCCGCGAATTCGCCCTCACCATTCTGGACCTGCCGACCGTCTGGACGGCGTGGACCAACAGGGCCCTGCACCTGTGCGATCAGATTATCCTGATCACCAACCTGTCCGTGCCCCACGCCACCCTGGCCAAGACACAGTTGAAGATGCTGGCGGCTCAGAGGTTGGACGGAATTCCTCTTACTTTGGTGTGTAATCGCGTGAGTGTCGATCAGCGGCAGATTGTGTCGCAGAAGGCGGCCGAGAAATCGATTGGCCGAGACTTCGATTTCGTCATTCCAGAGGACCGGACCATGATGAACGAGGCGATTGCGCAGGGATGCGAGCTTTCGTTCGTGCGCAAGGGAACCAAGGTCGAGCAATCCATCGCCGAAGTGGCCAACGCGATCGTGCCGATCACTGTCGCCACCGAGGCCAAGCGTAAGTGGTTGTGGCAATGACGCTCTGGTCCGAATCCGACGCCAAGGGCGGCGTAGCGAAGAACGCCAACGCCCCCATCGAAGGCGCCAGCGCTCTCAAGTCGCGCATCCACTCGCGCCTTCTGGACGTGCTCAACCTGGCCATGATCGAGCGCACGCCGCGCGAGACCTTGCGGCACGAAGTCCGCGGCGCGGTGATCGAGCTTCTGGCCGAGGAAAAACGCCTCCTCACGCCCATTCAGACCGACAAGCTCACCGACGATGTGCTGGACGAGATCCTGGGTCTCGGGCCGCTTGAGCCCCTTCTGAAGGACGACACCGTCGCCGATATACTGATCAACACCCACGACACCGTCTATGTGGAGCGCCGCGGCAAGCTGGAGCTCACCGACGTCCAGTTCCAGGACACGCGGCACCTCGTCAGGATCATCAACAAGATCGTCTCGGCGGTCGGCCGGCGTGTCGACGAATCCTCGCCGATGGTTGACGCGCGCCTCGCCGATGGTTCGCGGGTGAACGCCATCATTCCGCCCCTGGCGGTGGACGGCCCGCTGGTCTCGATCCGGAAATTCTCCCGCGACGCGCTCAGCGTCGACCGACTGGTTTCCTACGGCAGCATGACCGAGGATATGGCGCTCACCCTGCGCGCCATCGTCGGCGCGCGCCGCAATGTCCTCATCTCCGGGGGCACTGGCTCGGGGAAGACGACCCTGCTCAACGCCATGTCGTCGTTCATCGAAATCAGCGAGCGGATCGTCACCATCGAAGACTCAGCCGAGCTGCAGCTGCAGCAGCCTCACGTCGGCCGTCTCGAGACCCGCCCGCCCAACATCGAGGGCAAGGGCGAAGTGACCCAGCGCGAGTTGGTCAAGAACGCCCTGCGGATGCGGCCCGACCGCATCATCGTCGGCGAAGTGCGCGCCGGCGAAGCCTTCGACATGCTCCAGGCCATGAACACCGGCCACGACGGTTCGATGACCACCGTGCACGCCAACACCGTGCGCGACGCCTTGACCCGTCTCGAACAGATGATCGGCATGGCCGGTCTGGAAATCTCTCCGCGCTCGATCCGCCAACAGATCGCCTCGGCCATCCACGTCGTCGTTCAGACTGAGCGTCTCGAGGACGGCCGCCGGCGCGTCATGTCCATCGCCGAGGTGCTCGGCATGGAGGAAGAGATCATCACCATGCAAGAGGTCTTCCGGTTCCGCCGGAAGGGCCGCAGCGACGACGGCGCCGTCATTGGCGACTTCGAGGCCACTGGCGTGCGGCCGAAGTTCCTCGAGTTCCTGACCATGCGCGGCATCAAACTCGATCCGCAAATGTTCGCTCCCAGCCGAAGGTCCGCTTAGTCGCCATGTGGATAGTGCTCGCTTACATTCTGGCCTTCGTGGCCGTGGTGATGATCGTGCAGGCGGTGGCCACCGTCGCCTTCTCCGCCGGCGATCGGACACGGCGGGTGAACCGACGGTTGGATCTGCTCCAATCGGGCATGTCGCGGGACGAGGTCTTCGAGGCCCTGGTCAAGCGCAAGCCGCAAGGGGCCATGGCCGACGCGGCGCCCGACTTCTATGAGCGGGCGTCGCGCTACTTCCGCCAGGCCGGCATCCTGGTCACGCCACAGCGGTTCGTGATTTCCGTCGCCGTGGTCGCCGCCGGGGCGATCGTGATCGCCTTCATTGCGCTCTCTCTGGCCCACAAAGGCGGCGGGCTCCTGGTGAACTTCCTGGTGGCGACTATCGGCGCCATCGGACTGGTCGTTCTGGGCTCCATGGTCTTTCTGAGCGTCAGGCGTAACCGCCGGATGAAGCGTCTTGAAGAACAGCTTCCGTTGGCCCTGGACGTCACGGTTCGCGCCCTGCGCGCCGGCCATCCCCTCATAATGTCCGTGAAACTTGCCGCCGAAGAAATGAAGGACCCGATCGGCTCCGAATTCGGCCTCATCGTCGATGAGACCAACTACGGGATGGAGTTCCGCGACGCTCTGACCAATTTTGCTCACCGGACCGGCTCGGAATACGCCCACTTCTTCGCGGTCTGCGTGTCGATCCAGAACGAGACGGGCGGTAACCTGGCGGAAATCCTGAACAATCTCTGCCAAGTGATCCGCGCCATGCAGAGCCTGCACCTCAAGGTCAGAGCCCTGGCCGCCGAAGGCAAGATGTCGGCTCAGATACTGACGCTGCTGCCCATCGGGGTGGTTTGCATCCTGCTGGTCACCCAACCGAACTTCTACGCCAGCAAGTTCAACGATCCGATCTTCTGGCCGGCCGCCGCGGGTATCTGTGTTATGTTCATGATCGGCCAGTTCATGATCAACCGCATGGTCAATTTCAAATACTAGCGGGCGCAGACATGTCACAGATCCTCTCACTGCTGGTGGATTTCGCGGCCTTCGCCCTGGTGGCCTTTGGCGTGTTCCTCGTAGCCCGTCGCCTGGAGGCGGCGCAGAGCGTGCAGCGGCGTCTGCGCGGCGACGCGCCCCCGGCCGAGCAGAAGTCGCGCGTCCGCTCGCCTCTGGTCCGCGCCCAGGAAGTCAGAAACCCCGTGTTGCAGTGGGTCCAGAGGACCACCCTGCAGGACCCCGAAGAGCAGACGAGGCTTCGGCGGAGTCTGGCGTTGGCCGGCTTCGATCACCCCTCCGCGCCCGCCTTCTACGTCGTCGGACGGTTCTGCGTCGCCGCCGGTTTGCCGGTGTTGTTCCTTTTTAGCCAGTTCTTCAGTTCCACTCCGATGTCGATAACGATGTTCACCGTGGTCGCCGTCGGCCTGGCGATCGTGGGTCTGATCCTGCCGAAGGCTTTCATCGACAACCGCGCCAATGCGCGCAAGACGCAGATCGAGAACGAATTCCCCGACGCCCTGGACCTCATGGTCGTCTGTGTCGAATCGGGGCTCGGCATGGAGGGGGCGATCGTTCGGGTCGCTAACGAGACCCACGAATCCCACCCGCGTATCTCGATGGAATTCGAAATGGTGTCGCTCGAGTTGCGCGCCGGCCGGACCCGCGCCGAAGCGCTGCGTCATATGGCCGACCGCACCCAGGTTGAGATGATCGGGTCCTTCGTGGCTCTGATGGTCCAGACCGACGCCCTCGGCGGCTCGATCGCCCAGACCTTGCGCACCTATTCGGCCGAGATGCGGGCGCACCGGATGCTGCGCGCCGAGGAGAAGGCCATGCGCCTTCCCGTCATGCTCACCATACCGCTGGTGCTGTTCATTCTGCCCGTCATGATGACGGCGGTGATGCTGCCGCCAATCATCGACGGTTTCCATACGTTCGGGCCAAAGGGGAGCGCAACGCAATGAAGAGCCGCCGTTTGATGAGGCCACTTCTGGCCTCCGCCCTTGTCGTTGGACTGGGCGCAAGCCTGGGCGGCTGCGGCCACCTGCCCCGACAGTTCGCCAACCTTTTCAAGGTCCGGCCGCTCGTCCCCACGAGCCTTGGCCAGATGGGCCCCTACGCCGCCGAGGATCGGCTCTACGCCGACGCCGTCCGCGCGATCGACAAGCGCGACTATGGCCAGGCGATCGACCTGTTGCAGGTCGCGCGCGAAAATCGTCCGGGCGACCCGCGCGTGCTGACGGCGATGGGCGTGGTCTACGACAAGCTCGGCCGCTTCGATCTCAGCGACCGTTACTACGACCAGGCGGAAAAGGCCGACCCGGGTTCCCGGATCGTGGCCCTCGACCGCCGCTATTCGATGCTTCTGCGCAACGCCGGCCGCGCGGCCCAGGATCTTCCCAACGGCGTGGCCCTTGCGGAGGCCCATCCGGCGCCCTCCCGCGCCGAGCCCAAGGCGCCGACCGGCGATGAACTCTACGCCGACGCCGTCCAATCCATCCAGAAACACGAGTACGGCTCGGCTATCGCCATGCTCCGCCAGGCCCGGGATGCGATGCCGGGTGATGCGCGCGTCCTGACGGCTCTGGGCGTCACCTACGACCATCTGGGTCGCTTCGACCTCTCCAGCCGCTACTACGATCAGGCTGAAAAGGCGGATCCGGGCTCGACCGTGATCGCCCAGGATCGGCGCACCTCGCTGATGCTCCAGCAGCATGGCGGCTTCGCCGGCCCCGAAGATGTGGTCGTGCTCGCCGGCGCGACGCCGGCGGCCAAGGCGGTCACCGTGGCCAAGGCGGCGCCGTTGGTCCGTCACGGCGGCTGATGAGGAGGGTAGAGGTGTTGCGTCGCGTCGTTCCACTGGCGGCCGTGGCGGCCGTGGCCCTTGCCCCCGCCGTTAGCCACGCGGGCCCGTTCTCACACCTCTTCAGCAAGCCGACACAGGCCGACAAGGCCGCGTCCAGCGGCAAGGTCGACGCCGTCATCGAGCAGGTCCAACAGGCGCTGGACGAGCGGCGCTATGTCGATGCTGCCGATCAGCTGGAAAAGGCCAGGATTGACGGGATCAAATCACCCCGACTGACCACTCTCGAAGGCGAGCTGATGCTGGCGCACGGTCGGTTCGCCGATGCGCTCAGCCAATTCAAGCTGGTGGAGGGCGAACCCAGCGAAAAGGCCAGGGCGTTCGAGGGCGAAGGCTTGGCGCTGTCCCTCATGGGCAAGTCCGACGCGGCCCTCGCCGATCTCAAGGTGGCGACGGCGACCGACAAAACCCTCTGGCGCGCGTGGAACGGGCTCGGACGCGAATACGACATGCGCCATGAGTGGAAAGAGTCCAAGGCGGCCTACGCCGAGGCCTTGACCGCTCCTGGCGCCAGCACGGGCATCGTGCTCAACAACCGCGGCTATTCCTATCTGCTGCAGAACGAGCCGGAACTGGCGATTCCCGACCTCGTCGCCGCCCTGGCCAAGGACCCGGATCTGGCCGCGGCGCGCACCAACCTGCGCATCGCCATGGCGATCGAGGGCCACTACGACCGTGCATCCACGACCGGCGCGGGCGACGATCGCGCGGCCGTGCTCAACAATGTCGGCCTCGCCGCCGCCATCCGCGGCGATTATCAGGAGGCGGAGAAGCTGCTGGGCGAGGCGATCGAAGCCAAGGGCAACAATTACGCACGCGCCTCCGACAACCTGCAACTTGCCAAGAACCTCGAAGCGCACGCCGCGGAACAGTCGCACACGCCCAATGCCACTCCCTGAGATCGTCCGCTGGACGATCGCTGTCCTGCTCACCGCGGTGCTCGGGGTTGCGGCGGTCACCGACGTGCGCAAGCGCAAGATCCCCAACTGGACGGTTCTCGCGAGCCTCGGGCTGTTCATCGCCTGGGCGTTCGTCCACCCGCTTTCTTGGGACCTGTGGGCCCTCGGCGCGGGCGTCATCGCCTTCGCGGTGACCTTCGGCCTCTATTCCGCTGGTCAGGTGGGCGCCGGGGATTCCAAACTGTTCGCGGCCGTGGCGCTGTTCGCGGGCATGGGCCAGATCATCCCCCTCATCCTGGCCACTGCCGTCATCGGCGGCCTCGTCGCCCTGGCCGGCTTTGCTCGCGCACCCACCCGGATCCTGGTCATGCTCAGGATGCGCGGCAAGGGGGACTTCGGCCGCGGCGTCCCCTACGGGGTGGCGATCGCGCTGGGGGCCGTCCTGGTCATATGGGCGGGCCTGCTGCACCTGGGACCCTTCCCAGCCGGGGCGTGAACGGCCGCCCATGAGCACCGACGCGGCGGCGCCGACGAGATATGCGGCCTTCACCGCCCGCGGCGCGCAGGTCATCCTCGTTCTGCTCGCGATCCTGATCGCCGCCGGCTTGCCCCTCGGCGGCGGGCCAACGCCGACGCGGCCGGCGGGGGTGGCCGGGATGCACGACATCGACTTCTACCGAGCGGTCGTCGCGCGCGTGAGGCGCGGAGAGCCGTACGACCTGGTCGCCGTGACCGAGCAAAGGGCGAGGAACTATCCGGTCCGACCGTTCCTGGCCGTCCGGCCGCCGTTGCTGGCGACGGCGCTCTCCTGGGCGCCCAGCCTCGCCCCCGCGGCGACAATCCTCAGGCTGCTCGCTTTGGCGGTCGTAGCCGCCTGGGCGTTTCGGTTGCGTCAGGCGAGGCCCGGCCCGCGCTGGATGGGCTGGACGGTATTCTGCGTCGCCGCGGGCGCCGCGGGCGCCATGGTCGGTGAAGCCGCCAGCCTGTTCCATGAGGCCTGGGCCGGCGTGCTCATCGCCTTGTCCTTGGCCCTGCGCACCGAGAAACGGTTCGCGGCCGCGGTGATCCTGGGCCTGGTGGCCGCCCTCGTCCGGGAACTGGCCATGCCCTACCTGCTGGTCATGGCGGTGTTCGCCGCGGCGGAGCGCCGGCGATGGGAAGCGACGGCGTTCGCCGCGGCCCTGACGTCCGTCCTCATAGCGCTGGCCTTCCACGCCGAGGCCGTCCAGCCGCTCGTCACCGCCCATGATCCCGTCTCGCTGAGCTGGCTGGCGCTGGGAGGGTGGCGCTTCGATCTCGCGGTGAGCAATTGGACGGCGGTCGGCCCGATGGTGGGAGCCTGGTCCGGCGCACTGCTCCTTCCCCTCGCGCTCCTGGGCGCTGGGTCCTGGAAAGACCGGACGGGTCTTCGCCTCGTCACCTTTCTGGGCGGCTACATAGTGGGTTTCCTGTTCATCGGCCGGCCAAACAACAACTACTGGGGCTTGGTGATCGCACCACTGCTCGGAGTGGGCCTGGCCCTGGCCCCGGCGGCGCTGCGCGACCTGTGGAGTCGCGCTCTTCGCCCGGCGGAGGCGTGAGCGGAGCGATGAAAGCTGTGAAGCGCGAAAAGAGGGCGGCGCCGACGAGGTTTGTGACTTTTTCGACATCCGCAGCCCGGATCGTTCTCGCGCTGCTTGTGGTGATACTCGTCGTCGGCCTGCCACAGGGAACCCGGCGCGCGCCCGCGAGCACGGCTGTCGGAGGGCCGTCGGACTCGCGTTTCTACCAGGCGGTCGTCGCGCGTGTGAAGCGCGGGGAACCCTACGACCAGGCGGCGATCACGGAGCAGCGCGCCCGAGACTATCCGCTAAGGCCCTTCATCGCGGTGCGCCCCCCAATTCTTGCCACCATGCTGTCTTGGGCCCCGAATCCCATCATTCCGATCCTCGTCGAGTGGCTTTTAGCGCTTGGCGTCGTGGGCGCCTGGGTGTTCCGGTTGCGACCGGTGCGGCCCGGACCGCGGTTGATGAGTTGGACGGCGTTCTTCGTTTTCACGGGCGTTCTCGTCGACATGAATGGCGAAACCTCGAGCGTGTTCCACGAAGCTTGGGCTGGCTTGCTGATCGCCCTTTCGCTGGCCCTGCGAACCGACAAGCGCTTCGCCGCGGCCGTGGCGTTGGGCCTGCTCGCGGCCCTCGTACGCGAACTCGCCATGCCCTATCTGCTGGTGATGGCCATGTTCGCCGCGGCCGAGCGCCGGCGCCGGGAGGCATTGGCCTTTGCGGCGGCCCTTCTCGCCTCAGGGGTGGCGCTGGCCTTTCACGCCCAAGCCGTCCAGGCGCTGGTGACGAGCCGCGACCCAATCTCTCCCGGATGGGCCGCGTTGGGCGGCTGGCGCTTCGTTATGGCGGCGAGCAACTGGAACGCACTCGGCGCGGCCCTGGGACTCTGGTCATCGGCGATTCTCCTACCGCTGGCGCTGATCGGCAGCGCCTCCTGGAAGGATCCGGCGGGCCTTCGCCTCGCTACCCTTCTGGTCGGCTACGGACTGGGATTCGTATTCATCGGCCGGCCGGACAACAGTTACTGGGGCCTGGTGATCGCGCCACTCCTCGGGGTGGGCCTGGCCCTCGCCCCGGCCGCGCTGCGCGATCTGTGGGTGCGGGCGTCCAGCCCCCGCTTCGCCCGCGGGGTGGGGCCCGAGCCGCGCGGCGCATCACAGTGACTTGGGGGGAGGGGCGGCTCAGGAGCATCGCGCTGCTCGCCTTGTTCGGCGGCGGCGTCGCCGTCATCTGGTGGCCGGGCCGACCGCCCATGGTGGACCTGGCTCAACACGCCGGGCAGGTCGCCCTTCTGAGAGACATCATCCTCGGAACATCGCCCTGGAGCCGGGAAATCGGGCTCAATGTCCTGACCCCCTACCTGCTAGCCTTCGTGCTCGCCCTGCCGCTGTCGCTGGTCATGCCCATCGCGGCGGCGCTGAAATCCGTTCTGACCCTGGCCTACGCCGCCTTCGCCCTGACCTGCATGGGCGTGCGGCGAGAGTTGAAGGCCGCCCCGCAGCTCGACGCCTATTACCTCGTGAGCTTTTTCGGCTTCGCCTACAGCGAAGGGCTCTACCCCTTCCTGGTGGCTGCGCCGGTCGCCATCGCCTTTATCTGGCAGGCGATCCGCTACGCCCGACGTGGCGGCGCCGCCCGCGGCCTGGGGCTCGCCGCACTCGGTTTGGTCCTCCTCTTCGCGCACGGCTATGTCTTTGTACTGGCCTGGGCGATCGGCGCGGGGATCCTGCTCACCAGCAACCAGGGCCTTCGCAAGGCGATTCCGGGCCTATGGCCGCTCGTCGTTCCCCTCATCGTCTGCGTCGCGCTCTTTCTGGCCGCGCGCCACGGCGATCGCGCGCCCACGCCGCATTTTCTGACCGGCGTCGCCATGGGACCGTTGGACATCCGTCTGTTGAGTTTCATTTGCGACAGCTTTGATCTGCCGCGCCTCTGGCCGATCCCATGTTTCGTCGCCTTGGGTCTCCTTCCCTTGATGGCGGGACTGAAGGTCGATCGTGGACGCAGGGAAAGCCTGGTCATCGCCCTGGGCGTGGTGAGCGTCCTCGCCTTCGCGCCGTCGACCATCTGGTCCGCCTCCTTCATCTATTCACGGTTCGCCTTGTTTCTGTTTCCCGCCTACGCTTGGCTGTTCTCGGAGCCTCGTCCGTTGGCGCGGGACCGCAAAGCAATGCGGGGGGCGATCGGACTGAGTTTAGCGGCGACTGCTGTCGTCGCCTTCGTCCTCGGACAGCATCTTGTGCAAGCGGTGGAATTCTCGCGCGAGACGCCGGACTTCGACTGGGTCATGTCTCATGCACAACCAGGTCAGACAGCGCTCGGCCTGGTGATCGATCCAAAGAGCGCGGCGCCCGTCAATCCGAACGTCTATGAGTCGTTCCCACTCTGGTACCAGGCGGATCGGCAGGGATTGGTGGACCACAGCTTCGCGGCGGACATCCAGGAAGTCGCCCGATTTACGGGCGCGCCGCCACCGCTCTATGCCGATCCCGCATTTCACTCGAACCCCGCGCGCTTCGACTGGCGTCGCGATGATGGCGATCGCTATCGCTACGTCTTTGTGCGCGGTGCCCAGACGCTCGCGACGACCCTCTTCGCCGGCGCTCCATGCCCACCAGCTCTGATCGCCGAACGCGGCGGTTGGCGTCTGTACGAGCGTCGCGCCTGTTCGGGCGAGCCCTAGATTCAATTTCGATCGGTGATGAGTTTGGCGAAGCCCAGCGCAGTGAGATCCTCGAGATAAGGCCCGATAATCTGGGCGCCGATCGGCAGGCCGGACTTGGTGGCGCCAATCGGGACCGACGTCGCCGGCAGATTGGCCAGTGTCGCGATCGCCGGCCACGCCACCTGAGCGCCATAGGGAGTCACCTGGCCGTCGATCACGTGGGTCCGCGACTCGAAATCGCCTGTCTGATGCTCGAAGGCGACGACGCCGAACGCGGGCGCGACAACCACATCGAACTCCCGGAACAGCGCCGCCCACCGCCGCCGGAACGCCCACTGGACGTCCAGGGCGTGCATCCAGTCGTGCGCCGAGGCGGCGTCGGGTCGAGGCGGCGCGCCCCGCGTGACGATCGGCAACAGGAGGGCCATGTAGGCGGCATGGGCCTCCGCCAGATCCGGCAGCAGTTCACTGTGGCGCGCGACCTCGGCCCCGGCGGCGTCGAGTCGCCGAGCCAGATCTTCCAGCGCGGCGCGGATCTCGCTGTCGAGGGCCGCCACGGGGTGGGAATCGACGATCAAGACACGATAGTCGGACAGCCGCGCATGGCGAGGCGGCGGCGCCTGGAGGCGGTAGCCCACGGCCTCGTCCTCGTCCGGGCCAGCCAGGACCGACAGCGCCAGCTCCAGATCGGCCACGGAGCGGGCCATCGGGCCGACCACCGTCAGGTCGACGCCCGCGCCATCCAGGCCCGGGGGCGCATGGCCGCGCTGTGGAATGAGCTCGAAGCTCGGCTTATGGCCGCAGACGCCGCAAAAGGCGGCCGGCACGCGGATCGAACCGCCGATGTCCGACCCGAACTCCAGCGGAACCATGCCGGCGGCAAGGGCCGCGGCGCCGCCGCCGGACGAACCGCCCGGGGTGCGCGCCGGGTCGAGGGGATGGTTGGTGCGTCCGTAGATCGGGTTGGCGCTCTGCCAATCCGCGAGGAAGGGCGGCACATTGGTCTTGCCGAGAATGATCGCGCCGGCGGCCTTCAGCCGCGCCACGCCCACGGAGTCGGTCGGCGCGATCCAACCTTCGAACGCCGGCGAGCCCCAGGTGGTGGCGAGTCCGGCGACATTGTGCGCCTCCTTGACCGTCATCGGCAGACCCAGCAGCGGCGCTCGCTCGCCGCGCGCCAGGGCCTCGTCCGCGCGCCTGGCGGCCTCGAGCGCCCGCTCGAAGTCACGCGCCACCACCGCATTGATCGGCGGGTCGAGGCGCTCGATGTGTTCGATGGCCATCATCGTCAGTTCGAGGGCGCCGACCTCGCGCGCCGCCAAGGCCGAAACCAGCGCCGTGGCCGTGGATGTGGCGTAGCTGCCCTGCATAGCGTGTCTCCTCCCCCTCGGATTCGGTCCCCGCTATGGTATATCCTCGATTGGAAACAGAAGCGTCAGCCCGGACGCAAAGCCGCCGGGGCCGCGCGGCGAGTGGCGGGCGCTTCATTCTCAATGGACACAGCAGAACCCCGACAAACGGTGGCCAGCATCGTGCAAAAGAGTGGCGCCCACCACAGCAGATAGTTCGTGTGCGCCGACGGCCCGGCTAGGATCGAAGCGATCACACCGATGATCGTCCAACAGCACCTCGCCTGAAGTGAGGTTCCGCGCCGCCAGAGTATCGCTGCTCCTGTGATCAGGATCGTTAGGGCGATGATGCGGGTGAATATGGCGACTTGGATCGGCTGGCCCGTCAGCCATGCGGTCGTATCTGGCGGCCGTATCAGATTGTACAGGATTGTGTTGTCAATCAGGGCTCGCGCCGAGCGGATCAGGAAGAGCGCAACGGGAAGAACGCCGACCGCGCAACCGGCCAGATACTGAAGTCGGTCTTTGTTGCTCAGCCCGTAAGCGGCGGCGATCAGGCCCGGAAAGGGCTTGGCGGCGACCGATAACCCCATGAAAAACCCTGACAGGGCGGCCGATCTCCCGTGGAAGGTCAAACCGACCATAAGCGCCAAGACGGAAATTAGGTCCGTCACGCCCAGCTGGAACAACTGTTGAGGCACGAAGGGTATGCTCAGATAGAGCGCCGCCGCAACCAGGCCTGCCGCCTGGCCGCCCGTTCGCGTGGCTAGCCGATTGACGACCAGTGCGACGCCCAGGTCGGCGAGCAGGTTGGTGAGCAACAAGCCGCGCGCTCCAAGGACTGCGCCAAGCGGCAGGTAAGCGAGGGCCATCACCGGGGTGTATTTGTAGCCTTCGAAGCCCTTCAGGGTGGCGATGTGTTGGGGATCGATCGGCAGCGTGTATGGGTCCAACCCATGCGATATTGCCGAGGCCGCCGCCAGCGTGGTCACGCCGATATCCGCGAAGCCTGGGTGTGGGTCGAACCAGCTAACCGCAAACCATGCCAGATGCGCGAGAGCCAGGGCTGCCAGCACCCACTGTGTCGCTGCGACTCGGGTGGGCGCCATGACGCTGGGAGGTTGTGGCCGCACGAGCATCCACGCCGTTGCGGCTGCAAAACCCAACAGCAGGAGAGCCCGCAACCAGGCGAAATCCCAGTTGGCCAGCCACGCCGCCATGAAGCCGACCCAGCACAGCGGAATCAAAATCCAGCCCCGGCCGATCACAACTAGTCCACAAGAATGGAATTGAACACGCGCTCTTCCTGCCCGATCTTCACCACCGAGACGATAGCCAAGATTGATAGCCCGCCTCCACCCTTTCTTTCACCGCGCCGCGGGGTCATATGCCGTGCATGACCCGATTTCGCGAAGATGGCGTCGTGCGATCCATGGCGCGCGGCTTCATGGGCCGCTGCCCCCACTGCGGCGAGGGCGCGCTGTTCTGGCGCTATCTCAAGGTCAATCCCACCTGCCCGACCTGCGGCCACGACCTCGACCGATACCCTTCCGATGACGGTCCGGCCTATTTCACCATCCTGATCACCGGCCACATGGTCGTCGTGCCGCTGCTGCTGTTTCCGGCGATCTGGAAGGCCCCTCTGATCTTTGTCATCCCGGGGACGTTGATCCCGCTCTGCGCTTTCACCCTGTTCTTCCTGCCCAGGGTGAAGGGCGCGGTCATCGGCCTGCTCTACGCCCTCAACATCAACCGCGGCGACGGCCGCCTGCACACCGCCGACCGGTACGACTGAGGGTGACGGCGGAGGCCCCAGCGCCGCCGGCCAGGACGGCGACCGACATGACCTCGTTCGCCCGCGCGCGGGCGATCCTGGGCGGCTCGCTCGGCAACCTGGTGGAATGGTACGACTGGTTCGCCTACGCCGCCTTCGCCCTCTATTTCGCGCCGGCCTTTTTTCCCGGCGGCGACGAGACCGCCCGGCTCCTGAACACGGCGGCGATTTTCGCCGTCGGCTTCTTCGCCCGTCCCGTGGGCGCGTGGATGATGGGTGTTTTCGCCGACAGGGCGGGTCGCAAGACCGCCCTCAGTGTCTCGGTGGCCATGATGTGTCTGGGGTCGCTGGTCGTGGCCCTGACCCCCGGTTACGCCACCATCGGCGCGGCGTCGCCGATCATCCTCACCGCCGCCCGCCTTCTGCAGGGCCTCAGCCTCGGCGGTGAATATGGCGCCAGCGCCACCTACCTCGCCGAGATGGCCGGACGCCGCCGCCGAGGCCTGTGGTCGTCGTTCCAATTTGTCACCCTGATCGGCGGCCAGATCGCGGCCCTCTGCGTGCTTATTCTGCTGCAGGCGCTGCTCACGCCGGCCCAGCTGCGCGCCTGGGGCTGGCGCATCCCCTTCGCGATTGGCGCCCTCCTGGCCGTGACGGTGTTCTGGATCCAGACCCGTCTCGAGGAGACCGCCTCATTCCGGGCGGTCAAGGCCGCCGGCGACCGGCGCTCCGTCACCTGGCGGCTGCTCACCCGCCACCCGCGCGAGTGCGGCATCGTCTTCGCCCTCTCCGCCGGCGGCTCGCTCTCCTTCTATTGTTTCACCACCTATATGCAGACCTTCCTCGTCAACACCGCCGGCTTCAGCAAGCAGACGGCCAGCTGGATCAGCGCCGCCTCCCTGATCGTCTATCTGTTTGCCCAACCCCTCGGCGGCTGGCTCGGCGACCGACTGGGCCGCAGGACCCTGCTGGCCGGAGCGTTCCTCGTCGGCGGGGCCCTCACCTGGCCGGTAATGAGCGCCATCGCCGGCGCGCGCAGCCCGTGGCTGGCCCTGGCGCTCGCCTGCGCCATCCTCATCGTCCTCACCGGCTATTCGTCGATGAGCGCGGTGGTGAAGGCCGAGCTGTTCCCCGCCGAGGTGCGTGGCCTCGGCGTCGCCTTTCCTTACGCCCTGGCCAACGCCGTCTTCGGCGGCACCGCGGAATACGTCGCCCTCGCCTGTAAGAAAGCCGGCCAGGAGAGCGCCTTCTATGTCTATGTCAGCATCGTGCTGGCGCTGGGTGGCCTCGTCGCCCTGGCCATGCGCGAGACCCAGGTCGCCAGCCGGATCGCCGAGGATTAGAGCCTGATCTGAGCCCGCTGAGCGCGGCCGGGATGACGGAGCGCGCTTTGCGACCGATCAAACTGCAATGGGCTTGATCGAAAGCTGAAAGCCCAGGGCCTTGATCACCGCCGTCATGGTCGCAAGCGTCGGATTCCCCTCGGCCGAAAAGGCCCGATAGAGCGTCTCGCGGGTCAGCCCTGTTTCGCGGGCGATGGCGGTGATGTTGCGTGCTCGGGCCACGTCGCCGATGGCCGTGGCGATGTGGGCCGCATCGCCCTCGGCGAACGCCTCTTCCAGATAGGCCGCGATGGTTTCCTCGTCGATGAGAACTTCAGCGACATCGAACGGCTTGGTTTCCACGGCCATTTCAAACCTCCTTCGCCAAGGTTTTCGCGGCGGCGATATCCCGGGGATGGGTGGATTTGTCGCCGCCGCACAGCAAGATCACCACCACCGCGCCGCGTTGAACGAAATAGACCCGATAGCCTGGGCCATAGTGAACGCGCAGCTCGCTCACGCCTTCGCCCACTGGGGCCACGTCGCCGAAATTGCCCTCGGCGAGGCGAACCAGCCGGGTGGCGATCTTGGCCCTCGCGCGAGCGTCCCGAAGGGCGTTCACCCACTCGATGAATTGATCGGTGCGGCGAACCTCGATCACCTGTCAGATATAATTGGCAACCCTGCTTATGGCAAGCTGCGAGTCGGGGCGAGCGGAACGCGGAGAACTAGAGCCCAATTTCGGCCCGCTGCGCGCGGGTGAGCTTGGCGGCGACCAGGGCGTGGGCGGTCGCCAGCCAGTCCCTCATCTCGTCATCGTCGAGGTCGGCCAGGCGGTCGAAATAGACCCACTTGGCCCGGGCGAGATAGGGCGCGGGCCGCGCCCGGCCCGACTCCGTCAGGGCTTCATAGGCGATATCGGTCGCCTTGAATGAGACGCCGCCAGCGGGGCCGGTGATGGCGAAGATGCGCCCGCCCACCTTGTAGACAGCGTCGGCGCCCCACTGGATGACCATGGTGACGCCCGGCAGGGCACGGCAGGCGGCGTCCAGCCCCGCCGGGCTCATCCGGCCGCGACGCCGACGCCGATCGGGCAGACGACGCCCGTGCCGCCCACGCCGCAGTAGCCGTCCGGGTTCTTGGCCAGGTACTGCTGATGATAGTCCTCGGCGAAATAGAAGGGACCCGCCGGCGCGATTTCGGTGGTGATATGTCCGCGCCCGGCCGCCGTCAGCGCCTGTTGATAGGCCTCGAGGGAGGCCGCGGCGGCGGCCGCCTGAGCCGCGCCATCAGTGAAGATGGCGGAGCGATACTGCGTGCCCATGTCATTGCCCTGGCGCATGCCCTGGGTCGGGTCGTGCCCCTCCCAGAACTGCTTGAGCAGGGCCTCGTAGGACGCGACGCGGGGATCGAACACCACGCGCACGGCCTCGGTATGGCCCGTGCGACCGGTGCAGGTTTCCTGATAGGTCGGATTGGGCGTCGTCCCGCCCATGTAGCCGACCGCGGTCACCCACACCCCATCCGTCTGCCAGAACTTGCGCTCTACGCCCCAGAAACAGCCCATGGCGAAGTGCGCCACCTGCAAGCCGTCGGGATAGGGCCCCCTCAGCGGCCGCCCGTTGATGAACGAGGTCTCGGCCGTCGCGATCGGCTCCGGGCGACCGGGAAGGGCCTCGCCCGTGCGGAAAAGTCTGTCGATCAGGGTCATAATGTCTCCCTCCGTTCGGCCAGCTCGAAACATAGGTCGGCGCGCGCGGCTGCGCCATGGCTCCGATACCGGCCCGGGGCGCCGCCTCGGATTGGCGCCGCGCTTGTGGCCGGGGGGCCGATGCGTATATTGCGCGCCTTCCGCATGGGGCCCTCTCGCAAGAGGCGGTCCCGCGCCGGGGGTGAGGTGGCCGAGTGGTTGAAGGCGCACGCTTGGAAAGCGTGTTTACGGGAAACCGTAACGAGGGTTCGAATCCCTCTCTCACCGCCATTATTGGCTCGTAAGAGCTTGATTAGACTATCTAATCTGGACGGCGAAAATTCTTACCCTAACAATCATCCCAATTTCGATTGGCGAGGGGGCTCAGTTTGGATCGTCCGCGCTCTTGTAGGTGGTGTTCACCAATGCGTCTCGCAGGACCGACGCGACGCTCACGGTCCAGTTTTGCTTGGCCTCGTTGAGCTTGTCGCCAAACGAACCGTTCAACTGATCGATCAGCCGCTTCCGCTCGTCGGCCGTGATGAGCAGCCTGGTCAATTTCCCGGAACGATCCGGCCGCTCGTCCACCATCGAAAGAAAGATTGCGGGCGTGATGTCGAAAATCCCGTGATCCTCGAAATCGAGCTTCGCGTTTAGATCGGGTGCCTTAGCCGCAATAGCCCCGACATCGACGCCAGGCTTCGGACCCGCCAGCAGCGTGGCGCACGAGTCGTGAAGGTCGCGCCACAGACCAATCTTCCGCTGATATGCGGCGATCAAGCCCAACCGAAAAGGATCGTATCGGTCGCTTAGATGCATCGACGAGAGCGTGCGGACGTCCAAGCCCAATTCGAGTTGGAAGGCTTCTGAGTTCCTGACGCAGCCTGCGAGTCTGTCGCGAACATCGCCGGTGTCGGTGAGGTCATGTTGGGCGCTCTCTCGAATGTTCTCGCCCTCTCCAAGCTCGCGCACGTATTCGGATACAAACTCGTAGGGCGGTGTCCGTTGGGGCGTTTCGGCCAATGCTGGCAAAGCCGCCAGGGTTGATACGACCGCTAGCGAAGCCCAGAGCTTGCTTAACATGCGCCTGTCAGTTTCGCTCTCGCTGCTCAATCCCGCCCTGACCCCATGACGCGCCCGCACGTCGTGCGCGCATTGGACTTTAGGTTACCCCCTCGACTCTCATTACCCATCCGGCGACGCTGCGCCATGCGGTCAAACATCGCTTCAGGCGTTCCGCTCAGCGGCCCTCACGTTTCAACGTGTTGTAGACATACATCGTCTGACTGATCAGGGACTCTGAGGGGTTGTCCTGGCAACGACGCTTAATCAGAGCGACGACACCCCATCCATCCGTCGAGTGTCCGACGGCCGTGTTTCCATTTGTAAGCACCGCAGAGAAGTTCAGGCCGCTCCAGAATCCAACTATCCAGGTGAAGCCTTCGCTTTCCTTACTAGGTGACGAAAGCCACGCGGCGCAGCTCTCTGACGAGCCGGCGCCAAACATGTCTACGTCTTCGTTGTTGTGGGGATTCTTTTCGACCAGGGCGGCCGCAAGCGAGGTCTGGGTTGACACCACCGAGACCAGGGCGAGCGTGAGAACAAGTAAGTGGCGTTGGAAGTCAATTTTCATAACGCCCCTCCATCCCTTGAGAATAGCACGGCCAACGCCCTGACCCCATGACGCGCCCGCACATCGCGCGCATTGGACTTTAGAAATCCCCTCGACTCGCAGTGCCTGCCCCGCCACGTTTCGGCATGGGGTCAAAGACGGTTCCTGGCGTCCCTCTTGCGCATTACCGCCAGCACGGCGCCGGCGTGCGGCTGTTCTGTCTCGATTGTCTCGCGCATCGCGACCTGGCGCTTGAGCCTGTAATTCAACGGCTGAAGGCACGGGGCATCGGGGACGAAAAGACCGGGATCAAAGCCGTCGCCGGCTTCGTCTCTCGCCCCTGTCCCAAATGTGGCGGCGCCCGCTTCGAAACCTCGCCGGCCTTCCCGATGCGGCCTAAAGGCGAAGGCTGGACTGTGCCGGATCGCCCCGCTTAGGGTTCGCCCATGTGCAACAGGTATGGCTACCTCCACCCGGATCGCCAGCTCTCGTTTGAGTTTTCAGACCTTGGGCCGGTTCGCCTCGACGTGGCCCACGGCAGGAACGAACCGCGAGATCAGATCAGGCCGACCAACCTCGCGCCGATCCTCCGGCGGCCGGCCGATGGTGAGGGGTTAGAGGTTGCCGAGTTGCGATGGGGCTTGGTCCCGTTCTTTCATAAGAAACCGGCCAAAGATTGGAAGATGCTGGGGACCAACGCTCGCTCAGAGAGCGTCGCGACCACGGGCATGTATCGCGGCGCCTATACGCGGCGTCGCTGTCTCGTTCCTGCCACCCACTATTTCGAATGGACCGGTGAGAAGGGTGCGAAGGTCATGTGGCGCTTCAAAGTGCCCTCTCAGGAGACCTTCGCCTTCCCTGGCCTGTGGGATCGAGCGGGACCACCGGGCGAGGAGTTTGAGAGCTTCACCCTGCTGACATCGGCGCCAGGGCCGGATCAGGCAGCCTATCATGACCGCCAGCCGGTTATCCTAAACCCTCATCAATGGTCAGAATGGCTGGACCCCTCCAACGATATGGCCGCAGGGTTCAAAGGCTCGCCAGCGGGCACAATCGAAGCGGAGCGATTCACGCCCTGACGCCATGACGGGCCCTCATGCCGTGCCCGCGATACGGCACCCGCGAGACCGTTGCCGATGCGTTCTCCTAATGGAAGCCAATGAAGGGTAATGGACGCTAACGGAAGCTAACGGAGCGCGTTGAACCTCCTACCCGGTGAACGCGTCTTTCCCCTCCACGTCACTCTTGGCGCGAGCTGCCCGAACGGCGTTGATCCACGCCGCGAACGAATTGGTAGGCAGCTTGTAGAATCCACGTCGCGTATCATCCTGAAGAATGATGTTGCGTGCCTTCAGGGTTATCAAGGCGTTGCCAACATTGGCTTCGCTCACCCCGGACTCATTTATTATCGTTTTTCTGGCGACCCATTCGTCGCCATGCTCAGCCATTGCATCCAACACTCGCCTGTAATCGGCTGATGCAATCCGAGCGTGATACATCTCGTTGAAGAATTTGTCCCCCAATTGAGAAAGGGCGCCACCCTTGCGGAACGCGCCATCTCCTACGTCTTCCAAATCTATGATGTCATCAATGTCATGTTCAAACGCAGAGAACGAAAATTGTTGGACAAAATGAGGGTAACCCTCTGACAGCTGCGCCAGAAATTCGAGCGCGTCATCCGTTATTGTGGTTTGGACCTCGTTCTTCTCGTTCGCGTCTTCAATTCCGAGTTTCACCGCTCGCATTCGCTCATCCATATCCAACGGTTCCAATAGAACCGTTTGAAATAGACGTGGCGAAGATTCATGGCTTTCCCGAAGCTTTGCGAGAAGGGGTGGCAAGCCCGCAAGCCCAAGAACAACCTTATCGCATTGCCTTCTGGTAAGTCGTTCTGTGAGAAGCTTTAAAAGAGCTCCAAGATTTGCCTCTACATCCGGGCCATCAGCTTCGTCAATAAGAATGACAATGCCATCAATATCCTCGCACTGAGAACAGAAAGCGGCAATGTTTACCGACAAATCCTCCGCTGCGATCTCTGGATCAGGAAGTGTGCTCGATTTATGAAAATGAATGCCCGCCACTTCCCAATTTGATAGCCATTCCCAAAAAGCTTTCGCTGTTTCTTGTAGAGCTCGCCTAGATGAAATCTCCGTGCGGAGCCCCCGTGCGATACGGCCTATTATCTCAAGCTGAGTTTGGCAGCCAGACAAATCTATGGATAAAGTTAAAAAATGGAATCTATCTTTTGACGGTAGAGAAATACGCCCATCCGCTATCGCATTCACATAGAATAATAGAGAGCTTTTCCCGATTCCGCGTTCCCCTAGCACTAGGAAGTGTTGCGGGTTGCCATATTTGGTCTGAAACAGGCATTTTTCAATTGCCCGCACCTCATCCAATCGGCCGACAAACATGGCCGAGTGAACAATGCTGTTCGGCTTAAACGGATTATATTTCAATGGCATCGGATTGCCGAGACGATATCACAGTGCCAATCTCATCGTCATCCCATTGCCAAGGACCACCGCTCAGCAGCGCCAATGCTCCTTGGTCCGCTTCGCTTGATAGTCGATTGCATCTTGGCCTGACCCCATGACGCGCCCGCATGGCGCGCGGGCGTATGGCCGCAAACGGGCTCAATTTAGGGTAGTGTCCTAATTTGAGTTCGTTCTGGTTCAGGGTGCCTTGCATGGGATATCGGCACCAGGACTAAACAGCGCCATGTTGCCGTTGCCGCCAGGGGGCACGTTGCACGCCGTCACGCTCCCGGACCAGCGATCAAGGCGATAGATTTGAGCGGACGCAACGCCGATCTGCCAGTGGTTCGTCAAAATGATGCTGGCGGCAATTAGCGCTGCTCCCGCTAAGAGTTCCCAACGGACTTTCATTTCTGCGCTGCCTTTTGGTTGCTTGAGGAGTCGGTCGATCACACAACGGAATAGGTGAGGAATGTCATACATCGTCACGCACGGAAGCGGTCCTGGCCCGGCTCCCATCGACCTAGGAAAACCCCAGGACTTCGATTTGGAAGGCGCCCTCGCACATGCCTGCGACTTGTTGGCGGCGGGGACCGGTAACGTAACCATCACTGATGGCGCCGGTCACAGCATCTCGGGGAACGATCTGATCGCCTGCTGCAACGACGACATGACGCTGACGGCCGATCTTCGGGCTATTCCAAAATAGGAAGCGGCCTGAACACTCCTTCCTGATCTCCGTCTAAATCCTTCCTGACCCATGACGCGCCTGCGCGTCGTGCGCGCATCGGTCGCAAGATGGGGTCTCGACCTATCGGCGCTTCAACCAAGCTCGATAGCCGGCCCGCGTTCGCTTCCATCCCTTAGCGGTCTTCGGCCCCGTGCTCAGACCACCATGATTGCGACAGCGGCCATTGGTCATGGCGAGCGCCAGGCAGGGCGCCCCGGTGCGCGTCTTCGCCCCGCACGTGCGCCTGGCATCACGCAAGAATAAGCCCACCGCGAATTTGAACGGCGGCGCGGCCAGGGCGGCCATCAAGCCGGGCGGTGGTGGCTTTGGCGCCCTGAGACCCTTGGCTCTGCGCTTTTCCTCGCGGGCGAGTAGTCGGCGCTTCCTGGCCCGCAAATGGCCCTGCGCGGACTCAGGAAGCCCGCCAGGGGCCGTCGGCGGGTCTTTGCTAGGCAATGGCCGCCAGCCCCCTGTTGGCCGCCGTAGCGAATCCTGCGGCCTTGCGTGCGGTCGGGCCGATGCTGTGCGAGACGCGAACGCGAGGGCCATGGATCACGCCCTGAAACGGACTGTGGCGAGGCGGGACGGAAAACAGCTGGCGAACCTCACGGGTCGCACCCTTGAGGAAGTAGCGTTGCAATCCCACCCAGTCATAGATGGGCTTCGTCTTGATGGCGCGGCCTTCCATTCCCTGTGCGTCCATGCTCACCCAGCCTTTCAAAGCCTTTCGAAAAGCGGGCTCTAGCCAGGCCGGCACATACAGCGCGAGGTGAACGTGATCGCCACGGCTCTTCGGGTCTTCGCGGACTTCCATCCAGACCGGGCCCTGGCCCGTGTGCCGGTGCAAGAAACTCTTCATGCAGTCGCGGACCCTGCTCATTCGGGCGATGGAATCCGGATAAGTCGACGATGGCGCGAATCGCCAGTTGATCGTGACAAAGAGCGTCGGCGCCCGACCAATCCACACGGCGAAGCGCCACGCCTCATGAAGGTTCCACGCCTGGCCGGCGCTGATCTTGAGGTGCCGCTTGCGCCGCCGGCCGCCCGCGCTTGCATCTTGGTCATGCGCTCGGGCGGCCGGCATGAATGTGGCCAGAGCGCATATCCGGAGAGGACGGAGTTACTGGTATAAAGAGGGGGTCGGGCATCGGACCTGGCCGCCCATAGGCCAAGCCCTTGATTGGCAGAGGGAAACGTTCGCGGCGCGTTCCCGGCCGCCGTCCGAAATATCTTGGGGGTTGGCACAGCTGCGGAACCCGAGAACGGACCGTTCGGGCGCGCATCTATGCCGCCTTGCTCAGGACGGCGGCGGCCCAATCCGTCCAGACGGACTCGGGAAACGCGACGCGGTTCTCGCCGAGCTTGATAGGTCTCGGAAGCTCGCCTGAGTGAATTCGATTGTAGATTTCGGATCGAGAGAGAGTGGAGCGTTCGCAAAACTCTTGGATTGAAATAAATCGCTCCGGAATGTCGATAGTAGCCTTCATGGATACCTCTTGCGGCCACGCGCACGGAATGCACGCCGCTGGCCCGCACTGGACATGAAAGCGAGTGTGTAGAGTCTAATCTAATGGAGATTAGTCGGTCTTAGGTTCCCGACTTTTCTCACTAGCCATGACGGCATCTACGTGTCTGGCGACTCGGATGGCTTCTCGGGCTTGGCTCTCTCTACTGGCCGAGATTTCGAGGATGGGGAACGCGTCCGCCAGCAAGTCCATGAAGCGCCCATGTGCACGCTCTCCGCTTGCGGTCGGGCTAATGACCGTTGGCGGCCTGCCGGTGATCTGGTGGAAAGCCGCCGCCAAGTGAGCCGCGCACAGTTTCGCGACTCGTTTCTGAGGCGCGCCCCGTCGGGGACCGTTGCGGCTCTCGTCTTCAAGCCATTGATCGGTGACGGCGACCAGCTTCTGGACGGCCGGCCTGAGCATGTCGCGCTTCCAATATTCGTCGCGACCCGACATTGGCGTCGATAGGTCGGTCAGAGCGAGAAGGTCCAGCATCTCGCGAGCCCGTTTGTTTAGGGTTGAGACGTTGGCCCGGTGACCGCTCGTCCGGTCGATCTCTAACCGGGCTTTGCATATCACCAGCAGGTTCCTGGCGAACCAGCTAGCGGTGTCTGCCAAAGCCTCTGACTGCATCCGATCTGGCCCGCACCCTGGCCATGCGGCAAGCTCGATCAAGACGGCTTCTAGCCGTGCGACCTTCTCAGGGTCTGGATACCAACTCGTCACTAGCCGATCGCACGGATCGGCGTGACGTTGGCTTGCTTCGCCCCGCCACGGGCGAGGAAGGCCGCCCACGCGTTCATGAGCCTGCGGCGCTTTTCCAGCGCGTCACCGCGTCGATAGGCCCGTTCGGTCGCGTCGCCCACCGTATGGGCTAGAGCGGCTTCGGCAACCTCACGTGGGAAGGTCGAGACTTCGCCGGCCCAATCTCTGAACGAGCTTCTGAAACCGTGCGCCGTAACGTCCACGCCAAGGCGGATGAGAAGCGCCCGCAGAGCGTTGGTCGAAAGCGGGCGATCCTTACCGGGGCCAGGGAAGACATAGTCGTTCGTCCGGCTTTCCTTTGCTTTCTCCAAGATCGCCACCGCCCGCTCTGACAGTGGGACACGGTGCACGCGGCCGGCCTTCATGCGTTGAGCCGGGACGGTCCAGACCTTCGCCTCAAGATCGATCTCTGACCACCGGGCGCCGATAACTTCGCCGGTGCGTGCGGCGGTCAGGATCAGAAACTCAAGCGCGAGCGCCGCCATCGCGTCGCGTGCCTGCAAGCGCTCCACGAACGCGGGAAGGTCGGCGAAAGGCAACGCGGCATGATGGCCCCGCGAAAGCTTCTGGCGCTTGGCCATCAAGTGATCGAGATGGCCGCGCCACCTGGCGGGGTTCTCGCCCGACCGAAAGCCCTTGGCCTTGGCCGCGTCCAATACACGCTCGATCCTGCCGCGAAGGCGCGAGGCGGTCTCTGGACGATCAACCGCCAGCGGCTTCAATACGGCGATAACATCGTCCGTCGTGATCTCGTTGACGCGCTTGTCGCGGATCGGCGCGGCATGGGTGGTCAGGGTCATTTTCCAGCCGGCGATGTGTTTATCGTTCCGCCATTGGCTGGACAGTGTGGCGATCAATTCATCGGCCATCGCTCCGAACGTGGGAACGGCCCTGGCGGCCTTGCGAACCTCGATAGGGTTCAGACCGTCGGCCACCGCCTCGCGAGCGTCCCTGGCCTTCTCGCGAGCCTTGGCAAGCGGAACACCGCTCAGACTACCAAGACCCATTTCCTTGAGCTTGCCGTCACGGCGGAACAGGAACACCCAGCGCTTCGCGCCGCTGCTATCAACGACAAGATACAAACCCTCGCCGTCTGCATGGCGCCCGGGCGCCGTGATCCCCTTAATGGTCGGTGCGTCTAGCCTCTTGGTCGGTCGCTTCGCCATGGCCTCACCCTAACAATCACCCCAACAATTTCGTGGATTGTATCGGATGCGTCTGGACGCGCAAGGACGAACGCGCTGCGTAACATGCTAGTCAATAAGGCGTTTTTGAATTCCCCTGGATACCCCTGGACAAGGGGGTTCGGCGGTCTCTCTCACCGCCA